>Ga0315902_10010599_pt1 | contig 12178 bp, 12 predicted proteins | sample LakEriMetagenome_9_FD_203523 | JGI IMG/M metagenome (GOLD analysis project Ga0315902, IMG submission 203523) | Freshwater fungal communities from buoy surface, Lake Erie, Ohio, United States - Buoy 12 MA117 | ecosystem: Environmental > Aquatic > Freshwater > Lake > Lake biofilm | place: USA... | reverse complement strand
GTAGTCGGGGCCGAAGTTGTGCCAATCCTCGATGACGAATTCGCGCTCGGCCGAAGCCGCCAGCACGCTGGCCGCCGGCAGCCGCCCGCCGGGGAAGATGCGCTTCTCGATCCACGCGTCGGTGCCCCCGCCCGGGCGGTCCAGACCGATGGTGTGCAGCAGGAACAGGCCGTCTGGCCGCAGCAGCCGCCGCGCGGCGTCGAAGTAGGCGCGGTGGTTCTTCGGCCCGACATGCTCGAACATGCCCACCGAGGCGATGCGGTCGAAGGGCGTCTCGTCATGCAGCGCGCGGTAGTCCACCAGGCGGATGTCCACCGGCAGCCCCAGGCAGTGCTGCTGCGCCCACGCCGCCTGCTCGCGCGAGATGGTGATGCCGGTCACATGGGCGCCATGGTGCTCGGCCGCCCAGCGTGCCAGCCCGCCCCAGCCGCAGCCGATGTCCAGCAGCCGCATGCCGGGCCGCAGCTGCAGCTTGCGGCAGATCATCTCCAGTTTGTCGGCCTGGGCCTGCTCCAGCGTGGACGCGTGCGCCCACCAGGCGCAGGAGTACTGGCGCAGCGGGTCGAGCATGCGGCCGAACAGGTCGTTGCCCAGGTCGTAGTGGTGGCGTCCGACCACGAAGGCGCGGGTGGCCCGCTGCGGGTTGTCCAGCGCGGCAGAGGTCAGCGCCCAGGCCATCCGCCAGCGGCTGAAGCCCACCGGCTGGCCGTCCAGGCGGTGGCGCAACAGCCGGGTGAAGAGTTCGTCGAGCTGCTCGCAGTCCCAATCGCCGTCGACGTAGGCGTCGCCCAGGCCCAGCGACCAGTGGGTCAGCACCCGGCGGTACAGGCGCGGGTCATGGACCTTCAGGTCCCAGGGGCGTGAGCCATCCAGCCGCACGTCGGCTTCGGCCAGCAAGGCCTTCAGTGCACGTGGCGCACGCGGCGTGCGGAAGGGTTGGGAGGAGTGCGAGTGGCCCAGGGCCTGCGCAGGGGTCAGGGCCGCTGTGCGGGCCAGGGGATGCGGGGCTGTTGAGGCCAGACTGTCGGGCGGTGCATTCACGGTGCGCCGCACTGTGCCGCCGGGCCCCGCCCACGGCGCCGAGAAAACTCAATCCGGGCAGCGGTCGGCAGCCGTGCGCTGCAGGGTCTGGTTCTTCCATGCTGCCCAGGCGCCACCGGCCCAGGACACCTTCAGCGCGTCGCCCGCCACCTGCGCCCGCACGCCATCGGGCCCCGCGCGCAGCTCCAGCGCTGCACCGTCCAGCCGGCCCACGGCGGCCCGCTGCTCGCGCCCGGTGCCCACCATGCCCTCGGCCATCTGGTGGCGTTGCGTCAGCCGCCACTGCCGGCCCTGCGCCCCGCACCACAGCCCGGCCGCACGCGCCGGCACCACCCACAGATGCAGACGGCTGAGCTTCTCGCGGCCGATCGCTTTGTCGGGCACCTCCAGCGTGAGCGTGCGATCCGGCAGCCAGTCGCCCATGTCCCAGTCATGCGAGACCACGCGCACGCCCGGCCGCAGCGCCTGCAGGGCAGGGCGCAGCTGCAGGTTGACCTCGGGCAGCAGGTACATGGTGATGACCGAGGCGGGCGAGAGGTCGGTCTTGAACAGGTCCTGCTCGAGGAATTTCGCCCGATCGGCCACGCCGGCCCGGCGTGCGTTGTCCAGGCTGCGCTGCACCAGGTCGGGCACGATCTCCACGCCCAGGCCGGTGGCGCCGAAACGTCGCGCAGCGGTGATGACGATGCGGCCGTCGCCCGAGCCCAGGTCGATGACATGGTCCTTCGGGCCCACGCCCGCCAGGCGCAGCATGGCCTGGGTGACGCGGTCGGGCGTGGTGATGAAGGGCACCTCCTCGCCCACCTGCGCATGCGCGGGCGGTGCGCCGCCGGCTGCTGCCAGGGCGATGGTGGCGATGGTGAGCAGCAGCGCCGGTGCGCTCACTTGCCGACGATGCCCAGCAGCTCGACTTCGAAGTGCAGCGTCGCGTTCGGCGGGATGGGCCCGCCGGGCGTACCACGCTCGCCGTAGGCGATGCCCGGCGGGCACAGCAGCTTGGCCTTGCCGCCTACCTTCATCATCTGCACGCCTTCGGTCCAGCAGCGGATGACGCGGTTGAGCGGGAACTGCGCCGGCTGGCCGCGCGAGTGCGAGCTGTCGAACTCCTTGCCGTCGGGGAAGGTGCCGCGGTAGTGCACCCGCACGGTGTCGGTGGACTGCGGGCTGGGGCCCTTGCCTTCCACCAGCGCGCGGTATTCCAGACCGGTGGAGGTGCGGGTGACGCCCGGGGCGCCGCCCGAGGCTGCCGCTGCGACGGGCGGCGAGGTCGACTGGCTCACGTTCTGGGCCACTGCGGCGACGGGGGCGGCCAGGGCACACACCAGCAAGGGCGCAGACAGTCTTCCGGGCAGGGTTCTGAGCATGGGCAAGGTCTCCTCAGGGCGCCTCGGCGCGGATGACGCGCCGCTCGAACCACTCGTCAAGCAGGCGCAGGTCGTAGGCGAGCGCGTCAGTGTGGGGCAGTCCCGCCGAGCGCTCCATGTAGGCCATGTCCTGCACCTGCTCCTGCCCGCTGCGCAGGGTGCGGCCCTGGGCTGACAGGGTGTAGCGTAGCTGCATGCGCGGCCAGTCGGCGCGGCCCTTGAGCACGCGGATCTCGGGGTTGCGCATCAGCACGAACTCGGCGCCGGCCAGGTCCACGTCCAGCACTTCCACCTTGAGCGTCTGTCCGTCGGGCAGGCGCTCGGCCTTGTCTCGCAGCCGGCGTGCCAGAACTTCGAGGTTGCGCTCACGGTCGGCCGGGCGCCAGCCGATGTCGGTGAAGCGCTCGGGCTCGACGAAGGACACCTCCACCACACCGCGGGCGTGGGCGGCGGGCGCCAACGCGGTCAGGACGGCGAGGCCGGCCGTGACGGCAGCAGTACGGGCCGAGGCGCAGGAGGTATGCAGCAGAGGTGCAACACGCGGAACGCGATGAAGGCGCTCAAGGCGCTGAAGGCTCTGAAGGCGGGAAAGACGCGGGGCAAAGGCGGACATGGCGGGCTCCTTCCGGGCTCAATGCTGCCGCCGATTGGGCGTCAGCGCGAGAACCCTTCCTTGAGCGTGGTCACGCGGTTGAAGACGGGGGCAGCGGCGCGGTGGTCGACGCGGTCGGTGACGAAGTAACCGTGGCGCTCGAACTGCACATGGTGGCTGGGCGCTGCGCCTGCCAGCGAGGGCTCCACCCAGGCGCGCACCACGCTGCGGCTGGTGGGGTTGAGCACCTCGCGGAAGTCGCGCCCCGCGGCGTCGGGCTGGTCCTCGGTGAACAGGCGCTCGAACAATCGCACCTCGGCGGGCTGGGCCTCATGCACGCCCACCCAGGTGAGCGTGCCCTTGACCTTCACCGCGTCTGCGCCGGGGGTGCCGCTCTTGGTGTCGGGCACCACGCGGGCGCGCACGGCACTCACGCGACCGTCGTCGCCGCGGTCGAAGCCGGTGCACTCCACCACCATGCCGTACTTCAGCCGCACCCGGTTGCCGGGCACGGGTGCGCCCTGGGCGTCGGTGCGCGGCGGAAACAGGCGGAAGAAGCCCTTGGGCGGATCTTCGGCGAAGTCGTCGCGCTCGATCCACACCTGGGGCCCGAGGGTGAAGCGACGGGTGCCGAGTTCTGGCCGCTGCGGGTGGGCCGGCGCCTCGCAGGGTTCCAGGTGCCCGACGCCGAACACCTCGTCCCAGTTGTCCAGCACCAGGGGCAGTGGGTCCAGCACGGCCATGGCGCGCGGGGCGCGGCCTTCCAGGTCTTCGCGCAGCGCCACGTCCAGCACATTGGCATCGAGCCAGATGTTGGTCTTGCTGGCGCCCGTGGCCTCGGCCATGGCGCGGATGCTCTCGGGTGTGTAGCCGCGCCGGCGCAGGCCGAACAGCGTGGGCATGCGTGGGTCGTCCCAGCCGCTGACGTGGCCCTCGTCCACCAGGGCCTTGAGTTTGCGCTTGCTGGTGACCACGCCGTTCAGGTTGAGCCGCCCGAACTCGTACTGCCTGGGCAGCGGCCGCGCCAGCAGGCCCAGGTCGGCCAGGTGCTCGAGCAGCCAGTCGTAGAAGGGCCGCTGGTCCTCGAACTCCAGCGTGCAGATGCTGTGGGTGATGCACTCCAGCGCGTCCTCGATGGGGTGCGCGTACGTGTACATCGGGTAGATGCACCAGCGGTCGCCGGTGTGGTGGTGCGTGGCGTGCTTGATGCGGTACAGGGCCGGGTCGCGCAGGTTGATGTTGGGCGAGGCCATGTCGATCTTCGCCCGCAGCACCGCCGCGCCGTCGGCCAGCAGACCCGCGCGCATGTCGCGCAAGCGCTGCAGGTTCTCCCGGGGCGTGCGGGTGCGGAAGGGACTGTCGGTACCCGGGGTGCCGAAGTCGCCGCGATTGGTGCGCATCTGCTCGGCCGACTGCTCGTCCACATAGGCCAGCCCCGCCTCGATCAGGGCTTCGGCGGCGCGGTACATGAAGTCGAAGTAGTCGCTGGCCTGGTACAGGTGCGAAGTGCCGTTGGCCTGCCAGTCGAAGCCCAGCCAGCGCACCGCCTCGATGATGGCCTCGACGTACTCGGTCTCTTCCTTCTCGGGGTTGGTGTCGTCGAAGCGGAGGTGGCACACGCCGCCGTAGTCACGCGCCAGGCCGAAGTTCAGGCAGATGCTCTTGGCGTGGCCGATGTGCAGGTAGCCGTTGGGCTCGGGCGGGAAGCGGGTGCGGATGCGCGCCGGGTCGACTTGTCCGGCGGCGTGGTGGGCCGCATCGCCCGGGCTGCCGCCGAAGTGGCGCTCGGCATTGGCGCCGCTGGCCAGGTCGCGCTCGATAATGCCGCGCAGGAAGTTGGTGGGCTTGGGCGTGTCGCCGGGTCGCGCAGGAGGAGCCATGCGTCAAATTCTAGGTGGCGGCCCCGTGGTGCCGGACGGCGCCAGGCCGCGCAGCCTCAAGGCGCACTGAGGTAGCGCTCGCGCACCGACTCGATGCGCTGGCGGTTCACGCCGTGGTCACCGTGGCCCACGCGCGAGGCCGACCGCACCTGGACGACCTGCGCCGCGGGGTCGAACCAGAACTCGGCGTCGTCGACGAACTTCATCCACTTCGTCGTGAACTCCACCCGCAGGTAGTCGCCGCGCGACTCGACGATGCGCGTGCGCAGCCGCGTCTCCAGTACCGCCTTCACCCGCGCGATGGAGGCCGCACCGTCGCCGCGCAGGGGCAGCGCATCGATGCGGGTCCGCGCGAAGCCCGCGCCGAAGGCATCGGCCTGGCTGTGGACGTTGTTGGGGGTGGATTTGGGTGCGGCCAGGCGGCCGTCGCGCACGCCCAGCTCGGCCGGCGCAGAGGACTGGAACAGCCCCGCCTGGCCGGCAAGGACGACGATGGCGACGACAGCGGCGAGGCTGGCCATGAGGATGATGAACATGCGCATCCGATCAGCGGCGGCGTCCGCCGCCCAGCAGCGAGCCCAGCACCCCGCGCACGATCTCGCGGCCCACGGCAGAACCCACGCTGCGCACGGCGCTGCGCGCGGCCGCCTCGGCCAGGCCCTCGCGCCGTCCGCCCCGCGGGCCGGTGCTGCCGAAGAGCATGTCCGACAGACCACCCAGCAGGCCGCCTGCGCCCGCACCGGCCCCCGCGTCCGCAGGCACCCCGGCGCCCCCGCCCGCCATGCCGCCCGCACCTGCACCTGCTGTTGCGACGGGCGGCGTGTTGGCGCGGCCCTTGAGCATCTCGTAGGCCGATTCGCGGTCGACCGTGTTCTCGTATACCCCGGCCACCAGCGAGCCCTCGCGCAAGGCCTGGCGCTGCGCCGCCTCGATGGGGCCGATCTGGCTGCCCGGCGGCAGCACGTAGACGCGTTGCGTCACGCTGGGCCGGCCCTTCTCGTCGAGAAAGCTCACCAGCGCCTCGCCCACGCCCAGCTCGGTGATGGCCGTGGCCACGTCCAGGCCCGGGTTGGCGCGCATGGTGCTGGCGGCCGACTGCACCGCCTTCTGGTCGCGCGGTGTGAAGGCGCGCAGCGCGTGCTGAACGCGGTTGCCCAGTTGGCCCAGCACGCTGTCGGGGATGTCCAACGGGTTCTGGGTGACGAAGTACACACCCACGCCCTTGGAGCGCACCAGCCGCACCACCAGCTCGATGCGCTCCACCAGCACCTTGGGAGCTTCGTTGAACAGCAGGTGCGCTTCGTCGAAGAAGAACACCAGCTTGGGCTTTTCCACGTCGCCCACCTCGGGCAGGCTCTCGAAGAGTTCCGACAGCAGCCACAGCAGGAAGGTGGCGTACAGGCGCGGGGCGGTCATCAGCCGGTCGGCGGCCAGGATGTTGACCATCCCGCGGCCGTCCACCGTCTGCATGAAGTCGGCGATGTCCAGCATGGGCTCGCCGAAGAAGCGGTCCCCGCCTTGCTGGTCGATCTGCAGCAGGCCGCGCTGGATGGCGCCCACGCTGGCCGCGCTGATGTTGCCGTAGGAGGTGGTGAACTCCTTGGCGTTCTCGCCGACGTGCTGCAGCATGGCCCGCAGGTCCTTCAGGTCCAGCAGCGCCAGCCCCTGGTCGTCGGCGATCTTGAAGACCAGGTTCAGCACGCCGGCCTGGGTCTCGTTCAGCGCCAGCATGCGCGACAGCAGCAGCGGGCCCATGTCGCTGACGGTGGCACGCACCGGGTGGCCCTGTTCGCCGAAGACGTCCCACAGCGTGGTGGGGCAGGCCACCGGGGCGGGCGCGTCCAGGCCGCGGTCGGCCAGCACACGGGCCAGCTTGTCCGACACGCGGCCGGCCTGGCTGATGCCGGTGAGGTCGCCCTTCACGTCGGCCATGAACACCGGCACGCCGATGCGGCTGAAGCCCTCGGCCAGGGTCTGCAGCGTGATGGTCTTGCCGGTGCCGGTGGCGCCCGTGATCAGGCCGTGGCGGTTGGCCAGGCCGGGCAGGAGGTGGCACTCGGTGGGGCCGTGGCGGGCGACGAGGATGGGCTCGGGCATCGGGGCTCTCCGGGAGGGGTGCGGGGGCGACGGACCGTAGGGGGCCACAGGGGCGGCCGATAGAATCGCGCGGCAGTCTATCCAATCGACATGCCCCGCGGCGCCGAGGGACGGGCCCCGCCGCGAACAGCCTCATCCACACAGGACACCAGACGATGGCCGGACATTCCAAGTGGGCCAACATCCAGCACCGCAAGGGCCGCCAGGACGAGAAGCGCGGCAAGGCCTGGACGCGTGTGATCCGCGAGATCATGGTCGCCGCGCGCCAGGGCGGCGGCGACCCTTCAGCCAACCCGCGACTGCGCCTGGCCATCGACAAGGCCAAGGCCGTCAACCTGCCGGCCGACACCGTCAAGCGCAACATCGACAAGGCCACCGGCAACCTCGAGGGCGTGAGCTACGAGGAGATCCGCTACGAGGGCTATGGCATCGGTGGCGCGGCGGTGATCGTGGACTGCATGACCGACAACCGCGTGCGCACCGTGGCCGAGGTGCGCCACGCCTTCAGCAAGTACGGCGGCAACCTGGGCACCGAGGGCTCGGTGGCCTTCCAGTTCAAGCACTGCGGCCAGTTCGTCTTCGCCCCCGGCACCAGCGAGGACAAGGTCATGGAGGTGGCCCTGGAGGCCGGCGCCGAGGACGTGGTCACCGGCGAGGACGGCTCCATCGAGGTGATCAGCGCCCCGGCCGACTTCGAGGCCGTGCAGGCAGCGCTGTCGCAGGCGGGTCTCAAGGCCGAGGTGGCCGAGGTGACGATGCGCGCCGAGAACCCGGTGGAGGTCACCGGCGACGACGCCGCGCGCATGCAGAAGCTGCTGGACGTGCTGGAGGACCTGGACGACGTCCAGGAGGTCTACCACAACGCCTTGCTGGACGCGTGAGCGCCGCATGAGGCTGCTGGTCATCGGCAGCGGCGGGCGCGAGCACGCGCTGGCCTGGGCCCTGGCGCGCAGCCCGCGCGTGCAGTGCGTCTACGTGGCCCCGGGCAACGGCGGCACCGCCACCGAACCGGGCGTGGTGAACCTGCCCTTGACCGACCTGCAGGCGCTGGCCGACTTCGCCGCGGCGGAGAAGGTCTCGCTTACCGTGGTGGGCCCCGAGGCGCCCCTTGCCGCCGGGGTGGTGGACCTGTTTCGCGAGCGTGGGCTGCGCATCTTCGGCCCCACGCGCGCCGCCGCCCAGCTGGAAAGCTCCAAGGCCTTCGCCAAGGCCTTCATGCGCCGCCACGGCGTTCCCACCGCCGACTGGGCGACCTTCGACGATCCGCAGGCCGCGCGCGACTACGTGCAGCGCCACGGCGCGCCCATCGTGGTCAAGGCCGACGGTCTGGCCGCGGGCAAGGGGGTGGTGGTGGCGGCCACCGTGCCCGAGGCCCTGGCCGCGCTGGACGACATCCTCGGCCCGCCCGGCGCGCCGATCGCCGGCGCCCGGGTGGTGATCGAGGAGTTCATGGCCGGCGAGGAGGCCAGCTTCATCGTGGCCTGCGACGGCGTGAACGTCGCGGCCTTGGCCACCAGCCAGGACCACAAGCGCATCTTCGACGGCGACCAGGGCCCCAACACCGGCGGCATGGGCGCCTACTCGCCTGCCCCGGTGGTGACGCCAGCCGTCCATGCCCGCGTGATGCGCGAGATCGTCACGCCCACGGTGGTCGGCATGCGCGCCGAGGGCATGCCGTTCACCGGCTTCCTGTATGCCGGGCTGATGATCGACGCCGAGGGCCGTCCGCGCACGGTGGAGTTCAACGCCCGCCTGGGCGACCCCGAGGCCCAGGTGCTGCTGATGCGCCTGAAGAGCGACCTGCTGGACCTGTTGCTGCACGCCACCGACGGCACGCTGGACCGCGCCGAGCCCCAGTGGGACCGCCGCTGCGCCCTGGGCGTGGTGATGGCCGCTGCCGGCTACCCGCAGGCGCCGCACGCTGGTGACGCCATCACCGGCTTGCCGGGTGCCGCCGACGACGTGCACGTGTTCCACGCCGGCACGCGCCAGGCGGAGGACGGCACGCTGGTCACTTCAGGCGGACGTGTGCTGTGCGTCACGGCGCTGGGCGATTCGGTCCGCGCCGCGCAGCAGCGGGCTTACGAGGCCTTGCAGCCCATCGCCTTTGCCGGGGCGCAGTGGCGCCGTGACATCGGCCACCGGGCCGTGCGTCCGCGATGACGGCGCTGCGCAAGACCGAGCCAGGACAGGCGGATGTTGCTGCCGGTGGGCCCACCGCTGGGACCGAAGGCCCCGTCGAACTGAAAGACCGGCCCGTGCAGTTGCGCGGCAGCCCCATCGCCAAGGCGATGCTGCGGATGGCGGGCTGGCGGCTCGACTTCGAGGGCCTGCCTGGGCTGCAGGGTGTGCTCGCGGTCTACCCCCACACTTCGAACTGGGACTTCCCGGTGGGTCTCACGGCCAAGTGGGCGATGGGCTTGCCGGCCGCCTTCTGGGGCAAGGACACCCTGTTCAAGGTGCCGCTGTTCGGCCGCTGGATGCGCTGGCTGGGCGGCGTGCCGGTGGATCGCAACAATCCGCGTGGCATCGTGGGGGACATGGTGCAGCGCATGCAGGCGGCGCGCGAGGCCCGGCAGTTCCTCTGGCTGGCGCTGGCCCCGGAGGGCACGCGCTCTCTCGGGCCCGGCTGGCGCAGCGGGTTCTACCGGGTGGCCGTGCAGGCGGGAGTGCCGGTGGCCGTGGTGCATCTCGACTACGGCCGCAAGCGGATCTGGGTGAACACCTTCCTGCAACTGTCGGGCAATGCCGAGGCCGACATGGCCGCCATCGCGGCGGAGTTGGACGGAGTGCGGGGCCTGAGAGCCGAGCAGGCCGCGCCGATCCGTCTGGTCTGATGCAGATCATGGACACCGTGCCGCGGCGCGTGACACCATCAGGCGTCATTCCCGATCGCGCGCCGCACCCCCAGCCGTGAACACCCCGACCCTGCTGACCGAACAGACCATGATCGACACAAGCGAAGTCCGACAGTACCTGCTGGGCCTGCAGGACCGCATCATCGACACCCTGCAGGCCGAGGACGGCCACCCCTTCGTTCGCGACGCCTGGCAGCGCGAGCCCGGAGGCCGGCTGGAGGGCGACGGCATCTCGCGCCTGGTGGAGGAGGGCGGCCTGCTCGAGCGTGGCGGCTGCAACTTCAGCCACGTGCGCGGCAAGGCGCTGCCGCCCTCGGCCACGCAGCACCGGCCGGAACTGGCCGGCTCAGCGTTCGAGGCCATGGGCGTGTCGCTGGTGATGCACCCGCGCAACCCCTACGTGCCCACCGTGCACATGAACGTGCGCATGTTCGCCGCGCTGCCCGTGGGCCAGGCGCCGGTGGTGTGGTTCGGTGGCGGCATGGACCTCACGCCCTACTACGGCTTCGAGGAGGACGCTCAGCACTTCCACGGCACCTGCCGCGCGGCGCTGGACCCGATCGACGTCAAGCTGTACCCGCGCTTCAAGGCCTGGTGCGACGAGTACTTCTTCCTCAAGCACCGCAACGAGCCGCGTGGCGTGGGCGGCGTGTTCTTCGACGACTTCGCCGAGCTCGGCTTCGAGGGCAGCTTCGCCATGATGCGCTCGGTGGGCGATGCCCTGACCGACGCCTACCTGCCCATCGTGCAGCGCCGCCGCGACACGCCCTATGGAGAGCGCGAGCGCGACTTCCAGGCCTATCGCCGCGGGCGCTACGTCGAGTTCAACCTGGTGTTCGACCGCGGCACGCTCTTCGGCCTGCAAAGCGGCGGGCGCACCGAGAGCATCCTCATGAGCATGCCGCCCCTCGTGAAGTGGCGCTACGACTGGCACCCCGAGCCCGGCACGCCCGAGGCGCGCCTGTACAGCGACTTCCTGCGCCCGCGCGAGTGGGCCTGAGCGAGGGCGCTTGGCCGAAGCCCCCCGCATCGGCCTGTTCGGCGGCAGCTTCGACCCGCCGCACCTGGCGCACCGCGCCCTGGCCGACCTGGCCCTGCGTGAACTGGGCCTGTCCGAACTGAGGTGGATCCCCGCCGGGCAGCCCTGGCAGAAAGCCGGCCGGGGGCTGGCCTCGCCTGCACACCGCGAGGCCATGCTGCGTCTGGCCATGGGCGACGAGCCCGCCTTCACGCCGGACCTGCGCGAACTGCGCCGCACCGGCCCCAGCTACACCGCCGACACCGTGCGCGAGCTCCAGCTTGAGCGGCCCGACGCCCAGTGGGTGCTGGTCATCGGGCAGGACCAGTACGCCCGGCTGCACACCTGGCACCAGTGGCGCTGGCTGCTGGATCAGGTGAGCCTGGCGGTGGCCGCGCGCGAGGGCCAGACACCCGTGCCATCGCCCGAGGTGGCGGCCGTGCCTCACCGCGTGCAGCACCTGCCGCTGCCCGAGATGCCGGTGTCGTCCACGGCCGTGCGGCAGGCGGCGTCGAGGGGGGAAGAGCTTGAGCCGATGGTCGGCAAGGCGGTGGCAGGCTATATTGCCCTCCATCACCTCTACCGGGGCCAGACCCCGAACTGAATGGACATCCGCAAGCTGCAGCGAGCCATCGTCGACGGGCTCGAGGACGTGAAGGCCCAGCACATCGCGGTCTTCAACACCGAGGCCCTGTCACCGCTGTTCGAGCGGGTCATCATCGCCACCGGCACCAGCAACCGCCAGACCAAGGCCCTGGCCGCCAGCGTGCGCGACGCGGTCAAGGCGACCGGCGCGCCCGTGCCGCGCACCGAGGGCGAGGACAACGGCGAGTGGATCATCGTGGACTGCGGCGCTGCCGTCGTGCACATCATGCAGGCCGCCGTGCGCGAGTACTACCGCCTGGAAGAACTCTGGGGCGGCAAGTCGGTGCACCTCAAGCGTCCGGGTGCTGCTGCCTCGCCCACGGCCAAGAAGGCCGGTCCAGCCAAGGGCAAGTCCGAGGGCGCCGCGGCGAAGTCCGCCAGGCCCAGGCCGGCCGCAGGCAAGACTGCAGCCACCCCGGCGGCGGCGAAGAAGTCCGCCGCACCGCGCAAGACGCCGGGGCGCGGTGCTTCTGCACGCGGCACCGCATCGGGCGCCTCTTCGGGGGCTGCCCCAAAGAAGGCCCCGGCCCGCCGCGCGGCCTCTGCGTCCGCAGGCGCGGCACGGCGCCCCGCCGCGCCCCGCAAGCCGAGCACGCCCCGGGGCTGATGCCATGCGCCTGCTGGTGGCCGCCGTCGGGCAGCGCCAGCCGGCATGGGCCGAGTCTGCCTGGGGCGACTTCGCC
>Ga0315902_10010594_pt1 | contig 12181 bp, 8 predicted proteins | sample LakEriMetagenome_9_FD_203523 | JGI IMG/M metagenome (GOLD analysis project Ga0315902, IMG submission 203523) | Freshwater fungal communities from buoy surface, Lake Erie, Ohio, United States - Buoy 12 MA117 | ecosystem: Environmental > Aquatic > Freshwater > Lake > Lake biofilm | place: USA... | reverse complement strand
AACACCATCCGAAATATTAATAAAACGACACGGCAGCTGAAAGAACAGGAGTATGAGTATAAAACCTTAAACGGTAAACTCATGTTTCAGAACCGGCAGACCGAAGTAACCCGGATAGTTGAGGCAATTGGCCTTAAGGAAACGGTTCAGCAACCCATAAAATTAACAGACACTACGGCCAGAAACTGATGGAAGTAAAAAAGGACATATTATGGCGCGTGTACCTGAGTTTTCTCGGGCTCATTGTCTTTGGTGTTCTGATACTGGGGAAAGCGCTTTATACCCAAAATATTGAAGGCAGCTACTGGCGCAGTATGGGCGACAGCCTGCATACCAAGATTATTGATCTGGATGCAGAACGGGGCACCATTTACAGCGAAGACGGAAGTATGCTCAGTACGTCGCTTCCCCAGTTTAACATTTACATCGATTTTGGTGCAGACGGTTTGCGGCAGAAAAACGGCGAACGGTTTTACAAAAATCTTGACTCCCTTTCCATCTGTTTGGCCAACCTGTTCGGAGATAAAGCTGCATCCGAGTATAAAAAAGAATTGAGCCTGGGTTACCAGAATAAAGACAGGTATTATTTGCTCCGTAAAAAAGTATCCTTTGAGGAGTATAAGCAAATGCGTGATTTCCCATTGGTCCGCCTGGGAAAAAATAAAAGCGGTTTTATTGCCGAAGTCAAGACAAAAAGACTGAATCCCTTTGGAGAGCTCGGTTTCCGTACCATTGGTTTGTACCGTGAAAACGCAAAACTGGTAGGGCTGGAACGGTCATTCGACAGTGTGTTGAGAGGTACTTCTGGTAAGCGTCTCGTTCGGTTTGTGGCAGGTGGAGTGATGATGCCGGTGGAAGGATTTGAAGTGGAGCCGGAGAATGGATATGATGTGGTGACAACCATTGATGTCAATATTCAGGATATAGCCGAGCGTGCTTTAATGCGCAGGATGCAGGAAAACGAAGCGCTGGAAGGCACCTGTATTGTCATGGAAGTGGCAACCGGAAAAATCAAAGCAATTGCCAACCTGGGCCGTACTCCGGAAGGCACCTATTTTGAAACAGATAATTATGCACTGCGTACATCCGAACCAGGATCAACCATCAAACTGGTTACGCTGCTGGCTGCTCTTGAGGATAAACATGTAACGATCAACGATAATATTGAGATTAACGGCGGACGTTGGACCATTAGTGGTCGTACCGTGGCCGATGACCATCATGGCCCGCAATCGGTAACCATCAAAACAGCTTTTACCCAGAGTTCCAATGTGGCAATGAGTAAGCTGGCCTATCAGTATTACACACCGGATCCCAAAAAATATTACCGGCATCTGAAAAATCTTCACCTCACTTCCAAAACCGGTATCGAGTTGAATGAAGAATTCAGCCCCTTGGTGAAAAATCCCAATAAAGCGAAATACTGGCATCCGCAGACATTGGTGTCTTGGGGTTTCGGTTATGAAATACTGCTATCGCCCTTACAACTGCTCATGGTTTATAATGCAGTAGCCAACAACGGTAAACTCATGAAACCTTATCTCGTGAATGAAATAAGGAACTATGGTGCCGTTGTAAAGAAAAACCAACCCGAAGTACTTAATAACGCCATAGCAGGCGAACAAACAATACGGCAACTCCAGGAATGCCTGGCAGCTGTCTGCACAGAAGGAACTGCTAAAAAGCAATTTGAGACTGCGCTGTACAAAGCGGCCGGTAAAACGGGTACAGCCAAAGTAAATGATGGAAAATTCAAGTACCGCGACCGTGTGTATCAGTCTGCATTTGCCGGCTACTTTCCGGCAGAGAAACCCCGGTACTCCATGATTGTCGTGATAAAAAATAAACCGGGAGCTGTCAATTACTACGGTGGTTCAGTGGCTGCACCCGTATTCCGTGAAATTGCCGACCATTTATACAAATATATTATTGAGCAGCAGGCACCGCTTCAGTTGTCACCTCTTCCTGATTCCATGATGTACACATTCGGAGGATTTAAAACGGAAGTAAAACAACTGGCTCAGCAGTTGCAGTTTGGCTGGCAGGATCCATTTTCCGGAAACTGGAGAATGGCAGCCCTGCGAAACAACCAGTTGCAGGTTCAGCCTTACCAGGCTGCATCATCTGTGATTCCTGATGTAAGAGGTATGGGTTTGAAAGATGCACTCTATGTACTTGAAACAGCAGGGATGAGGGTACAGATACAGGGAAAAGGAAAAGTAACACAACAATCAATCACAGCAGGTACACCTGTTTCAAAAGATCAGCCGATCATATTATATCTGAACTGATGCAGTTATTACAGGACATATTATACAAGGTGGCTATCCGCAGTGTAAGCGGGGCAACAGGTATACCTGTAGCGGGTATCTGCATTGATTCACGGATGGTAACTCCGGGAAGCTGCTTCATTGCGGTAAAAGGTGTGCATGCCGATGGTCATGAATATATGGGTCAGGCAGTAGCGCAGGGTGCAGTAGCTGTGGTATGTGAGCAACTTCCGGATGTGTTGCAGGAACAGGTTACTTATGTACAGGTGCCCGACAGCGCCGAAGCAGCCGGTTTTATAGCGCATGCTTTTTATGGAAATGTTTCGGAGCAACTGAAAGTCGTGGGAGTTACAGGCACAAACGGAAAAACCACCATCGCTACTTTGTTATTCAAGTTGTTCAGTGGTTTGGGGTATAAATGTGGTTTGATTTCCACCGTACAGAATCATATTGGAAACGAAATACTGCCATCCACACATACGACGCCCGATGTCATCAGTCTGAACCGCCTGATGAAAGAAATGGCCGATGCAGGATGTACATATGTATTTATGGAGTGCAGCAGTCATGCCATTCATCAGCACCGCATAGCAGGCATCCGCTTTGCAGGGGCCTTGTTCAGCAACATTACCCATGATCACCTGGATTACCATAAAACCTTTGATGAGTACATCCGTGTTAAAAAATCATTTTTTGACGGACTGGGATCCGAAGCATTTGCTATCAGCAACCTGGATGATAAGCGGGGTGAAGTGATGCTGCAGAATACAAGGGCGCGGAAATTGTTTTACAGTCTGCGCAGCATGGCCGATTTCAAAGGGAAAATTCTTGAGAACAGTCTGACCGGACTGCAGATGCAGATTAACCAGGATGAAGTACACTTCCGCCTCATAGGAGAATTTAATGCGTATAACCTGCTGGCCGTTTTCGGGGCAGCTGTTTCACTGGGAGAAGAGCGGCAAAAAGTATTGCTGGTACTCAGTGGCATCACGGGTGCTGAGGGAAGGTTTGACACCATTCGTTCAGCTGAGGATCAGCTGCTGGCTATCGTTGATTATGCCCATACGCCCGATGCGCTGGAGAATGTTCTTGCTACGTTGCGCAAACTCCGCAGCGGCAATGAAAGAATTCTAACGGTGGTGGGTTGCGGAGGTGACCGCGATAAAACCAAACGTCCCGTTATGGGCTCCGTTGCCTGTGAACTGAGCGATCAGGCCATTTTCACAAGTGATAATCCCCGCTCGGAAGATCCGCTGGACATTCTGAAGGATATGGAACAGGGGTTGAATACGGCTGCAAAGAGAAAACAACTCTCAGTTGCCGACCGGAAAGAGGCTATTAAAACAGCCGTCAGGTTGGCCGGGAAAGGAGATATTATTCTCATTGCCGGCAAAGGACACGAAAAATACCAGGAAATAAAAGGTGTGAAACATGATTTTGATGATAAGCAGGTAGTAAAAGAAATGTTTGAATTATTAAACCGCTGATAAAGCGTTGAATGAGTAAAACCGGATACAGATGTTAAAGAACTTATTTGATTGGATGAACAGCAATGGGGTACATTTCCCCGGCGACAACCTGTTTCAGTTCATTACCAGCCGTCTGATGCTGGCAGTTCTTTTATCGCTGATTATTTCTACCGTCTTCGGTAAAAAGCTCATCAACTACCTGCGTAAAAGACAGGTGGGGGAAACCGTACGCGACCTCGGTCTGGCAGGCGAGCAGCAAAAAAAGGGAACTCCTACCATGGGAGGTATCATAATAATTCTTTCCATACTTATTCCCACGTTGCTGCTGGCCGATTTAAGCAAGGTATATATTCTGCTGATGATTTTTGCAACGGTCTGGATGGGGCTCATTGGCTTTATTGATGATTACCTGAAAATCCGCGCCAAACGTTTGGCACAGGAGCAGGGTATTGCTTATAAGAAAGGTGATAAAGACGGTCTGGCTGGTTGGTTTAAAATTCTGGGCCAGGTGGTGCTGGGTGTGGCAGTAGCTACAACACTCATGTTTAACGATTCGGTAAAGGCATTTCGTGAATTCAGCGGACACGAGTTGCCTTCAAATGTGGAAACGCGCAAGCCAAAGCTGGATGGAAGAGAAGTGGTGATGGTGGAAGCCAATGAGCCTGTAACCACCATTCCTTTTGTAAAAAGCCATGAGTTTAATTACTCCAAATTACTTCCTGCTGCCATCAGAGGTGCAACGTGGTTGTTGTACGTGCTCATTGTGATTTTTATTGTGACAGCAGTTTCCAATGCAGCCAATCTGACCGATGGTATTGACGGACTGGCCACAGGTGTATCTGCCATTATCGGAATTGGCCTGGGGGTATTTGCCTATGCGAGTGGAAATATCCGTATGGCCGATTACCTCAATATTCTTTATATACCCGGCATTGGTGAGTTATCCATTTTCATTGCTGCCATGGTGGGGGCCTGTATCGGGTTTCTGTGGTATAACTCGTATCCGGCACAGGTGTTTATGGGTGATACGGGCAGCCTCATGCTGGGAGGAGTGATTGCTTCACTGTCTTTCCTTGTGCGGAAGGAATTACTCATTCCCATTTTTTGTGCAGTGTTTTTTGTGGAAGCGCTGAGCGTAACCCTGCAGGTAAGTTATTTCAAATACACCAAAAGAAAATATGGTGAAGGCAGACGGATTTTTTTAATGAGCCCGCTGCATCATCATTATCAGAAACAAGGTTTTCATGAAAGTAAAATTGTAACCCGCTTCTGGATTATCACAATCCTTTGTGTGGTGCTTGCAATTGTAACTCTGAAAATCCGGTAAGAAAAGCGTTACTGAAAAACCATCAGGTTTTCAAGTAATCTGATATCCTTGAATGAAACCACCCTGTAAGAGAATCCATCAGGATGCTCTCTACTAACCCATACTTGTGAAGAACCTTTTTTTAATTCTTTCCGGGATTAAAAAATGGTAAAAATCCAATTTAAGAAAACTGCCGGTTACAGGTTGCCGGTAGTGGTTGCGTACAACCTGAATGAATAATGGCTCATAAATGTTACATACTCGGTGGTGGCGAAAGCGGAATCGGCGCAGCCATACTTGCCCGGCAGCAGGGGTATGAAGTATTTCTGAGCGATGCTTCTCCTCTAAAGGAAGCTTACCGGGAAGAACTCAGGGAGTATGGAATTGAATTTGAAGAAAGCAGCCATACTATGGACCGGCTGCTGGAAGCAGATGAGATTATGAAAAGTCCAGGCATTCCGGAAAAAAGCCCGGTCATGAAACAGATCCGGTCCAAAGGAATACCCGTTATCAGTGAAGTGGAACTGGCCTGGCGCTTTAAAGGAAAGAGTCGCATTGTGGCCATTACGGGCAGTAATGGTAAAACCACCACTACATCACTGATCTACCATATATGTGCACATGCCGGTCTTGATTGTGCATTGGTGGGCAACATTGGTATCAGCTTTGCCAAACAGGTGGCACTGGCGCCGAAAGAATTGTACGTGGCAGAAATCAGCAGCTTTCAGCTGGATGATATCAAACAGTTCCGGGCCGATGTGGCGGTACTCACCAATATAACCGAAGATCACCTGGACCGCTATGATTACAAATTTGAAAACTATATCCATTCCAAATTCCGGATAACGGAAAATCAGACAGCCGGTGATTATTTCATCTACTGTGCCGATGATCCGGTAACGGCTGCATATCTGAAAAAACGAACTATCCACTCAAACCCATTACCATTCACCATGAACCAGGAACCACAAAAAGGCGCATTTATCAAGAACGGAACAATGACAGTTGCGGTAAACGACGAGAAACTCACTATGAGTGTAGACGATTTTAAAATCAAAGGAAAACACAATCAATATAATACTATGGCAGCAGGTATCGCAGCGGCTACATTAGGCATCAGAAAAGATAAGATCCGGGAAGCCGTTACCACGTTTGAAAGCCTCGAACACCGGATGGAAATGGTGGCCATGGTAAAAGGAGTGGAGTACATCAATGACAGCAAGGCAACCAACGTTAACTCTACCTGGTTTGCCCTGGAAAGTATGACGCGGCCCACCATTCTCATACTGGGCGGCGTGGATAAAGGCAATGATTACGAAGTATTGAAGGAGCTGGTGAAAGAAAAAGTTAAAGCCATTGTTTGCCTTGGTATCGATAACCGTAAGATTCATGAAGCATTCGGATCGGTGATGCCCTTGATCGTAAACACCACCAGTGCCGATGAAGCGGTGCGTGCTGCTTACCATTTCGCGGAAAAAGGCGATGCCGTTCTGCTGAGCCCGGCCTGTGCCAGCTTTGATTTATTCAAAAATTATGAAGACAGAGGTAACCAGTTCAAACTGGCAGTCAGAAACCTCTGAAAATTGTAAGGTGCTCAAACAGAAATGAACCAATTTACAAACATATCATCCCGCTTTTCTCCCGCCGGTTTACAGGAAAAAACCCGTGGCGATAAAGTGATATGGGCACTTGTGATTGTGTTGTCGCTCGTGAGCCTGCTGGTGGTATACAGCGCCACTAACTCACTGGCCTATAAATTGTACAAGGGCAATACGTTTATATACCTGTTCAAACAGATTGCATTTATCACAATAGGTATTCTTATCATATACTTTGCACACCGTGTGAATTATACGTTCTATTCAAAGTTTGCAAAAATTCTGTTTTTTCTTTCTATACCCTTGTTGATATATACACTGCAATTCGGTACCAATCTGAACGAGGCCAACCGCTGGATCAAGTTGCCGGTGATTAATCTTACATTCCAGACTTCGGATCTTGCGAAGCTGGCTCTCTTTATGTTCTTGTCAAGATTGTTGTCGCGCAAACAGGATGTGATAAAGGATTTTAAAAAAGCATTCATTCCGCTGATGATTCCGGTACTGCTCATCTCCGGATTGATTGCGCCGGCAAATCTTTCTACAGCCCTGCTGACCGGTGCTACAAGTATGCTGCTGCTTTTCATTGGAAGGGTGAATATGAAACATATTTTTCTGGTGGCAGCCATGGTGCTTATACCTGTTATCATCCTTATATTCCTGGCCCGCAGTTACTATGATGAGCAGGAAGGAAAAATGAAGGAGCTTCCTGCTGTGCTGAACGTTATGCGCGTACCTACCTGGATTAAACGGGTGCAGGATTTTATGTATGCGAAAAAAGATGAGTCTCCTTACCAGGTGCAACAGGCAAAAATTGCAGTGGCTAAAGGAGGACTGCTCGGTCTGGGACCCGGCAACAGTGAACAGCGCAACTTCCTGCCGCATCCCTATTCCGATTTTATTTATGCCATTATCATTGAAGAGTACGGGCTGCTGGGTGGAGCCTTCATTGTATTCATATACATGGTGTTCCTTTTCAGAAGCATCCGCTTATTCCGGAAATGTCCCTATGCTTTCGGGGCCTTCCTGGCACTGGCGCTCAGTTTCACACTGGTCATTCAGGCCATGACGAATATGGCGGTGAATGTAGGGCTCTTCCCGGTAACAGGGGTTACATTACCCTTGGTGAGTATGGGTGGAAGCAGTTTTTTGTTTACCTGTTTGTCCATAGGTATTATCCTCAGTGTGGCACGCAACGTGGAAGAACTGGAAGGAAGTGAAGAACAACAAAAACAAGTGGTGGCATGAGCAAGCGGTATCTGATAGCAGGTGGAGGAACAGGAGGGCATATTTTCCCTGCCATTGCCATTGCCAACGAACTGAAGCGGCAGCAGCCGGGCTGTGACATATTGTTTGTGGGAGCCCGCGGAAAAATGGAAATGGAAAAAGTACCGCAGGCAGGGTACAGGATTGAAGGATTGGATATAGCAGGTTTTAACAGAAGTTCTTTGATAAAAAACATTACGCTGCCGTTTAAGCTGGTGAAGAGTTTTCTGCAGGTGCGTACTATTCTGAATACATACAGCCCCGATGTGGTGATTGGAGTAGGTGGTTATTCCACGTACCCGGTACTCCGGCTGGCTCAGAGTAAAGGTATTCCCACATTTATACATGAGGCTAACTCATTTGCGGGAAAATCGAACCAGCTCTTGGGTAAAAAGGCCCTCCGGATTTTTACCGGTACCGATGGCATGGAGCGCTTCTTTGATGCCGGCAAAATTGTGGTAACGGGTAATCCTGTACGCACGGCCATTTCCCGTTCTGTTGTAAACAGGGAAGAGGCAATGAGTTCTTTTTCACTGGATCCGTCAAAGAAAACGATACTGGTAGTAGGTGGCAGCCTGGGCGCCAAAAGCATTAATGAAGCCATTGCAGCGGGACTGAATCAGTTAGTGGGTGCGGATCTTCAGCTAATCTGGCAAACAGGAAAACCTTTTGCGGCAGCAGGAAAACAGGCGGCAGCCGGCAGTAAGCAGGTGTGGGTGAATGACTTCATTACGAAGATGGAATTAGCCTACGCAGCTGCTGATATAATTGTATCAAGAGCGGGCGCCATGGCTATTGCAGAAATAAGCCTGGTGGCAAAACCTGCCATTTTTGTGCCCTACCCTTTTGCAGCGGAAGATCATCAAACATCCAATGCAATGAACCTGGTGCAGAAACAGGCAGCAATGATGGTGAAGGATGCGCAAGCAAAAACCAGTCTGGTTGAGGAAATTCTCAAACTGGCTGCTGATCAGGAACGGCAAAAAGCATTAATACAGAATATAGCACCGTTGGGTATCGCCAACGCGGATGAATTAGTGGTGAATGAAATTTTAAAGAGTACCGGTCAATGACGGAATTGAAAGACATACAGGCAGTGTACTTCTTAGGAATAGGAGGAATTGGCATGAGTGCCATTGCCCGTTATTTCCATGAAACCGGTGTGCGGGTAGAGGGTTACGATAAAACACCCTCGGTACTTACACGCCAACTGGAGGAAGAAGGTATCCGTATCCATTATACGGATGATGCGGCATTGGTCCCAAAGGATGTGCAGCTGGTTGTTTATACGCCCGCCATACCGAAAGATCATGCAGGGTACCAGTATTACCTGCAGCAGGGTTATCCTGTTGTAAAACGAAGCGATGTATTGCAGCTCATAACAGAGCCATGCTTCAATATCTGTATCGCTGGTACCCACGGCAAAACCACTATCAGTACCCTTGCCGGGCATCTGCTGCGTCATTCCGGTTACGGCTGCAATGCATTTTTAGGTGGCATACCGGTAAACTATAACCGAAATTTCTGGATGCAGCCGTCTGACAATGAAAAACAGGTATGTGTGGTGGAAGCCGACGAGTATGACCGTTCCTTCCATAAACTGAGCCCCGATATTGCTGTCATAACGGCCATGGATCCCGATCATCTCGATATCTATGGTACTCCTGCTGCTATGGAAGAGGCCTTTGTTGAATTCACCCGCAGAATAAGACCCGGCGGCTGGCTGATCAGTAAATACGGTTTAAAGCGGCAGGAAGAACTGGTGGCTGATCATCGCATTACTTATCATCTGAGTGATAACCGGGCAGCGGTGCATACCCGGAATCTGAAAGTGAAGCAGGGTGGCTATCTGTTTGATGTGGTATTCAATACAGAAAATGATTTCTGGGTACTGCAGAATGTGCATCTCACAATTGGTGGCCTTCACAATGTCGAAAACACAGTAGCAGCAGTGGCGGTGGCTCATATACTCGGCATTGAGGATGAAAAAATTAAAGAGGCGATTGCCGCTTTTAAAGGAGTAAAAAGAAGATTTGAGTATGTGGTGGAACCCGCACAGGGAAAGCTGGTCTTTATTGATGACTATGCACACCACCCGGAAGAGCTGAAGGCGCTGATCCAGGGAGCCAGAAGTTTGTTTGAGAAAAGTAAACTGGTGCTGGTATTTCAGCCGCACTTGTTCAGCCGCACCAGGGATCTTGCAGCCGCATTTGCCTCAAGCCTGGGACTTGCTGATGAAGTGGTGCTGTTGCCCATTTATCCGGCCCGTGAGCTGCCGGTGGAAGGAGTTACCAGTTATCTGATTGCGGAGCAGATCCAGGGTGTGCCGGTTCATGTGATGGAAAAAGAAGAACTCCTGACCTGGTCAGGCAGTTTGGATGTAACCGCTCAGCCTGTTGTATTTATTACTGCCGGTGCAGGAGACATTGACCTTTTGTTGCCGGAACTGAAAAAGAAACTGACACATGCCTAGAGCAGGAAACATATGGAAAAAAGTGTTGGTGGCCACCAGCTGGCTGCTGCTCGGCGCGGCTACCATTGTGCTGCTGATTGCCGCAACCCGCCAGCAACAGTCGCAGGTATGCCAATCGGTGCAGGTAACCATTACAGGAGTAAAAGGTGTGAATTACATCAGTGAGAAGGAAGTGCTTGCAGCCATTTCCGGGGGAAGGCCCGATCTGCTGAAAGGAACGTTGATAAAAACTTTTGACCTGCTGCAACTCGAGCAGCTGCTGGAACGGAATTTATGGATCAGAAATGCAGAGTTGTATTTCGATAACCAGGAAGTGTTGCAGGTGGAGGTACAGGAACGGATACCGGTTGGCCGTGTTTTCTGTGTGGATGGTGAATCATTTTATGTGGATGAAGAAGGGAAGCAATTGCCGGCAACTCTTAACCAGGTTGCAAGGGTTCCTGTGTTTACATCGTTTCCGGCGCGTACCTATCCGCTCGCAGCAAAAGATAGTGTCTTGCTGTTGCAGGTGCGTGATATGGGTGTATTTCTTGTAGAGCATGATTTCTGGATGGCGCAGGTAGACCAGGTACAGATCAATAACTACGAAATGGAACTGGTGCCTAAACTGGGTAAGCATGATATCCTGTTTGGACCCGCAGTTCAGATTGAGCAGAAATTTAAACGGCTGGAATTGTTTTATAAACAGATCATGAAGAAGACCGGTTGGAATTACTACAGCACACTGGATCTGCGCTACAACCGCCAGCTCGTGGCCGTGCGCAGGGATAGTGCGGGTTTGTTTGCCAGTTTTGTTATTCCCAAAGACAGCCTGCAGATCAGCACCACAATTGACAGCAACCGCCTTGCACAGGATTCGGCAGCAGTTACTCTTCCTCAACAAACAGGAACAGCTCCGTCTGTAAAGAAAGATTCTGTACAACGGAAACCTGGCCTTTCAGCTGTGCAGCAACCGGCTGCAACGGCTGCACCGGCTGACGTAAAAAGAAAAGTGGCAGCAACAAACGAAGAGCAGGTGTTGCGTGAGGTGAAAACACAGCCTGTTAAAAAAACGGAAGAAAAAAAAGGTACAACACCCAAAGCGGTCATGCCGCCAAAAGGGAATCAATAAAGTAAACAACTAAATAACATACAACTATGATCACGGAAACAACCACCACCACAACTACGGAGCAGGCAGCCGTACCGCAGGTGAATTCAAATCCAATCATTGTGGGGCTTGATATCGGAACCACTAAGATTGCTGCCATCGCCGGTCGCAAGAATGAATTCGGAAAACTCGAAATTCTCGGATTTGGCCGGGCTAACAGTAATGGGGTCCAGCACGGCATGGTGCTGAACATTGATCAAACCATCAAGGCTATTGAACAGGCACTGGAAAACTGTTATAAGAGTAATCCGAACCTGGCGATTGAGGAAGTCTATGTGGGTATTGCCGGGCATCATATCAAGTCCCTGCAGACACGGGGAGATATTGTCCGTCAGAATAACGAAGAAGAAATTTCCCAGAAAGAAATTGATCAGCTCGTGGGTGATCAGTATAAAACGTATATCCCTGCCGGCGATCAGATCATTGATGTAATTCCGCAGGAATTCACAGTGGATAATTTCCAGAACATACCCAATCCCATTGGATACAGCGGTGTGAAAGTGGGCGCTAACTTTCACATCATTACCGGTGATAAAAATGCCATCCGCAATATCAACCGCAGTGTGGAGAAGAGCCGCCTGAAAGTGAAAGACCTGGTATTGCAGCCTCTTGCATCTGCAGCAGCGGTTATGTGCGAACAGGACCTGGA
>Ga0315902_10010592_pt1 | contig 12183 bp, 11 predicted proteins | sample LakEriMetagenome_9_FD_203523 | JGI IMG/M metagenome (GOLD analysis project Ga0315902, IMG submission 203523) | Freshwater fungal communities from buoy surface, Lake Erie, Ohio, United States - Buoy 12 MA117 | ecosystem: Environmental > Aquatic > Freshwater > Lake > Lake biofilm | place: USA... | reverse complement strand
GGTTGAAGCTCTCCCCGTTAGGGATCACGTAGTAATCCCATCACGTTACCCAGCGAAGCCGACCCAAACGAAGTTTGAGGGAGGCGAAGCTGAAAACAAAAATGCAGGCCCGACGCAGGCGGGGCTGGACTTTTTGAGAGGTTGAAGCTTCCCCACCTTCCACAAAATCATTTCTATATTTGATAGCCAACCCCAATTACACTATGGCCACTACTTCAGGAAAACCTTTTCTTGTTATCGGAGTTGGTAGCTTTATGTTAGGATTAGCACTCATCCCATTTTTCAAAAACAGTGCACCACTGGTGTTGAGTGCCGGGCTTATTTTTTTGGCCATCGCATTCAGCCGATATCCGTCACTAAAAATATTCTCTTTCACCATCTGGATTTTTGCCGCTGTAACTCTGGCGATGTTTTATCCACACCTATTTACAGAGATCGGTGGATTTTCAACCAAATCATTAATTGTTCCCCTGCTTCAACTTATCATGTTTGGCGTAGGATCGACGATGGGTCTTAAAGATTTTGAAGGAGTGATCCGGATGCCTAAGCCTGTTCTCATCGGCCTGCTGTGTCAGTTTACCATTATGCCGCTCGTGGGGTTTATCATCGCCAAAACTTTTGAGTTTCCTTCAGAAGTTGCTGCTGGAATAATTTTGATTGGCTGTGTTCCCAGTGGTCTGGCTTCTAATGTTATGTCGTATCTCGCGAAAGCAAATGTAGCTTTATCAGTAACGCTTACATCAGTCGCTACCTTGTTGGCTCCGGTCATCACTCCGTTTCTAATGTATCATCTCGCCGGCTCTTTTATTCAGGTTGATTTTCTGACGATGATGAAAGATATTTTCAGCATTGTCTTGCTACCGATTGGTGCCGGTTTGTTATTTCATCATTTTCTGGGCGGAAAATTTCCCTGGCTGGACCGTTCTATGCCGGTGGTTTCAATGGTATCCATCGCCGCTATCATTACTGTGATTACAGCCTCGGGGCGTGATAGCCTTCTCGAAGTTGGTCCGATGCTGATCGTGGCTTGCTTGCTGCACAATCTGTCCGGTTATTTTCTTGGGTACTATTCATCTAAACTTTTCGGCATGGATGAACGATCCTGCCGGACAGTTGCGATTGAAGTTGGACTTCAAAATGGAGGATTGGCTTCCGGTTTAGCCCTGAGTATGGGAAAACTAGTGGCGTTAGCACCGGCCTTATTCGGTCCAATAATGAACATCACCGGTTCAATACTCGCATCACATTGGCACAATCGGCCAGTGGATAGTAAAACAGTTGTTGATTAGTTCATAATCTTAACTACTCAATGCCCTCGCTAAAATCGGCGAAGGTTTTTTTGATGTCCTTCGGCTCAATTCTATTCGGACGCTGAGACGCATCCAGCTCCAGCAAAATCAACTTCTGATTATTCAGAATAGGAAGCAATTTTTCCCGATCTGTGTCAAATTCCTTTTTCCGACGCTCAGACTTCAGTGAATATTTACGTGCAAAATTATCTCCCTCTACTTGCAACTGATTTCGGACCTCCACACAAATCTTCATCTGATCCATAATATCAGACTTAGATTTTCCTAAAACCTCGGTTGCTTCAAGTGTTCCTAACGTGAGCACCGTAGTCCCGCCAATACCGCTTACAACCTTCGAGGATTCCGTTGGCAATACCACTGGTGACAAACCGGTAGCTGCGCCAAGTGACGCGTTAACAATAGCCCGGTGTTTCTTTCCGCGCTTGGCCTGCTTATACATCTTAGTCAGGTCGGCATGCTTTTCATCAAGCTGATCCAATAAACCTTTCGCAGCCGTAAGCGATGCCACATACTTCTGATAGATGAACTTATCTTTTTCGTCCAGATTTTCAGCATCCATTACTTTTATACGGACCTTTTTTTGTGTTCGGTTAGAAGCTTTATCCAGGGTAAAAAAAGTAACTTCTACCAAACGACTTTTTTCAGCTTCGTCTACAAACTTGTAGCCGGGATTCCAGCTGAACTCGGCTTGTGTCCGCGAATTTTCACGATAAACGGTCGAGGGTATTCGGTTATCCGAGGCCACGAATCCACTGGTCACCAAATTCTCATCACCATTTGGATCTGCCATGTACAATTTAATGTTGACCACCTCGTCTTCTTTGATTGCATACGACGAGTCGCCAGGAACTAGAATCAGTTCCGGTGAAAGGTCAAGTTGGGTATGAGCAATTTTGATTTTTCCGTGACGCTCTGCTTTTTCAGGCTGATCCTGAACGATGAATTCAACGATCATGCCGGATTTCATACCTGAATACTGACTGCGGGAGGGCGACCAGGTGATCATGCCTTGTGCATTCAACTGCATTCCTTCCGGCATAGAGGATTGAATCGGTTTAAATTGAAGAGGATCACCGTCTGGGTCGTAAACATACTCTTGCCCAATTTGATATGTATTTTTTGTTCCCTGCCGGACATAAAAAACAGGGAGTTCCTCAATTAAGGGTTCACGGTTGGTGTGGTGAACGATCAGAGTTCCTGATTGTCGAATGCTGCGGTTATCCTGGAGCAGTGCCGCGAACATGATGGTTAATTCCTTTGGCGGTTCGGTACGACCAACCAGATGGTATCCAGCCTTCCAGGTAAAAACCCCGGCCGAATCCAGGTCCATACCATTTTCTTCCCCTCCATCCAGATAAAAGTGTTTTACAGGGACTGAATCAAGAGCAACCAGCCGGAATTCTGCCGGCTCACCTTCTTTTACCACATTCCAGTCGGGCCGTGAAAATTGAAAGTGTTGGCCCGGAAGTGCGCCAGAGAGCAAAAACAGCGCTAAAAATAGTGTCCGAGTCTTCATTTTTTCGTTTAAAATGCAAAGTTAATGAGATCGTAAAACATAACTTGTGTTGGACATGCCGAAAAGAAAAACGGAGAAATCAAGAGAAAATTTTTTTGCGGACGTTTTTGATATCGTTCGCCTCGTGCCCAAGGGCCGTGTAACCACCTACGGAGCCATTGCGGCCTGTTTGGGATTAAAATCTGGTGCCCGAATGGTTGGCTGGGCCATGAATGCCTCCCACGGTGAAAAAAATGTTCCGGCTCATCGCGTCGTGAACCGCTCTGGTTTACTCACGGGTCGACATCACTTTGAAACACCGACTGCAATGGAAGAACGTTTAAAAAAAGAAGGAATAAAAGTGACTAAAAATCAGGTTGCTGATTTCGATCGGTTGTTCTGGGATCCGGCTGAGAAAATTTTTGGCAAAAAATAATCAGGCTTTTTTCGAGATCAATTGTAACCCAATCACCGTAAGCAATCCGTTGATGATCAAAATTTCGATATCAATACGATAGCCATTAAACCAGGTTTCCGAATTCGCACTGAGGATGTAGGACAAGCATGGGGCTACTACACAGACCAATAACACCGGCCATCCGGAAATCTTTCGCGAGGTCAGAAGTCCATACGTAAATAATCCGAGCAGCGGTCCATACGTATAACCAGCCGCTTTTAGAACGGCGTCGATTACCGACTTCTCATTGATTTCGCGGAAAACCAGGATGATTACCAGAAAAAGAACGGAGAATCCTATATGAACCAGGAACTTTTGCTTGCGCTTTACATCCTCATTCTTTGATTTGAAGTCAAGGAAGTCAATACAAAATGAAGTGGTCAGGCCGGCTAGCGCAGAGTCTGCACTGGCATAAGAAGAAGCAGTGATGCCTAAAAGAAAAAATATTCCTACCAGCAGACTGAAATGATTTAAAGCCAGCAACGGAAAGAGCTGATCTGAAGTAGCCGGTGCAGGTATGTTGTTTTTGGCACTGTACATATAGAGCAGAGCACCAAGAGTCAGGAATAGCAGATTGACAAAGACAATGATCAAACTATACCAGAACATATTTTTTTGGGCATCCTGGAGCGAACGGCAGGTAAGATTTTTTTGCATGATCTCCTGATCCATTCCGGTCATAGTAAGTGCAATAAACGCACCCCCAAAAAATTGTTTCGGAAAAAAGAGTCCGCTGTTTGGATCATCGAAATGAAAAATCTTTGAATACGAACTGTCGGTAATAGTGGTGATCAATCCAGAAAAAGAGAGATCCAATTCACCTGCAATTTGCCAGACGGCAATCACGACTGCTGATATTAGAAAAAGAGTTTGAAACGAATCGGTGTAGACAACTGTCTTCACACCACCCCTAAAGGTATAAACCCAGATAAGTGCGATCGTCGTGGCAACCGTTACAAAAAAGGGCACGCCCCAGGAATCAAACAAGAACAATTGAAGAACGGTCGCGGCCAAATACAAGCGAAGGGCTGAGCCAATGGAACGTGAAACCATGAAGAAAAGTGATCCCGTCCGGTAAGCCCATTTATCGAAACGATGCTCGAGGTAGGTGTAAATAGAGATCAGATTCATTCTGTAGTAGATGGGCATCAACACATACATGATGGTCCAATAACCAAGCAAGTATCCAATCACCACCTGGAAATAGCCAAAGCCGATTTTCCCCACATTTCCGGGCACGGAAATAAATGTGACACCAGATAATGATGATCCGATCATACCAAAAGCAACCAAGTACCAAGGCGATTGGCGGTTAGCAGTAAAAAAAGTTTCGGTAGTAGCGCCTCTGGAAGTGTACCAGGCAATCGCGATGAGAATAAAAAAATAACCGATCAGGATGGAAAGAACTAAGGTGGGGTTCATAATCCTCCAAACTCTCCAATTTTTTTTACTTTTGAAAGTTCAATCCGTTCAAATCATGCGACTTTCTGCAAAGGAACAGGAAATGACGGACGTGCTGGAGGCCACGGAAGTCACGGACCTGCTCGATCTGGTGCTTTTTAATGACGACGTCAATACTTTTGAACACGTCATCTCAACATTGGTACGCGTTTGCCGCCATACCCACGAACAGGCGGAGCAGTGTGCCTATATTGTCCATTACAGGGGAAAGTGTACCGTTAAAAATGGAACTTTTGAAGAGCTGCGCCCCATGCGTGATGCCATTTGCGAGGTAGGAATTGATGCTCGCATTCTTTGATTAACAACCTGAAGCAACCCTAAACGTGGAATACTCATCAAAGCTGCTGGCGGATGCCGTTGAGCAGATTGCCAAACTCCCTGGCATCGGTCGAAAGACGGCTTTGCGGCTGGCCTTGCATTTGGTGAAAGAACATCCCGCACAGACCATGCAACTCGCAGAGGCATTGAAAAAGCTGCGAACTGAAATTCGGCTTTGTCGCGTTTGCTTTAATATCTCAGATCATGAGACGTGTGATTTATGTCGAAGTCCTCGCCGCGACCCTACTCAAATTTGTGTCGTCGAGGATGCACGCGATGTAATGGCCATTGAAAATACGGCTCAATTTCAAGGACTGTACCATGTGCTGGGCGGCGTTATTTCGCCCATCAACGGAATTGGTCCGTCGGAACTGAAAATTGAAGCCTTGTTGCAACGTATTTCTACTCCTGAATCGGAGGTCAAGGAAGTTATATTGGCCATCAGCCCCACCATGGAAGGGGATACGACAGCTTTTTTTATTCACCGAAAACTGGCCCCTTTTCAAATCAAAGTAACAACTATAGCCCGGGGCATTCCGGTGGGAGGGGATTTAGAGTATGCTGATGAAATTACCCTTGGTCGCAGCATTACCTCCCGGACCCTGATGTCTTAAAAGGTTTGTCTTTAACCGCTGCCTAACAGCTGTCAATTCAGCGGAATAAGTATTTTTGCCCGCATCAAAAAACTTTCTCATGAGCCGATTATCCAACCGCATTAACGCTATTGAAGAATCCGCAACGCTGGCCATGGCCGCCAAAGCGCGTGAATACAAGCAAAAGGGAATTGACGTGATCAGCCTAAGTCTCGGTGAGCCTGATTTTAAAACCCCTGCTCACATTTGCGAAGGTGCTAAAAAGGCTATCGACGATGGAAAGTTTTTTGCTTATCCTCCTGTAAACGGTTACCTCGATCTGCGGGAAGCTATCGCCGCTAAATATTTAAAGGATCAGGGAATCGCTTACAAGCCCGATCAAATTGTTGTCTCTAATGGTGCAAAACAGTCCATTGCCAATGTAATGTTCGCCTTACTCAATCCGGGTGATGAGGTCATTGTCTTCTCTCCATTTTGGGTAAGCTACGATGCCTTGGTACGATTGGCTGAAGCCACTCCGGTTCTTGTCAAAGGTGGTATTGAAAATGATTTTAAGGTTACGGCTGAGCAAGTGCAAAAAGCTATAACACCTAAAACGCGGGCGATTATTTTTTCTTCACCGTGCAATCCTACAGGTTCTGTTTTTAGTCGCACTGAGCTCGAAGCCATTGCTAAAGTGGTCATGAGTAACCCTGACTTGCTGATCATTTCCGACGAAATTTATGAGCACATCAATTTTACTGATGAGCAGGTAAGTATTGCTACGTTTCCTGGAATGATGGAGCGTACCATTATCGTAAATGGGTTTGCTAAAGGTTATGCCATGACCGGCTGGCGTGTAGGTTACATTTGCGCTCCGAAATGGGTTGCTGATGCAGCTAATAAGATGCAGGGACAACTGACTTCCGCCAACAGTTCCATCTCTCAGCGTGCGGCCTACGCGGCACTTACCGGCGATCTGAAGCCTACGTTGGATATGGTTAAGGAATACCGTGCGCGTCGCGAGATCGTATATGCTTTATTGAAAGAGATTCCAGGAATAAAAGCCAATTATCCGCAAGGAGCTTTTTATTTTTTCCCGGATGTTAGTGCTTACTTCGGCAAATCGGACGGAACGGTAACGATAAAAAATGCCGACGATCTTTGTTTGTGGCTGCTCGATGCGGCTCATGTTTCTTTAGTTCCTGGTGGAGCTTTTGGAGAAGATAAATGTGTGCGTTTATCCTATGCGGCATCAGAAAAAGATCTTCGCGAGGCTCTTGCGCGCATCAAAAATGCGCTGGAAACCTTGAAGTAAGAATTAGCTCTTAACTGAATTTTTATTCAGTACCTCTCGAACAGCACTGATTACGCGTTCTGAATCTATTTCTTGCATGCAGGCATGATCCCTGCGCGGGCAACGTTCCAATCCGTACACCGAGCACGGTCTGCAGGACAACTGCTCTGTTGGAATTTCCACGATATGGTGGTCAGGATTTGGGAATGGTCCGAAGCCGGTCATCACATGGGTTCCACCCCAAATCGAAATAATGGGTACGCCGGAAAGTGCAGCCAGATGCATATTGGCGGAATCGACACAAACCATTGCTTCCAGTTTGCTGATTACGCTCAACTCCTCATTCAAAGAAAAGATTCCGGTAAGGTTCACGCTGTTTGTATGACGAGAACTGATGCGGTCGAGTAGTTCTTTTTCTTTTTTTCCGCCCCCAAACAGTAAAAACATCACTTCCGACTCAGTTTTTAATTCCTGAATAACCTCCTCAAATCTTTCCAGGGGCCATCGCTTGGTAAAATGTGCCGCAAATGGGGCTACCCCAATCCATCGCTTATTCCAAATACTTCGAAGTGCAGATTCAACACTAGATTCCGAAGAAAGCTTTTTTAATGGAGGAAGGCTTATCGATGGTACACTAAGTCCTGCACGCACAAATGCTTCACGGTATCTTTCGGTTGTGTGGCGAAGGGGCAGGACTTTGGTTTTGTCTTTTTGTTGAATAATAGATTTTTTCTCTCGCCTTCCTTTGTCGAAAACAACAACCCGCACGTTAGTCCAGAAAAAGAAAAAGCGCAGAATTTTAGTCCGTAAATGGTCGTGTGCATCGATAACCACATCTGGATGAAGTGCCTGAATAGTTCGGAATAACCTCCACAAACCAAATAATCCTGCAAATTCATTGCTGACATCTGCACCGAAGGTTTTAAGTGAGGACTGACTTTTAAAAAGCTCTGTAAATTTTGGTCGGGTGACCAGCGTGATGTCTACCTCCGGGTTGTGTTCAACGGCTGACCGAAGAACTGGCGCGAGTAACGCTACATCTCCTAAAGCAGAGAAGCGAAGAACAATTACATGCCTCCGTTGCCCCACAAATCAGGATTTGGTTTTGTAAAGGATTGGATTCAGACTTGTATCGTTATACATCTTCATCTGGCGGTACACTTTTATTCGTCGTGTACCTTTCCCTACATCTTCCAACAACTCATCAAAGCATCCGGCCATATCTGATTTTTGCTCTTCCAGTGTGGCTAGTTTTTGCGTGCATTTTACAATGTGATCAGTATCAACATCCGTCCGGAGTGTTTGTTCGTGCATGTGCCAGATCTTAAGAATCAGGATGCTCATTCGGTCAAGTAACCAGGCTGGGGTTTCGCTGTTCAGTCTCGCTTCTGGTTTTGGAGTAATTCCAGTAAAATGACTAATAAAGTGGTCATCCATTTGTTCAACTACATCGGTACGATGTTGGTTGGAGCGATCAATCCTGCGTTTGAGTTCCAGTCCTTTTACCGGGTCGATTTGTGGATCGCGCACGATATCCTCCAAATGCCATTGAACGGTATCGATCCAGTTTTTTAAGTAGCATAAGGCTTCAAAGCTTTCTTCCTTATATGGATTGTGGAATGGCTGATCCACGTCGTTTATCCGGTGGTAATCGGCTACACTTTGTTCAAAAATCCGGAAACAGTCAGCGGAACGAATCATCTTAATGGGAATGGCGTAGCGGCAAAATTGCAGAAAATTCAGGGAAGACGGTCAGGGCTGCTTCTCCAACCACTCGATTACTTTTTCGGTATAGTTTTCAAGCGGTTTGGGGGAGGACGAAATCATCACGATAAACCAATTGCGCTCCGGGATCATTACGAAGTTGGCACGGAATCCACCCTGGCTTCCGGTATGACCAATTGTTTTGTTACCTGAGGCTGTTTTGCCAATGAACCACGACCACCCAATTTTTTCAGGTTCAGCATCAGACCAGTTTTCAAATGTTTTCACTTCCATGGATTCCTGAATTGTTTCCATGTTTAGAAAAGCGCCTTTTCGGAGAGATGCTTCATAGGCTGAAAGCTCTTCTACCGAGCTCCAAACGCCTCCATTGCCGGACGCTGCAAAAGTTGGTTCCTCCATATAATCTTTCTCCAGCCATTCCCCTCGCGAAAAAATATAGCCATGGGCTACGCCTGATTCCGGATGTGCTCCGTTTGTGATGGTGCTGGTAGGCATATGGGCCGGCACTAATATTTCTTTTTCAATAAATTCTTGCCAGGGCTGACCACTAACCTGTTCGATAATCAGGGCCAACGCATTGAAGGCAGGATTGGAGTATTCGAATTTAGTTCCAGGCTCAAAGTTTAACTTCTCGGTTTTCAGAATAGGAGCCCAATTTTCCGCATCTTTTGCGGTGAGGTAAAATACACTGTCCTCATAAGGGAATCGGATATCCGGTAGACCTGAAGTGTGCGTCAGCAAGTGGAGGATCTTTACTTTTCTGCCAATCTCTTGATTGCTGAATTCCGGAAAGTATTTAATCAGACTATCGTTCAGCGAAAGCTTTCCTCGATCGCGTAAGAGTAGAATGGCATTGCCGACAAAAGTCTTACTTACCGATCCCAGATTAAAAAGTGTTTTAGTGGTAACAGGTGTTTTCTGCTCGAGATCAGCCAGACCGAATGCGCCTGAAAAAACGATTGAATCACTAATTTTTACCAGGACGGCGCCTCCGGGCATTGATTCAGGAAATTCCTTCTTAAAAAAAGCCTCTAATTCATCAGTCGCGTTATTGGTTGGCGTACACGTGATCAAAACCAGCGATGCCAGTATGAAAAAAATGAGACCAAAGAACGTTCTGATGGTCATAGCTGATCCTGAAATAACCGCTGATTACTTTTTCTTTTTGATCTCTGGAAGAATGAAATCGTCAAGAGCGCTTGGTCGCGTCATCATCTCCTCGATTTCCTTAACGGTACGCGGTGCACTCTTGGAGAGATGTTCATGGCCATTCTTGGTGATCAAATAGTCATCTTCAATGCGAACCGCAATTCCTTTCCATTTCGGGTCAACATCGGCGTTGAGCGGAATATAGATTCCTGGCTCAATCGTGATGGTCATATTCTCTTCCAGTTTCTCATAATTACCACGGTCATGTACATCCAATCCGATATGGTGACAACAGCCGTGTGGATAGTATTTACGAATCTCGTTATCATTTTTGATGATGCCCTGTTCTTTCAGTCCACGGGCGATAACTTTTTGAGTAGCTTTTGAAAGATCCGGGAAAGGTGTCCCTGGTTTGCAAATAGCCATAGCTGCTTCCTGAGCCTCGAGCACCAACTCATAGATTATTTTTTGTTCGTTGGTGAACTTTCCGTTGATCGGAATGGTGCGGGTGATATCAGCGGTATAGCCGCGGTACTCCGCCCCGAGGTCCATAAGAATCAAATCCTTGTTGTCGATCTGCGGCACATAGTTTTCGGTATAGTGAAGAATGCAACCATTATGCCCTGCTCCAACAATTGACGGATAGCCAAGATCTTCGGCCTGGTATTTTTTGAAAACGAATTCATGGATACCCTGAATTTCACGCTCCGACATTCCGGGTTTTATGGCTTTCATAACTTCAACTTGTCCCGCGCATGAAATGCTTACGGCCATACGAATCAGTTCCAGTTCTTCTGCGGTCTTTACGCCGCGAAGATCCTTCATGAGGTTTTCAAGATTTTTAACATTCAGGTTATTGGCAGGCTTTTCGGCACCAATCAATAGTTTATTTTTTTCCGGATATCCGGCTTTGGATTTGAACTGAACGATCAGATCGTAAAGGTCCGCCGAGTCGGCTTCGTTACGCACATCATTTTCAAAATCATGGAATAATACTTCACTGAACTTTGAAAAATCAACAGGGTAGCGTTTGAATTCTCCTCCATTGAAGGCCATTTTGATTCCTAAAGATTCGGCAACACCTGCAGGGCCAAGTCGACGACCGGTCCATTGCTCGGCGCGCTCATTTTTGGATTGAACAAATACGATTTCATCGTAGGTTGCCCCATTCATTTGTTGCTTGTCTTTGTAAATGAGCAACACAGCATTCGGTTCACGGTAGCCGGTCAGATAAAAAAAGTCAGGATCCTGATGATACGTGTAGTCTACATCATTGGCCCGGTTACGAATGGGATTGGCAAAAAATACAGCCACTGAATTGGCAGGCATTTTTTCTCTGAATTTTTGTCTGCGCTCAGCGTGAAAATCTTTAGTGAGAAAATCTTCCGGCAGCAATTTCATTTGTGCCAGTGCTCCGGTAGAAAAGATCAAGGAGCAAATCAGAAAAACAAAAAGATGAATGCTTTTGAGGCGTGCCTGGTTCATGGTGTACGGGTATTAGAGTGCTTTTATTGATTTCAGCCCTCTAATATAGTCACCCTTTCTTTTTCCGTTCGTGGAAGGCCCCCTGGTATTCCGGATTTTCTTTCCGGCGCTGCAGATCGATAGCCCGGGCCATCTCCTGAGACTCTTCAAAAGAGGTGTTTTCAATGGTTACCCCGGATGGAATTTTAATGCGACCTACTTTTTCTTTGATCAGACTTTCAATTTTTCCCATGTGGTATTCATCCGCCGGTGACACCATGGTGTAGGATTCACCCGTATTGAAGGCTCTGCCGGTGCGTCCAATGCGGTGGATGTAATCGTCGTAAACGACCGGTACATCAAAGTTGATCACCTGTGTTACTTTTTCAATATCAATTCCACGGGAAGCAACATCGGTAGCTACCAGAATTCGTACACTTCCATCGGCAAATTCACGGACGGCATTGATTCGGGAATTTTGTCCCTTGTTGGCATGAATAGCCCGTATAGGACCCATGCCCGTTCGTTCCAGATATTTTGCAATGTTGTCAGCCGCTTCACGGGTACGCGTAAAAACGATAACCCGACTCCAGGTATCCTCCGATAGCCAGTGTGACAATAAATTAATCTTAGTTCTGAAATTAGGTACAGCAATTTGATGCTGCTTAACCATTTTAGCCGCCGTGGCTTGAGGTGTGACTTCAATTTTTAAAGGGAAGTCCAGGAACTCTTGAGCCATCTTATCTACACGCGGTGAAAAAGTAGCACTGAATAACAGATTTTGTCTTTTTGTTGGAATAACCTCGAGTATCTTTCTGAGCTGCGGCATGAAATTCAAATCCATCATACGGTCGGCCTCGTCAATGACCAGGGTATGGATGGATTTTGTAGGGATACCTTCTTTTAAATAGAGCTCCATGAATCTCCCCGGAGTG
>Ga0315902_10010591_pt1 | contig 12183 bp, 10 predicted proteins | sample LakEriMetagenome_9_FD_203523 | JGI IMG/M metagenome (GOLD analysis project Ga0315902, IMG submission 203523) | Freshwater fungal communities from buoy surface, Lake Erie, Ohio, United States - Buoy 12 MA117 | ecosystem: Environmental > Aquatic > Freshwater > Lake > Lake biofilm | place: USA... | reverse complement strand
CCCCGGCTGGCGTGAAGACGACCGCCCGCCTGGAGGGCGGGCCATCGATTCAGCCCGCCGGGGGCATGACCAACAACTGTCCGCCCGCCTGGAGGGCGGGCCATCGATTCAGCCCGCCGGGGGCATGACCAACAACTGTCCGCCCGCCTGGAGGGCGGGCCATCGATTCAGCCCGCCGGGGGCATGGATGCCCCGGCGGGCGTGAAGTGGAGGCGGCGGGAGTCGAACTGTTACAGGATACCCCGAGTGAAACGCCTGTCCAGAACGTAGGCGGCGCAGAAAACGGCGCACTTCTGTCGGACCCGCTGTTGGCGCTCATCGTTGATCGGTGGGCCAGCCTGAGCCCTCAGCAACGCCTCGCCGTACTTGAAGTTGCCATCCGGCCAACTCCGTGACTCCCCCCTCACTGCCCCGCCAAGTCGCGGGTCTTGTGGCCAGACCAGGTATTCAAAGGCGGTAGGTTCCATCCAGCCAGAAACTCCCCGATTTCGGACGCCTGCACGGTGAAGACGGTTCGCTTGCCAGCGACGTTGGCAGTCTTTAGGTCGCCTATTTCCCTTCTCGGAAATTCCAGAGCAAGACGATGACGGATACACGCCAGCATTTTACAGAAACAATGCTGCACTAACCCGTTCGCCTACTCGATACCTGCCTCCTGCCGCATACTGTCGTCCTAAATATCCTTGCTTGCTGGGCCACGTCGCCATTTTTGAAGGACGCACCTCAATGCCCTTGCGAATCACGCCCGACAAATTGTTGCTCATCTACTACGACGCTGATACAGACTCATGGGTGACTCGGGAAGGTTTGTCCATCTCGTTGCTCTCCCAATTCGTCGAGGTTCAGCCCGGAGTGACCGTCGAGAACGTGTTCCAACTCATAGACGCCGACCCGCGCGTCAAGACACTCCTTTCCGAATACTGCTCATGCGACATTGACGCGATACGTAAATTGCCGCCACTTCGGGCAGGGCGGCCGGTTGAGGTTCCAACGGCCGTGGAATGGAAGGAAAACGGGCCCGCGAGGAAATTCGACACTGTAGAAATCGATACCGTCGTCGTAACACCGTCGTTCTGGGTCGCCACTGACGAACGTTCAGGACAGCGACTACTAGAGGGTTCTTACATGCTTGGTGGAAGATCGTCCGCGGACGAACTCTCCGTAGTCACGTTTGGCGGGGAAAACAGGATTAACTATGCCGACATCAAGGACTTGTTCTTCAGGCTCGACCCGACGCTGAACATCGAAGACTACGACACCGCCCCGCCCGCAAAACACGATACGGAGCAACCGGGCTTTACGGCTACCATGCGATACACCCTTCTTGATGTGCTCAGCACGCTCGTACGTCATTTCGGTACCGAGCCATTTGATTCTCGTTACCAACCCGACATCGACTACGAGCGTGCTTTAGAGGATCGGGTTGAACGCGATTCCGCCGAGACCGATGACGAGATCGACTGAGCTGACTCGCGAGAGAAGTTGCGACTGCCGCTCAAGAGCAGACCATTGGCGACTTAGGGAATCGACCGTAACTTTCGCAAAGGCAATGGCCTCCGGCCCGGGCGGCACGACTCCAGCTCGTCGGGGGCGGCTTCCGTCGTGCCTCAAAGACAACAAAGCGGAGGTCGGGCATCCTGCCCTCCCGCTGTTCTGAGCAGCGGCTAGCCCTCGATGCTGGTCTCTGCGGGGGGCTCATCAGGGGGAAGGGGGCTCGTCTCCGCATCCGGCATCGACTCGCCCCCCTCCCCCTCGCCGCCCCCCGCGATGCGGCATTCGCCGCGCCCCCGGCTTCCCCCTCCCCCGAGTGCGGAATCGAGGGCATCCCCGCCGCTGAAGGGCCGCATCGTGCGGCTAGCGGAGCGGCCGCAAGCGGCCGCCAGAAGGCATCCTGCCAGCCTCAACGGCGGCATCCTTGCCGCCGAGCCTCCGCCGCCGTTGTGCCTGCGTCGATCGAGATGGAGACTCGCGGCGGCGGCTTCGTGTCGCGGCGCGGGTTGGCGCGGCTCCGCTCCCGCGGCGGCGGCTCTCAGGGGCTCATCCTCAGCCCCGTTCGCCGCGTGCCGCGTCCGCTCTCGGGGCGATCAGCGAGGCCGTAAGCCCCGTAGCGACCTCGAGCGTCTTCAGCGGAGCAGCCGGTTCCCGGCTGCGGCATGGCATCCTACCGCTGTTGGCGGCGGCATCGTGCCGCCGCGGCGGGATCAGGTGTAGCTGTTGAAGTGTGGCATCGGCTGCTGAACCACAAGGCAGGAAAGCGCCAGGTCAAAAAATCTGATCTGCCAAAACGAGTGCATTTCCCGCCGGAACTCCTCGGCGAATCGGTCATCGATCAACACGTAGTGGCTATCGAAATGCCCCGGTACGCTGTAGCCCTCTTCCAGCATTTCCGCCACTTCGTACGGTGCCTCCACATACTCGCGGACAATCACGCGGTCATCTGGAATGATCGTCTGCCAGTCGCGCGAGTGCACCAGGCCGCGCACTACCTTGCGGGCGATGAGCCGAACTTCTTCGTCCGCGTGTGGAACAACCTGCTTGTAAGGAGTGCCATCCGGTTTCAGCACCGGTGCATCGATCATTTGCTGCCACAGCCGTGTGAGATCACGACGGCCTGATTTTGGCTCACGGAGGCTTCGTAAGACGGTTTCCAGCAACTCCTGCCGTTCGGCAGAAGGAGTGAGCCCCGAGGCGGCCACGATGTTTCGAAAGTGCGCCTCGCTAAAGCTGAAACCGTGATTGCATTCCTTACAGGCGGGCACCGTCAGTCGTTGCACGTTCGGCGGCATACACGCCGTGTAAAGACACTTCGGCACGACATGCTCGGCCTGGTTCCGGCCAGTCGACCTGCCGCAGTATGCGCACGGTCGCTTCGCAAACGACAAATGCTTGGGCACTCCCACCTCTCTTGTTTTGCGTCCGGGACAGCCACCGTGGCGAACGTCGCTACGCTGCCGGCTACGCCGTTCAACGTCAGGGCGACCGACGACGCGCGCGGCTCGGCGAAACCGCCGGCAAAGCTGGTCTGGCGAGCCGCTCGTAGAGCCCGAAGAGAAACTCAACCCGCTGCCGATCGGATGAAAACGGCGTGGAGCGATAGCACTTGTCGACCGCGCGGTCCAGTTTGACGTGTGCATCCCGCAGCTGCTTTGGCATAGCCAACGGGTCATAGAGGTCTGCGAGCGTCTGATTTGCAAATGCGGCTCGCGCATCAAGCACGCTTTGCGCCGCTACCTCAATGGCCGCCTTCTTGGCCGCGTCAACTTCATGAGGCCAAAAAAATTGTTGTAGACGATGTCTTTTGAGTAGCGGTAATCCGATTTGATGCGCCCACAGAACTGTTTTACCCATGCCATGTGCATCTGGCTGGAGATCACCCCAAAATGAAAAGCCGTGGCATTGGGGATGAAAAAACACGCGTTGCTCGCGATGACTTCAGGTCCGAAAAATGCAAACGGGATGTACTGCCGATTCTCCGACGTATGCCCCGGAACAAGAACGTAGTTGCCTGCCGTCTGTGCGATCTGCCGAAAACGTGTGGGGTATGCCGCGTACTCGCGCGTTGTACCGGCTTTGCTGGCCTCACGAAACTGCTTGACCTGCTCAACTCGCCTCTTCACGAGCGGGAGAGATCGAAGCTCTGCGGGCGAAATGTCTGGCAACCACAGGCAGTATCGCAGCACGCCGTCAAGAAACTCCGTAGCGCCGATATACCTACGAATCCACTTCGCAGCCCCCGGCTCGTCGCGTACCAGTTGATCACGTTCTTCCGCGGTCATGAGGAAATGCCCGCCATCCGTGGGCTTATTGCCGTACTTCATTCCCGGCACTGGGCAGAGCGGCGTGCTTCGGTTTGGGAGAAGTGAAGCTGGGCCGTCAAACAAGTACGGATTCAGTCGCGAGACCTGTGCCACAGAGCCGCGATTGCCATCGTCGTTCTCGTAATCCCACAACGCCCGCGGCTGAACATCGCCGAGGCCAAAACCGATGATCACCACATGGACGTGGGCTCTACCCCGGGCTTCGCTCTCCCATTTGAACGTGCGATGGGCAAATTGAATCTGAATGCCCTTCTCGAGAAGTCGCGGCCAGAAGATTCCGGGCTGTTCGCCTTGCGAAATCGAGTTTGTCGATACGAAGGCGCAGCGAATCGATGACCGCTGAATGTAATCCGCAGCAACCGCATACCAGCACGTCACAAAATCCAAGACGCCCGCGGCACTCAAACCTGACCAAATACGATTCTGGTCATCCTTCTGCGCGGCTGTCTGGAGGTGGTGACCCACGAACGGCGGATTTCCCATCACATAGCTGCATTCAGCAGCGGGAAGCACAGTATTCCAGTCGATGCGAAGGGCGTTGTCGTGAGCGATCTTTGCGGTCTTCTTGAGCGGCAGCCTAATCAATGGCCGGCCGAAACGCTGACTGGCTTCAAGGTTCATTTGATGGTCGATCAACCACATCGCCACTTCCGCGATCCGCGCCGGCCATTCCTCGATCTCGATCCCGTGCATTTGGTCCACAGCGATCTTGGTGAACAGCTCCAGGTCAACCGAATCGAGAAGTCGGGCCGAGGCGTGCAGTGCCGCAATCACTTCAATTTCAAGTCGCCGCAGTTCGCGGTATGCGATCACCAGAAAGTTGCCGCACCCGCATGCGGGGTCGAGAAACTTGAGGTTTGCGAGTCGGTCATGGAATCTGACGAGATCGGAGCGCCGCGCCTTGGCTCGCTCGAAGTCAGCCCGCAGGTCGTCGAGGAACAGCGACCGAATCAACTTCATGATGTCGCGTTCGGACGTGTAGTGCGCCCCGATCTGCCGGCGTCGCCGCGCCCCCGCTTCGCTTGCCATAATCGACTGGAAGAGCGAGCCGAAGACGGCCGGACTGATCTTGCTCCACTGAAACCGAGTGGACGCGAGGAGAGCATTTCGCGTGTCGGCGTTGAACTCGGCCATGTCCAGCCGCTCGGCGAATAGCTCGCCGTTGACATACGGCAGCGCCGCAAGAGATTCAGGCAGGCCGCTTTGCCGTCTGTCATCCGGCGTGTCGAGCACTCGGAAGAGCCGTTCCAGCCGCGGGCCAAGGTCAGACCCATCCTGGCTGGACTCTTCGATGATGAGCTTGAAGGCATCGGGCTCGAAGATGCCCGTGTCTTCTGCAAACAGGCAAAACAGGATGCGGACCAGAAACCGCTCGAGTTGGTGGCCCGTGTAGCCGCTCCGTTCCAGCACGTCATGGAGCTGCCCGAGAACCTCGACGGCCTTGATGTTGATCGGATCTTCCGGATCCGCAGCTCGCGACTGAATGCCGCTCAAAAAGTCGAAGCGGCGAATGTTCTCGTGAAGGTCGGCAACATCAAACTGCACCGCCTGCTGCGTCGGGTCGGCGGCTTCCAGGTCGTAGAGCACCATCCGTGCGAAATCAGACACGATGACGTAGCGGGGAACCTCGTCGTCACGGCCTTGCGTCGTGAGCGACTGGACGTACCCAAAAGCCTGGCTTGCCGCCTTGGACAGATCCTCCCCGCGAGACTTGTGCTCGCCAATCAACATGCCTTGCCAAATGACATCGATCCGGTCGTAGCTGCCGCCAAGATTTCGCACGGTGGCTTCGAAGCTGGCGACCGACCGCCGATTGATGCCGAAGACATTGAAGAACTCATTCCAAAACGTCTGTGCCTCGGCCCGCTCGCTATGGGCGTCGCGCCAGTCGTGGGCAAACTGAATCGCCCGATTGCGGATTTCCTGAAAGGGAAGACGCATGGATCAACGTCGGCACCGCCGTGCCGCCAAGGGGGTCAACAATCCAGTCGAGCGGTTCGAGTTTATCGCGTTGCGCCCTTTGCTGCCGAGCCTTGGCTACGGTAGCCGCTGTTTTCTTGGCCTGCTCCCAAGTCGCTGCTCGTCGAGACCCTCGCGTTTGCATGTGCTGCAAAACAGCGGCTTGGCCGCCACACGGCGCATCGATCTGATATCAATACCGGGGCCGCCTCGGTACCGCGTGCGCCGACTGCGTAAGGAGCCCCCTGCTAGTTCGGAGTCGACGAGAAAGAGCCAGGAAGAGTCGCCATGCAAGCGCGTCGATCACTCCATGTACCGCAACTCGCGAACAGCCACTTCTCGACCGCAGGCATCGCGTGGGAAATGCTGAAATCCGCCGCGAGTCTTCGCAAGAACGGCGGCGCGGTCGATCTAATCGACCTGTCCGATGTGCGGCATATGAGGCCCTACGGCGTCGCGATTGTCGCGGCAATGGCAGAGCTCAGCAACCTGCGAGGCAATCCCGTCACGTATCTGGAGCCGCGGGACGGCCAAATACGCGACCATCTGACGCGGCTGGGCCTGCCCGCAATAGTTGGGCAGCATGATCGAACGAGCGTCGCGCCGCGACCTACCAATCTCCCGATCAGAATCGAGAAGACACGATCCGACAGCACCGGCTCGGAGGTTGTCGAAATGCTGGTGCGAGAACTCGGATACGACTTGGTCGGCGGCCTCGAATCCGACATTGCCGCAAACATCGACGAAATCGTACTCAACACGCACACTCACGCGGACTCAGAAGTCGGATGCGTGATCGTTGGCCAGGCATTCCCTCAAAACTCTGTTCTCGAAGTAGCGATTCTTGATCTTGGAATCACGATTCCAACGCACCTGGGCCGCGTTTTACCGGGCCTCCCCGACGATGCGACCGCCATCGAGAAAGCCATCGAGGACGGCATTACGGGAACGAAGGACCGAAATCGGTTCGGCGAGCCGAACTCCGGGGCCGGACTTAATAACCTCGCGGAACATCTTGCGGCCAGGGGTGGCGAAATGGCAATCCTGAGCGGGTCGGGGATCGTATGGATGGACCCCCTTGGCAAGTGGGGCAGGGACGTTCTCTACGGCCCCCGGTTTGAAGGAACCCTCGTAAATATCGTGTTTTCCACCCAGCCCGGATCGACTGGAGTTGGACCCGCCACCCTGGCCGATCTATAAATCCAGATATGGAACTCCGCCTGACCGACTTCGCGAGCCCCTTCCTCACGAGCGCCGCTCGGGCAGAGCAGGTATGCGCGGAGGTCTTCGCTCACTGGGATGCGGAGGCCGTGACGTTGGACTTCGCCAACGTCCGCACCATGACGCCGTCGTTTGCCAACACGCTCGTGATGAACCTGCTGCACCGGGTTTCACTCGACGAAATGAAGGCGCGCGTGCGATTCGAAAACACGTCGCCACACATCGACGCAGTTCTCGATAGAGCAATCACCCGGCATCTCAAGCTGGGGATTGAGTTGACCGCCTACATTTCGGCTTAGGCGATTCCTCGCCAGGGCGACGCGGCTTGCCCCCCTCTTGGTGGCTGCCCAGGCTCCTCGTACATTCCGGCAATCGGCCGCCCCCGACTGTCGCAGCCTGCGACGCTCTTTCAGGCTTTGCGGTCGACCCGCTGGTCAATGCCCAGGAGCCGATCATGCCGCCGAGCGCATCAGATGACGCTGCTATCGAAGCGGCCATCGCTGGGCTCATTCGGCGCATTCCGGATACCTGGACGGACTTCGACCGCGACAGACTGACTGAGACGGAGGAACGCGCGACGTTCCTGCTCGTCGCCGCCGCGATGGTCGAGAAACGCATCGCGTTTCGCGTTCGCTTGATTGGCCATCCCATCGCCGTACACGCAACCGTCACCGCCACAGGCGAGTACGGCTTTGCCGAAGCGATGGAGCAAGTCGTCGCGGGCGCGTGGCAGCAGTGGCGAGCCGACCTCGAGCAACAGCCGCCAAGCGAAAAGCCGGCGTTCCTCTGCGAGCGACTCGGTATCGACCAATGGCGGCTGACCCATGAAGGCGTCCTGGCGAGGGGCGACATCGAGGCTGGCGACCCAGCGGCGGTTTTCGACTTTGTCCTGAAACGCGGTTTTTTTGATGGTCAGCCGCGGCTGCTGCCCGACGGCCGAGTCAGCAAACGAGAGCCTGTCCGCGGCCGGGGCAAAGGCGAGCGATTGGAGTTTGGTTCAGCGGAGAAACTCGGTCCGCAAGGGCCAGCGGTGGCCGTAAACAACTGGCCCGAGGGCGCTGCTGCGATCGCCGCCGCTTTTGCGCCTTTCTTCGCGGACTTGAAGTCCCAGGGCGATCGTCCGGCCACTAGCGCAACCCCATCCTCCAGTTCTCCGGCATCTGCGATCGCCCGGCTTGTCGCCCTGGCCGACGAGGTCATTGCTCTGTTTGACGCAATGATGGGGGGCTACCCGGATCAGGACGCGGTCAAAGCTGCCGCCGACATTGTCTTCGTCGATCACCCCAACAAAACGGAAAGGTGGTCGGGACTACCGCGGCTCACTTTCCGCGGCGATGTTTTGCCCGTCGAAACATGGACCCGAGACCAGCGGGCTCTTACGGAGCGTTGGTCAAGCTATTGCGCCATGACGAATGCAATCTGCCTCGCGTACGCGACTGGAGCTCGAGGTCGCGACCTCGCGCGGCGCGTGCTCGACACCTACTGCGGATGGGCTGCGATCCGCGAGAGACTTCTTGATGCCCGCACGCTGCGCACCATTCACGCCGATGTCGTAGCCGAGGCTCAATTGTGGGGCAACCAAGCTGAACGCGTTGCATCGAGGGCCGAAGCTGTCGTCACCGGTGTCCGCCGCTTATCTGAGCCAGATGACCCGCGCTTCCCCGAGGAGGCCGCGGTGATGTTCAGGGGAACATGGCATGTGTTCAGGGCGGAGCACTTTGTACCCGCCGTCGAGGCGCTTCGGCCCTACTCCCGCCTCGCGAGGGCAGGGGACATACCGTCTGCGACCTACGCGGGCGATGCCGAGCCGATCGCCCAAGAAATGCGATCTGCGACGCCTCAGTTTATGGGCCTGACCGCTCTCGCAAATGCCCTGGGCGTGCCTGATTCGAAGAAGGAAGCGTTTCGCCGGAAACTGGAACGCGTGCGACTGAAACTCGGCGACGACGGTTTTCATGAGGTGAGGGATCCCCCGCGAAACGCGGAAAAGTACCTCTACAACGCCAGCCATCCGCGGATCCAAGAGCTCGCGGCAAAGTACCGCGCCTAGCCAGTCCGAGTTTGTCCGGCCGGCGTCCCGCCGAAGGAATTCCGCGCGCCGCCATGCAGGAAAACGCAGGAATTTGCGGTCGGACATTTGTCCGTCGACCGTCTTTTCGCAACACCTGATTTTCCCTGCCTGCGAAACCTCCACGAGAGCGGGCCGCATATCGCGGGCCGCGACCACGCAGAGGTTTCAACCATGACAGCGCCAATGGCTCTCCGGCCGCGTGAAGCGGCCCGTGCCCTCGGGGTCTCCGAGCGGTGGCTTTGGGAAAAGACGAAGGCTGGGGAGATCCCCTGCCTGAAGGCAGGCCGATGCACGCTCTACCCCGTCGCCATGCTCGAGGAGTGGCTGCGCAGCCGAGCGGCCCGCCAGCAGGAAGGCGGTGATCAGTCATGAGACACGACCCCGTCAACCTCGTGCTGACGCGCCTGCGGGAGCGGGGCCACGAGCCCCGCCAGGCCGGCAGCGGCTGGACCTCGACATGCCCTGCCCACGCGGACACCAGCCCGTCCCTATCGGTCGGCGTCGGCGACAACGGCAACGCGGTGATCCACTGCCATGCCGGCTGCGACCTCGGCTCCATCGTGGCCGCCTTGCGGCTCGAAAAGAGAGAGTTGTTCGCCGACGGCACCACCCCGCCCGCGCCGCGCCAGAGGATCCGACGGCCGCCGCGGGCGTTTCCAACCTGGGAGACGGCCGCGGACTCGGTTTCCCAGGGCCGTGGCCGACCAGCCATGACGTGGGAATACCGTGACGCCAACGACACCGCGGTGGCCATCGTCTGCCGCTGGAACCTTCCGGACGGAAAGAAGGACATCCGGCCCGTGTCGCGCCAACCGGACGGCACCTGGGCCGCTGTGGGCATGCAGGAGCCCCGCCCGCTGTATCGCCTTCCGGAACTTGCCCGCGCCGAAACGGTCTACGTCTGCGAAGGCGAGAAGGCTGCCGACGCGCTCCGGAGCCTGGGGCTTACGGCGACCACGAGCAGTTTCGGTGCGAAAAGCGCCCGCAAGACCGACTGGGCGGCGCTGGCCGGCAAGAGCGTCGTGATCGTTCCTGACCACGACGACGAGGGCGCGGTCTACGCCGCCGACGTGCTCCGGCTCGCCACCGACGCCGGTGCCAAGAGCGTGGTGATCGTGCGGCTCGCCGACATCTGGCACGGGATCGAGCCGGGCGACGACGCGTATGACTGGATCGAGGGCCACGACGCCGCCGACCCCGCGGATCTCGTGTCGATGCTCCAACAGCTTGCGGTCAACGCTCGCCAGGCCGCGCCGACGGAAGGTCCGGTGCTCGTGTGCATGGCATCTGTCCTGCCGCGGGACGTTCGCTGGCTGTGGCCAGGCCGGGTGCCGCTGGGGCGGCTAACGCTGCTCGTGGGCCGGCCGAAGGAAGGCAAGTCGTTCTTGACCACCGACATGGCCTCGCGGGTAACGACCGGCACGCCGTGGCCAGATGGAACTGACTGCCCCAAAGGCGCGGTGATTTTCATCTCCGCAGAGGACGACCCAGCCGACACGATTCGGCCGCGGCTGGACGCCCACTATGCAGATCCCTCGCGTGTTCACCTGCTGAGCGCCGTCAGGCACGTCAACGACAAAGGCAAGCCCGAGGAAGTGATGTTTACGCTCGCGGATGCCGCCGCCCTGGAGGCGGCAATCGCTGCGGTCCCGGATTGCAGGCTCGTTGTGATCGATCCCATCGGCAGCTTCCTCGGCGGCCGGACGGATGCCCATCGAGACAACGAGGTCCGGGCGGTACTGGCTCCCGTGGCGCGGCTGGCCGAGAAATACGACACCGCCGTCCTGGTCGTGTGTCACACCCGGAAAGCGGCCGGTACGAACGCCGACGAGCAGACTCTTGGTTCCCGCGGGTTTGTCGGCATCGCCCGCGCCGTGTGGCACATGAGTCGGGATCGTGAGAACAAGTCGCGCCGCCTCCTCCTGCCCGGCGGGCAAAATCTGGCGGGTGAGTCGACGGGCCTGGCGTTCACGATCAACGGCGAGCCCGCGCGACTTTGCTGGGAGCGTGAGCCAGTGGCGATGACGGCCGACGATGCCTTGGCCGGCGAGCACCGTGCCGGCGGAAAGGCTTCTCGCTTGAAACCCGGCCCTGCGCCCCAGCGGCGCGACGAGGCCGCGGACTGGCTGTGCGGCATTCTCGCTGCCGGCCCCCGGCCGGCCGCCGACCTCATCGACTCGTGGACGAACGGCGAGGGCGGCTCCAAGAAAACCCTGGTGCGTGCCAAGCAGAGCCTCGGCGTCGAGGCGTATCGCCCCGCCAACCCAGGCCCGTGGTGGTGGAAGCTGCTGCCCGAAGGCGACGCGCCTGAGTCTCAGGAGCCAACCGAGCCGGGAGCAACGGCACACGGCCCTCTGGACTTCCTGGGCAAAACTCCGGGGTTGTACGCATTTCCGGAATCCTGAGCCCCCACATGACCACGTTCTTGAAACCCGGCCACCTGCAATGGCCGCTCCCCCGGTAGAGTGGCGAATCAAATCCGCGAGGACACACGCATGGCATCACTCATCAAAGACCCCAACGGCTCCTTCCGCATCGAGGTCGTCGTCCCCGACGGCAGCCGCAAACGCATCCGGCTCGGCAAGCTGCCGGTGAAGACCGCCGAATCGTGGCACCGCCGCGTCGAGGCCTTGGCAAGCGATCTCGCGGCCGGGGAGCCGCATGGCCGTGACCTTGCGTCCTGGCTGGCAGAACTGCCCCTCAAGCTTCACGAGCGGCTTGTGAAGGCCGGTCTCGCAGACCGGCGCGCGGCAACCACAACCGTGACCGTGGGGCCGTTCCTGGCGGCGTGGCTTGAAGCGAAGAAACCTGAATACAAGGTGGCGAGCGTCCGGGCCTGGCAGCAGGTCGTTGACGGACTGACGGAGTTTCTGGGAACCGCCTATCCGATCGCCGAGGTAAGTCCCGAAAAGGCCGAGGAGTTTCGGCAGCGCATGATCTCCGACGGGCTTCGCCCCACCACGATCCACAAGCGGCTCCAGCACGCTCGGCTGATGTTTGACCACGCCAAGCGGAAGAAACTCCTGGCCGAGAATCCCTTTGAGTACGTCCGCCATCGGCCCGGGGACGCCTCCGAGCGCCGGGCATACGTCGAGGCGGCCGACGTGCGCCGAG
>Ga0315902_10010589_pt1 | contig 12184 bp, 7 predicted proteins | sample LakEriMetagenome_9_FD_203523 | JGI IMG/M metagenome (GOLD analysis project Ga0315902, IMG submission 203523) | Freshwater fungal communities from buoy surface, Lake Erie, Ohio, United States - Buoy 12 MA117 | ecosystem: Environmental > Aquatic > Freshwater > Lake > Lake biofilm | place: USA... | reverse complement strand
GTGGTGGCTGCTAGGACTGACGTGGTGGCGCATGATGGATGGCGAAAGGCCTTGAGTTTAGGAGGTACGGATTACACAAGACCGGTACGCGCTGTGGCTAGCTGAATGTCTCCAGGCCCTTGATTTTTCTGGACCCTGCGTCGCACAGCTGCGCTGGCTCGCCAGAAAACGGAGATTGATTCAGCGTCTCTCTGAGGCACTTTGGTTTATTCTGTACTGATCTACAGGGATTGTATCGTCTCTGCCGAGTCAAGATCACCACCGCAACAGGAGCCCGAATGACCTCTCATCAGGAAATCACCTCACTGCCCGACGGCATGCCGACGTTGCGCGTGATGCCCATGCCCTCGGATGCGAATGTTCATGGGGATGTGTTTGGCGGCTGGATCATGGCGCAGGTTGATATCGCTGGGGCACTGCCCGCAGTTCGGCGTGCAAATGGTCGGGTAGGCACGGTGGCGGTGAATTCTTTTGTGTTCAAACAGCCAGTATTTGTCGGCGATTTATTGTCGTTCTATGCAAAGATCGTGAAAACTGGCACCACCTCGATTACAGTGAATGTGGAGGTTTTTGCTGAACGAAATCGACTGCAATCAGAAGTGGTTAAGGTCACCGAAGCGACGCTGACCTACGTGGCCACGGATGACCAGCGCCGTCCTCGCGCTTTGCCACCCCTGCCTTACGACAAATAAAGTCAGGCTGCAACTGACGGCTTACTATCACGTAGCTCGCGCCGCAGAATTTTACCGACATTGGTTTTCGGCAGCTCATCACGGAACTCAATAAATTTCGGGCGCTTGTAGGCAGTCAGCTGTTCTTGGCAGTAGGCCGTCAAGTCTTCTGCTGTGAGCTCGGGATCGCGGCGAACGACAAACAACTTCACGGCCTCGCCTGTAGCAGGATCGGGCACGCCGACCACCGCGCACTCCATTACGCCCGGGTGCATCGCAATGACAGCCTCGATTTCGCTCGGATACACATTGAATCCGGATACCAGCACCATGTCTTTTTTGCGATCGACGATGGTGACATAACCCGCCTCATTCATGAAGCCGATATCGCCAGAGCGGAAAAATCCGTCGGACGTCATGACCTGCGCCGTGTCCTGTGGCCTGTTCCAGTAGCCCTTCATCACCTGGGGACCACGGATCGCGATCTCACCCGTCTCGCCGACCGACAGGTGTCGGCCTTCATCATCCAGTATCGCAATCTCTGTCGAGGAGATCGGCAAGCCGATGGTACCGGTGAATTCGGTCGCATCTGCCGGATTGGCGGTGGCAACGGGCGAGGTCTCGGACAGTCCATATCCTTCGATGATGCTCTTGCCGGTGACGCTGCGCCAGCGATCGTTCACGGCCTTTTGAACGGCCATGCCTCCACCATTGCAGAGCTTAAGCATTGAAAAATCGAGCCCGGCAAAGTCGGGGTGATTCAACAGACCGTTGTACAGCGTGTTTACTGCCGGGAAAATATTGAATCGATACGCGGACAGGGTTTTGATCAGTCCGGGAATATCCCGAGGATTTGGGATCAGTATGTTTGTCCCACCGGTACGCATGCCTACCAAGCAGCAGACGGTGAGCGCGAAGATATGGTAGAGCGGCAGTGCGCAGACGAATGTCAGCGATTCGACTTTCGGCGCTTTGTTCAACGCGGGCTGCAGCCACGCTTCGTTCTGCAACAGATTGGCAATCACATTGCGATGACTGAGCATGGCTCCTTTAGACAAGCCGGTGGTACCGCCGGTGTACTGCAGAAAAGCGATGTCATCTTGGTGCGGTTGCGCGAGAAGCAGCCTCTGCGAAGCGCCCTCACGCAAGGCCTGCTTGAAGCGTATGGCATTCGGCAGCTCGTAAGCGGGTACCAGCTTTTTCAGGTTACGCACCACAAAATTGACCACACCTCCCTTGATAGGGCCGAGCATATCGCCCATGCTGGCCAGTACTGCGATTCTGACTGGGGTTTTTGTGATGACTCTTTCCAGTGTATGTGCGAAATTTTCCAGCACGATGATGACCTCTGCGCCGGAATCATTCAGCTGATGTTCGAGCTCGCGCGGTGTATAAAGCGGATTGACATTCACCACGGTGAATCCAGCCCGCAGGACTGCCGCGATGGCAACCGGATACTGCAACACATTGGGCATCATCAAGGCGACTCGTGCGCCGGGCGGCAGCCCCTGGGCCTGTAAAAATGCAGCAAGTTGTCGCGACAGGATATCTAGCTCGGCAAAGCGCAGGGATTTACCCATGCAGATGTAGGCTTGCCGATCGGCGTATTTGCCGAAAGCTTCTTCCATTAGCTGGACCAGCGAACGGTAGCTGTCCGGATCGATCTCCGCAGGTACACCGGGGGGATAGGACTTCAGCCAGAATTTCTCCATGCGACACCTCGTGGAAGCTCACGTCTCGGGCGACCCGGTTTACAGGTCGGCGATGTTTATTTTGAACTGATGCTAACGGAAAGCACGAAGATTGTGTTCTTATTGCGATGCAATAGTCTCGTTCGAGATATCGCTGTATGCTTGCTGCGCCATTAACAAGTATCGCTCCAGCATCAGGCGCCGCTGCGCCTTGTCAGCTCGCGCTAGCAATCGCACCGCCTGGTAAAAATCGGGAAGATGCTGTTTTTCCTTCAGTAAAGCGCGGAAGGCGGGTACCAAATCGTGATAGGTCGATATCAGGGCGAAATGGGCATTTGACATAGGCTCGCTGAACCAGCGGTCGTAGCCAGCATAACCTCCCCATGACGCTTTCATACCGATGTAGTCGGTCTGCATCCCGGTCATCAGCCGGGATTTTTCTTGCCGCTTGTCAGCATCGGAGCGATCACTACGATATAGCTCATCCAGCTGCACGCGATAGCTATCAAGCAGCTTCAGAAAATCTTCGCGCCGCTGGCGGAAGCTTTTGTAAGACACCCGCACCTCATTATCGCCCCTCAGCGCCAGCCAGCGATCCACACCGATTTCTTCCACAGCCGTTGCGAAGGACTCATTGAACTGTGAGTCTCCGGCCGCATAAGCGACCTGATGCGCAAGCTCATGGAAGACAAGCCGCGCCAGCTCTGCCTCGGGGTAATGAATGAAGGTGGAAAGCACCGGATCGTTGAACCAACCCAGTGTGGAGTAGGCAGGGACGCCGGAGACTCGCACGTCCAGCCCCTTGCCACGTAGCTCGCGGGCGAATGACAGGGCGGCTTGCTGATCGTAATAACCTCGGTAATCGACACAACCTGCAACCGGGAAGCACCATCGCTCGGGCTGTAGTGATAATTCGGGGGTGGCGACGACATTCCACATGACGAAAGGGCGTTCAAGCCGGACAAAGCTTTTGTAGCTGTCATTGTCGGGCAAGCCGAGTTCACGGGCAGCGAATTCGCGGATTTCGCGTACGCGTTTGAGCCGTGCTTTCAGATCATCCTTGACCTCGGGGTCCGACAACCAGCGTTCGATGGGTTTGGCATCCGCCAGCAAGGACATCTGGCCGCGCGCCGCCTGCGCGTAATAGCCGAGTTCGGCGCACCCACTTAATAGGCATGCCGTGATAACAGCGCCCGTGGCGTAAGCTGCGTAGCTTGGCGAGTATTGTTTCATGTTCAGTCATCGGAAAGGCCGCGGCGGTGCGAGCCCGGCGCCGGGCTCAGGCTTTTTCTACCTGTACCAGCACATCATAAAAGGTCGGGGCGCGCCCCATGTCGGTCAGCCGCTGGTTGGTCAGCTCATTGGCGTTCTTGCCATCAGAGGCGAGTTTTTTCCACCAGATGGACAAGGCAACGACCAGACCCTCTCGCGCATTTTCTGTCACGTGGGTTTTGGCGACCATGGATCCACGATCGTTGAACACGCGGACCATGTCTCCATCAGCGATACCGCGCTGCTCTGCGTCCGCAGGATGGATCTCAAGATAAGGCTCTCCTTCGGTGTCTCTGAGGCTCTTCACATTGACGAAGGTGGTGTTGAGAAAGTTCCTTTGTGGCGGGGAAATCATGGCTAGCGGATACTTCATTGCCAACTCGGGTGCGCTTGCTCTGGATTCGTAGGGAGCGATATAGGCTGGCAAAGGGTCCAAACCGTCTTTTTTCATTTGTTCACTGTAGAACTCGCATTTTCCCGAGGGAGTCGGAAAGCCTCCTCGAGCAAACGGCGCATCAGCAACGCTGAGTCTCATCCAACCATCCTGTTTGAGTCGCGACCAGTCGAAATGCATTGCATGTGGATGGGTTGAATCGAATGCCTGCGCAGCCAAGTCATCATCGCTGTCATTGAAGCAGGGATCGTCGAATCCCATGGCTGACGCGAGCAAGCGGAAGATATCACTGTTCGGCTTGGCTTCACCCAGCGGCGCGATCGCAGGATTGTTTGCCACGATGTACAAATGTCCATAGCTGGCATGAATGTCCGTGTGCTCTAGCTGAGTCGTGGCTGGCAGGACAATATCGGCATAGTCGACGGTGTCCGTCTGAAAATGCTCCAGCACCACGGTGAATAAATCTTCGCGCGCGAAGCCTTGCGCAACCTTAGCCGATTCTGGTGCGACCGCCACCGGATTGGCGTTGTATACGATCAGCGCCTGTATTGCGGGGCCAAATGCCTCAGAACCCGGACGAAGCAGATCATCACCTATCGTGCTCATGTTGATGGTGCGTGTCGGCCGGTCGCTGCATGTCGGCATCAGGTCAGGTCTCTGCAATTGCCGTTCGTTTTTTGGGTAAGTGTCACCCGATGACAAAAGAATGCCTCCTGCCGGATGACGCCAGGCACCGACCAACGCAGGCAGGCACGCGATATTCCGAACCGCCATCCCGCCACCATGCGCGCGCTGCACGCCATAGTTGACCCGGATCGCCACGGGCTCACCCCGGCCGGCAGTCTCACCGTACATTCGCGCAAGCATCTCGACTTGCTCCGTGTCGATGCCGCAGATCTGAGCGGTTTTCTCAGGCGTCCACTCAGCGACGCGCTCTTTCAGCAGCGGGTAACCCAGCGTATAGCGATCGATGTAATCATGATCGAGCAAATCATCACGGATCAGTATGTGCATCATCCCAAGCGCCAATGCTGCGTCGGTACCGGGCAAGACGGGAATATGGTGGTCACACTTTTCAGCGGTGAGTGATCGATAGGGATCGATCGCAATCAAAACAGCACCGCGACGCTTTGCCTCCTGTGCGCGCATCCAAAAATGCAGATTGGACGCGATCGGATTTCCGCCCCAGATAAGAACCAGCTTGGAATGCTCGTACTGCTCTGTATCCATCCCCATCTTCGCGCCCAGCGTGTACTTGATACCGACACTACCCGCGGAGGAGCAAATGGTCCTGTCGAGTTTGCTGGCGCCGAGGCGATTGAAAAACCGCATGGCCATCGATTCGCCCTGCACGACGCCCATGGTACCGGCGTAACTGTAGGGGAGTATCGCCCGCGAATCGCTTTGTGCCAGCGTTCTCAGCTTTGCTGAGATCGTGTCGACGGCCTCCTGCCAGCTGATTCGCTCGAATTTTCCTTCACCCTTTTTGCCTGTGCGGCGCATGGGATATAACAGTCGGTCCGTGTGGTACGTTCTTTCGAGGTATCGAGCGACCTTGGTGCAGAGCGCTCCAGCTGTGTTCGGATGGTCTGGATCACCTCTGACGGCGGTGGCCACGTCGTCGGCGACGGTGACCAGCATGGCGCAGGTATCGGGACAATCATGCGGGCAGGCGGCACGTACGACTCGGGTATTCATGCGAACTCCGGCACAGAAATTATTTGTTTGATTTGCAATTAGGGCAGTAGGCCCGCCTGAAGGTAATATTACACAGACGGTCGTACAAATGGCCGACCAACCGGGGAGCGACCCCGCGTTCTGTCCGCTGGCACAAGACTAACCCAAGGAAGAGACCTCCATGAAGCTGATCGATCCCATTCTGGCTTTTCACGACGAGCTCAAGCAGATTCGCCGCAGCATTCACGCCCATCCCGAGCTTTCGTATGAAGAATTCAAGACGTCTGATCTAGTGGCTGCCAAGCTCACGGAGTGGGGTATCCCAGTCATTCGCGGCCTCGGGGGTACTGGAGTAGTTGGGGTGATCAGTCACGGTAGCAGCAAGCGATCAGTCGGACTCCGTGCGGACATGGATGCGTTGCCTCTGGACGAACTGAACACCTTCGAGCATCGCTCCCGCCATGCCGGAAAAATGCATGCTTGCGGGCACGATGGCCATACAGCGATGCTGCTTGGAGCGGCGCATTACCTCGCGAAGAATCGTAATTTCGATGGAACCGTCTATGTGATTTTCCAGCCAGCGGAAGAGGGAGCGGGTGGCGCAAAGCGTATGATGGACGAGGGACTGTTCGAGCAGTGCCCGATGGAAGCCGTGTTTGGCATGCATAACTGGCCGGGCGCGCCGGCAGGGACGATGGGGGTCATTAACGGGCCGATGATGGCTTCCTCGAATGAATTCGAATTAACCATACAGGGCAAAGGATCTCATGCGGCTCAGCCTCATTTGAGTACCGACCCAGTCATGGTCGCAGTGCAGATCGCACAGAGCTGGCAAACGATTATTTCCCGGAACAAAAACCCTCTTGATGCAGGCGTCTTGTCGGTGACGCAAATTCATTCAGGCAGTGCGACCAATATCATTCCGGATTCGGCAAAAATGATAGGCACCGTCCGCACATTCACCATGGAGGCGCTCGATCTGATTGAGTGTCGCATGGGGGAGATTGCGTCGCATACCGCTTCGGCTTTCGGTGCCAATGTGGAATTTAGCTTCCGGCGCAATTACCCACCGCTGATTAATCACGAGCCGGAAGCGGCTTTTGCAGCGGAGATCATGTCCGAGGTGGTCGGGAAAGACGGTGTTCTGAAAAAACTGGAACCAACCATGGGTTCTGAAGATTTTGCCTTCATGCTGCTCGAAAAACCGGGTTGCTACGTCTTCATCGGCAACGGTGATGGCGCGCACCGCATGACGGGACATGGACTCGGGCCCTGTAATCTCCATAACCCGAGCTATGACTTCAATGATGAGTTGCTTCCCATCGGCGCCAGTTACTGGGTGAGGCTCGCTGAGCAGTTTCTGGCACGGCCATCGCTCCGATAACGCGCACGCTCCCGCGCCCGGTGCTATCTGTTGCAGCGCTCACGTTGAGCCACGTGTGGCGGGGTCGGTTGTACTTGCGCCTTATCGACACCGAATGTTCTAATCTTCCAATGACGCATTGGCTTCACTCATTAGGCGTTTCACTGCTGGCAGCGGTATTGTTCTCAGGTTGCGCATCTTATGCGCCGGATGCCAACATGCTAGGGTTGTCTCGTGATCAAGTCGTGGAAAGGCTCGGCGCTCCTGATCCCGAGGCTGCTGCTCTGATTCAAGGCCGGCTGGACTTTCTGCGTGGCCCGATGGGAAAGCACACTTACTTCGTCTTCTTTGATGATCAGGGCAAGGCCGTTCGTTTTGAACAAGTGCTGACCGAGGAGCGTTTTGCGAGGATAGTGCCTGATATGTCGGTCGAGGACGTCGTCCGGCTCATCGGTCGGTCGCGGTCCACCTTTGGTCTCGCCCGCAACCGCGGTTTCGTATGGTCGTATCGCTACGAAAACCCGCTTTGCCAGTGGTTTCAGGTTGAATTCAGTGTTGAGGGCAAGGTTCGCTCGGCAGGCTACAGCAAACCTCCTGAATGTCGTGTTGGACGCATCCGCGCGATCGCGCTTTGAGTTCGACCTGGCGACTTGACTGACTGGCTGCCTGGTTTTAGCCGCACTTCACTCGGACATAAAAAAAACCCCCGACCACTAAGCCGGGGGTTTTTCGAATAGTAGCCTGACGATGACCTACTTTCACACTGGTTGCAGCACTATCATCGGCGCAAAGTCGTTTCACGGTCCTGTTCGGGATGGGAAGGGGTGGTACCAACTCGCTATTGTCATCAGGCATAACTTGTAAAGTTGACTGTGTCACCGCTGCTGCCAGTGAACACAAACAACTCAATCTGGAAGAAGTATTTTTACTGCTTAATTTTGCGGGCGTGATGCTCAATCAATCAATGGCATACACATAAACACTCGTCTATAACTGTCAATGTTATAGGGACAAGCCGCACGGGCAATTAGTACTGGTTAGCTTAACGCATTACTGCGCTTCCACACCCAGCCTATCAACGTCCTGGTCTCGAACGACCCTTTAGGGGAATCAAGTTCCCGGGAAGTCTCATCTTGAGGCGAGTTTCCCGCTTAGATGCTTTCAGCGGTTATCTCTTCCGAACTTAGCTACCCGGCGATGCCACTGGCGTGACAACCGGTACACCAGAGGTTCGTCCACTCCGGTCCTCTCGTACTAGGAGCAGCCCCCCTCAAACTTCCAACGCCCACGGCAGATAGGGACCAAACTGTCTCACGACGTTTTAAACCCAGCTCACGTACCACTTTAAATGGCGAACAGCCATACCCTTGGGACCGGCTACAGCCCCAGGATGTGATGAGCCGACATCGAGGTGCCAAACTCCCCCGTCGATATGAACTCTTGGGAGGAATCAGCCTGTTATCCCCAGAGTACCTTTTATCCGTTGAGCGATGGCCCTTCCATACAGAACCACCGGATCACTATGTCCTACTTTCGTACCTGCTCGACTTGTCAGTCTCGCAGTTAAGCACGCTTATGCCATTGCACTATTAGCACGATGTCCGACCGTACCTAGCGTACCTTCGAACTCCTCCGTTACACTTTGGGAGGAGACCGCCCCAGTCAAACTGCCTACCATGCACTGTCCCCAACCCGGATAACGGGCCAAGGTTAGAACCTCAAACAAACCAGGGTGGTATTTCAAGGTTGGCTCCACGAGAACTAGCGTCCCCGCTTCAAAGCCTCCCACCTATCCTACACAGATTGGTTCAAAGTCCAATGCAAAGCTACAGTAAAGGTTCATGGGGTCTTTCCGTCTAGCCGCGGGTAGATTGCATCATCACAAACATTTCAACTTCGCTGAGTCTCGGGAGGAGACAGTGTGGCCATCGTTACGCCATTCGTGCAGGTCGGAACTTACCCGACAAGGAATTTCGCTACCTTAGGACCGTTATAGTTACGGCCGCCGTTTACTGGGACTTCAATCAAGAGCTTGCACCCCATCATTTAATCTTCCAGCACCGGGCAGGCGTCACACCCTATACGTCCACTTTCGTGTTTGCAGAGTGCTGTGTTTTTATTAAACAGTCGCAGCCACCTTTTTATTGCAACCCTTTCACCCTTCTGTTGTTCACAGTCAAGCTACCGGGGCGTACCTTATCCCGAAGTTACGGTACCAATTTGCCGAGTTCCTTCTCCCGAGTTCTCTCAAGCGCCTTAGAATACTCATCTCGCCCACCTGTGTCGGTTTGCGGTACGGTCTCGTTAGACTGAAGCTTAGAGGCTTTTCTTGGAACCACTTCCGATTGCTTCGCGAGCAAGCTCGCTGGTCTCAACCCCTTGAATTACGCTGCCGGATTTGCCTAACAGCCTTCTCCAGGTCAAGAACCGGGACATCCAACACCCGGACAACCTTCCGCGATCCGTCCCCCCATCGCATCTAACGACGGTGCAGGAATATTAACCTGCTTCCCATCAGCTACGCATCTCTGCCTCACCTTAGGGGCCGACTCACCCTGCTCCGATGAACGTTGAACAGGAAACCTTGGGCTTACGGCGAGAGGGCTTTTCACCCTCTTTATCGCTACTCATGTCAGCATTCGCACTTCTGATACCTCCAGCATCCTTTACAAGACACCTTCGCAGGCTTACAGAACGCTCTCCTACCATATGCTTACGCATATCCGCAGCTTCGGTGACTGGCTTAGCCCCGTTACATCTTCCGCGCAGGACGACTCGATCAGTGAGCTATTACGCTTTCTTTAAAGGGTGGCTGCTTCTAAGCCAACCTCCTGACTGTTTTAGCCTTCCCACTTCGTTTTCCACTTAGCCAATCTTTGGGACCTTAGCTGGCGGTCTGGGTTGTTTCCCTCTTGACGCCGGACGTTAGCACCCGACGTCTGTCTCCCAAGCTCGCACTCATCGGTATTCGGAGTTTGCAATGGTTTGGTAAGTCGCGATGACCCCCTAGCCATGACAGTGCTCTACCCCCGATGGTGATACTTGAGGCACTACCTAAATAGTTTTCGGAGAGAACCAGCTATTTCCAAGTTTGTTTAGCCTTTCACCCCTACCCACAGCTCATCCCCTAATTTTTCAACATTAGTGGGTTCGGACCTCCAGTACCTGTTACGGCACCTTCATCCTGGCCATGAGTAGATCACTTGGTTTCGGGTCTACACCCAGCGACTGAATCGCCCTATTCGGACTCGCTTTCGCTACGGCTTCCCTATACGGTTAACCTCGCCACTGAATGTAAGTCGCTGACCCATTATACAAAAGGTACGCCGTCACTCCTTTCAGAGCTCCGACTGTTTGTATGCACACGGTTTCAGGTTCTATTTCACTCCCCTCCCGGGGTTCTTTTCGCCTTTCCCTCACGGTACTGGTTCACTATCGGTCGATTACGAGTATTTAGCCTTGGAGGATGGTCCCCCCATGTTCAGACAGGATTACACGTGTCCCGCCCTACTTGTCGCAAGCTTAGTTCCACACCACTGATTTCGCATACGGGGCTATCACCCTCTATGGCCGCACTTTCCAGAGCGCTTTGCTATCAATGATGCTAGATCTTGCAGGCTGATCCCATTTCGCTCGCCACTACTTTGGGAATCTCGGTTGATTTCTTTTCCTGTAGCTACTTAGATGTTTCAGTTCGCCACGTTCGCTTCACACACCTATGTATTCAGTGTGTGATGACCTTACGGCCGGGTTTCCCCATTCGGAAATCTGCGGATCAAAGCTTGTTTGCCAGCTCCCCGCAGCTTATCGCAGGCTACTACGTCCTTCATCGCCTGTAATCGCCAAGGCATCCACCATGTGCACTTATTCACTTGTCCCTATAACGTTGACCTCTGTCCGACTTGAACAAAGACGCTATAAAGAATTTTGAGTTTAGCGTTTGCCGTATCCAAAGAAGATTCGATTATTGCTTCGAGAACTCTCTGATACATTGTTGATGATTTATGCAATCACAACCCACCAGTCTTCACTTCTGCGCTCATCACAAACGCATCCGCTCGGACTGATAAATCTTTACTACTTCTTCCAGATTGTTAAAGAACTGAACAGCCTTTTGATCGATTAAAGATCAAACCTAAATCGCCAGCGCAGCGCGCATCGACTTAGGTTTGACATTTTCTGGTGGAGGTTGACGGGATCGAACCGACGACCCCCTGCTTGCAAAGCAGGTGCTCTCCCAGCTGAGCTAAACCCCCGAAACTGTTGGTGGGTCTGGTTGGGCTCGAACCAACGACCCCCGCGTTATCAACACGGTGCTCTAACCAACTGAGCTACAGACCCATTCGGATCAGTACCGAGTCAACACGTGGCGCTGAATGCCCATTGCCGACCGTTCACTGTTCTTTTCTTAATTAACAGGCCGATAAGTGTGAACGCTTGATTTAAATGCGAACTCTAGAAAGGAGGTGATCCAGCCGCACCTTCCGATACGGCTACCTTGTTACGACTTCACCCCAGTCACGAATCCTACCGTGGTAAGCGCCCTCCTTGCGGTTAAGCTACCTACTTCTGGTAAAACCCGCTCCCATGGTGTGACGGGCGGTGTGTACAAGACCCGGGAACGTATTCACCGCGACATGCTGATCCGCGATTACTAGCGATTCCAACTTCATGTAGTCGAGTTGCAGACTACAATCCGGACTACGATACACTTTCTGGGATTAGCTCCCCCTCGCGGGTTGGCGGCCCTCTGTATGTACCATTGTATGACGTGTGAAGCCCTACCCATAAGGGCCATGAGGACTTGACGTCATCCCCACCTTCCTCCGGTTTGTCACCGGCAGTCTCATTAGAGTGCCCTTTCGTAGCAACTAATGACAAGGGTTGCGCTCGTTGCGGGACTTAACCCAACATCTCACGACACGAGCTGACGACAGCCATGCAGCACCTGTGTTCAGGTTCTCTTTCGAGCACCCCCACCTCTCAGCAGGGTTCCTGACATGTCAAGGGTAGGTAAGGTTTTTCGCGTTGCATCGAATTAATCCACATCATCCACCGCTTGTGCGGGTCCCCGTCAATTCCTTTGAGTTTTAATCTTGCGACCGTACTCCCCAGG
>Ga0315902_10010587_pt1 | contig 12185 bp, 11 predicted proteins | sample LakEriMetagenome_9_FD_203523 | JGI IMG/M metagenome (GOLD analysis project Ga0315902, IMG submission 203523) | Freshwater fungal communities from buoy surface, Lake Erie, Ohio, United States - Buoy 12 MA117 | ecosystem: Environmental > Aquatic > Freshwater > Lake > Lake biofilm | place: USA... | reverse complement strand
CAATGCTGAAGGTGCTGAGTGCATTCAGTCTGAAGGCCTCATAACCTTCACCGGCCCTGGCATTGTTGACGAGTTCCTCGCTCATGTCATAAAACATGGTCAGGATATCCAGCTTGAGTCTTTCACCGAAAAGAGCATTCCTGCGGCGACGATAAATTACCTCACGCTGCGAGTTCATCACGTTGTCATACTCCAGCAAACGCTTACGAATTCCGAAGTTATTCTCCTCCACTTTTTTCTGCGCACGCTCAATAGAGCTGGTCACCATGGAATGAGAGATGACCTCCCCCTCTTTAAGTCCAAGGCGGTCCATGATGCGGGCAATTCGCTCGGGCATAAACAACCGCATCAGGTTATCTTCAAGAGAAACATAAAACTTGGAAGACCCCGGATCGCCCTGACGGCCTGAACGACCTCGCAGCTGACGGTCCACGCGGCGTGACTCGTGACGCTCCGTACCGATGATGGCAAGACCGCCGGCTGCACGCGACTCCGGCGTAAGTTTGATATCTGTTCCCCGGCCGGCCATGTTGGTTGCAATGGTCACTGTTCCGGGCTTACCGGCTTCAGCAACAATCTCAGCCTCGCGCTGGTGTTGCTTTGCATTCAGAACATTGTGCTTGATCTTCCGGATCTGCAACATTCTGCTGAGCAGTTCCGAGATTTCCACTGAAGTTGTACCTACAAGAACAGGACGGCCTTCACCGGTGAGTTGTACAATTTCCTCCACCACGGCATTGAATTTTTCACGGATGGTTTTAAACACCAGGTCATCCATGTCTTTGCGGACAGCCGGCTTGTTGGTAGGAATCACCACCACATCCAGATTGTAAATATTCCAGAACTCACCGGCCTCCGTTTCCGCCGTTCCGGTCATACCTGCCAGTTTGTGATACATTCGGAAGTAATTCTGCAGGGTGATGGTGGCATAGGTTTGGGTGGCATCCTCAACTTTCACATTCTCCTTTGCCTCAATTGCCTGATGCAATCCATCTGAATATCTTCTGCCCTCCAGCACGCGGCCGGTCTGTTCATCAACAATTTTAACCTTACCGTCTACAATGATGTATTCAGTATCGCGCTCAAACAAGGTATAGGCCTTCAGCAACTGATTCACAGAATGAATCCTCTGTGATTTGGTCGTATAGTCGCGGATCAGCTCCTCCTTTTTCTGAAGACGATCCTGGGCATTAAGGACAGCGTCCTTTTCAATTTTATTCAACTCCATTCCGATTTCAGGCAGAATGAAAAATTTCGGATCCTCACCATCACCGGTGATGAGGTCAATGCCTTTATCAGTCAGTTCAACGCTGTTGTCTTTCTCATCAATCACGAAATACAAAGGCTCGTCCGCATTGGGCATTTCCTTTTTATTATCGGCGAGGTAAAAATTCTCTGTCTTCTGAAGAATTTGCCTCATGCCTGTCTCACTAAGGTATTTAATGAGTGGCTTGTATTTGGGCATTCCCCTGAAAGCCCTGAATAAGGCCAGGCCCCCGTCTTTCTCATTTCCCTCAGAGATAAGTTTGCGGGCGTCGGCCAGATACTGGTTGATGATCTTTTTCTGTGCTTCAAAAACCTTAAGGATGCGTGGCTTCAGATCATGGAATTCATGCTCATCCCCTCTTGGCACCGGTCCTGAAATAATGAGCGGTGTCCTGGCTTCATCAATCAACACACTGTCAACCTCATCCACCATGGCATAATGATGACCTCGTTGCACAAGTTCTTCAGGATCGCGCGCCATGTTATCACGCAGGTAATCAAATCCGAACTCATTATTTGTTCCGTAGGTAATATCCGCGAGATAGGCATTACGGCGTGCGATGGAGTTTGGCTCATGCTTGTCTATGCAATCCACCATAATACCATGAAACTGGAAGAGCGGGGCCATCCACTCACTGTCGCGCCGTGCGAGATAATCGTTGACGGTTACAATGTGCACACCCCGGCCGGCAAGTGCATTCAAAAATGCGGGAAGGGTTGCCACAAGGGTCTTTCCTTCACCGGTGGCCATCTCTGAAATTTTACCCTGATGCAGAACAATACCGCCGATGATCTGTACATCGTAGTGCACCATATCCCACTTAATGAGGTTTCCGGCAGCCATCCACTGATTGGCCCACTTAGCCTTTTCACCTTCAATCTTGATATGCCCGTGGCGTGCTGCCAGGAAATTGTCATAATCCTGCGCAGTAACTTCCAGGTATTCATTTTCCCTGAAACGCTTCGCAGTTTCACGGACAATGGCAAATGCAGCAGGCAGAATATCCATCAGGACTTTTTCAAGTTGCTGATTCCGTTCTCCTTCCAGCTTATCAATTTCACTGAATATTTGCTCCTTCTCATTGAGGTCCAGATCAGGCTCCTTTGCAATCCGCCCGTGGTGAGCCTGCAGCTGGTCGTCAATGGACTTGAGCTCAGTATTAATAAGAGTTTTAAGCTTTTGGGTTTCGCCCCTCAGCTGGTCGTTGGTAAGGCCTTTAAGTTTTTCACCCTCCTGCCGGGTTACCTCCATCAGGGGCGTGATTTTTTTAATGTCTTTTTCGGATTTAGTCCCGAATATTTTGGCAATCAGTTTCAGCATGGTCCGTTCATTGAAATCAGCCCATTTATACGGACTGAAGGGGTTCAAAGTTAATTCGTTTTAGGGACTTGACAGATTACAATTCAATCACACCCGTGAAGACCATGGAGGCGGGACCGGTCATGTGAATTCCAGTAAAAGAGCCATCCTCCTGCTTCACAAAGTCAATAATTAAGTCTCCGCCCCGTGCTTTCAGTGTGACGGGACTTTGATATCCTTCCAGGGAGGCCGCTATGGCAGATGCCGTTGCCCCGGTTCCGCAGGCAAGTGTTTCCTGTTCTACGCCTCTTTCATAGGTGCGCAAAGACAGCGTATGCCGGTCGATTGGTTCAATAAAATTAGCATTGGCACCGATGGGGAATACCTTATCATACCTGATTTTTCTGCCTTCCTCAAAAACCGGATAACCACTAAGCCCGGTTACAAAGCGTACAAAGTGAGGTGACCCGGTATCCATATAATAACCATCAAGTACGCGGTCAATATGGTTCAGATCATTCATTTTAATTCTTATAAGTCCGTTGGGCAGTATATCTGCAAAATGGTCACCATCATAGGCAGCAAAAACAGAATGCTCCGATGCAAGTCCCAGCCGGCGGGCAAACTCAACAGCGGAGCGACATCCGTTGCCACATAAGCTCTGCGTACCGTCAGGATTATAATAAGTGACATGGTAATCCTTTTGCGCATCGTCTGCAACAAGTATCACCCCGTCCGCACCCACACCAAACCGACGATCGCATAGCCTGTAAATCTGTTCGGCTGAGAGATGGATGTTTCGCCCGCGATTGTCGATTACGACAAAATCATTTCCGGCGGCCTGATATTTATAAAACTGAAGCTTCACTTTATTTTCCTGCAATCAACCCGTTATTTCACATCCTCATAGTCAACATAGTCTCCGTCTTTGATCTTCCCCCCTTTTTTCGGAGCGGATTTTCTGGATTGAAAGCGGTTCTGCTCCTCCCTCATACGCTGGGTCATTACCCCGGCCCGGTAAAAGAATGAACCTATCTTATAGAGTACATACCCAACGATCAGCAGTATGAGCAGAAATTTGAACATGATAATTTATTGAACTGCAAAGTTAACATCTTCAGGTGTTGTTTTGAACTCTTAAAAAAGACGAATTGTGCTCAAAATCTTCAAAATTGTAACTTTAAACCTTCTACGGATGAACATTATGACACGAGTTAAAATATTGCAGCACCTCATCGTTGCCACACTCATCATTTCCTGTAACAGTTCTGACAGGGAAACAATCGTCTGGGAAACCATTCAGAAGTCACTTCAGGAACAATTCATTTCAGCACAGGACGGCGATACTATCTCTATTCCTGCAGGACGATTCATGTTCACCCGAGGATTACAGATGGATGGAAAGAAAAACATTATCATCCGGGGAGCCGGAAAAGATGAAACCATCCTTTCTTTCCGAAATCAGACAGAAGGTGCCCAGGGAATCCTTATCAGCAACGGAGTGAATATCACCATTGAAGATTTTACAATTGAAGATGCCCGCGGTGATAATCTGAAAATCAATGACACTCGTGAAATTACCCTGCGCAGGATTCGCTCCAGGTGGAGCGGCGAACCAAAAAGCACCAATGGCGCCTATGCCTTGTATCCTGTTTTATGTAAACGCGTTCTCATTGAAGATTGCGAAGCCATTGGTTCATCAGACGCAGGTATTTATGTTGGTCAGTCCGACAGTGTCATCATCCGCCGCAACAAGGCATGGAACAATGTTGCAGGCATTGAAAGTGAAAACTCCAGATGGGTGGACATCTATGAAAATGAAGCCTTTGAAAATACAGGCGGATTACTTGTGTTTGATCTTCCGGGACTGACACAGTACGGTCATTCCACACGGGTTTTTGATAATTTCATTCATGACAACAACCACAAAAATTTTGCAGCACCGGGAAATGTTGTGGCAAGTATTCCACCCGGAACCGGTGTGATGATTCTTGCCACGCGCAATCTGACGATGGTAGGCAATGACATCATAGACAACAAGACTATTGGCACCGGCATCATCAGTTACGACTTGGTTGCTGCGCTCACCGAAAGTGGTGAGCAAAATGATTCACCGCTTGGGGCTCAAACGGTAAATAACAATTACAAACTTGATACGCTTTATAATCCGTATCCCTTTGACATTCGGATCAGCAAAAATTATTACCGCAATAACAACTGGTTCCCTGCTGTGGGTCATGACATTGGTTTGCTGTTTCTGACCAAAGCTTTTCTTTCTACTCCGGACATAGCCTATGATGGCATTCGGCCTGCCGGCAGTAATGTTAACCCTGCGATCTGCGTGAGTCAAAACGGTGAAGCAAAGATTATACTTCTTGATGCAGCTCATGACTTTGAAGGGTGGAGTGAAAATCCTGAACTCCTGAAGTGCGAGGGGCAAAATATTCCATGAGGAAGTTATCAGCTCCTTTACTGATGCTACTGTGGATCTGGGCGTGCACTCCGGAACCAAAGGAAGTGGTGCTTGAAGAAGTCCCGGCTGAAAGAGAAACTGCAGCAGGTGAACACGATAAATTATCCTCTTACAGATTTTTTACAGGCACCTTAAAAGAACTTAATCCCTCAAAAGGAGTTATTTCATACGATATCAATGCGCCGCTGTTCAGTGATTACGCCTCAAAGAAGCGGTTCATATTTCTTCCGGAGGGGAAGAAAATGAAATACAGTCCGGAAGATGTTTTTGATTTTCCTGAAGGTGCGGTGCTGATAAAAAATTTTTATTACCCTCAGGATGCCGGACGAATCATTGAAACAAGGCTGTTGATCAAAGAAACAAGCGGATGGAAAGCATTGCCTTACATCTGGAACGATGAGCAGACTGACGCATTTCTGGAACCCGGGGGCGGAGAAAAAACAGTGAATGCGGGAGCCTTAGGTAATATCAGGTACCTGATTCCCAATCAGACTCAGTGTAAAAACTGCCATACGCGCGGGGACCGCATGATGCCCGTTGGCCCCACCGCACGACAACTGAATAAAAAAAATCAGCTTGAGGACTGGAAGGCTCAAAACTTAATTGAGGGATTGCCGGCCAATCATCAGATACCAAAACTTACGGCCTATGATGATGAGTCCGCTGATGTTGATCTGCGTGCACGCTCATGGCTTGAGGCCAACTGTGCACATTGTCACCGCAGTGACGGACCTGCAAAAACATCCGGACTGCATCTGCTTGCATCTGTTACAGACCCAATGAAGCTGGGAATCGGCAAAGCACCGGTTGCCGCCGGCAAAGGATCAGGCGGAAAGAAATATGACATCGTTCCGGGTTTTCCCGAAGAATCTATCTTGTATTTCAGAATTGTATCCAACGATCCGGGCATAATGATGCCGGAACTGGGACGAAGCATCGTCCATGAAGAGGGCGCCAGACTGATCAGCAAATGGATCAGAGAAATGAAGTAAGGCAACCGTATATTTGCCCGCAAATGCGTCTGTCCAGGCTTCTGATCGTTGTTACCGCAATTTCCTTTTACAGCTGCTTTGAAAAAGGTGACTGTCAGAATCAGACTTCCAATATCATCAAAGTAGGATTTTTCAATTCTGCCGACCGGAAAGCCTTGAAAGTACAGCTGGACTCTGTTATTATCAGGGGGCTGGAAGGGAAGTTCATTGAAGATGAAGAGCTTGAATCTATTGTGCTGCCACTGGACCCGTTGTCTGATGAGGCTGTGATTACCCTGTATCGTCCGGGAGCGACCAATACTATCACCATAGGTTACATAGCCAGAACCACCGTACTTGATCCCGCCTGCGGAGCGACAGATTTGTATCTGCTTAAAAATGCATCCGGTGAAGGAATTTCCTCGGCAACGATCACACAGGAAATTGTATCTGTTTCACTCACAACGAATGTCAGTGTCTATTTCTAAAATCATAACAGCACTTCTATTTATTCCTGCACTGGTATGTACAGGGCAGGAAAAAGCTGTGGCTGAAAAAAAAGACAGTGTTATCAGTTTCCGCCCTACCGGCATTCGTATTGGTGCTGACATGATTGGTGTAATTAAAACCGGCATAACACCCGGCTTCAGCAATCAGGAAATATTTGCCGACATGGATTTTCACCGATACTATCTGGTTGCTGAGGCAGGCCGTTCGTCGCGTGAACTAACAATAAGCAACGGGGCTTATACCAATAGCGGCACCTACCTGCGCCTTGGTGCAGATGTGAATTTTCTGGTGAAAGATCCGGATAAGAACATGTTCTTTCTTGGTTTCAGATATGGAAGAGCCATCTATGATGAGCAGGTGGTATATCTGACGGAATCTGAGTTTGGTGACCGGGAAAAAGTTGCCGCTAATTCCGGTGTATCATCCGGGTGGCTTGAACTTACAACAGGACTCAGGATAAAAGTATGGAAAGCCTTCTGGATGGGTTATACAGGAAGAATAAAGTTTTCCCCTTCAACACCGGAGGAAAGTCCTGTTGCTCCTTACGACATTCCCGGTTACGGGCTCACCTTTAAACAACCCTGGTGGGGATTCAGCTATTATGTGATGTTCAGGCTTCCTCTGAAGAAAAGCAACTGACCTGTAAGAGTTATCTGTTATTACTTCTTTCCGAACAGCGATTCAACAAAAGCTTCTTTGCTGAAAGGTTTGAGGTCATCAATCTTTTCGCCAACACCTATATAACGGACGGGAATATTAAATTCATCTGAAATTCCAATTACCACGCCACCGCGTGCGGTACCGTCAAGTTTGGTAATCGCCAGTGCAGTTACCTCAGTGGCTTTGGTGAACTCACGCGCCTGGATCACGGCATTTTGACCGGTACTGCCATCCAGAACAAGGAGGACTTCATGGGGAGCCCCGGGAACAACCTTTTGCATGACTTTTTTAATTCTGGTCAGCTCCTGCATCAGGTTGGTCTTGGTATGAAGCCTGCCTGCGGTATCCACAATTACAATATCCGCACCCTGTCTTACCCCCTCCTGGACTGCATCAAAGGCTACTGCCGCCGGGTCTGCATCCTGACCGCGGTCAACCACAGGCACACCGGAGCGTTGGCCCCATGTTTTAAGTTGTTCAACTGCTGCAGCACGGAAAGTGTCTGCTGCTCCGAGCAATACTTTCTTTCCCTCTTTACTAAACCTTGCAGCAAGTTTTCCGATGGTTGTGGTTTTTCCGGCTCCGTTCACACCTACCACCATAATAACATAAGGGGCAGGAATATTCTGACCGGCGGCAGGGTCAGATTCACGGAGTAAGCCGGCAATTTCCTCCTTTAAGATCCGGTCCAACTCCTCTGTATTCAGATATTTATCCCGTGCGACTCTTTGATTGATCCGGTCTATGATTTTCAGTGTGGTCCCGATGCCTACATCTGAAGACACAAGCATCTCTTCCAGGTTATCAAGTACCTCCTCGTCAACTGTGGATTTACCGGCAATTGCCTTTCCAAGTCTTGAGAAAAATGACTCTCTGGTTTTTTTCAGGCCCTCTTCAATGGCGCCTGAGTCAGATTTTGAGAAGAAGTCAAACAATCCCATAAATCAATGTATAAAAACAAAAAAGTCTCCGTAAGTGGCGGAGACTTTTAGCCGGCAAAATAATCCGGATTATTTTTTTGCAAGTGCTTCCTTAACAGAGTCAGAAGGAACAATTTCCTCCTTAAACGTGTAGGCACCTGTTTTTTCTGATTTCACAGCGCGGATGATTTTAGCGTAGTTCTTTCCGTCTGTCTTTTTCAATGATGCGACAACCTTCTTTGCCATGGTGCGGTTATTTAGAGGTTAATTATTACTTGATCTCCTTATGAACGGTGTACTTCTTGAGAACCGGGTTGTACTTTTTCAGTTCAATACGCTCGGTAGTGTTTTTCCGGTTTTTTGTAGTGATGTAGCGGCTCATTCCGGGCATTCCGCTGGTCTTGTGCTCTGTGCACTCCAGGATCACCTGAATTCTGTTTCCTTTCTTTGCCATGATGCTGAGATTTTAAAAGATTATTTGGTTAAGAAACCTGCGGCACGAGCTTCTTTCAGGACAGCTGTAATACCGTTTTTGTTGATGGTTTTGATCGCCTTGGCAGAAAGCTTCAGGGTGATCCACTTGTTTTCTTCAGGAATGAAGAAACGCTTAGTCTGCAGATTCGGGTAAAATCTGCGTTTTGTCTTGTTATTGGCGTGGGAAACACTGTTTCCAACCTGCGGGCGCTTGCCTGTAATTTCACAAATCCTTGCCATAAATGCGATTTTTAGCCCTTTTTTGAAAGGGATGGCAAATATCGGGTCGTCAGCCTTATTTTCCAAACCATGTCGCAGAGTTTTCTCAAAAACATCCCTGCAGAAAACAACCTGAAATCTGCGTTTTATGTGAAAGGAATCAGGAATCAACCCTGCCGGCCCCTGTGTTAAACCTTCACTTTAATTGAAAAGGCTGTAGGATTTTACATTTGGCTAAGCCCGTAAGACAATTGTCCTCATTTTTGGGTTTTAATTATTGTGCTTTTCATCCCGGTAAAGCCTAAAATATCCCAAAAAATGATCTTAAAGGTTGATTTCAGCTACATCTGAACCAATCCAATTTGTGTTATCATTTATGTAAGGTTTCATCCCCAAAAAGAAAAGCCCGGCCTGGCAGTGACTCTACTTTTGTATCGCAACACAGGCAAAACTCTATGTTGAAGTCACGAAAAAACCACTACTAACTTAACCACTACAGTATATGAAAGGCATTGGAGAAAAAATCCGGAAGATCAGAAATCTGAGAGGATACTCCCAGGAGTACATGGGAGCCCGCCTTAAAATGTCACAAAATAATTACAGCCGGATTGAACTGGATCAGATCAATATCACCCTGAGCACGCTCGCCGAAATTGCAGGTGTACTGGAAATTGGCATTCAGGAAATCATGTCCTTCAATGAAACCAATTTATTCAGATCACCATTGTTAGGAGAGGCTGCCGATACCAAACCCGGGTATACCCCTGCACAAGGTCCAATCGTAAACCTGCTTCAGGAAGAAATAGTCAGCCTGCGTGAAGATAAAAGACGATTGATGAGCCTGCTTGAAAAGAACCCACCCAGACCTTAAAAGCGGCACAAAACATCCTCAATTATGGCCGGTCTGTACGGTTCTGCGCAGGCAAATCTTCAACAGGCATAAAAAAAATATTTCCTTTTCTATATTTCAGGGTTAAAACAATCGGTTATGAAACCCTGGACCCTGCTGATTCTGATTTCTTCAGTTGCATTTGCTCAAAATACACGGCAAACTTTCAAATTACCTGAAAACGCCCGTTCAGGAGATTACCATCCGAAAACCGTTCTGGTAAAGGTTAAAGAGGCTTATATCTCAGGAATTTCAAACGGCAAAATCAATCCGCCTGCTTCGTCCGGGCTGTCATCCATTCAGGCAAAACCGCTCCTTCATCCGCGAAGCATTGAAAAAATGCGTACCTCCAATGCGCCACGCCGGTCTTCATCAGGCATCCGCATTGAGCAATTTGCCGAGGTAGCTGTTCAGGGCAATGATGTGGAAGAATTCATCAACCGGCTTTACGCCACCGGCATGTTTGAAATTGCCGAGCCGGTTTACTTCGACAAAATAAAATTAAGTCCAAATGATGAGCGGGCAGCAAGCCAGTATTACCTGAACCTGATCAAAGCCCCTGAAGCCTGGGATATTGCTGATGGTAGCGGCATCATAATAGGCGTTATTGACTCCGGTGGCGATATGAACCATCCCGACCTTGTTGATAAAATTTTTGTTGATCCTGCCGAACCCATTGACGGAATTGACAATGACAACGACGGGTACATAGACAACAACAGAGGCTGGGATTTTGTTGGAAATGATACCCTTAATGTGAGCGACCCCAATTTTGAGGGCGATAATTTTCCGAATAACCCTACCGGCGGACTTGGGTCGCATGGCACCTGGGTTGCCGGAGCAGCCGCCGCTTCTGTAAATAACTCCATCGGAGTGGCAGGCGTCGGTTACAAGGCAAAAATTATGTTCACCAAGCATGCTGCCGACAATCAGCGAACCAACCAGGGCAGTATTTATTTCGGATACTCAGGACTGCTGTATGCAGCCAGCCATGGTGCCAGGGTGATCAACCTTTCCTGGGGCGGACCGTTCAGAAGTGAGATTCAGCAGGAACTTATTGATTACATAACCCTTGAACTCGGCTGTCTGATTGTAGCTGCCGCAGGTAATAACAGTTCGGAAACACCATTCTATCCTGCAGCCTATAATAATGTGGTCAGTGTTGCAGCAACAACCTCTACAGATGCAAAATCCCCATTCAGTAATTTCGGTGTGGAAGTAGACATCAGCGCACCCGGTTCAGGAATACAGACCACCGGATTTGATGATAGTTATACCAGTGTGAATGGAACCTCCTTCGCCTCTCCGATTGTAGCAGGCGCTGCTGCCATTGTATGGTCAAAATTTCCAAATTATACCCCTCAACAAGTGGCAGAGCAGTTGCGCGTAACAGCTGATGAAAACACATTGTATTCGGTAAATCCCTCACTGAAACAAAAACTTGGCAAGGGCAGACTTAATTTGCTTGATGCCCTTACCAAATCATTTCCTGCCATCAGAGCATCAAATCCCAGACTTGTGAACAGTTCAGGTTCCATTCCTGAGCCCGGACAGGATGCGTTCCTGACCATGGACTTCACAAATTACCTGAGCAACACTTCTTCAGCACTTCAGATTTCAATTAAGCCAACTATATCAAGTTTTTTAACGCTCACCAACAGCGCTGTTTCACCGGGTGGTATTGAAGGTGGAAAAACAATAAACAATAAAAATGTGCCTTTTCGATTCAAGCTGGCCGCAGGACTGGCCACCAACACAGTCATAAATATTGTAATCACATACTCAGACGGAGCCTATAATGATTATCAGTATCTGAGTTTTCTGGTCAATCCCTCTTACATAGATATAGACGAAAATCAGGTCATCACGACCGTAGCCTCGAATGGCAGAATCGGGTATGAGAATACACAAACCGGAACCAACGGGCTCGGTTTTGTTTATAACGACAACTCCATGCTTTATGAAATGGGCATCATTGCGGGAACCTCCACCTCAGCGCTCTTTAACAATATCAGGGCAACCAACTCTTATGATCAGGATTTCACCATTATTGATCAGATCAGAGAATCAGTTCCGGGAGGAAGGTCGTCCTCAGAAACATTTGGTTCCTTCAAGGATAACGGAAGCACGCCGACCGTACAGGTAAATTACAGAAGTCTCGCATGGAGAGAAATTCCTGACGACAAGTTCGTGATCATGGAATACACTGTTAAAAATGTTTCTTCCAATACCCTCTCCAATTTCAATTTCGCATTGTTCAGCGACTGGGACATCACCGTCAACGGGTCACAGGACATTGCGAAATGGGATGAAGAAAATAAGATGGGTTACATCTATCCGGCTATTGAAAATACCAAACCACATGCCGGAATAAAAATCCTGAAAGGAATAGCGCCCATTCATTACGCTATTGACAACGACCACCGCACAGCGGGCGTTCCGTTTGGCTTATATGACGGATTTACCGATTCGGAAAAAATTACGACCATCAGCAATGGCATCG
>Ga0315902_10010586_pt1 | contig 12185 bp, 11 predicted proteins | sample LakEriMetagenome_9_FD_203523 | JGI IMG/M metagenome (GOLD analysis project Ga0315902, IMG submission 203523) | Freshwater fungal communities from buoy surface, Lake Erie, Ohio, United States - Buoy 12 MA117 | ecosystem: Environmental > Aquatic > Freshwater > Lake > Lake biofilm | place: USA... | reverse complement strand
GCAACAATTTGGAAAGTGCGAAAAACACGGCGCTAAATTAGGAAGCAGAAAACGCCGTAGCTTAACGCCAGCCGAATTGTTTGTAATGGTAGCGGTAGCAGTAGGCTGTGTTGCGCCGGCTTCCGTCTGCATGGTTGGCTACGCTCCATTCTTCGCGCTGCAACAATCCTTCCGAAGAATAGGCAAAACGATAGCGTTGCGCCAATACGCCGCGCTCATTGAAAACGCGGTGTTCTGTTACCTGGCCTTTGCTGTTGCGCTCAAACTCCTGGATATCGGGCGCGCGGCGGTTTACTGCTGCCGGTGCGGCAATGAAGCCGGCCATCCTGCCTGAATCGTCGTAGCGATAGGCCCAGGTTTCCAGGTAGCGCCCGGCCAACTCGCTGACCATCACGCCGCGCAAACGACCATCGTTGCCGCGGGCATAATTGTACTGGATGGGTGCTTCGTTGGGACGAATAACCTGCATGGAACGCACCTGTCCGTATTGGTAGATATACTCTCTCCTGAACAATTCCCTGCCACCTGCATCGCTCGTGATGACGCGGTCTGGCAACGGATAACGGCCGAAATAAACGTAATGTTCCACTTCCCGATAGGCATCCGGCGCATCGCGGTTGATTGATTCGTTTACAACGCGCGCAGGCCTTCCTTCTGTATCAAACTGGCGACGGATATGCACGCCCGTCCGGTAATCCCATTCTTCGGTTTCATTGCCGCCACGGTCGTATACGAACAACTACCATGGATGCAGACCCTCGCAAGTATCCTCAGGGTATACACGCACGCTGTCTATACCAAGACCGGCAAAAAGTCCGGGCGGCACATAGCGTTCCTGCTGCTGTGCCCATGCCGGCAAGGCAACTGTGCAGAAAAACAAACCCATGAGAAGGATTGCCAGACTAAGAACTTTACATTGTTTCACAAAATACATGAAACGGCGATTTTGTTGCAAAGATAATAGATTATAGCATTTAGTAACTATTTGCAGTTTTTCGACAACTCATTTGCGATTTATGGCAATTTTTAGGCGCAAACGGATAACACAGAGCGTGTTGCGGCGCGCCTGTTCTTCACTTTTCAGGTGCTTACGAGCGAAATGATTCCCTGAACAAAACGCAATATGTGCGTAATAGTGGCGGTTTTGTATAAGACCGGCATTTCTGGTTGACCCAAACCTGTCGAAGAAAATACAACGAACTTATTGGGTCGGATCCGCAACTTTAAGCCATTTTGCCTATCGCGTGCGGTACACGTAAACCGTAAGCCGCTGTTGTTCGCCCGGCAGCTCATCCGGAAACCAGGCTTCCTCGCGCAACAGGAGTCCGTCGACGTCGTATTCCATGCGATAGCGTTGGGTTATTTGGCCCTGCGGATTGAGCACCTGGTGTTCTGTGACAAGACCGGCTGCATTGCGCACATACACCTGGTGATTGGATCGCCCTTCAACGCCCGGAGCCGGGGTAGCCCGAAAAACGATCATATTCCCTGCAGCGTCTCTTTCGCAGCGCAGGATCTCGTCCAATTGATTCTTGTCGTTGAACACGCGGGTTTCCATCAAGCGCCCGTTGCTGTCGTTGCTGTACTGGTAGCGCGCCCTGAGTTTCTTATCCAGGGAATACCGCTCTTCCACCAAATAACCACGCGCATCGTACTTGTATGCATAGCTGTAAGCAATGTTCCCGTCTGCATCATACACCAATTGTGCGATAGGTGCCTTCGCAGTATCGGCATAGCTATAGACCGCTGTTTCCATTTGCGCCAATTGCCCGTCGTACACATAGCGGGTAATGACCGAATCGGGGCGAAAACGCGCATCGTAGGTGCGGCGCACATGCATGCCATCGGTCGATGCCGAGCTTATTTCCTGCCCCCTTGCATTGAAAACACTGTGCAAAGTGTCTTGCGCCGGCGTGGTAATGGCCCACATCTCCTTCACACCCAAACGTGCGAATACGGCTTCGGGCAGATAGCGGTCGCTGGCGAATTGGGCGTGGGCAGGTGGTAAAATCAACAATAGCGCCTGGACCATTGTGGTTATTTTAGCAAGAGGGAAAATGAAACGCATGGGAAAGGCAATATATGGGATAAGGGGGCGAGGAATGGGAAAAACATGTCAGTTGTTTCAAAAAACCACTAGGCTATTGACACCATCAACAGTCTCTGAATAGAATTTTCACACCAATGAGGCAACTTGAAAATTAATATTTAGACTTGATTCACTAATATCCAACGTCTATAATTGTAAACGAACAACTTAACCTATCATGAAAAGAAACATCACATTTCTATTGTTGGCTGTAATGTCAGCATTCTCAATCTCTTCCTGCGGGAAGTACGAAGAAGGACCTGGATTTAGCTTAAGCAGTAAAACAGCCCGTGTAGACAACTCATGGGAAATCAGCATGGCGAAATTCAACGGAGTGGACATCACAACCGATTTCAAAGCCATGTTTCCTGACTTTCAAATGACCTTTAAAAAAGATGGATCCTACGAGGTGCTTCTCGATGGTGATCGCGAGACAGGAACATGGGTTCTGGATAATAAGAAAGAAAAAATACTGCTTACCGAAACTTCAACGAAGTTTGTTGAAGTGTGGACAATAATGCGCCTTACTCAGAAAGAGTTATGGATGACAACTGAAGATGGAAGCGATAAATTTGAATATCGATTGAAGGAGAAGTAATAAGAATCATACCTTCCTAACGGAGAGAGCCACGGTCATTCGTGGCTCTCTCCGTTTAGCACCGTTTTAGAACATATGAGTGCCCAGATAATGCCGATTAATATCTGCAAACTTGATCTTTTTAGCGCTTGAAAGAACTTTCGACAATTCATTCATCCTCATGTCATGAAGGTGTTGTTGCTAATCAAAACAAGAAGCACTCAACAAACTGCCATATCGTTTAGCCAACAAGTGCATCTTGAAATAGCCGGGTAAAAAAACACCTACAGTCTTGAGGTTTGCTGACTGACTCACTGCAGCACCCACAACCTTCCACCACAAAAAAACCGCAGTCGGACGGACTGCGGTTTTTGTTTTAGTGATCCCGCTGGGACTCGAACCCAGGACCCCAACATTAAAAGTGTCGTGCTCTACCAGCTGAGCTACGGAATCAACTCCCTAATGGGATATTCATCACTGACGATCCGGTAACTTTCACCCAAACTTACCGCCGAATCGCCTGCGATTTTGAGGGTGCAAAAATAGGCATGGCTTTGAACTTTGCAAATAAAAAGTTCAAAGTTGTTTCCGATAGGTGTTGTGAACCTTCACCGTGCGCGCTCCCAGGCTCGATAACATGCTGAGCATCTTGGGGTTAAAGTCACCAATCCAAGCCAACTCAGAACTTTGGATGCGCTCGCTTTTCAGTACGTACTCCCGCAACTTCATGATCAGCCCGGTCTCCAAACCGAGGTTGTGGTAGCGGGGTATGATGCCAAAGATCACACCGCGCAGCCTGCTCACCTTGCGGCGGTACCAGAGAAACTTAAGTTTGCCCAGCAGGTCGAGTTTGCCGTTCACATGCTTGAAAATGCGGTTCACGTCGAGTACGTTGATGTAAAAGCCCGCCGGTTCGCCATCGGCATAGACAAACCAATTGTATTCAGGTATCAGGATGGGCTTCATCTTGCGCAGGTGCATCCGAACCTTGTCTGCCGTCATGGGCATAAAATTGGCGTGATGCGCCCAGGCCTGGTTGTAAATCGCCACGAAATCTTCGGCAAACTGTTCCCAATTGGACCAATCGTAGTGCTTATAGGTGTATTTAGGATTGGAGAACACGCGGTCAGCCAGCTTGCCAAAGCGATCGGCGTTGAAGCTGCTGCGGTCGATCTCGCTGGTCTGCTGCACGATGACGGTCTCGAACCCATAGGCTTCGAAGTAATCGCGGTAATAACCCGGATTGTAGTTTTCCCTGTAGGCCGGAAACTTGAAACCTTCCACCAACAGTCCCCAGAAGCTATCGCGGTCGCCGAAATTCACCGGACCATCCATCCAGGTGCAACCTTTTTCTTTGAGCCAGCCCGCCGCCAGATCGAAAAGCTGAAAGGCAGCCTGCTGATCGGCGATGCATTCAAAAAAGCCCATACCGCCCTGTCGGGTATTCCCATCGCTCGAGAGGGTATAAAAGGCGGCTACCCGGCCCACCCATCGACCGGTCTTGTCTTGCAACACCCAGCGAACGGCCTCACCCTGCGAGAAATACACATTGTGTGCGGGGTCGAAAGTGTTCTCAATGTCTTCATCCAGATGGCGGATATACTCGGTGTCGTTGCGGTATACCAGGGCCGGCACTTCGAGGAATGCACGGCGGGTTTGCGGATTTTCAACAAGATATGGCTTGTATTGACTTCCCATTGCTGCGAAGAAACACAGAAAACAGGAAAAGAGGCCGCATATTTGAAACCGCAATTGCAGAACCATTATGAAGATCGGAGACAAACTGATGAATTTCCGCCTTCCGGGCACGGACGGGCGCACCTGGTCCAACTTTGATTTCGCCGACCGCCACGCCTTGCTGCTGGTCATCACCTGCAATCATTGCCCCTATGCCCGGGCTTATTGGAAACGCCTGATCCGGCTTGCGCACCGCTACGAAGAAGACAACCTCGGCATCGCGGCCATCTGTTCCAACGACGCACAACAGTACCCCGACGACAGCTTCGAAAACATGCAAAAAATGGCGAAGCAACTCGAACTGCCATTCCCCTACCTGCACGATGAATCGCAGGCCATGGCGCGGGAATTTGGCGCCACCCGCACCCCGGAAGTTTTCCTGTTCAACAGCCGCCGCGAACTGGTTTACCGCGGTGCCATCGATGATTCGTGGGACAATGAAGCGGCTGTGATGCGCGTTTACCTGGAAGATGCCATAGAATATTGCCTCGACGGTCTGGAAGTGGATTATCCTGAAGTGCCGGCCGTAGGCTGCAGCATCAAATGGAAGAAAGATGCCTGAAAACCGCAAGGTTTGTCTGATCACCGGCGCCTCTTCGGGCATCGGTGAGGCCTTGGCCATCGAAGCCGCCCGACGCGGGTTTCAGCTCTCGCTTGCCGCCCGCTCGGTCGACAAACTCCAGGCGGTAGCCGAACGCTGCACCGCCCTTGGAACACAGGTTTTGGTGACTGCCTGCGACGTAAGCTCGGAAGCCGATTGCCGGAATTTTGTTCAACAAACCATTGCGCATTTCGGACGGGCCGATGTATTGATTAACAATGCCGGTATCAGCATGCGGGCAATATTGGCCGATCTGCATCTCGATGTGATCCGGCAGGTGATGGACACCAATTTCTGGGGAACCGTCTATTGTACCCATGCCGCCCTCCCCCATCTGCTCAAAACCCGCGGCAGCGTCGTGGGCATTTCCAGCACGGCCGGATTCAAAGGATTGCCCGGGCGAACCGGTTATTCTGCCTCAAAATTCGCCATGCACGGTTTCCTTGAATCGCTGCGCTGCGAAAACCTGAAAACCGGACTGCACGTATTGATCGCCTGCCCGGGCTTTACTGCATCCAATATCCGCAACACCGCACTCAGCGCCAACGGAACGGCCCAGGGCGAAACACCGCGCGATGAAAAAGCGATGATGCAACCCGACGAAGTGGCCCGTATCGTTTTCGATGCCCTGCAGAAAAAACGCCTCTACGCCGTGATGACCCTGCAAGGCAAGCTCGCCGTCTGGATCAACAAGTGGTTCCCGGCGCTGGCAGACAGATTGGTGTACAAAACCATGGCCAAGGAGCCGGGCAGTCCGTTCAGCTGAGCGTCTCACAGAATAACAAAACCACCGATTTAACAGCGGCTTAACATGGACGCCTGTAAAATCGCAGCGTGGAGGCCAAAGAAGAATCCGACTCAGTCCATCAGCCGGCAGCATCATCACATGGAGCGATTTACATGCTGCGCACCGTGCAGCAACACCATGCGCACCTGAGCGCCCTGGCCGACCAAAAGGCCGGTATCATTATTGCCGCCAACAGCATCCTGTTCAGTTTGGCCCTCACACGCAATTTACAGCAAGTCGATTGGGCCGCACTGTTGCTCATGGCCGGCAGCGCCATTACCGTTTTGTTCGCTTTGCTGGTGGTGGCTCCATTTTCCGCATTCCGAAAAAGTCCGGCTGCCGGAACCAGGCATTTCAACCTCTTGTTTTTCGGGCATTTTTCCAGTCTGGGACCGGAAGAATTCTCCGAACAAATGCATGGGGCGATGAAGAATGATGCCGCATTGCACGAAACCATGATCCGCGATATTTATCAGTTGGGCATGGTGTTGGCAAAGCGCAAATACCGCTTCCTGGGGTACGCAGGTATTTCATTCATGCTCACCCTCGTATTGAGTGTTGGTGGGTTCATTTTGAGCCAACTCTAAGTTTCCGCTTTCGGTTTTTTCGCAGCGGATAACAGGCCGGAATCCGCTGCCTGACGGTTTACTTTGCTCCCATGGCGAAGACGAGAAATGTATTTGTATGTCAGCAATGTGCGCATCAGAGTGCCAAATGGGTTGGCCGTTGCCCTTCGTGTGGCGGCTGGAATACCCTGGTGGAAGAAATCAGGGAGACGGAAAAGGAAAAAGGCAACGCCCCGGCCTGGGGTAAAAGGGAAGACGGCATGCGCGCCCGGCCGGTAAGGCTCACCGAGATCGATGTAAACGCCGAAGTGCGCCTCCCCTGCCCCGACAGCGAACTGAGCCGCGTGCTGGGCGGCGGTATCGTTCCCGGCTCGGTGATACTCTGCGGAGGCGAACCCGGAATTGGCAAGAGCACCCTGCTGCTGCAAATCGCGCTGCAAACCAGCCTGAATACTTTGTATATCAGCGGTGAAGAGAGCGAGGAACAGATCCGTATGCGCGCAGCCCGGCTCGGAGACGGCAATCCGGAATGCTGGATCCTGACCGAAACCCGGATTGAAGCCATTCTGCAACGTCTGAAGGAAGCGCCGCCGGAGCTGTTGATCGTAGACAGTATCCAGACCTTGTATACCGATGCGGCCGATTCGGCGCCGGGCAGCATCACGCAAATCCGCGAATGCGCATCCATGCTCATGCGCTATGCCAAGACCGAAGGCGTGCCGGTATTCCTGATCGGGCATATCAACAAAGACGGACAGCTGGCCGGACCGAAAATCCTCGAGCACATGGTCGATACTGTATTGCAGTTTGAAGGCGACCGGCACCATACTTACCGCATCCTCCGCACGCTGAAGAACCGCTTCGGGAACACCAGCGAAATCGGCATTTACGAAATGACCGGCGCCGGCATGCGTGGCGTGGAGAACCCTTCTGAAATCCTCATCTCCCAGCGCGATGAAAACCTGAACGGCATTTCGATTACCGCCGCCATGGAAGGCATGCGTCCGCTGCTGATCGAAACCCAGGCGCTGGTGAGCAGCGCAGTGTATGGCACACCGCAGCGCACCTGCACCGGTTACGATTTGCGCCGGCTCAATATGCTCCTGGCGGTGTTGGAAAAACGCTGCGGCTTCCGCCTAGGCGCCCAGGACGTGTTTGTCAACCTTGCAGGTGGCTTAAGACTAGAAGATCCGGGCATGGATTTGGGGATCGTGGCCGCCATACTCAGCAGTTTTCACGATACGCCCGTTCCGGCGGGATTGGTATTCTGTGCCGAAGTGGGGCTTGCCGGGGAAATTCGCGCCGTGAACCGCATTGAACAGCGCATTGCCGAAGCCGAAAAACTCGGTTTCGACGGCATCGTTATCAGCAAATACAACCGCCTGGCTGAAGCAAAGAACCGCCGCATTACCGTGCATACCGCCGCGCGGGTGGACGAAGTGGCGAAACTCCTTTTCGGCTGAACCGGCTAAAAATCCGCGCCTGTGCAGCGGCTGGCGGAAACAAGCCATCTATTGTTTCCATACCCCTATTTTTGCCCTTTATGATGTTCAGAATTGCCTTCATCACCAGCCTCCTGTTCAGCACAAACCTGATTCAGGCGCAAGACATTCAGGCCTATCACACCGATCCCGGCGCGCACGAAACCGACCGGAACATCGATGTAAGCCACATGAAACTGGAAGTATCCTTCAAACCGGAGGAAGGCCTGGTTATGGGCAAGGTACGGCATCAGTTCCGCCTGCTGCAGGCCAAGGTTGATACGGTTTTCCTCGACGGACCCGGCATCCGCGTAAAGGGCGTCAAGGCCTGGCAAATCAATCCGGCTGTAACAGGCCGTCGCGCTGCAGCTGCCAGCGAAACCCCGGTGAACGCCAGCTTCCGCACGCTGCCCGAAGGCATCGTGGTAGTTTTCAACAGCCTCAATGGCGTGGGCAAGGAATTTGCGATGGAATTGGAATACGAAGCCAATCCGAAACGCGGCATCTATTTCGTAGGGTGGAAACTTCCATCCATTCCCGATCCTGTGCACATGACGCGCCGCCAGATCTGGACCCAGGGCCAGGGCATCGACAACCGCCACTGGATACCGATGATCGACCAGCGCAGCGACAAGTTCGTCACCGAAGTAATCGTCAGCTTCGACAAAACCTATAATGTGCTTTCCAACGGCGCCCTGCTCAGCAACAAGGAGAACAGCAACGGCACCCGCACCTGGCATTACCGCATGCCACAGCCGCATGCAGGCTATCTGCTTATGCTCGCCATTGACCGCTATGCCGTAAAGCGCACTGCGACCAAGCGTGGCACACCTATACAATTCTGGTATTATCCCGAGCATCCCGAAAGGCTCGAGCCCAGCAGCCGCTACAGCGAATTCATCATTGAAGCGCTGGAAGACGAAACCGGCATTCCGTATCCCTGGGGCTCCTATGCCCAGGTAATGGTGCAGGAATTCCTGTACGGTGCGATGGAAAACACGGCTGCCACAGTTTTCGGCGACTTTTTCTGGATTGATGAGCGCGGCTACCTCGACCGCAACTATGTAGGCGTGAATGCACACGAAGCGGCACACCAATGGTTCGGAGACCTCATCACCGCCCGCACCGACGCCGACCAATGGCTGCAGGAAAGCTTCGCCACCTATTACCCGACCTTGGTTTTCCGTCGTCTCATGGGCGATGACGAAATGAAATGGCAGCAGCGCGGCAACATGAACAGCGCCATCGCAGCGGGCGAAAAGAACTCACTGCCGGTGCGCCATTCCAACGCCGGATCTGCCCGCCATTATCCCAAGGGCGCTTCGGTTTTGAGCATGCTGAGTTATGTGCTGGGCGAGGAAAACTACCGCCGCAGCATCAAGCTGTACCTCGAACGCCACGCTTTCCAGACCGTTGAAACCAATGACCTGCAGAAAGCCATTATGGATGCGACCGGCATCAATACAGACTGGTTCTTTGACCAATGGGTATGGCGCGGCGGGGAACCGCATTTCCGCGTGAGCACCCTGACCAGCGGAAAGAACCTCGTGTTCACGGTAGAACAGATCCACAAGCAAGAACCTACGGTAGGCATTTTCAAGATGCCGGTTTGGTTTGCGGTGTATTATACCGACGGCAGTTCGGAGCGTGTGCAGGTGATGATCGACAAGGCATTCCAGCAGATCACCATGCCCCTCGCCGCAGGCAAAACAGTCGCTTTCTCTTTGTTCGATGAAGGCTCCAACATCCTCAAAAAAGTGACCTTCAACAAGAGCCTCGAGCAGTTGAAGGCTCAGGCGGCGAATGCGCAGTTCATGCTCGACCGCTACGATGCCATTGCCGCCCTCGGCAAAATGGGGGAAAATGCAGCGGGAATCGCATTCCTGAAAGACCGCCTCAATAAAGAAAAACACCGCGGCATACGCGCTGAAATCGCACGCCAGCTGGTTACCCAGGCCGGTACCGACGACGCATTGGTCCGCAGTTTGTTGCAGGACCGCGAAACCGATGTGCGCCGCGTAACGGTAGAGAGCCTGAAAGCTTCGGCCATCACAGAACCCTGGCTTTCTACCATTGCCCTGAAGGATTCCAGCTATGGCATCGTGGAAAACGCGCTGGTGAAGCTGATGGACTGGCAGACCGACCCCGCGAAGCGCGGCGCTTACCTGGAAGCCACACGCGGATTGTATGGCAACCAGCACGGACTGCATGTGCGTTGGCTGGAATACGCATCGAAGCATTATACAGAGCAGCGCGGCACGATGGAAGGCATTATCACCGATTACGCAGGCGAACTGTACGAATTCCGCACGAGGGTGCATGCTTTCGAAGCCCTGCGCCGGATGAATCTGTTCAATGCAAGCATCTGCCGCAACCTCTTCAATGCCACACTCAGCTTCAACAGCCGATTGAGCGGACCGGCAAAGGATGTATTGGCCTATTTCCGCCAGCAATCGGCCGCTAAGAAGATCATGAGCGAGGTGATTGCAGGAGAAAGCTGGACAGACGCCGAGCGCAAAACCCTGCGCGAAGCTGCCGGATTGTAAGACAGGATTGAAGCCTGAAACAACCTTTCGGGTTATGCTTTCCACCTCGGGCTCACATTTCCCCTACCTGTAAGTGTCAGCCTGAGGCTCTGAAATCCATGTCTGGCGCTGACTTCAATCATACCGGATCCTGACACGCGGAGCATTCCGCGCTAAGGCGCATATTAATTTTGCGTTACCATGAGACGCAAATTTTTACCCTTATTGCTGGTTTGGGCCTCGGCACCGCTGGTGGCCCAAATCCCAAATCCATCTTTTGAAGTATGGAAGAGTGAGACGCGCAACCTACCCTTGCCATGGGTAACCTTCGGCCAGGTGAACAAAGTGAGCGGACCGCTGGGTGGGTCTGCGATTCGTCTGCAAGCCGACGCCAAAGACGACGGAGCACCCGGAGCCGCGCTGCACGGCATACCACCGGAAAACGACATGATTTTTGGTGGTGGAGTTCCACTCAACGCCCGCCCTGATTCCGTGGTGGGTTGGTTCCGCTGCGGCCTTACTGCGGATGACGATGCCGTGCTGATAGTGCAAATGCGCAAGAGCGGAGCTGTGATCTGCAACGAGATGATCAAGTTCACCGGAACTTCCACCTGGCAGCGAAAGGCATTCAAACTCACTTACAGCGCGGCCGGCAATGCAGACACAGTGGTTATTGGCATCGCCAGTACCGATTTCACCGATGACACCATCCGGCTGGCCAGTTGGATAGAAGCAGACTTGCTGGGTTTCAGCGGAACGGCGCCCACCGTGCCCAACCACAGCTTTGAAAACTGGAGCGATGTAACCAAGAACTACCCCAGCCGTTGGAGTGCCGATGACGATTTCAGCGATCCGAACCCAACTGTAAACCGCAGCACGGCCGCTGTTCGTGGGTTTTACGCATTGCAAATCCGGAATTATATCACACCCGACAGGGCACGCGGAGGTTATTCCAACAGCACCCGGACCGAAAGTGCAAGCAGCAATGACTGGGGGCCTACTTTCCCTGTAAGCCGCAAGGAAGATTCCATGTTCGTCTATGCAAAGTACCTGCCACAGGGCGGCGACAGCGCCCGCGTGGAAGTTGCCATGTTCAAAAACGGCATGCAAATCGGTTACGGCAGCACCCTCTTCCCAGGCACCAACAACAGTTGGGAGCTAATCAAAACATCCATCTTCTATTGGACCATGGATACGCCCGACAGTGCCCGTATCGCATTTGCCGCTTTCGACTGGCAAGGTGATGATGCCAAGGGCAATTCTGTACTTACTGTGGATGAAGTTTCTTTCACCCGCCCCTACGGACTGGATGCACGCCGATTCGAAGACTTCGGCATCGCGATGTATCCGAACCCTGCTTCCAAAATCGTACGGTTTGAAATCCCGGGCGGTCTGCAAAACGGCGAATTCATCGAACTCCGCGACATGAGCGGCCGCCTGTTGCAGCAAACCACCCGTACTGAAATGACCGTAGCCGGCCTGCCCGCAGGAACTTACCTCGTGCGCGTCATCCGCCATGAAGGCAGCGCCCGCGGCAAGCTCATTGTTCAACCCTGATAACCTGATATTTCGTTAAAAAGGCCGCTCCATTACGGGCGGCCTTTTTTTGTTTTCTGACGCTGCAGAATGCCGTATTGCAGGGTTCCGGGCGGATAGGTATAGACCGTGATGTCGGGTATTTCGGTGCCCGTGAGTTCCTTGCGGTCTTCGCGCCAGGTTTCCATCCGCACGATCAATTGCCCGTTCCGGAGCTCGAAATCGGTGCGCAAGAGGCTCTGGTTCACCTGGAACAGATCGACGTAATGCCCGTCGAAGAAGTACC
>Ga0315902_10010585_pt1 | contig 12185 bp, 14 predicted proteins | sample LakEriMetagenome_9_FD_203523 | JGI IMG/M metagenome (GOLD analysis project Ga0315902, IMG submission 203523) | Freshwater fungal communities from buoy surface, Lake Erie, Ohio, United States - Buoy 12 MA117 | ecosystem: Environmental > Aquatic > Freshwater > Lake > Lake biofilm | place: USA... | reverse complement strand
ACATTGAGGATTTCTTTAAAACCAAATTACCCAATTACAAAGTACACGCTTCTCTCTATACTTTGCTAGAACTATATAATACTAATATAAACAATCCAGATCAACTTATTGAAAATAAAATCAATATTCTAGAATCGTTAACGTCTAAGTCTATTGATAAACAAAAAATTAAAGATGATGTTCTTGTAGAGTTTCAATCATACGATAAAGATCTTCGTATTTTAGCATATAGAGTTCTTTTAGAAAAATTTAATGAAAAATATTCATCATTGAATGAGGATCAAAAAATAATATTAAAAGAATTTGTTAATTCTGTAGATTCAACCCCAAAACTAAGAGATTTTTATAACACTAAAATTGAAGAACTTAAAACAAAATTAACCACTTTATCCCCTAAAATTGCAGATAAAGCGGTTCAAATTAAATTAGACGAAGTAATTAAATTATTGACCCCATTATCTAAATCACATAAAGTTAATGACGATAATTTAATTAATTTATTACAATACTATGAACTTTTAAACGAAATTAAAAATATTCATGGGAAAGTATAAATATAAATTAAAAGAAACAAACACTATATCTAGTACTTCTGGTTTTACATCCGGAACTACAGGTGAAAATACTGCAACTCCTAGAGCTTTTAAAAAATCTACAAAAGGAAATTATGGAGCATACACTCAAGTAGGATATAAACCGGTTAAAGAAGGTCCTGGAGCCAATATGGGTCCTGGTCCCAAAGCTGGTTCTGAAGGAGTAACAGACAATACCTATGTAAAAACATTTAAATATAAACTAGTAAACCAACCTGCTTTAAATAAAGCAGCTAAAGGTATTGAAGTTAAACAATTGTGGGAAACTATAGAAGTAGAAGATTATTTAAATGCTTTGAACGTATCCGATCCTGAAAGAAGAAAATTTTTAGCCCAACGTTTAGAAGGATTTAATATTTTAGAAAAAAAGTTAAATCAATTGATCCCATTACTACAACAAGCAAGAAATAAAACTTTAGATTATTATAAAAATAATCCTAAATCATATGCTGTTGTTTATTCAACAGATTCAACAAACGAGTTATTAGACGACATTATTAATTCATTCACCCCCGACGACAATACAAAACAACAATAACATGGCAAATATACCCGTAAATTTTGGAGGAGTAATATTAACAGCAGGACAATCCGCTACTGGTTCGTTTGCTGGTATTCAAAGCTTAGGAACCGGCTCAATTAATTCCCCTACTGGTTCTTTAATTGCAGCATTTAAATATGGAGCGGGATTAGATGGTAGCGGAATTGTTATAGAAGGAACAGGTCCTTCATTTACTCTTCCCGCAGGAGAAACAATTAATTTATTTATAACTTCTTGTAGTTTAGGAGCATTAAGTGCACCTGTAATTTTATACACATAATATTTATAATCATGAAAACATTACAAAATCAATATATCGAAATTACAGAGGGTAAAGGAAATAAAGATCATTTCCTAAAACAAGCTCGCCATTTATTCCCTGAACTTCTTACTGTAAACAGTACCTTTAAAGATACTGTTAAAATATTAAAGGGTAAAAATATCCTAACAGAAGCAGTAGGTGGTATTGCAACCCAAAACCCAAACAAACCAGATTGGTTTAAAATTTTTAACACAAACATAAAAGAAGCTGTGGGTGTTAAAGATAAGAAAGAATATGGTGATCAAAATACATTTGAAAAAATAGATAAAGATGTAGCTAAAGATTTAGAAAGCAATTTTGATAATAGCGATCCTAAAAATATAGACAATGTTTATGGCCAATCATTTTTAATGGGGTATTTAGCTGAAATGGATGATCCTAAAAACGCTGATAAAACTGTAGACGAATTGAAAAAAATTGTAGCTAAAAATATGGCTCAAGATATTAATTACTATGCTAAAAACGGAATGTTTGGTGTTAAAGGAATTGGTTTAGAAACATCTAAAGAACCTAAAGCACCAACCGGCAAATACAAATCAAGTGGGTATGGCAATTTAAAAGAAAATAAACTCCGCTCTATCATCAGTGCTATCATTAGAGAAGAATTAAAAAATGAGTCTTATGACTATGAAACCCAAGCTGATTTAAGGGGCATGGCAAACGAAGAATCTTTAGCACAAGCTATAAAGTTAGCTAAAGCAATATCAAGAGAAGGAGTAGTACAACACGTTAACCAACGAGAAGATGGTTCATATGAAGTATCAGATTGGTACGATTCAGACACAACTGCCTTTTCATACCAAAACGGAGTAGAAATATAATATGAGACAGGTACTCATAGAAACCATCCCATTCAACGTATCTCCTGTTCAACTAACAGAAGGTATGAGAGCCCCATCAGGTAATCCGATGGTTGAAGGTATATTAGCTACAGCCGAAGTAAAAAACGGAAACGGCAGATACTACTCTAAAGATTTATGGGAACGCGAAATTGATAAATACCAACAAGTTGTTAAAGAAAATAGAGCAACAGGAGAACTTGACCACCCTGAATCTTCAATCATAAACCTAAAAAATGTATCTCACATCATTAGAGAAATTTGGTGGAATGGTGATAAAGTACTAGGTAAAATAGAAATACTTCCAACTACTTCCGGTAATATCCTAAAAGCATTAATTGATAACGGAGTAATGGTTGGGGTATCATCCCGCGGAATGGGCTCGCTAAAAGAAATAGGCGAAACATTAGAAGTACAAGACGATTTTGAATTACTTTGTTGGGATTTTGTATCTACCCCATCAAACCCAGGCTCATATATGCACCTAATTAAAGAAGGTAAAGAAAACAACACCAATCCGTATGCAAAAGCAAATATTTTATTAACAGAAATACTTTGCGCTAACGGAACTTGCCCACTATTTTAACCCCTCTATCGGTAGCTCCGTTAGACCAACCCTCCCCTAAAAAGGAGGGTTTCTTTTTGTAAATTTTTGCGATTTTTATAAATTTCGATATATGTATCGATGTAATATGCTATCTACATATATAGCATCGATATTAATATAATTTTATTACGCTTCAAGGAATAAGCGTATTTCCCCTAAAAAATTTGAGGACAAACAAAATGAACAGCAACAGAGATTTGCTTAAAGAAGCAATCGCCGATGCTAAAGCTGTCAAGGAAACAGCAATAGCAAATGCAAAAGCCGCTCTTGAAGAAAGCTTTGGACCATTTTTGAGAGAAAAGTTAGCTATGAAGCTATCTGAGATGGATGAAATGGATGAAGCTAAAGAAGAGATGGAAGAAGGGTACGGAGAGGAAATGGAAGAGTCTTACGAAATGGACGAAGCTGAAACTAAAATGGATGAAGCTAAAGAAGAAATGGACGAAGAACTTGACCTAGAAGCTCTCCTTAGAGAACTCGATGGTATGGAAGAAGGTAAAGAAGAAATGAACGAAGCTGAAGATTTACTTAATGATCCTAAAGGTCCTACTGCTAAAGGAAACGTAGCTGAAGAGGAAGAAACGGATGAAGAAGAAATCAACATCGAAGACATGTCTGCTGAAGACCTTAAAAATTTCATCGAAAGCGTAATCGCTGATATGGTTGAAGCCGGTGAATTAGAAGCTGGTGAAGGCATGGAAGGCGAAGAAGGTGAAGAAGAAGAAGGTAAAGAAGAAATGATGGATGAAGTTGATCTTGAAGAATTAATGGCTGATACAGCAGCTGAAAAGACATATGAAAATTATGGACTTGAAGAAGCTAAAAGAAAAGCAGCAAAAGCTAAAATGGAAAAAGAAGAAGCTGAAAAGAAACTTAAAGAAGCATACGATGCCATCGAAGCTATGCAATCAACTTTAAACGAAGTTAACTTACTTAACGCTAAACTTCTTTACACTAACAAAATCTTCAAAGCTAAGAGTTTAACCGAATCACAAAAAGTAAAAGTGCTAACTGCTTTTGATAAAGCAACTAGCAAAAAAGAAGCTCAACTTGTATATGAAACATTGCTTGAAGGTCTAAAAGAAAAGAAAACCTCAATCAACGAATCAATGTTAGGTAGTGCTTCTAAAGCAATTGGGGGTCCTGCCCCAAAACAACCTATCATCGAAGTAAACAACCAGTTTGCAAGATGGCAGAAATTAGCAGGTATTAAATAAACAATAAAAACCCTTAAAAAACATGTCACAAGTACAGCAATTATTAGAATCCGCAGCTGGCGCGTGGAAAAATTTACAAAGCGACGCTGCAAAATTGGCCGGTAAATGGTCAAAAACAGGTCTCCTAGAAGGTCTAGATGAGATCAATAGAAACAATATGTCCTTATTGTTAGAAAACCAAGCCAAGCAATTGGTAATTGAATCTAACCAAATCACCTCTAACTCAGGTTACACTGTAGGAACAACAGGTGAAAACTGGGCTGGTATTGCTCTTCCTTTAGTAAGAAAAGTATTCGGTACTATCGTAGCTAAAGAATTCGTTTCTGTTCAACCTATGAACATGCCTTCAGGTCTTGTGTTCTTCTTAGATTTCCAATATGGAAATACAAAGAATCCATTTACTGCCGGTCAATCTTTATATGGTCAAAGAAACTCATCAGGTCAATTCCCATTCCAAACTACTGCAACTGATGGTGGTTTATATGGTGCTGGTAGATTTGCATATTCTACTAACCAATTCTCTTCCTCAGTATGGGTATCTGCTTCTGTAAATAACGTTCCTCCTACATTAGGAGCTGGTACAGGTAGTGTGGTATCTGCATCTTGGAGTGAATTGAATTTTGATTCTGCCTATTCTGCTTCTGTAGCCGCGGGTCAAATCTACAAATTTACTGTAGCTACTGCTTCTACTACTATTAGCAACGTATTTGATGAAGATGGTGTTAGAGCATTCGTAATGGTTAGTGGTTCAAACTTTACATCCGCTAGCTTATTACAGCAGTTTACTACTTACAACTATACTGGTAATAGTATCTCATTCTTCTTTACAGGTGCTGCTAACTTTGCTAATATTACTGCTGGAGCTAATGCTCTTACAGTATTCTACAACAAAGCTACCAACTTGAATAACGAAACCTTAACTGGTAACGATCAAAGAGGTGATTTTGAAGCAGATAGAACCGACGTATCTGTACCTAACAGTTTAAATTCAGCCTCTATCGTTATCCCAGAGATTAACGTTAGAATGCAATCTCAGCCTATCACAGCTAAAACCAAGAAATTGAAAGCTGTATGGACACCTGAATTTGCACAAGACTTAGCTGCTTATCAGAACATCGATGCTGAAGCTGAATTGACAAACATCATGAGCGAGTACATTTCTATGGAAATTGACCTCGAAATTCTTGATATGTTAATTGAAGATGCAGCCGCTGGTACTGAATACTGGTCAGCTATTAACAACGTTGTGTACAATGGTACTACTTTAGCTTCCGCAGCTACTGCTAATGCCTTCTACAACACCCAAGGTCAGTGGTTCCAAACTCTTGGTACTAAAGTACAAAAACTTAGTAACAGAATCCACCAGTTAACCTTGAGAGGTGGTGCTAATTTCATCGTTACTTCTCCAACTGTAGCAACTGTCCTTGAATCAATTCCTGGATTTGCTTCTACAAACAATGGCGAAGCTGATCAAATGGAATATGCGTTTGGTGTTCAGAAAATGGGTTCATTAAATGGCCGTTATAAGGTTTATAAGAATCCATATATGACTGAAAACTTGATGTTGATGGGTTACAAAGGATCTCAGTTCCTAGAAACAGGTGCTGTATTTGCTCCTTATATCCCATTAATCATGACTCCTCTTGTGTACGATCCTGATACCTTTACTCCAAGAAAAGGTCTATTGACTCGCTACGCTAAGAAGATGTTGCGTCCTGAGTTCTACGCTAAGATCTATGTTAGTGGTTTAACTACTATCTAATCTTAAAGTAAAACTTTAATGTGAGAAAGAGCCCCGCGAATAGCGGGGCTTTTTTTCATATGTATAGGTATATGATTGATATTTTTAACGAAATACCTTGGTCACAATTTGCAAAATTTCCTCATGTTGTTAAATTACCACTCCATGAGCAGATGCAACATTATAATCAATATCTTGAAGAGTTATCTGTTGCTAGATTAAATTGGATAACTTACCAAAATAAAGGACAACTTTTACCCAGCATTCAAAATATTGGATTTTTAGCCCAAGAAGAATCTTTTATTAATAATAAAGATGAGACTGATTATTATTTAATACTCCAAGAAGATGGCTCAGCCATATATGTAACCGCTTTAATTTAAAATTATGCCAAATTTACCAATATCCCAATTACCCCCAGCTGGTACCTTAACAGGACCAGAATTATTCGCTATCGTACAAGATGGTATCACTAAACAAACTACCCTTGATGGAATTATATATGCCCAAGGAAATACTTATGGGTTATTTGCACAAACCGATGATAGCACCCCAATAACAGGTACTACTGCAGAATTATCTTTAATAAATGGGGGGATAGGTACATTAAGTGTCCCCGCAAATGGATTTCAAATAGGTGATAGTTTTAGAGCAGATTTTGGTGGTCTACTTTCATCCAAAAATAATGATACTATACGAATTAGAGTTAAAGCAGGTTCTGTAATTCTAGCAGATAGTGGAACCCAAACCATGTCAACAGCCATAAATGATGTTTGGCAATTTTCTATTAATTTTACAGTTAGAGCTTTAGGAGCAGCAGGTGTTGCATCCATTGTATCTCTTGGAGTATTTCATACTACAAAGCAATCTAACGGCGCCCCACAAGGATTCGCCTTTAATACAGTTAATAGTACTACTTTTGATACTACAATTAGTAATACTTTAGATGTCACTGCCCAATTTAGCTCAGATAGTGCATTAAATTCAATATACACAGACATATTTGTATTGAATAAAATTTACTAATTTAATTTATGTTCAACCTAAACTTCCTTTATGAACTCCAACCATCACGAAGATGAAATATTCCAAGAAAAACGTAAACCTAAAAACCCCATAAAATTTAAAGTAGAACTAAATCAAGAACAGAAAGAAGCAAAATCTAAAATATTAGAAAATACAGTTACGTTATTAGCAGGTTCTGCGGGTTCCGGTAAAACACTTTTAGCGTGTCAAATAGCATTAGAAAAGCTATTCATGAAGGAAGTTGAAAAAATAATTATAACACGCCCCACAGTATCCAAAGAAGAAATTGGTTTTTTACCTGGTGATTTACGCGAAAAAATGGACCCTTGGGTACAACCCATATACCAAAATATGTACGCATTATATGACCGAGTAAAAATAGAAAAACACATACAAGAAGGCGACATTGAGATAGTACCTGTTAGCTTTATGCGAGGTAGAACATTTCTAGATTCAATTGTTATAGTAGACGAAGCACAAAACGTTACACACGAACAAATGGAAATGATTGTAACACGTTTAGGTTTACGTTCTAAAATGATAATTTGTGGTGACGATAATCAAGTAGACTTAAAAAACAAACGCGATTCTGGATTTAGATTTTTATACACTGCTGCTAAAAAAATTAAAAATTTAGCTGCAATTTCATTAAAAACCAACCACAGAAACCCAATAGTAGAAGATTTAATCTCATACTATGAGGATGCATATGAAAATGGTATAACCCTATCAAACTCAGGATCGAAAAAGTAATTAATTTAATATATTTATAAGTATGGCAATACAAGCAACTTCTCCCCTCGAATACAACTACGGAACATATTCAAATCCTTATTTTCGTTTAGTATTACATTTACCATTAAATGGTACAGATACTCCTGTAGATTGTTTTATGTATCCCTCTAAACAAGCATATATTGATGGTGCTTTATATATTGCTTGTTTGCCGTTTTATGTTGCTAATATACCATCTCAACCTAATAATGATGGTAATGGTGTAGTAAATAAATACTTGTTGTATATAACAGAACAGGTAATGAATATTTTACAAGCATCTAACCCAACAACTACATTTGAGATTATAGAGATACCAAGAGAAGGAGATGAACCTGAATTTGAACCTACTCCTGAACCAACCTCCACTTCTGAACCACCCCCAGCTCCTAATCCTGAACCAAATTTAGAAGAGTAATAAAAATCATATTAAAGCCTCAAATTGAGGCTTTTTTTGTCATATTTATAACAAAAACTATGGCAGATTTATACATCAATTTACTTGAAAAAATTACTTTAGGGGATGTAGATAGAAGTGTTAACACAATTCAAACTATTTCTAATATATCTTATATAGATAATAGAATATTCCAACTCCCCTCAGGATCTGTCACTACTATATTTTCATTATCTAATAATAATGGTGCTGGAACTTTTGTTACTAGTAGCTTAAAATATGCTAGAATTACAAATCAATCTACTGCTCTTCCAATTAAATTAATTGTATCTTCTTCTACAGAGGCTATGAGTTATTTAGTTAGTGCTGGTAGTTCTTATATGTTATCTACAAGCGAAATGACGGGTAGTACTACTAGTTTAACTTTTGATGATATAGTTTCTATAAAAGCAGAACCTTCAGGAGGAGCAGCTAATATAGAATATTTTATAGCTACAACATAATTAAAAATAAAACATGAATATACCAATATGGCCTGGATCTAGTTCCTTCTTTCCTGGGGAAACCCCTTTTGGATTTTACGATTATGATCTTCAATTTCAGCAAGATGCTGATAAAGTAGCAAGATTTTGTGCTTTACGTTTGGGATATCCTATTGAAAATGTTGAATTACAAGCCACAAACTTTTATACTGCTTTTGAAGAAGCTATTACAGTATATGGAAACGAATTATACGCTTACCAATTAAGAGATAACTATTTAACATTAGAAGGAGCATCAACTTCATCCAATGTGAACCAAAAAGTTGTAACCCCTACTATGGCGGGTATTGTTAGACTATCTGAACAATACGGAGAAGAAGCAGGAGTAGGAGGAAATGTAACCTGGTATAGTGGTTCTATCCCATTAACAGCAAGTGTTCAAACATACGATCTAAAAAGATGGGCCATAGAGCAAAATATTACAGGTGGAATAGAAATTAAATCTGTACTTTATCAACCTTTACCTGCTGTATCACAATTATATTCTCCTTACATGGGAGGATTTGCTGGTTTAGGTGGAGTTCCTGCTATAGGATCTGTAGGATTAGGATACGGATACGGAACATATACAGGCTACCTTATGATGCCTTTAAGTTTTGGCCTCCAAACAATCCAATCTATTGAAATGAACAACCAGGTTGGATTTTCAAATTATACATTTGAATTAGTTAATAATCAACTTAAAGTATTCCCTATTCCTGGAACTGGAGATGATGGAGCTAATATGTGGTTCTATTATATAAAAGATGATGATAGAATTAACTCTGCTTTTGGTGCTGATACTGGAACTAAAATAAATAATTTAGCCAAAGCACCTTACGATAATCCAATATATTCTCAAATTAATTCTGTAGGCAGATCTTGGATATTCGAATATACCTTAGCTTTAGCAAAAGAAATGCTAGGATATGTTAGAGGAAAATATACTCAAATACCAATTCCAGGCGCTGAAGTTACATTAAATCAATCCGATCTATTATCATCAGCAACTTCAACAAAAGAAGCATTAATAACAAAATTAAGAGAATATTTCGATTCTACTTCTCGCCAATCTTTACTTGAAAGAAGAGCAGCAGAATCAACTGCTCGTCAACAAGAATTGAACCAATCTCCAATGACAATTTATATCGGTTAATAATGGCACTTTTCGGACAAGCTAGAGATATTTCAATGTTTAGATATATCAACCGCGAGTTGATGGGTAATATTATATCTCAACAAATAGTATATTATCAATACGAATTAGCACAAACTAAAGTAAACATATATGGTGAAGCAGCAGAAGCTAGAAACTTTCTAGACCCTGTTATACTATTTGCTCTTATAGAACCATCAGACTTTAACTACCCCGAAAGTGATTTTGGTGTTGATTTTGATTGGCAAGTAACATTTAAATTTTTACGAGATGATTTAGTTGATGCAAGTATAGTCCCTGAAATAGGAGATGTAATAATGTATCAAAACGGATATTGGGAAGTAGACGGGACAAATGCTACTCAATTTTTCGTAGGTAAAGATCCACAATATCCATACACTGATTCAAATGGAAACAACCCATTAAATCCTGGATTAGATCAATTTGGTTACAACACCTCAGTAATATGTAAATGCCATTATGTTCCTGCTGATCGTCTTGGTATTATACCTCAACGTTTATAAAAATGGCTAGAAAACCTACCCCTAAAACCCAAAGAGAGATTAGTAAATCTCAACACATCGCTACTGATGTGCAGATGGGAAACCCAAATAATGCTGCTCAAATTAATAACAGAGCAACGCAGGTTTCTTGGAAAGGAGACGATGTAAAACCATTTTCTATAGGCATTCAAGATATAGATGAAGCTATATTTTATTATTTTGATAATGTTATAAAACCTTTTGTAATACAAAACGGAGAAAGATTACCTGTTCCTGTAATATATGGTTCACCTGAAAAATGGAAATCATTCCAAAAAGATGGATATTATAGAGATGAAAAAGGTAAGCTTATGGCCCCTTTAATCATGTTTAAAAGAGAATCCTTGGATAAAAACAGATCTATTACAAATAAATTAGACGCTAATAACCCTAACAATTATCAAATATTAACCAAACCATACGATAATCGTAACGCTTACGACCAATTTGCTGTATTAAACAATCGTAAACCTCAAAAACAATACTACGCCGTAGTTGCTCCTGACTATGTTACATTGACGTATAGTTGTGCAATATTTACATATTATATTGAACAACAAAATAAAATAGTTGAAGCAATCCAATATGCTTCTGATGCTTACTGGGGTAATCCTCAAAGATTCCAATTTAAAGCAATGATAGACTCTTTTGCTTTCCAAACCCAATTAGCTACAGACAATGAAAGAATTGTTAGAAGTACCTTTACTTTAAAAATTAACGGATATATAATCCCAAATACTATTCAAAAAGATACTACAGCTCTAAACAAATTTTCAAACAAAACTCAGGTAAACATTTCAGAAGAAGTTACTACTAATATATTCCCTTAAAAATTTTTTCAATAGTTATGTGTTTTTCCAATATTTATAAGGGATAACCTGAACCTGAAGTTTAATGGCTGAAAATAGAATAAGTGGTAACAATAGATTAGATCCATCTGATAAAGGTCGTGGATTTTTTGACCAGTCACTAGGCTTTAACAAATATAATCTTCCCATTGTACAAGAAGGATGGCAAGATTATGTATTAACTATAGATGATAATGGTGTTGTATCATTAGTAGCAAGAGGTGGAGGATCATCAGGAGGATCAGGCAGCTCAGGTACATCAGGTAGTTCAGGCACATCAGGTACTAGTGGAACTCAAGGTACATCTGGAGCTTCAGGCACGTATGGTACTTCAGGTGTATCAGGTTCTTCAGGTACTTCTGGAGGATCCTCGGGTACATCAGGTTCATCAGGTTCATCAGGTACTTCCGGTACATCAGGTACCTCAGGTACATCAGGTACTTCAGGCTCCGATGGTTTGAGTGGTTTATCAGGTGCATCAGCAACTTCAGGCTCATCAGGTTCATCAGGAACATCAGGACAATCAGGTACATCAGGTGTATCAGGCACATTAGGTACTTCAGGGCGATCAGGTACATCAGGTACTTCAGGCACATCAGGTACCTCAGGTTCCGATGGTTTAAGTGGTTTATCAGGCGCATCAGCTATTTCCGGATCATCAGGTTCATCTGGTACTGCAGGCTCATCTGGTACATCAGGCACATCTGGCACTAAAGGTACATCAGGTTCTTCAGGTACTTCAGGCACATCAGGTACCTCAGGTTCCGATGGTTTAAGTGGTTTATCAGGCGCATCAGCTATTTCCGGATCATCAGGTTCATCTGGTACTGCAGGTTCATCTGGTACCTCAGGCACATCTGGTACTAAAGGTGCTTCAGGTTCTTCAGGTACTTCAGGCACATCAGGTACCTCAGGTTCAGATGGTTTAAATGGCCTGTCAGGTGCATCAGCAACTTCAGGTTCATCAGGCACTTCAGGTACTTCGGGACAATCAGGTACATCAGGTACTAAAGGTACATCAGGTACTTCAGGCACATCAGGCACATCAGGTACTTCAGGTT
>Ga0315902_10010584_pt1 | contig 12185 bp, 8 predicted proteins | sample LakEriMetagenome_9_FD_203523 | JGI IMG/M metagenome (GOLD analysis project Ga0315902, IMG submission 203523) | Freshwater fungal communities from buoy surface, Lake Erie, Ohio, United States - Buoy 12 MA117 | ecosystem: Environmental > Aquatic > Freshwater > Lake > Lake biofilm | place: USA... | reverse complement strand
CGCAACCGGAAAATACATAAGGCTGCTTCTTGAAAAGGACATCAAGCCGCGTGATATCATGACACTAAAAGCTTTTGAAAATGCCATTACAACTGTGATGGCGCTCGGAGGCTCCACCAATGCAGTATTGCATTTGATTGCGATGGCCAAAGCTGCGGGTTTGCCGCTGGGACAGGAAGATTTTCAGCGTATCTCTGACCGCACCCCGCTGATTGCTGATCTGAAACCAAGCGGAAAGTATCTTATGGAGCAGCTTCATAAAACGGGAGGGGTTCCTGCTGTTTTAAAATATCTGTTAAAGAAAGGTCTGTTGCATGGTGAATGTCTGACAGTGACCGGAAAAACGCTCGCCGAAAACCTTGAGTCTGTTGCTGATCTTGATTTTGAAAAACAGGATGTCATATATCCTGTTGAACAACCGCTGAAAAAAACAGGTCATATTCAGATCCTCTACGGAAATCTTGCACCTGGCGGATCCGTTGCAAAAATCACCGGAAAGGAAGGGGAGACCTTCCGCGGACCTGCACGTGTGTTTAACGGAGAGTTTGAACTTGTGGAAGGTGTTCAGTCGGGCAAAATCAAACAAGGTGACGTGGTTGTGATCCGCTATGTTGGTCCGCGTGGGGCTCCCGGGATGCCTGAGATGCTGAAGCCAACCTCGTTAATTATGGGTGCAGGGCTCGGAAAAAATGTTGCACTTATTACCGACGGAAGATTCTCGGGTGGAACCCATGGCTTTGTGGTCGGACATATAACACCGGAAGCTTCTGAAGGAGGTTTGCTGGCGCTTGTGGAAGATGGTGATTCAGTAGAAATAGATGTTCAGAAAAGACAGATCAACCTGCTGGTTGATGAAAAAGAACTTGCAATCCGGAGGTCACACTTCCGGAAACCTCCTGTGCCCGTTTCATCAGGAATTCTTTATAAGTATGCCAAACAAGTAAAATCAGCTGCCGATGGATGCGTTACTGACGAAGACTGAGAAAAAAAATCCTGTACCTGAAATAAGGCAGATAACAGGTGCAGAGGCATTGCTTCAATGTCTGGTACAGGAAAATGTTGAGACCATTTTTGGTTATCCCGGAGGGGCAATTATGCCGGTTTATGATGCGCTCTTTCATTACGCAGATAAGCTCAATCATATTCTCGTCAGGCATGAGCAGGGCGCCATTCATGCGGCTCAGGGCTTTGCCAGGGCCTCAGGAAAAACCGGAGTCGTCTTCGCTACTTCAGGCCCCGGTGCAACAAACCTTGTTACCGGACTTGCCGATGCGTTGATTGATTCTACTCCTGTTGTTTGTATCACAGGTCAGGTATTTGCACACCTGCTTGGGACAGATGCCTTTCAGGAAACAGATGTTGTAAACACAACCATTCCGGTGACAAAATGGAATGTTCAGGTCGCGGAGGCAAAGGATATTCCGGGCGCAGTAGCAAAAGCATTTTACATTGCACGAACCGGAAGACCGGGTCCTGTTCTTATTGACATTACCAAAAACGCACAGAACGAAAAAATAGATGAGTTCTCCTACGAGCCGTGCCGGTCAATAAAAACCTATCAGGCTAAACCTGTTTTAAATCATGATCAGGTAAATGAAGCTGCACAGCTGATCAATCAGGCGAAAAAACCATATCTGCTTGCAGGCCAGGGTGTGATTCTGGCAGGTGCTGCGGAGCGACTTGTAGCCTTTTCAGAAAAAACCGGTATACCTGTAGCCTGCACACTGCTTGGTCTGGGCGCATTCCCGACGGATCATCCCAATTATGTAGGATATCTTGGTATGCACGGAAATTATGGTCCAAATGTGCTTACCAATGAATGTGATGTGCTGATCGCAGTAGGAATGCGATTTGACGACCGGGTAACAGGAAATGTTTCCAAATATGCCAGACAGGCAAAAATCATTCATATTGATATTGATAAAGCTGAGATTAATAAGATCATTAAAGTTGACAGGTTCATTCATGCGGATGCGGGTGAAGCGCTGGATGCTCTGATGCCGCTGTGTCAGTCAAAAAAATTTCCTGAATGGATCAGTTCTTTTACAAAACTCAATGACCTTGAATTTGAAAAAGTAATCCGTAAGGAATTCCACGGTGATGGACAGCTCCGCATGGCCGAGGTAATTCATCAGTTATCGAATATGGCTGTAGGTAATGCAATTATCGTTACCGATGTGGGGCAGCACCAGATGGTGACCTCACGGTATATTAGTCTGAAAGATCCGCGTACGCACATTACCTCAGGAGGGGCAGGCACGATGGGATTTGCGCTTCCCGCTGCCATTGGCGCTGCGCTTGCAGTACCCGGAAAACAGGTTGTTGCCGTAATCGGTGACGGTGGTTTTCAGATGACCTTGCAGGAACTTGGCACCATTATGCAGTACAAAATACCGGTCAAGATTCTTATTCTGAATAATCAGTTTCTTGGTATGGTCCGGCAATGGCAGCAACTTTTCCATGGTAAACGCTACTCATTTACCGAAATGGAAAATCCTGATTTCATCCGGTTGAATCAGGCGTACGGAATTTCAGCAAGAAAGGTAACGGAAAGACAAGATCTTGTGCCTGCACTAAAAGAAATGCTGGACTCTGAAACAAGTATGTTTCTTGAGGTGCTTGTTGGACGGGAGGATAATGTTTTTCCGATGGTTCCTGCCGGTGCCGGTGTAAGTGAAGTTATTCTTGAACCCCCGACAGTCTGAAACTGTTTTTATGAAAGAAGAATATACACTTGAAATTGAAGCGGAAAATAATTTCTCTGTTCTGAACAGGATCATCAACATCCTGAATCGCAGAAGAGTCAGGATCAAACGGATGATGGCTCATGAACATGAACAGGACTTTCGGCGAGGCGGGGTCATTATGCTGTTGTTTACAACGCCTGATATGATGGATCGTGTAACCGATCAGATTGAGAAGCTTATTGAGGTTGATATGGTAAAATATCAGCAGGGCTGCAGCAGATATTATGAGCTTACAGAACACATCGCGGACATAGACTAAACCAAATCATTTATAAATTTTAATTAACAATTATGGCACAGATCAATTTTGGCGGAGTAATGGAGGAAGTGGTTACACGGGAAGAATTTCCAATGAGCAAAGCGCTTGACATATTGAAAGATGAAACAATTGCAATTATCGGATATGGCGTTCAGGGTCCTGCACAGGCCTTAAACATGCGTGACAACGGATTCAATGTTATTGTCGGGCAGCGCAAAGGCACCAAAACATGGAACAAAGCCGTTGAACACGGGTGGATTCCGGGAGAAACATTGTTTGAGGTGGAAGAAGCAGCCAAAAAGGGCACCATCATTCAGTTCCTTCTTTCCGATGCCGGACAGATTGAACTATGGCCGACCATCAGGCCGCATCTTACTGCCGGTAAGGCGCTGTATTTTTCGCATGGCTTCGGAATTACTTTCAAAGAACAAACAGGAATTATCCCTGCTCCTGATGTGGATGTAATTCTTGCTGCTCCCAAGGGTTCAGGTACTTCTGTACGGAGATTGTTTTTGCAGGGAAAAGGTATTAATTCCAGCTATGCTGTTTATCAGGATGCTACCGGCAGGGCCGCTGCAAGAGCCATAGCCATAGGTATAGGAATTGGTTCCGGTTATTTATTCAAGACGGATTTCAAAAATGAAGTTTATTCTGACCTGACCGGTGAGCGTGGTACCCTGATGGGCGCCATTGCAGGAATATTTGAGGCTCAGTATGAAGTGCTGCGCTCTAAAGGTCACACACCTTCTGAGGCATTTAATGAAACGGTTGAGGAGCTTACCCAAAGTCTGATGCCTCTGGTAGCGGAAAACGGCATGGACTGGATGTATGCGAATTGTTCCACCACGGCACAGCGCGGTGCACTGGATTGGAAAAAGCGTTTTCGTGCTGTCACCCTGCCTGTTTTTCAGGAACTCTATGAAAGCGTGGCAAGCGGTGCCGAAGCCCGCAGGACTATTGAAACCTGCAGCAAGCCTGACTACCGTGAAAAACTTGCCGAGGAGCTGAAAGAACTTCGTGAGAGTGAGTTGTGGCAGGCCGGTGCCGCCGTCCGTGCCTTACGACCTGAAAAGGCAACGGTTGAAGCAAGTATGATCAACAAATAAAAAAAAGAAATAAGGTTAAGAGAAAATCCCGGTCCCGAAATTCTGATTGATTTTGTTGAACCCCGGTTACAGATTGAAAAGATTAGTGTCTGCAACCGGGGTTCAATGATCTCAAGCACCGGGGAATTCTTTTAAAGGCATCCGGTACGACCTGCAGGAAAAAGTATATTTGCCATTCATTTCTCTATCAGATGAAATTTCTTTACCTGTCCTTTACCGGCCTCCTTGTTGCTGCCTGCAGCTCCGGTCCCTATGTTTTGAAGACAACATTTGACGAAAGAAAAGTACCTGCCGCACCCGACTATTCTTCACTTGAAAGTTGGGCGGCCCATCCTGACAAAAAAGATGCCGCTGACAGTGTTCCTTTGAAATCAGGTCTTAAGGATGAACAGGCCACGGCAGCAGCAGATGTATTCTTTATTTATCCAACAATCTTCACCGGTAAACCGGAGGGTAGTTATGACTGGAATGCCGATGTCCGCGATCCTGTACTGAACCGGGGCATTCAGACTTCAACCATTTTAAATCAGGCATCTATTTTTAATGGTGCAGGAAAAGTTTATGCCCCCTTTTACCGTCAGGCACATTACCATGCCTTTATGACTTCTGACCGCGAGACGGCAAAAAAAGCATTTGCCGTGGCGTATCAGGATGTCAGGAATGCTTTCATGTATTACCTCACCCATTTTAATAATGGCCGTCCGGTCATAATAGCATCTCACAGTCAGGGCAGCCTGCATGCTGAGACTCTATTGAAGGAATTTTTTGATGGGAAGCCTTTACAGTCAAAACTGATAGCGGCCTATCTGGTTGGGCGTGCGATACCAAAAAACAGTTTCAGCAATATCCCTGCTTCTGAAGACCCTGCCCGGCCGGGGGTCTGGGCAAGCTGGTGCACTTTTTCAACCGGATATTTTCCCGGAAATTATGAAACCTGGTATAAGGGCTCACTGACTACCAATCCGCTTACCTGGACCTCCGGAGAAGCCCTTGCAGCTAAAGGGATGAACCATGGCGGAGTGGGTTTCAAATACACTTTTGTACCCGGTCTCGCCGATGCCAGGGCCATGGATGGCATATTGTGGATCAACAAACCCTATGTTACAGGACGGTTCTGGGTCAGGACCAAAAACTGGCACAGAGCCGATATGAATCTTTTCTGGATGAACATCCGTGAAAATTCGCTCCTACGCACAGAGACCTATCTCAAAAATCAAACTGCATCCTCCAGATAGGGGGTGCATTGACGGGAATCATTAAATTTGCCGACCAAAACCTAAGGTCGCATGATTCTTTCTTTTATTCTCTGGAACGGAAGTCCTGAAATTTTCTCAGCAGGACAAATTACTCTGAGATGGTATGGCCTGTTGTTCGCACTGAGCTTTTTGCTCGGGCAGCAGCTGATGACCTACATATACAGAAAGGAGGGGAAACCTGAAAAAGAAGTGGACACCCTTACAATTGTGATGGTTGTTGCGACCATTCTTGGTGCCCGTCTGGGTCATGTTATTTTTTATCAGCCTGAAATTTTTACAGAGAATCCGCTTGGCGTCCTGCTACCTTTTGAATTTGAACCGAAGTTCAGGTTTACCGGATTGCAGGGCTTGGCAAGCCATGGGGGAGCATTTGCTATTCTCCTGGGGTTATGGTGGTATGCCCGTCGCAAAAAACAGAGTTACCTTAGCATCCTTGACAGGATGGTGATTCTGGTAGCTCTTACCGGTGCATTTATAAGGCTCGGTAACTTTTTTAATTCCGAAATAGTAGGAAAGCCTACAGATCTTCCATGGGGTGTTGTGTTTACAAATCGTCTGTCGCAGGGACTTGAGTACCAGGGTGAGGGAAAAAATCCGGTTGATTTTGTAGGGTTCATGGCCGACACCACTAAAATCATGCGTGACTCTACCTTGCTTGCCAAGCCCGGTGCTACGCCTGTTACCATGTATGTTTTTTTCAAACCTGATGTGCAGCAGGATGATATGGTCAACTGGATGAGTAATCCTTATCAGCCATATGAGCGAAAGCTCAAAAACTATCTGGCAGCGCAATCAGAATTCTTCTATGATTCACCACTTTCTCCGACCAGCTACTCATTTGCAAAACAGGAAAATAATTTTGTGGCAAGAGTTCATCTGATCGGTATTGCCAGGCACCCTGCTCAGTTGTATGAATCTATCTCATGTCTGATATTGTTTGCCTTCCTGTTATGGTACTGGAATAAGTATAAAAATGCTCTTCCGGAAGGCAGATTATTTGGAATTTTTATGACGATTCTATGGGGCCTCAGATTTACCTATGAGTTTATCAAGGAAAATCAGGAGACATTTGAAAATGATCTTCCCCTGAATATGGGGCAGTTGCTCAGTATTCCGCTTTTCATTGCCGGACTAATTATCCTGCGTCGGTCTTATAAGAAGCCGGCCTCCCGGTAATCCAAAAATCTTTAAGTCTGAAGGGTTGGATTCAGTTTAAACTGAAAACAACCCTTCATTTGTTATATTTCGGAAATGGTTGGGTTTCGTATAGCTTTTCTGTTGTTAGTTTTTTCCCAGGCTGTATTGGCTCAATCCGGGATTTCCAAAGACAGTACGGAGCTGGTGACTGTCGGAAGAATCATATTGGCTGGAAACAATGTAACTCAAAGACGGATTATTGAGAGAGAGCTCCAGCTTAAGCCGGGAGATACCATCAGAAGATTCAGACTCAATCAGGTTTTAAAGCAGGAGCAAAAAAAAATTTACAATCTGCGACTTTTTAACCTTGTCTCCGTTGAGCCTCTGGAGCTTGAGCCTCGGGTTGTTGATTTGCTTATTGAAGTTCAGGAACGGTGGTACACTTATCCAATACCGATTTTTGAATTATCAGATCGGAATTTTAATGAATGGTGGGAAAATTATAACCGGGATTTTTCCCGGGTGAATTACGGGCTACGTTTGTTCCAGTATAATTTCAGAGGAAGAAATGAAACCCTGCGACTCACTGCGAGATTTGGATTTTCAAGACGGTTTGACCTCTATTATAAAATACCCAATCTGACACCCAATCAGAAGCACGGATTACTTTTTGAGGCCGTCTATGGTGAGCCTTTTAATGTAGCCTACCGAACGGATGATCATATCCTTCAGTTTCTCAGTGATCAAAAACCGCTGCGAACTATTCATAGTGTCGCCACCACTTATACTTTCAGGAAAAGCTTCTACAATACGCATTCCATTCGGGCAGGGGTTTCACAAATTGCGGCAGCCGATACTATTTTCAAACTAAATCCTACCTATCTGGCTAATGGTCTTAATTCTCAGTTATTTTCTGTTTTATCTTACAAGTTTGTTGCTGAGCACAGGGATGTGATTGCCTATCCTCTTAAAGGTTATCAGCTTACAGCTGCAATATCAAAAGTAGGATTAACATCAGGAGAGCCTACAAAGTATGTTAACTTATCAGCTTCCTTCGCGTGGCACCGGGAGGTGGGTGATGCATTATATTTTTCGTTGTACTCCCTTTTTTCAGGAAATACGAATTCCCGGCAGCCATATACAATGATAACCGGAGTTGGTTATGACCGTCAGTATATCCGCGGATATGAAACCTATGTAATTGAAGGGCCGGTTTTTTCAATGAATAAAACCACCATTAAAAAAAGGGTGTTCAACAGGGAATACTCCGTAGAAGGATTAAAAATGAATCAATTCAGGTATCTGCCCGTGGCCGTGTATCTGAAGGGATTTGCAGATTTCGGATATGTCAGCAACTACCCGCTCAATGAATCTCAAAACCGTAACACAAGACTCACCAATTCACCACTGGCCGGTGCCGGATTTGGAATTGATTTTGTAACCTACTACGACAGCGTTTTACGACTTGAATATACCTTCACCAGTCAGGCTACTTCAGGCTTTTTTCTGAATATCAAGAAGGAGTTTTAAAATATGGGATAACACACCGCCTGATACGGATAATTGACACTGATCAATCTGCAAATGGTTATTGAATTCTGAATCTTTCTCACATTTCCGGATAGTTTAAACTTCTTTCTTAAACACAGATAAGCATGATCAATTTTGGTCGTGCGATTTTTTATTTTCCTACTTCCTCAGATTGTATGGATGAGTCTGGAGGCACAGATACTGTCCGGTGCACGGGCTTTCGGTATGGCCGGAAGTCTGACCGCAATAGGTGGTCATAACATTCATTCCTCAAATCCCGCTTCTGAGCATTCGGGAATGTTTCTTTTTAGTTTCTCCGGGTTGCCGGCTGCTGAAGGTTTTAACAGCAGCGCAGTTTCTGCGTATTGGAACTTCGGAGCATTTGGTGCCGAAGCCGGTGTGCAGCGAACAGGTGATGAAATTGCAAGCATGCACAGAATGTATGGGGGCATTTCCCATCGTGTTCAAAATTCTTCAGTCGGTTTTCGATTTAATCTGGGGCAGTTCAGAGCAGAGGGAATTTCTGCTGTTTATAATGTTTCTGTTGCTGCAGGAGGAATTACAAGATTGAGTGCGCACACTTCTGCAGGCGTTTGGATTGATAATTTCTCAATCGGCAGGGAAGAAGAATCCGGGCTATTTGGCGTTCGTATGCAGGCGGGACTTATTACTGAAATTTCAGAAAATCTGATGGTTAGTGCTTCTGTACTTCATCAGCTGAATGAACTTCCATTAATCAAATCAGGCTTTGAGTACAAGATTAATCGCAATACAGCAATTCGCGCCGGGTCATCCATTTTTCCTTCTGCATTATTTATTGGTTCAGGATTCAGATACTGGAAAGTTTCCATCGACCTGGCAGGCTCTTACCGGCGGACTTTGGGAACTGAATTTCAGATAACAGCAGGTTATACCCCTGTAAAAAAGAAGTGATGTTTAACTATTGCATCAGAGGAATGCTGTTCATTTATATGTGGTTGCCTGTGCTTCCCGTATCTGCTCAGAATACTGCCGCTGCTGATATTGCTTCGCTTGCCGAGGAGTTATTTGCACGTCAGGATGGTGATGCTACTTACGACGAGCTATATGATCAGTTGTTGTTCCGGTTTACAGATCCGCTTGACCTGAATGCTGCAACCCCGGAGGATATCCGTTCGCTTCACTTATTGTCTGAAAAGCAGATCACAGAGCTCACCGAATACAGACGACAATCGGGATCATTCATGTCTGTTCTTGAGTTACAGGGTTTATCGACTTTTGACATTCCTTTTCTTAAAAAGCTGATGCCTTTTATCTGTGTACGCGCAGGAGAAGATTTGGGCTGGAAAAATTTGCCTGACAGAATTCGCAGCGCCGAGGGCGCTTATCTTATTTACCGGGCAGACGGGAATCTCATAAACCGGTTTGCTTCGTCGGATAATTCATCACCTGATGTGGTACTTCCGGGTTCTCCGTGGTCAGGAAGTTATCGCTTCAGAGTTTCGCACAGCAGAGATTTCAGTATTGGCTGGAATGCAGAAAAAGACCGTGGGGAAAAATTCTTTTGGAACCCCCGCACCAAGTGGTTTGGGTTTGACTTCCATTCTTTTCATGTACAGTTTCAGGAAAAGCCGGTTTTTAAAAATCTGCTATTGGGGGATTATACAGCTTCATTTGGTCAGGGTCTGGTGCTTGGTGGTGGTTTTGGAGTAGGGAAGGGATCTGAGACTATCACAACGATCCGTAGAGCGGGTTCAGGATTCAGACCTTATGGCTCATTATCGGAATCAGGATTCTTTCGTGGTGTGGCAGCAACCATTCCGCTCGGTGGTAAATGGGTGTCTCATTTTTTGATGAGCAGAAATTTTCTTGATGGTCAGATCCGGCAGTCTTCGGACAGCATGCCGTATGTCAGAAGCATGATTGCAGGGGGCTATCACAGGTCGGTTGAAGAACTTAAAAACCGAAAGGTCTGGAGTGAGACCACGCTGGCAACAGTGCTTCAGCGCCAAACACAAAGTATGGATGCCGGCGTCATCTTGCTACAGCAGAAATTTTCTGTTCCGCTGATTCCTGCAGATAACATTTATAACCTGTTTCAGTTTCGGGGTGACATGAACCGCGTAACCGCCATGTTCTTAAATGCCCGCTACCGAAACCTTACCTGGTTTTCAGAAATGGCAATATCCTTTCCTTCATCAGGTACCGCTTGGATTTCAGGTGTGCTTGCATCTTTATCATCAAATATGGATGTATCAGTTCTCGCACGAAATTATTCGCCCGGTTTCCATTCTTTTTACGGCTCAGCTTTTTCTGAAAATACCAGAACTGTTAATGAACAGGGCATTTACCTTGGCTGGAAATACAGGAATGGCAGGAAAATTCAAATAACGGGGTATTCAGACTTTTTTGTTTTTCCTTATATGAAATTCCGGATTTACAAGCCTTCCGAAGGACATGAACACATGATCCGGGTTGTCCGGAATTTTTCAAGAAAAAATCTGATCACCTTCCAGTACAGGTTTGTCCAGAAGGAACAGAATAAGCCGGTAAACGGAAGTTTTTTTTATGAAACCGAACCGGTTGAACGGCACCTTATGAGCATGCAGATTGATTATTCGCTCGGTGATTTCATCAGTGGTCGAACCAAATGGATGAGCACTCAATCCGCAGGTGGTTCGCAGATTGCAGCCGGAGCAATGTTGCTTCAGGATTTATTTTTTAAATACGGGAAGTTTAATTTCTCATTGCGCTATTCAATATTCGCAGCCAATGATTATGAAGCACGGCTCTATGCCTATGAAAGGGATGTATGGTTGTCTTATTCCTTCCCTTCCTGGTATGGGTACGGCGAAAGAATGTATGCACTCTGTCATTATCAGGCAGGTGAAAGACTTAGTCTGTGGTTCAAGTGGTCTGCGGTCAATTATGCTGACCGAACACCGACTGTTAATGGTATGGACGAGCGTCCGGAAAATTTTCGTTCCGATCTTCGGGTTCAGGTGAGGTGGTTATTCTGAAACGAGCAGAATTATTTCACCACATTCACCTTCAGCATATTGGTTCTGTTCTTTTCCTGAATAGGTATGCTTGTGAGACTGATGAAAACATCACCCGACTCGAGGTGGCCATCTTTTTTCAAAATTGACTCAACATCGGCGATGGTTTCATCCGTGGAGCTGTTCTTGGTGTAGAAGTAAGCTTTTGTTGCCCATACCAGACTCAGCGTGTTTAGAATGGAAGGGTTATGTGTGAATGCGAAGATGTTAGTCTGCGGGCGGTGTGAGGATGCTTTGAAAGCTGTGTAACCACTCTCTGTCAATCCCACAATGGCTTTTGCATTGACCTCCTGCGCAAGCTTACAGGCGGCAAGAATCAAACTATCGTTGATGTATACAGGTGAAGCAGGGTCAACCGGACGGTAGCGGTAAAATATCTTTGCTTGTTTTTCAACTGAACTGATGGTGCGGACCATGCTTCGGATTACTTCAAGAGGATACTTTCCTGAAGCAGTTTCAGCTGAGAGCATCAAAGCATCGGCGCCATCCATTACTGCGTTGGCCACATCATTTGTTTCCGCGCGTGTAGGTCGCGGATTTTCAATCATGCTTTCCATCATCTGGGTGGCAACGATCACAGGCTTCGCAAGGCAGTTACATTTTTCAACAATTTTTTTCTGAACCATAGGAACTTCTTCCATCCAGATTTCCACCCCCAAATCACCGCGGGCAACCATCACACCATCGGTGGCCTCAATGATGCTGTCAAGATTTTCAAGGGCTTCAGGTTTTTCTATTTTGGCAATTATCCGTGTGGCAGGATTGTGCTCGTTGATAATTTTCCTCAACTCCTCAATGTCAGAGGCTTTCCTTACAAATGATAATGCAACCCAGTCAATTCTGTTGTTCAATCCAAACATCAGATCCTCGCGGTCCTTATCTGTGAGGGAGGGTGCTGTTACTTTGGTAAAGGGCAGATTGATTCCTTTTCTTGATTTTAGAGGACCGCCGTATTTAACTTTGGTGATCACATCGATACCGCGTAATTCAAGCACTTCAAGTTCAATTTTTCCGTCATCTATCAGGATCATGTCGCCGACCTTAACATCTCTGGGAAGCTGCTGATAGGATGTGCTGACTATTTCATGATTTCCTTTAAGTTCTCTGGTTGT
>Ga0315902_10010579_pt1 | contig 12190 bp, 10 predicted proteins | sample LakEriMetagenome_9_FD_203523 | JGI IMG/M metagenome (GOLD analysis project Ga0315902, IMG submission 203523) | Freshwater fungal communities from buoy surface, Lake Erie, Ohio, United States - Buoy 12 MA117 | ecosystem: Environmental > Aquatic > Freshwater > Lake > Lake biofilm | place: USA... | reverse complement strand
GGCGTCGTGCACCGGCAGCACCACCACATCGCCCGCTTGGGCATCGTCCAGCAGCGCAAGTGCGGCATCGGCCTCGTCGCCGCCCAGCCGAACCTGCGGCTCGCCCTGCAGGCAGCCTTGGTCGGAAGGTTCATGATCCGGCCGTGCAGGGGCCCATCCCCGCTCACGCGGGGCAGCCCTGTCGCGCAGAGGAGCTATCGACGCCGTGTGGGGCCCATCCCCGCTCACGCGGGGCAGCCGCCGGCATCGGCTGGGGCGCCAATGCCCTGACGGGCCCATCCCCGCTCACGCGGGGCAGCCGATGACGAAGCGCTGCGGCGCGGCCTGCCGGGGGGCCCATCCCCGCTCACGCGGGGCAGCCCCGAGGATCTCGCGCACAACCTCCATCTTGGCGGGCCCATCCCCGCTCACGCGGGGCAGCCGGCATGTACCCGGACTGGTGGCAAGGACACACGGGCCCATCCCCGCTCACGCGGGGCAGCCGTGCTGCTGGACGAGACGCAGACCTGCATCAAGGGCCCATCCCCGCTCACGCGGGGCAGCCTGCCTAACAAGGTCACGCAAGAATTCCGGCAGGGGCCCATCCCCGCTCACGCGGGGCAGCCCACGCGCCGCCAAACTTCAGGTCGCGCGTCATGGGCCCATCCCCGCTCACGCGGGGCAGCCCTTTAGTTGCTCGCGGAAAACCCGCTTCTCGCGGGCCCATCCCCGCTCACGCGGGGCAGCCGTAGGCCGCGCGAATCTGCTGCACCGTGTACAGGGCCCATCCCCGCTCACGCGGGGCAGCCCAGTGCTCCAGCAGCGCCCAGGGCACAAATGGGGGCCCATCCCCGCTCACGCGGGGCAGCCGCATCGCGGACCCCCTTGAGCGAGCCGGCAAGGGGCCCATCCCCGCTCACGCGGGGCAGCCCTGAACTCTTCCAGATGCTGGCGCTCCACCCAGGGCCCATCCCCGCTCACGCGGGGCAGCCCTGTAGTCGATCCGCGGCATCGGGTCATACGTGGGCCCATCCCCGCTCACGCGGGGCAGCCTCAACAGGGTCGGACGGAGTGTTTACCTTTGCGGGCCCATCCCCGCTCACGCGGGGCAGCCCTTCGGTGGGCCGATCTTGACCACTGAGCCGGGGGCCCATCCCCGCTCACGCGGGGCAGCCGGCATTTAGGGCTGCGGGCTGCGTGGCGTGGAGGGCCCATCCCCGCTCACGCGGGGCAGCCGCGGGCCGAAGGACCGTCCGCTTGATGCGGGGGGGCCCATCCCCGCTCACGCGGGGCAGCCCAAGACGCGCACCTTGAAGACCGGTCTAACGAGGGCCCATCCCCGCTCACGCGGGGCAGCCAGTCGGCGCAGCGCTTCGACGATTGGCGCCTGGGGCCCATCCCCGCTCACGCGGGGCAGCCCATGTCGGCGTGCTGGCCGAGCTTGAGGACGAGGGCCCATCCCCGCTCACGCGGGGCAGCCCCATCAACGAAGCGAGCAATGGCCTCACGAGCGGGCCCATCCCCGCTCACGCGGGGCAGCCGTGCTGATGCCGTCTTTGCCCATCGGGCCGTGCGGCCCATCCCCGCTCACGCGGGGCAGCCACTGCGAGGCGTCGACCAAGCGCGAGAAGCGGGGGCCCATCCCCGCTCACGCGGGGCAGCCCCTCGGCCTTCAGCTTTGCAATGGCGTCGAGAGGGCCCATCCCCGCTCACGCGGGGCAGCCACGGCGTAAGCCGCGCTGGCTTGAGCCTGCTGGGGCCCATCCCCGCTCACGCGGGGCAGCCGCTGCCGGAGCACCAGGCCGGACGCGGCCAGGGGGCCCATCCCCGCTCACGCGGGGCAGCCGCAGCCCATGCGCCGAAGATCACGGACCACACGGGCCCATCCCCGCTCACGCGGGGCAGCCGGCGTTGTCTTCACCGCTCGATCCCGTGCCTTGGGCCCATCCCCGCTCACGCGGGGCAGCCAGGCGACGCAGCCCAGTCAACAACGTAGTCCAGGGCCCATCCCCGCTCACGCGGGGCAGCCCCCTAGCAGCCCTGCACCTGATCGAGCGGGGCGGGCCCATCCCCGCTCACGCGGGGCAGCCCATGCAGGCCCATTGCTATCGCGCGGGGTGCGGGGCCCATCCCCGCTCACGCGGGGCAGCCTCGTCCTTCGGCAGGAACCGCGCCGCAACCTCGGGCCCATCCCCGCTCACGCGGGGCAGCCACGGTTCAGGGCACGACGAACACGCACGGCGCGGGCCCATCCCCGCTCACGCGGGGCAGCCTGGTGCCAGCATCGACCGTCGCCACCACGGTCGGGCCCATCCCCGCTCACGCGGGGCAGCCCAAGACCCAGCTTTCGGTGCCTTCGACCATCGGGGCCCATCCCCGCTCACGCGGGGCAGCCCACAGTAGACAAATCGACGGGAGGCTGCCCCGGGGCCCATCCCCGCTCACGCGGGGCAGCCGCTCTGCTTCGACGCGCTTGGCATCACTCGCAGGGCCCATCCCCGCTCACGCGGGGCAGCCCCATGATGAACACCGAGACACTGCCTGATGCCGGGCCCATCCCCGCTCACGCGGGGCAGCCACCCACCCCCTACCCCTACCGGGCGAAGGCGAGGGCCCATCCCCGCTCACGCGGGGCAGCCTGGGCCACCCGGCAGACTTCGGGCATGGACAAGGGCCCATCCCCGCTCACGCGGGGCAGCCGGCTATGTCTTGCTGTCCCTTTCCGCGCCAGCGGGCCCATCCCCGCTCACGCGGGGCAGCCGTCACGCATGGATCTGACTCCTACGCTGGCAAGGGCCCATCCCCGCTCACGCGGGGCAGCCTCTTTGGCCCAACTCATTGTCAGCAATCACTTTGTTAAAGAACAGCGCGGAACGGCTAGGTAGTAACCCGCCGGGTCAGCAGCACACCGTCCAGGCGAACGGCTTCGCGCGGTGGTTCGCCAAGGTGGCGCAGGTCAAGGCCGCCTTCCGCTTGGCGGTCGGCCCGGATCATGACGATGCTGCCGCGGCCGAGTTCGCGATGCCAACGCTTGAGCACGGCCCAGACGGTGTCGCGAGCACGCGCACTGAGGTGAGGGCTGGTGTAGACACCGGGCGCGACTTCGAGCAGCGCCGAAGCGAGGAAGCCGCGATACCGGTCTTCAACGTCGCGCGTGATGACGACCGTCAGCGTCATGCTTCGGCGGCTTCGTCTCGGATGCCGAACATGCTCTTGATGTCGTCGATCATCTTCGGCACCAAGCCGATGCGCCTGAACTCTCGCGCCGCAGCGTGGCGAACAAGGCGGTCCACGGTTTCGTCGGCGCCACCTTCAATGCGTTTGGCTGCAGCGAAGGCCAATCGCAACGTGACGCTTTCGCGGTAGAGGTCGGCCACGTCGAGCACGAACGACTGGTCGGAGTCCTCGTGGATGAACCCGAGTTGCGGCAATGCCGACAAGGCCGCAACGGCCACTCCAGCGGCAGCGCGAACTGCTGTCGCTGCGTGGTTCACCGCTTGGTTGGCGACATCGGCGGAATCAGGATTGGCGCGGCTGTAGTCACGGCGTTTCCAGCTCAGGCCAAAAGCCTGCGCAAGCAGCTTGTAGCTCTCTTTGACACGTGCACCCTCGATGCCGCGCAGCACCGCGATGTCGGTGTGCGGCAGTACTTCGCCCAAACGCCGCGCGTACATCTTTCGCGCGATCGCCAGCCGGCGATCTTCGTCGGCCCAGGCGCGGGCCTGGGCGCGCGCCAGATCGGACCGATCCGGGCCCAGTGCCGGCGCTGTGTAGAGGCGCGTCGCTTCGGACCCCACGGCGATCAACGTCGTGCCGTGGCGAGCCAGGATGCGCAGCACATCGTGGCTCAGGCTGGTGCCGGGACCGATGAGCAGAGCCGAGAGTGTCTGGTGAGGCAACTGGTACTCCCCAGGCCCGAGCACACCGCCGGCCGCGCTGGTGAAGTGCAAGCAGCCGTTGACGACGCTCAACACGCCGCGATCCAGGTAGAGCAAGCCGTGTCGATCCGCATGCGCAATCTGCGCTCGTTCCAAACCCAGGCGGCCAGGCAACACGCTGCGGCCCAGAAAGATGGGCCTGCGCTCAGGCCCAGGCGCCGGCGGGCGCGAGCAGCAGGCAGCCGAAGCCGAAACTGCGGTGACGGCCCAGACCGCGTGCCAACAGGCGGCCAAATGCCGGGCCGTCGTCGATGCGCAATTGACCGCGAACCGTCAAGTCGGGGAGCAGGCCGAAATGGCTGCCACGTTGCGCTTGCCCTTCGGCACGCTGGCTGCGACGCGCCATGGGCGCGAGTCGAAACGCCACCTCTCGCTGGGCCAGGAGCGTCGCGGCACCATCGCGCGCCAGTTCGCGCGCCAGCCAGCGGCCATGTGCTGCGCCGCGATCCCGATGACCATCGCCCGCCTCGGCGAACAACGGGTGGAAGGCAGCGTCGATCTCGGGGTATGTCGTTCCCTGGCCTCCATGTACAGCTGAGTCACGGCTGCGAACGACGGGAGCCACACGGACCTCGAAGCTCAGGCGCCGACCCACCTGCCAGTCCAACGGCAAGGGCTTGACGACGATCTCGGCGTTTCGGTCGAGACCCAGTGCCTGGGCAGCCAGCGGGTCGGCCGTTGTGGCCAGCGCGATGGCCTCGGCCAAGGCTTCGGGCGCAGTCAGCCGGTACCCGATCAACTGCACACTTCCGGGGCGCTCGAGCAGCGCAAATGGCTGTGGCGCGGACTCACCGAGTGTCGCGCGCAGGGCAGCGTGCAGGGCATAGCCGCGGTCCTCGGCCAAGGCCCGTTGGCCGGTCGCAGCGACCCAACGGCCAAGTGCTGCCATGTCGGGCAGCAGCCGCAGCATCGTGAGCCCAGCTGTGGTCATGGCTGGCTCCGCGCCACGCGCTCGTAGACCTGTTGGCGACCAGCGTGCATATCGAGTCCGAACTTGCGTTCGTCGCTCGCCTGGTGCGTGCGCCAGCCGATTGCGCTGGTGGGTGTCGGCGCAGCGCCGTGATTGAAGTACACCACGGCACCTCCCGCTTCCGCAGCGCCTGGCGCTGGGCCCGTGCCATCGAGCGCCTGCACCGCATCGGCTGCAGCGGTGCGCCCGACCAGCAGCCGCGCAGCAGGCAGGCATCCCTTTCGACCGATGAAGAGAGGACGCGCTGGATGGTCCAGCGCGCTGGCGATGTCGGCGAGTCGCGGCTGCGCATCTGGCGGATCGAGCCGCAATGCGACCAGCACCGAAGCATCAGCCCGGTAGTGGCGATGTCGGATGTGCGGCGAGTTGTAGGTGTTGGCGCCACCGGCCCGGGTTTCGATGACGCCCCGCGTGGTCCAGCCGCTGTCGCCCGCGGCAAGTTGGGCGGTCTGGAAGTCATCCAGCGGCACACCGGGCCGGTCAACCCGACAAGCCCAGCGCAGCCGCGACTGCAAGCCATCCAGTGCTGCCGCGTGTTCACGCCGCCAGCCCAGGGCGTTGGCAATCAGACCCGTCAGCATTGACGTCGCCGGCCAGGGCTGCACCGGGCGGTGGTGGTCCACCGCGACGGTGCCGAAGGACATCAACGGCGCCTCCAGGCGCAGCAGCAGGTGTTCGAGCATGGCCGGGTCAAGCCGCTTCCACTCGCGCACGAAGGGCCGCGCACAGTTCGGCCAGGCCGGTGCTGGCGATGCCTTCAAGCGCCGGTGGCGTGACGCTCAACTGCCAGCGCTCGGTGTGTACGCCGTAGACGCGGTCCAAGTTCGAAAGGTGAACCTGCAGCGACAACACCGTGGCGGCAAACACGTCGCCCTTCAACGGCACCGAAGCCCTGAACGCGTTGGCCAGCGTGCGTGGCTGGTCGTCGCCGACTTCGACGAGCATGAACTCGGCATGGGCGTAAGGCGCGGTGCTGCCCTTCTTGGCGCCCGGCGAAGTGCGGGCGATCAGCTGCACCAGCCTCTCGCAGACGCCGGCCGCCAGCGCCCGCTCGGCATTGAGGTTGGCAATCAGCAGTGCGACATCGACGACGACGTAGCTGTAGAACAGGCCGCTGGTGAGCTCGATATCGAAGATGCCGGCCGAGCCGGCGTCGGCGTCGTCGCTCTGCTGGCGCAGGTCATCGACCGCTGTGACGTAGTCCAGCTCGCGCTCGATGCCGTGCACCGTGAAGGCATGCGCCACATGCACCGGCGCGTCGACATTGGCCTCGGGGTCTGACGTGACCATGCGACCGAAAAGCGCCGACTCCAACCCCGCAGCCCCAGCCTTGCTGCGAGCCAATTCGCGCAGGTTCTTCTGCAGCGGGTCCAGCTCAGACTTAAGCGACTCTGCCAACGACTTCAGGACCTTCTTGTCGGGCGGGGCAGCTGCCGACGCCAGCAGTGCGGGCTCCGCGGCAGCCTGTTCGGCCAAGCGGCGCGCAACACCCGACACGAACGCGGTTTCGGGGTGTCCGAAGAACAAGGCTTGGCGCGACTTGGACTCGGCGCCGTTCTTGCCGTACAGGGACACGTTCAGGGCTGCGGCGAGCACTTCGATGGCCGCTTCATGCAAAGTCGGCAAGCCGGTCAGCGCTGCAGGCAGCACGACGAACTTCACCACGTCCTTGCTTCGGTCGCCCATCGGCACGCCGAGGCCCTGAAGCGAGTGTGGCACTCGGGCCGCAGATTCGTGATCGGGCGCGCCGGCAAAGCGCCATTTGCGCTTGAGCGCCTGCGACGAAACCCGGGCACGCGTGACGCCACCAAAAGGCAGACGTTTGGCCTGGCCAGTGTCGTCGCGGTTCAGCAGCGTGCCGGGGTAGCTGGCCAGGCTGTGGATCTGGATGAATCGGGGGGCAGTCATGTTCGGGTCTCCCTGGGTCGGTGTGGGTCAAGCGGCATCGCGGGCCGCGGCAGCAGCGACGAAGTGATGGACGATGCGGCGCCGGGCACGGTCGGCGGCTTGTTCGCGTTCGGCATCTCCGCTTTCGGTACCGAGTGCGAGCTCGGCCAGCGGCCACCAGTTCAGCGCTGCGGCATCGGCCGCGATGCGTCGCGCGATGCGCGGCAGCAGATCGAACAGGGTGGACAGGTCGGCCTCGACGAGCTGCTGTACCCGGGCCTCACTGAAGCGCAGCCGGGCGAGCACGGCGCCGGCCTCTGCGGCCCCGCGAGCGTCGTGCCGGCCTTCGGCCAGTGCCAGGCAATGCAGGACCAGGAACCAGCGGCGATGGCGCTCCGGGTCGTCGGCCGCAATACCTGCGCTTCGGAACAGTCGTTCGGCTTCAAACAGCGCGTCGCGGCTACCGGCTGCTGGGTCCGCTCGCCGCAAGCGGGCGCGCTCGCCGGTGGACGTGGCACCCGTGCGCAGCATCGCCGAAAGCGAGGCGATCGGATCTCTGTGGTCGACCGTTGCGGGCGCGACCGGGCTGGCGTCATTGGGCATCGGGGGTCTCCGTGTCGGGTTCCGGCGCATCCGGCAGTTCGGCAACCTTGGGCGGGGCTCGCCAGGCCTGGAAGTGCTTGTGCAATGCCAGCCGCATGAAGCGCTCGGCACGGGCTCGCGCAAACCAGCGTTGCCCATCACGCGTGGGGAGGGCCTCGGTGGCGTCGGCCAGCAGCGCCCAGACTCTGCCTTCGAGCCAGCGCACCCAGCTGGCCTGAGCCTCTGTGTCGTCCAGTTCGGCAGCGACGCTGTCGAACAAATGGGCAAAGAAGCGTTCGTCAATCTCGCCGTCAAGGCGCGCGCCCCAGGGTGCGACCGCCTTGTCGAAGTCCGGGTTCTTCCAGGCCACGTCGTCACTGCCATCGACGAACTGGATCAGCGCGCTGCGGAACACCTTGCCCGCCATGTTGCCCGCCAACTCGACGAACTGGCGTGCGCGCGTCGCGATGAGCTCTGGCTCGCCGGTCAGGCGCGAGACGACCGCCGCAGGCATTGGCAGCTCACGCTGGACAAGGCCGTCGGTGCGTCCATCTCCTGAAATCAGCACCTGCGCAACAAAGGTGCCGGCGCGCAGACTGCGTCTCTCGACCTCGCTGGGCTTCGCCAGCAAGGGCAACTCGGCTCTGGTGCGGTCGAACAACAAGCCTTGAAGCGAGCGATAGCCCAGCGTGTGCGACTGCGCCGTCAGCGCACGTGGCGAGCTGTCAACGACGATCGGAATCCAGGGGTCGTGTACACAGCCCGCCATGGCCTTGGCTGCCACCCGCATCGCATCGCTGCTGGCGCGGCGCAGCAGCAAGGACCCGCCCTTACGCACCAGACGCACGCGCCGGCAGACTTCCAGGCACAGTGGGTGGACATCGGCCAAGTCAAGCGAGCCTTGGTCCCACATCGGCAGCCAAAGCAGCCGATGTGGCGCGGTTGCCGTGCCGATGCCGGCGTCGTGAGCGCGTTCAAGCCAAGTCGGTGCAGCGTCGCGAAGGACACGCAGATCGCGCATGAATTCGGCGCCACTTCCCCGCTCGAAGGCCAGCCTGAACATCGGCCGTGAACTGAAGCCTCCGTTCATCCGCATCGAGTTGTAGTTGCCCGCGCCCATGAAAGATGACCAGCCCTGAAGCGCGATCAAGGCATAGACCAAGGTGTCGGCACCGGCCAGGTCGAAGTGGCCCTTGCCGCCCTTCTCGTCGTGGTGGCGTGAGGTGACGAGCAGGTCCACGTCCTGGACTGCCGACTCGAACTTTCCGAACTCGGCCTCTCGCCCCGCGCTGCTCGGCGCCTGCAAGAACGCCGGTTGCTGCCAGTTGTCGTTCACCAGGCACCATGGCCCGTCGTCCGGGTAGCCAGCCGACAACCCGCGCAGGCGGCTTGTCCAGCCATGCGCATCGGTGGGTGGCGCTGCCGCTTCGTCGTCTTCAAGCGCCAGGTAGGCCAGCTGCACCAGAAACGCGTGCCAGGCCGGCCGCTGGTGCGGGCGCAGGTGGGTGAAGTGCAGGTCTTCGCGGCCCGAAAGGCGGGCAAGCAACTCCGGAAGCGTCAACCGCTGGGCAACGCGAGTCTCCGTCCTTACGGCAAAGACTGGCTCGCTCAGCAGCGAGTGTTCGAGCATCGGTTCCCCCTGGAAGGCCGCTCTTGTCGCGGGTTGCGATGCGCGGAGTTTGTCCACTGATTGGACCCACCGGAACCACGGCAAGGCAAGCCCGTAACAACCCGCAAGCGCTGGACTGAATGCGCAGACGGTGCTGCGCGACAGCCTATCGCCCTGGTGAGTCAATCCGCGCCCGCGATGGCCAGACCATATCGACCGTATGTGAATCGAGTGCCACAGAAGCCGAAGCCAAAGCCGTCAGCGGCTGGCTCGATGTCTTCGGCCAACGACGCGCCCGCGCGCTGTCCGACTGCCGCCTTCGGCAGCATCCAGGCAGGCACAGCAATCCGCACGATGGCGTAGCCAAGGGCCGAACGGGGCGCTTCCGGAAACTCGACTTCTATGCCATCCAGGCCGAGCCGGGTTCGGATCTCGCCGTCCAGCTCGGTGGCCACGGCATCGGCCCAGGGCTTGCGCCAATCGACGGTTGCAAACTGGGCGTGACTGCCTTGGGCCGTGGCGATGCCCTGAATCTGCTGGCGGTGGGTCTTCCAGCGATCGGGATCCTCGTCTGCCATCGCATCCAGCGCCACTTTCCCACAAGCCGCCTCGACCAAGCGCCGGTTGTCCAGCGGGATCTGCCAGTCCGACTTCTGCTCGATCTGGCGGCGAGTGGCCTCCAGGCACAGCAAGTCCGGATAAGCGCTGCGCGCGCCGACTCCAAGCCCTCGCGCTGTCCCGCTTGCCAGCAACTCGTGCAGCTCGCACGACGGTAAGAGGACGATGCAACGAGCCGAAGCGAACCCCGCGGGTCGATGCTCATCGCGCAACCGATGTCGATGCAGGCGGCCAAGGCGCTGCAACAACACGTCCATCGGCGCGAGATCGGTGATCAAAAGATCGGCGTCGCAGTCGACCGAAATCTCGACGGTTTGTGTCGTGCACAGAACAAGGCCTCCGCGGTCTGCTGCCGCATGCTTCCCGAAGCGGCGGCCAACCTCGGCGTCAAGTGCCTGACGGTCTGGCAAGGCGTAGCGCCCGTGGTGCATGGCCACCGTGCCAGCACAGCGAAACAACTCCGCCGCATCGCTACCGAGCAAGGCCTCCAGCGCACGCTGTGTGGCTACCGCCTGGCGCACCGTGTTGCGCAAGACCAAGACTCGGGCGCCTTTACGCGCTGCCTGTGCGGCGAGCGTCGCCACCGTTTCGGGCTCGCGCATCGCGGGCTGCACCTCAAGCGAGATGCGCTTGTGCCAATGGGCAGGTTCGAACCCGCGGACGAAACCAGGGGCACTGAGCAGCGGGTAGGCCGGAACTTCAACGGGTGTGTCTGGCGGCATCCGCCTTGACTGTCGTCCCACCTGCAGCAACTCGGCGCGGTGGTCGCTCGTCAATGTGGCGGAAAGCAGCAGCGCATGCCCGCCGGCCGAAACATGTCGGCGCAAGGCCTGGCGCAGCAACGCCCGCATGTACGGATCCGACGCATGCACTTCATCGACGACAACCAAGGCACGCAACACAACACTGGCGCGCAAGTGCGAATGCCGCGTGCGGAGCGTCGACAGGAGAAACTGGTCGATGGTTGCCGCCGCGGCGGCGGCAGCAAAGTAGCGTTTGCTGTTCTCCGCGGCCCAGAAGGTCGCAGCGCCGTCGTCGGAATCGGGCCAAAGCACATCGTAGGCATCCCGCAGTTCGCCCACCTGGCCATTCGCGCGCAGATAGCCCGGCACAGCTAGCACGACGTTGGGTCGCAGCGCCTCGTCCGGGAACAGGGCAACCATCGCCGCCCGCACGCGGTCGTAAATGCCGGTCGCTGCCACCCGGGTGGGCAGCAGAAAACACAGCGAGTCCACTTCGCCTCTTTCGAACAGTGTCTTGAAACGCCACAGCGCAGCCTCGGTCTTGCCGCTGCCGGTTTCAGCTTCGAGCACCACCGGGCTTGGCGCCTGCGCCGCTGCGGTCTGCTCCTGAACAGGTGTCGGCGCAAAACCGAACACATCGCGAAAGGTCGGCGCGCGGACCTTGAGGTCGATTTGCGCCGCGCAAACGTCGAGCCGCATGTTGCGCAATGCCGACCGCGCGCGGAGCAACGCCGGCTTCCAGCGATCAATGCCCTGCGACGCGAAGTTGTAGGGGAAGAAGCCCTCGTCAGTGTTGGACCCGATCCAGTCCGCCAGCGACACCAGCCCGGCAAACGCATGGATCAATGGCTGCGACGGCAAACCGAATGGCACAGCGTCATGCCAGGCCTGCGGCCAAAGCGCTCGCGCGGCGGCGCCCAATCCCCGCAGGCCCGACAGGGGGCTGTAGCCGCCGACGGCGGTGGTCCACGCTGGCGCGTGGCCATGAGCCAACACGCTTTGGGTCAATGCGGTTGTCGAAATCGGTTCACCGTGATGGGACACCGCGGCTAGCCAGAGGTCGCTCATGGACTCGTGGTCCACCGGGTGCTCGCTGCCGGTCCACAGGACGATGTCGTCAAAGCCGATCGCCGCCCGGTGTTCGTCGAAAGCGGAATCCAGGCTCAGCAGCGGCGCTACCACTCGCGTGTGGCCCATCTGGTCATCTGCGACGTTGTGCGCACGGCGCCAGCGCTTGCACTCGTCGTCGGGCAGTGCCTTGGCGAAGAAGCCCGAACCGGCCTTTCCTACGTCGTGCAGGAACGCCAACACTGTCAGTCGGTCGAGATCGGTGACGCTGAATGCCTCACGCCCGGCAAGCTGAAGCAGCCGACGCTGCCAAGTGGGCAGCTCCAGAAGGGCTCGTGCAACGGCCGCCACGTCGATGCAATGGGCAACCAAGGTCAGCCTGGCCGCCAAGGTGCGGTCAGGCGCAGACCGATCGAGCTTGCCCCAGGGCTCCAGGGCGCTCATCCCACCCTCACCCCTGCCCTCTCCCGCCCGGCGGGAGAGGGTGCAACGCGCCGGCGAGCCTCGACCGGGTGCTTTCGGCATGCACCGGCAGCACCACCACATCGCCGGCAAGCGCAATGTCCAGAAGTGCTTGCGCGGCTTGTGGCTCGTCGCCACCTTGCTGCACCTGGGGCTCGCCCTGCAGCCCGGCTGAGGCCAATGCGCGCAGCAGCAGCGCCGGCACCACGCCCGGCGGGCGGCCGCGCAGCATCGTGCTCAGCTCCTTGACGACGATGCGCTCCGGCGCGGCGGCGGCGGCGACCTGGGCGAGTTCGGCAATGGCCGCGTCGTCGCGGTTGCCGGCCTGGCCCAG
>Ga0315902_10010578_pt1 | contig 12191 bp, 10 predicted proteins | sample LakEriMetagenome_9_FD_203523 | JGI IMG/M metagenome (GOLD analysis project Ga0315902, IMG submission 203523) | Freshwater fungal communities from buoy surface, Lake Erie, Ohio, United States - Buoy 12 MA117 | ecosystem: Environmental > Aquatic > Freshwater > Lake > Lake biofilm | place: USA... | reverse complement strand
CGGATTACGGCAAAGACAACCGAAACAGGTAAAAGTATTGGTTATGATTTCACGATTATCGGCGAAGGAAATATCTCAGGCATCCCTAAGCCTCAGGTTGCTAAAGACCACAGACTCGAATTGTTTGAGCCAAACATCAAACAAAACATCAGCCGTGGAAATGGAAGAGTTGGTGGCTCAAAACAATTTAGCTTTTTTCTGATTCCACAAGAACCCGGAATCTACGACCTTAGTCAGCGCATTTTTTTAATCTATTTTGATCCGGTGACCAAGAAGTATGATACGCTCCATTCAAATCGAAAACTAGAAGTAACAGGTGAAAGTATGACCAATCTGGTTATGACCAGTAACGATGCAACAGCTTTCTATGACCGTATCGCAGAAGCCGACAACACACTTTCACATCGTTCAGATAATGAGTATGTTCGTCTGCTGATAAATGGTTTTATCCTCCTATCCTTGGGTCTTTCCATTTACCTGGTATTAAAAAAGTAGAAAACGCCGCTCTTGTTTATGAACACTTACGGTCAGCATTTCCGGATCACAACGTTTGGCGAATCGCATGGGCCTGCCATTGGGGTGATCATCGACGGCTGCCCGGCAGGAGTGGAGTTTGATGAGTTATTGATTCGACGCGAATTGGACCGTCGAAAACCTGGACAATCCAGAATTACCACACAGCGCCAGGAAGAGGAAGGTTTTAAAGTTTTATCTGGCGTATTTGAAGGAAAGACGACAGGTACACCGATAGCCATTGTTATTGAAAACCAAGATCAGCGCAGCAAAGATTATACGCATATCAAGGATTCCTTCAGGCCATCCCATGCAGATTATACCTACGATGTCAAGTACGGCATTCGTGATTACCGTGGTGGTGGTCGCAGTTCAGCGCGCGAAACAGCCGCCCGCGTAACCGCCGGAGCTGTTGCCAAAATGTTACTTCATCGTAGTGGCATAACCGTGCAGGCTTTTGTATCGCAGGTTGGTGATCTTCGGGCGCCTCACTTTAGCACACTCGACCTCACAAAAACAGAAGAAAATATTGTCCGCTGCCCACACCCAGAAACAGCTGAGAAAATGATCAGTCTCATCGACCAGGTGCGCCTGGACCAGGACACTATTGGCGGTGTGGTTACTGGAGTAATTAAAAATTTACCAGCGGGACTTGGGGAGCCTGTCTTTGATAAATTTCATGCTGAGTTGGGAAAGGCAATGTTGGGAATCAATGCTGTAAAAGGTTTTGAATACGGCAGTGGATTTGAAGGTGTGCAACAAAGAGGATCTTTGCATAATGATGAATTTGTTAAGGATGGAGACCGCATCCGAACCAAAACAAATCATTCTGGTGGCGTTCAGGGAGGAATTACAAATGGCGAAGAGGTTTATTTTAATGTGGCCTTTAAGCCTGTAGCAACCATCATGCAGGATCAGCAAAGTATTGATAAAGAAGGGAACGCTGTAACAGTTTCTGGAAAAGGTCGTCACGATCCATGCGTTGTTCCGCGTGCTGTACCGATAGTAGAGGCTATGGCTGCTTTGGTAGCAGCTGATTTCCTGCTGCGTGCCAGGCTATCCAGGGTTTGAGTCCTATTTTCCCCATTTTTCCCGATCGAGACTTCGGTAATTAATGGCTTCGGCCAAATGCTCAGTCAGTATATGCTCGTTACCTTCCAGATCTGCTATTGTTCTGGATACCTTTAAAATCCGATCATAGGCACGTGCTGAAAGCCCCAGTTTTTCCATGGCTTTTTTTAACATCGATCTTCCTTCATCGGTTATTTTACACACTTCTTTTACGGTATTGGATGTCATCATTGCGTTGCAATGAATAGACTTCCCATCAAATCGTAATGATTGAACTGCTCTTGCTCGAACTACCCGCTCCCGAATGATCTGCGAGGTTTCATTTCCTTTTCGGGCAGTCATTTCATCAAAGGTAATAGGAGTAACCTCTACATGAAGATCAATTCGATCCAATAAGGGCCCGCTCACTTTACTCAAGTAGCGTTGAACATTTCCCGGGCCGCAGGAACATTCTTTTTCAGGGTGATTGTAATAACCACATGGACATGGATTCATACTGGCCACCAACATAAAATTGGCTGGAAAATCGATGGAGACTTTTGCGCGGCTGATGGTTACTCTTCGCTCTTCCATGGGCTGGCGCATAACTTCTAGTACTGCTCTTTTAAATTCCGGTAGCTCGTCCAAAAACAGCACACCATTGTGGGCCAGCGAAATCTCCCCTGGCTGCGGAACACCTCCGCCACCAACGAGTGCAATATCTGATATGGTATGGTGAGGAGTTCGAAAAGGTCGCGCAGTCATCAAGGTTGCGCCTTTACCCAACCGGCCTGCCACCGAATGAATTTTTGTTGTTTCAAGTGCTTCAGTTAGCGTTAGTGGTGGTAAAATCGTAGCCAATCTTTTTGCCAGCATTGTTTTTCCGGCACCGGGAGGTCCAATCATAATGACGTTATGACCGCCGGCTGCAGCAATTTCTAAGGCTCGCTTAATGGTTAGCTGCCCTTGAACATCACTAAAATCGGTGTCGTAATCATTCAATTGCCGATGGAATACTTCCCGAGTGTCAATTTGTAGCGGTTCAATTTTTTTCTTCCCGGAGATAAAATGGATAGCCTCCTCAAGTGTCTCCACACCGATAATGTCTAGGTTATTGACTATGGCGGCTTCAGCTGCATTCGATTTTGGCAAGATGAATCCTTTAAAACCCTCTCGCCTGGATTGTATGGCAATGGGAAGCACTCCGCGAATGGGTCTCAAAATTCCATCCAGGGATAGCTCACCCATGATCAGATAGTTCTCAAGCTCTTCCGTACGTATTTGCTCACTTGCCTTTAAAATGGCTAAGGCAATGGAAAGGTCATAAGCTGATCCCTCCTTTCGGATATCCGCAGGGGCAAGGTTCACCACAACCCGATTCCGAGGCATGTAATAGCCAATTGACTTTAGTGAGGATTCGACACGGTGCTGACTTTCTTTTACCGCACTGTCGGGCAGCCCAGTCATATAAAAGTCGAGACCTTGCCCGACATTAACTTCAACGGTTATTGTCTTAGCCTCCACTCCGTGAACGGCGCTTCCAAATGTTTTCGCAACCATCAGAATTCTGAATTTTCAGGCGATTTAGGCTGAAGAACTCAGATGTAATGCATGAAGTGGTGAAGGAACGGATGGTCTGAAGGAAAATACCGGTAATGGATTGCTCTAATCACCGATTAGTGTTCTAAGCGAATGGCGCCACTGTTTACAATGGCCTGTGAAATTTTTTCTCCGTACTCATGGGCCATACTCTCGGTACTGGAAGGATCAAACGATTGGGTTTGAATAGAATACAGTAATTGTCCCGTCTTCAATTCATACAAATTGCTTTCCCAGAAGTATCGTGTATCGTTTACATAATAACCAGGTTGATAGACTCTGCTGTTCATCATCATATGGTATCCCCAGAAGTTATTGTAATAGTAGAAGAATGGGGAGTAGTAGAAATATCCGTGATAATAGTAGCGTTCACGTTCCTTATCCAATAACACAACCGTCAAAACCAGATCAATATCTCTATTCCGCAATCGTTCCAATGCAGCGCCTTCCTCCAGTCCCTCAAAGGCCTTAGGTCCGAATTCATGAAAGGATGATATGGTCTCATATCCTCGGCTACGCAAATCGAAGGTCAGATGACGCTCCATATTTTCTTTGATCGAACGATCCTTGTCATGAACAAGGCTTAATACAAGAATTTTTTTGGCTGTCACCGAAGGGAGTCCACTCGGTTGCCACTGCGAAGTAATTCGTGTGGATGAACATGAAAATAAAATGAACCCGGCCAGGATGCTAGAATATCGGATCATGTACGAAGCTAACCCGCCATGTCAGAGATCTGGCATGAGCCGAATCAGTAATTATAATGATCGATAATGGGATTTGTCTTAGAGCTCCGATTCAATAATGGCCAATCGATTTGAAATTCTGGATCGGACCTGCCTGATCTTACTCAAGCCATCTTCAAAGCGGCGGATGGTAACCATAGTCGTCAACATGGAAAGATCAATCTTATTTCGAAGAATCATTTTACGCTCAGGAGATTTAAGATCAAGCTTCATTTCCGACTCATGTCCTGAACGAATGACCTTATTTAGGTCAAAATTATTAACCGCATATTCCCAGTTGTTGCTGATAACGGCCTGGTGATTCAACTCGATCCGGAATGCAATCTGACCGTAGATTACCTCGTAAAGGGTCATGATATCTCGTCTTAGCGTGTCATCCTCGATCAAGCCAATTTCACCAGTTGATTTAATGACCTCAAACTCGGAATCATTTGGATGAAATTCTGCTACCATAATCATGCTGCGGATGTAATGGCCCAGGCTATCGGTTTTTCCTGTTTCAATTGCTTTTTCCAAGGCCTTAAGCCTACGCATCGACTCCTTCATATCCGCCAATTCGCCGCTCATGGTAAGGCTATCGGTATCAAGGTTAGATCTTAGGTTAGTTAGGTGAAGGGCTTCGCGCTGAAGGTCTTGTTTGTCCTGACGCCACTCTTCAAACCACCAGGATAGAGTGATTCCCAAAAAGATGATCAGAAGCTCACCGATGTAAATGGGCAGGTAGCGCAAGGCCGTTGTTCCTGTGAAATACCGGTAAATCCTCATGGATGACGAAATGTTATCAATAATAGCAAAAAGTGGCGTATACCCGAGCTTCAGGCCCTATCAACTTCGCTGGATCTCAGTAAGCTTACGGTACAGGCCATCAGCCTGGATCAATTGTTGATGCGTTCCGCGTTCCGCGATGGTTCCGTTTTGGATAACAATAATTTCATCGGCATGCTGAATAGTACTCAGCCGGTGTGCAATAATCAGACTCGTACGGTTTTCCATCAACTTGAAAAGTGCTTCTTGCACAAGTTTTTCACTTTCACTGTCCAAAGCTGAAGTGGCTTCATCCAGTATTAGTATCGGAGGGTTTTTTAAAATGGCCCGAGCAATGCTTAGCCGCTGACGTTGGCCACCTGATAATTTTGATCCACGCTCCCCAATAACTGTTTGATAGCCTTGCTCTGTTTGCATAATGAATTCATGAGCATTGGCAATCTTCGCAGCCTGAATGACGGCTTCTTCTGTAGCCATAGGATTACCAAAGGCGATGTTATTAAAAATGGTGTCGTGAAATAAAATGGACTCTTGGGTGACTACACCGATTTGTTTACGTAAGGATTCTACTTTCAGATCCGTTAAGGAAACGCCATCAAGATAAACCGTGCCTTCTGTTGGATCGTAGAATCGAGGGAGCAGGTCAGCCAGGGTTGATTTACCTCCTCCGCTGGGACCAACCAGAGCAATGGTTTTTCCTTTTGGGATGGTAAGGTTTATATTTTTTAAGACCAGATCGGACTGATAGGCGAACGACACGTTTCGAAATTCAATCTGGCTATCGAATGTGCTTATGGAAACCGCATTTTCCTTGTCTTTTATTTCTGACTCCAGATCGATCAGTTCAAAAATTCGTCGTGCTGAGGCTGTTCCCTTTTGCAATGCAGTCAATCCATTTGAAAAACTTTTGGCTGGTTGAATGATCATCGTGAACAATGCCAAAAATCCCATAAACTCCGATGGCCGGAAACTTCCCTCTTCATTGAGCACCAGACTTCCACCAAAATAAATAATGATGGCCACGATCAATACACCTAAAATTTCAGATACCGGAGCAGCCATTTCATTTTTATAAGCCATCGACTTATTGACTTTCCTGTAGTATTCTGTCTCGTCTTTTAGTCTGTTGATGATAAATGGCCGTGCATTAAAGGCTTTTACAACACGCATTCCACTAAAGGTCTCATCCAGAAGATTAACCATCCTTCCTAACGATTCCTGACTAAGCCTGGCTTGTCGTTTCAACCGGTTTACGATATGCGCCAACGCCCATCCCGTTAGCGGAAGCACTGTAAGCGTGAATAAAGTGAGCTTCGGAGACAAAAGGAAAAGCATTATAAAATACACAATGAGTGTAAAAGGATCTTTAAGCACCGCCCGTAATAAATACAGAACCGCAATCTCCACTTCTAGTACATCACTGGTGAATCTAGAAATAAGATCCCCTTTTCGTTTACTGTTAAAGTACCCTATGTGCAGTAGCGACACGCGCTCAAAGATGTGAAGCCTCATATTCCGCACGAGATCAACTTTAATTTTGGTAGCGATTACCCGCTCCAGATACCGAAAGGTATTTGCAATTAAAACACATGCTACAATGAGACCACAGATAAACAACAATGCCTCCTGTCGTCCGTAGGAGTTGATGATCAGTAAAAAATAGTGATTAAAAACTCCCAGGACATATTCACTGCTCAAACTGAATTCGGGTAGTTCAGGTATCACGGCTGATGGTGCAGATGAGCTGAACAGCACCTCCAGCATAGGAATAATCAACACCAGATTAAAAGCGCCAAAGACAACGCCTAGTAACATGAATAATAAAAAAAAGGAGAGCCTTGGTACCAGTCGCCGCGAGTAAGTTAAAATACGCAATAGGGTACTCATGGATCTGCTACCGGTTACTTAGTTAATATTCGTAGGTTCTTGTGGCAATATTAAATCTTAGTGCAATGCTGCTAAGACTGGAGGAGTTATCCAAATCTGATAAATCGCTCGTGCTTCTTCTGATCGTCTGCCGCAGATCAATAAATAGGTTATGCTTAATCATCCAGGAAGCCGAAAGATCAGCAAAAAGTACACGTGTCTGTTGGCCTTGACCAATCGTGTTTCCGGTATTCCCTGCCCGGTTGATATCATTTTCTTTCAGAATGTCACCGCCCCAATTCTCATTTTCCCCATCTTTTCCGGTGGAATACAAAATTCCTTTTCCAGTAATTACAAGACCAGGGGCTGGCTGATAACGCAGGATACCCACGACTTCCTTGAAATTGGCACCCAGCGGATGCGCTAAAGGTTGGCGATAATGCGAGTAACTCAAATACTTACCGCTTTGTGAATACGTATAGGGTCGTGCCACATTTCCTTCCAGTTGCAAATCTAGATTGGGTATTCCAAAAAGATCTGTTGCTTTTACTCCGCCCTGTAGAGCAAATTTATTTCCCCACCATCCCTCTCCAGCCAATAATTTATTCAATACAAACTCGTCTAATGTAAACTGACCGTAAACCGAAAATCCTTTGGTTACAAGCCATTTAAAATCAGTTCCTACAATAACGTTATCGGGACTTCCAAATTGTTGCTCAACCGATCGGTAAAAGATAACCGGGTTCAAATACCCCAAATCAAAGTAATCTGTTGTACCAGGATCCTCTGGACTGAAGATGACCGACTCAAAGATGGAAATATTTACTTTTTTACCCAGGTTCATACTGGCCTGGTGGAAGGCAAAGAATTTTTGCGGGTAGCGTCCTTTGATCAGTGTGCCTGCAGGACTGGTCAGAATATCGGCATTTAGTCGACTTAATTGATAGATGTAATTAATCTTCCAGATCTTTAAGTTGGTACGAAGAAATAATGCTGGGGGACTCCAGTCGGAAAAAATCAATGAGCGATAACCATTTCCTATAAAGGTTCGGTCATGACCAAATTGAACATCGATGTGTTTGGTTGCGCGGAAAGAGAGGTAACCTCGTGCTTGAAAAAAATCAACCCCATTTGTTTTAAATCGTTTCCATAATGTTTCGTGCGGAATTACCCGATATGGATTTAGTTGCTGCTGCACGTAAAAGGGCAGCCGCATTTGGTTCTCACTTACAAAGGTGTAGATACCAATTCGCTTATCAATGGTGCTTCTTAATTCAAAGCCACGCGTATTAAGATACATGGGCTCTTGCTGCAGATTGTCTTTTCCGTAACCAAAGTAAAATACTGGATTTAAGTGTAGATCAAACTCCTCTTCATTGACCTGTAAAAAGTCACTTTTGTACCGATAGATACCTTTGCCTATTGGCTTTTTACTCAAATGATTTTTTGGCTTACCAAATTCCCGACTTTCAGTGGTCTGATAAGCGTGATTAAACCGATCGGATGCTGAAGTAAACCAACCGAGACTGTCGGCATAATTCATGTACCCAACAACCGCATCTCTCTTGTATGGTTTGGCAGCCGAGAAATGAAAAGGTGAGATTATACCCGATTTGGTTTCATATCGATCAACCTGATGGTAGATGTCCTCATTCAGATTGATATACGTGCTCTGACCATGCCCTGTAAGGCCGGTTAAAAGGGTCATGACGGACAAGGAAATCCAATTAAACAGGATTTTTTGACTGAAAATCAGCTTTATGGGTGGCTTGAAGAATGGGAAAAAGATCCCTTTTTGAGCTGAAAAACGCATTAATAATCCAAAATTACACGGCTTTGGGGGAGCACCAAATTTTCCTTCGTGCAGAACGTTGTAAATAAACTCCTAAATCTTACTTTTGCAGTCCTCAATTTTAGACGAATTATGAAGAAAGATATCCATCCGCAGTATAATGAAGTTGTTTTCTGGGACACTACCAGCGATTACAAATTCCTTACTAAAAGCACCCTCCATTCAAAGGAGAAGACTACCTGGACTGACGGAAAAGAGTACCCTGTTATTAAAATTGAAGTGAGCTCTGCTTCTCACCCATTCTTTACCGGCAAGAAGATGTTTGTCGATTCTGCTGGTCGTTTGGAAAAATTCAAAAAGAAATACGAAAAAAAGGCTTAATCCTTTTACAACCCATATCAAGCCCTCCACCGGAGGGCTTTTTTATTTTCCCTGAATTCAATTCCTATATTTAATCGGTGAATATCATCCTGTTTGACCATCCGGAAACGCGGGCTTCGCTTATGCCCTTTACGCTTACCCGACCGGTTTGTGAGATTCGAATGGGTATCGGTACAATTCGTGAAAAATGGGAGTGGATGACGGGCGGCAAGGTTACCTGCTTGACTCAGGATTACTTAAAGGAAAAATACCCCACTCAACTGGCTTTAGAAAACTATTTTATCGATGGATCCATTCTTCCCGATAAAAGTTTTTTTCAACAAATTTCTGAACTGGCCTCAGAGCATTGCCTGATAAGCTCCGGAAGAATTCTGGCTGCGCGAACACGACTCACCGATCCTGCACTTTGGTCTCAGCTTTCCTTTACCGAAGTGTCTATTCCTACTTCAATCGATCGACTGTGGAAAATATTTCAACTGAATGGAGAAGAAATTCGAAAAGATTTTGATTTTTTGACCAAGGGCCGAACGTCACAAATCGTCACCGATCCATTTACCAAAATCTACAATCCCGATCAGGTTTTTATCGAAGAAGGTGTACGTGTAAAAGCGGCCATCATCAATGCCGAGAGTGGACCGGTTTATCTTGGCCGCAACAGCGAGGTACTTGAAGGAGCGATTGTGCGCGGACCATTTGCTTTAGGTGAAGGCGCTATGCTTTCTATGGGTGCTATAATCCGTGGCGACACAACCATCGGGCCTTATTGTCGGGTAGGAGGTGAGATCAATAATTCCGTATTCTTTAGCCACAGCAATAAAGCCCACGATGGTTTTTTGGGTAATGCCGTGATTGGAAGTTGGTGTAACCTCGGGGCCGGAACTACAGCTTCTAATTTGAAAAATAATTTTAAAACTATTCGCTTATGGAATGGTAATTCCAAGGAATTGGAGTCTACCGGTTTACAGTTCTGTGGCTTGATGATGGGAGACTACACTACCTCGGCGATCAACACTTCATTCAACACCGCTACATGGGTAGGATGTGGTGCGCGGGTAATCGGTTCAGAGTTCCCCCCAAGTGTTATTCCACCCTTTGTTCAGGGTGGCGCAACAGGATTTAAAGAACTTCCCCTGAACGAGGTAATTGAATCTGTCCGGCGATTTTATGAATTGAAAAAAGCCACCTTTACCAGTGCAGACAAAAATTTATTGGAACAGCTACACGCCCTCACATTGGAATTCAGAAATTAGAGCCTCGGAAAAAACTGATTATGAAATTTGCGGATGTACCTGGACTTGATGATGTGAAGGAGAAGCTGATCGCCTCTGTTCGCGACGGTAAGGTGCCTCATGCCACGCTGTTTCAGGGTCGCTCAGGTTCACTTGGCCTTCCGCTTGCCTTGGCGTTTAGTACGTACTTACATTGTGAGAATAAATCCACTGCTGATTCATGTGGGACCTGTGCTGCGTGCACACTGAATAAAAAATTTATTCATCCAGATACCCATTTCGCTTACCCGGTCGGTAATATGAAAACCGAGTTGAAGGAGCGGGATGATGAAAAGTTAAGAAACGAAATTCTGAAGCAGTGGAGATCTTTTCTTACCGAGCTCCCACTGGGAACTCCTGATGATTGGATCAATTATTATGGTGGTGAGGACAAGCAACCAATTATTTCCAGAGAGGATGGTCGTGAAATTATTCGTGCATTGGCGTTAAAACCTTTTCAGAGTAAAAGTAAGGTCATGATCATCTGGCAGCCGGAATTGATGCACTCCTCCGCCGCTAACAGCATTTTAAAAATTCTGGAGGAACCACCTCCTCATACTTTCTTTCTGCTGGTTACCAATCAGGCAGGCATGCTGCTCCCCACTATATTGTCGCGTACGCAAATCATTACAGTACCGCTTACATCCGATTCCGAGATGAAAAAGGAGCTTAAAGCCAGAGGCTTTAAGGAGGAGGATAAAGTTGAAAAAGCTATTGGATTGGCCGATGGTGACCTTGCCTTGGCCATTAAATTACTGGCCCAGGAGGAAGATGATCGTCAACAACGGTTTCAGGATTGGATGCGGGCCTGTTTCCGCTTAGATCCGGTTAGACTCCAGGAGCTCTCCGAGGAATTTCATGATGCCGACCGGATGGCGCAGCGAAACCTTATTTTATATGGACTTGCCGTTCTTCGCGAATCGTTGGTAACATTATCTGGAGCCAGCGGACTTTTAAGGGCTCGTGGAAGTGAATTAGACTTCGTTCGAAATTTTTCTAAAGTCATGAATGTAGAGAGAATTCAATCTCTAACCAGCCTTTTCAACTCTTCCGTTTATCAACTCGAACGAAATGGAAGCGCTAAAATGATTTTTATGGATTTATCCCTGCAGGTTAACCGTATTTCAAAAACTGTATAATTTTTTATGAGATTCAATTTTTTGCCTTCACTTTACATGGTATTTCTTTTACTGATTTTTTCCGCTTGCGGTCAAAGCAGTGATAAAGATTATCTCATTACCGTTAAGACTGATTATGGAGATATGGTGGCGATTTTGTATGATGAAACTCCGCTACACAAGGAAAATTTTATCAAGCTGGCAAAAGATGGAACCTACAGCGGCTCTTTATTTCATCGCGTGATTCCAGGCTTTATGATTCAAGGCGGCGACCCAACCTCTAAGAATGCTCCCTTGGGAACTCCACTTGGCCAAGGAAGTCCTGGCTACAACATTCCTGCTGAATTTAATCCGAAGTTCTTTCATGAACGTGGAGCACTTTCAGCGGCCAGATTATCCGACGCTCAAAATCCAAAGAAGGAATCTAATGGAAGCCAATTCTATATTGTTCAGGGAACGGTTTGGGACGATAAAGGCCTTGCTCAGTTTCGAGTCGATCAAAATAAGTTGATGATTGGTCTGCGTAAAATGTTTGAGCAGCCACAATTTAAACCAATGCTCGATTCACTTAATCAACTTTATGTGGCCGGTGACATGAATGCTTACGTGGCTGCTCTTTCAGCCACCGCTCCGCGTGTTGAGCGGTTCACTGGTGAAAAGATTGTCAAGAGCATTCCACCATCACGCGAAAAAGTTTACAAAACAGTTGGAGGTGCCCCCCATCTTGATGGGGAATATACAGTATTTGGCAAGGTAATTAAGGGACTAGAGGTCATTGACAAGATTGCTGCAGCTCCAAGAGATGGTATGGACAGACCTAATCAAAACATCAAAATGGAAGTTTTCGTCCAGGAGGTTTCCAGAAAAAAAATTACTGCTGATTACGGTTATCAATATCCTGACCCGGTAACAAAATAAAAATCCTCTGCATCGTATGCGAATTCTGGTAACGGGAAGTCATGGACTGTTGGGTCAAAAGCTCACCAGTTTATTAGGTGGTGGTCCGCATGAACTCATTCGAACAGCTCGTGCAGTCAAGTCCGATCCGGATCTTCCTGGTTCGTACCATTCCATGGACATTACCAACCAAAAT
>Ga0315902_10010576_pt1 | contig 12191 bp, 12 predicted proteins | sample LakEriMetagenome_9_FD_203523 | JGI IMG/M metagenome (GOLD analysis project Ga0315902, IMG submission 203523) | Freshwater fungal communities from buoy surface, Lake Erie, Ohio, United States - Buoy 12 MA117 | ecosystem: Environmental > Aquatic > Freshwater > Lake > Lake biofilm | place: USA... | reverse complement strand
TTTCGGTACATCTGCAGCGTTCAGCAGTTGTAGCAATCGTCAATTGCTCTGTACGCGGCCAGTTTATCGGGTTTCGATCGCTGAAACAAGTTGCGCTGCAGTCGATCTGGCTTTTTCAGGAGTCCCTGATTAGTTCCGTTTTTGCTTCGGCCGCGTGTACTTCCTCTGGAAGGAAGGCCAAGCCACGAGAGTCGATCAACCCATTTTTCAAGTTCTGGATTCGAACGAAAGGCACTCCCGCATCAACATACGCATCAGCGTTGATGTCAAAAATGCCCTTTACGAACCTCTTAAACACCAAACCAAGTTCATCGTAGCCGTGAGTGTAGTCTCTAATCTTTCGCTCGGCCAAGAGCATGGGTTTGGCGAAGTATCCGCTGTCGATCCTGAGCTTGTCATTATCAACTCGAATCTCGGATAGCATCATTTCCGTGGCTTCCAGCCCCTCCAACATGCGCTGATAGCGCGCGTTGTCGAAGGGGCTCATGGAAAAAAACTTAGCCCCTCCTTCCTAGCGAACTCGGCAAATGCTTCAGCGATACCATCGTCTGTTAATCCGTCATGGTTGAAAAGTTCGTGCTTGACAATTAAGTGCCCATGGCTGTCAAGCAACGGCTTGCCGTCTGGGCCAACGCGGTAGATCTTGTCGCCTGAGGTGTCCTTGCTTGGCTCGCGCATGGTGGCAAAGAAGATCGGGTAATCATCCTTCTTTGGACACAGCGGTCCTTTGGCCGGGTCATCATTCCATTTCTGGATGAAGAGTACGCTGGTCTTAGTGCCGGTATGTGGCTTAAAAACGTTGCCGTGCAGACCAACAACCGCCAAGATGCGCCCATGCTCCGCGATATACTCCCGAAATGCCTTGTCGCTGGCGTTGTTGAGTCGCCCCTGCGGCAGCACCACCGCCATACGGCCGCCGGGCTTTAGGAATTGGAGATTCCGCTCAATGAACAGTATGTCACGACCCACCTTGTTTTGGTTTTTGACCTTGACCTTGCGAAATGAGCCATCACCCATTCGATAAATGACACTATTGCCAGCCTGTAGGGCCTCAGGGAATGACGGCGATCGACTCGAGGAATCAACGATATCCTTCAAGGCAGCATCCTCCTTATTGGCCTTTTCAAAACTGACCGACGTTGCTAGATTGTACTTAGCGAGAATGCGTGATTCTTTAATATCACCCGCAAACGGAGGGTTGGCCATCAGGACCGAGAACTGGAAGTCGCGGTTTTCGTTCTTAGCCGAGCGGAGTTTCCGCAATCGTTTCCATCCTTCGCCATACACGTCGAGCCAAGCTTCGTCCTTGGTCTTCTCGTCCCAACGTTCGTAGTCCAGCGTGTTTAGGTGCAGCACATTAGTCTGCCCATCGCCGGCAATCAGGTTTAGAGTTCGCCCCACACGCACGGTCTTCTCGTCAAAGTCAATAGCAAAGACCTTGTCTTGCACGTAATCCTCGCATCGCACCGGTTTCTTTTCGGTGGTGAATAGGTGACTCTTAGTCAGGCCCTCCTCAGCCATGATTTGCTGCCACACGTGGAAGATGGCGTGCACAGGAAAGCCGCAACTGCCAGCAGCCGTATCGAGCAAGGTTTCATGTTCCTGTGGATTCATCATCTTCACGCACATGTCAATCACGTAACGCGGCGTGAAGTACTGACCCTTTTCGCCCTTACTTGACTTGTTGATTAGATATTCGAAGGCGTCGTCGACGACTTCAAGGTTTGAGTTGAAGAGCTTGACCTTTTCCAGCGAGGCTACGCACACTGCCAAGTGGCTGGGGGTAAGTTCAATCCGGGCTCCGTTCGGGAATACACCTTCCCACTTCTTCTGGGCCTTTTCGAAAAGGTCTTGGATCTTGGCCTTGAGCTCAGTTTCAGTATCGCCATAGTTCTTAAATACTAGGTGGCGCCTTGTGTCGCGCCCGCTTTCCATCTCGTCGTACAGCTTGGTAAAGATGAGCTTGAACAGCTCCTCAAACACATCAACGCCGGCATTTGCCAGAACCTCATCCTCCATTTCAAGGATCAAGTCCTTAAGGGACTTACGCTCATTTACCAGCTTGTCGTGCTTGATCAGATCGTCGATAGTCCAACGCTCGGAGAGGATGTCCGAAAGCTTTTCAAGGTTACTCGGAATGCGCGGAATATCTTCGAAATAGTTCGGGTCTTTCCGGTGGTAGTAGGAGATCTGCTGCCCATTGGTCCAGACACCCATTGGGGCACCAGTTGCATTGCAGTAGCTCTTAAGCTGCTCCTTGCCGTCCTTGAGCCTAGGCTTCTTCAGTTCGACCAAGATGTACGGAACTGAAGGATTGTCCTTGTCAAATATGCAGATATCGGCTCGCTTCTTCTCCCGTCCAAATACAACCGAGTATTCGACGGCTATGCGGCTTAATGGATAGCCAAGCTCGTCATAAAGAACACGAAGATAAAGCTGTCGGACAGCCTCCTCAGGCGTCAGCTTGACTGATTTGCCGCGCACCAGGCACTGAATATATGGCGCGCCAGATTTGCCATTGCCAGTACTGCTCGCAACTTGCGTCTCTAGCTCGGCGATGAGCTCGGGCTTGAACTGATCGAGCCGATAGTCACTCTTATTCAAGAGATCGGCAAGCATTAAAACCATGTTTTGAAAGTGGCTGTCGGGATTCTTGGGAGAATGACAGGTTGATTATCGAAATGACATGATACCGCCTAACGTTCGCCATCAGCGGCAAGTTGTACTTTTGTCCCCACACCAACTATAACCGCTCGTCCGCTGCATGGCGCTTGTTAGGCAACTGAGGAGTGAACTCAGTTTACGGCAGCAACCTAAGGATTTCGCCCTCTCCAGTCTCCCAGTATTTACAATCTGGCTTGTGCTTTGGGGATGAAGAGCTAACAAGTCTCTTCCGATATTCTTCATCATATCTTGCTTGCTCCCAATTACAAGCATATTTAATGGCGTAATCATCTAAATCAACTGCTCCACTAAAGTCTGCATTCCTAAGATTTGCTCCAGTAAAGTCTGCATTCCTAAGATTTGCTCCACTAAAGCGTGCCCTTTCCAGATTGGAATTAGCAAAGTTTACTCCCTTGGGGAGAAGGGGGGCAAGCTGAGAGTAACCACCTGCATCAACATTCTTTATTTCTGAATTATAAAGATTAGCATGGCTTAGATTCGTTCCTCTTAGAGTAGCTCCATTAAGAGTGGATGATTTCAAATTTGAATAACTTAAATCTGTATCACTCAGGTCAGCATCAGGCAGGTCTATATCAATTAATGTTTTGTTTATTAGTATCAATTTATTTAGAGACTTTCCTTTGTCATTAATGTTTTCAAGTGCCAACCGCAACCTTTGAGGTACGACAGACTGATTTTGCTCTGCTAGCCTAATAATATCCCATTGCGGCTTCAAAGCATAGTATGACTGCGCTTCTGACGCAGCCCAGTTATAAAAAGGTAATGCCGTTCCAAAAAATACAGAAACAATAAACATACGTCTAGAAAAGTGATCTCTCAGGCTGACTTTAATAAAATTCCGAGCAGTTGGAGATAAAGTTAAATCTTTTTGCTGAAGCTTATTGAACTTTTTTGCTTCCGAAAGCTCATGACCCTCTAGAAGTTTGTGTCTAGGGCAACTTTCTACTGCCCAGTCGTGAGCTTTAAATTCAATTTGCTGTCTCAGAAGAAGTAGTTTTCGTTCCGAATTCAGCCAAGTTTTTAGTTGTTCCCAGTTTCGTATTAATGCCTCGTGAGTAATTTCAGCAGTACGACTCGTAGAATCTTCAGCTAGGGTAGAGGTGGATAAAGTAATCAAGCGACAATCACGATCAGCAAAGCGTTCAAGAATTGCTATTAGCTCCACCTCGTTTTCTTGACTAAGCTCTGAAATTGAACGACGGATTCGCGTGTCATTTTGGAGATTATCGCCTACTTTTATCAGTCCCAGAAACAAAGACCGAACTATATCCTGTTTCTTTGTATCAGAAGAAAAGCTTTTGTAAATGGCATCCGCTTTGTCACCTAAGGCTCCACCAACACCGCCAATTTCTGTTAGCGTTTGCCCTGGCTCTATCCCTTTGTTCAATCCAACCCAGATACGCTGCAGAGCAAATTGTAACAAGGGCAGCGATCCGTCTCTTCCTTCAGTATCTTGGATAAGCAACTGCAAAGTGGATTCATCTAGAGGATGACCAGCTAATTCTGCAGGCCCACAAATAGCATCTCGCAACCCACTAGGACTCAAAGCAGAGACAAAAAAACCTTGCTTTGAGATAAGTTGGTTCAAATCAGGAAACTGCTGTGTCTGTCCAAGAAAGTCACTTCTTAATGTCAACATGACAACTACTCTCTCGGAGTCGTGAGCAGCAGCATATAAAAGGTTCTGCACAAAACTTTGCCCTTCTAGCACTGATCTGCATTGAGTGAACACCTCTTCAAATTGATCTACAAAGATCAATAGAGGCGATCTTTGAACATTAAATAAACACTCAGCGAAAGATTGCACAGTCTCAACACTTGGAGGATTATGATCCTCAAAATCTTCCTTTAATGGCTTCAGACGTTCTTGAGCTTTCCCTTCTAGATCCATACGCTCTAAGACAGTCGCTAATGAATTTAGAGGGTTTCGTCCCGGAGTTAGCACAGCGATTTGAAGGCGATCAAAAGCAGGAATAGGACGGCGTGCCAATTCGGGTAAAAGTCCCGCTCTAGCAAGAGAAGATTTACCGGAACCGGATGGTCCATAAATTGGAAGCAATCTCGTTGCCTTCGAACTTTCTAGGAGAGTTCTCAGATTTTGCCAGAGACTTTCAATATCCTGGTTGCGTCCGAAAAACCGATCTGCATCCTGCTCCTGAAAAGAATCTAGTCCTTTGTAAGGATTTGCACCCTCGACGTGCTTTTCTTGTTGTATTTGATAATAGATGTTAAGGCTGACTTGATTATTGTCTCCAGAAATGATCTGACTTTGAAATGCACTACCCCCAATACTAATTCTATGGCTTGGTTCACTCATGGATTACCTCTAGATTGCTAACCCAACAAGAGGCAGGATTTTGTACCAATTCTCGCCCAACCAGGCAGCGGACTTTTCCACATGAGGGCGAAGCTTGTCAATAGCTTCAGCAAAGCCTTCCAAATTCTTAGCGTATGTCAGGCCTGTTTCAAGTGTACTACCAATTATGCTTTTGTTAGGGTTGGCTTTATTCGCTTCGCCATCAATTACTTTAGTAACGCCTTCCAATACAGGATTATTGAACTTAGACAGGATTTCCCGTAAAGCTTGAAGTTCTGACTGAATATCAACGTTTTCAGGCTCTGGCAAGGTAGCTTGTTGATACTGTACTGATACAGTGTTGCTGTCACCCTGTATGAATGTGCTTCCATGAACAGACCCGCCAACTGAGATGGAACGGTTCTGATTAGACGGTTTTGCTGCGCTCATAAGTTTTCCTCAATTTACTACTGGGTACTTATACTTCACTACTAACACGTCATCTACGCCCATACATCATACCATAAAGCCGCCCACCGCCTAACGCTCAAGATCAGAAGCGGGCCATGGGTTTGGCAAAGGCGACACCATTCGCTCCCGTCTTCTGAATCTTGATGTTAGGTGCCGCCGCCTAAGTGAGCATTTGCAGATGCTTTCCTTGGTGCCATGAAGACCTTTCAGTCAACTGCCCATCCTCCTGTTGAATGCTCCATTGCACTTGCACATTGACTCCACCTTGAAAGCGACTCTCAATTGCCAATATGCGACCTCTCGTTCCCCCTTCCGGTTCCTGCCCAAAAAGAGCACCTGCCATACCCCCAATCAACCCTCCTATGGCTGACTGGACTGGTTCACTGATGCCCACTGCAAATCCACCCGCAACAAGCCCCACTCCAGCAGATGGGATAATCGCAGGAAGTGCCAGCATGCCGACACCTGCTCCAATCAGCTTGTTCTTGTTTGCGTGATACTTCCGATGTGCCAATGCTCCTTCAGGGGTAAGTGTTACGAATTCACCCACGCGAAAGATCTGCTGTGACGGCTTGGTGGATGCTTCCGCATGCCTGACGATTGCGACTTCTCGTCTTGCAATGATTGGGGTAGATACAACAACCGTCTTACTGAAGAGCTTGTCGCCAGAGTCGTTCTTTGTAAGCCCATCAGCTGCGGCCTTGAGATTCGTTATCCAACAAGCATCCTCCGAACCACCAGGAACAAAGGTGAGGGTACAGGTGGTTGAAAGAATAGTAAGAATCCCCGCTTCATTCAGTTGAGTACCTATGAGCTCCTCTCCTGTAATGGTGAACTTTCTTGGACCGTGCGCAACAATGAACAACGCTGTCTTGCCTGCGTTCACCCCAAATGTCAGCGCGCGCATAGGCTCGTCGGCGCACTTCGATTGATGTGGGGAATAAAGGAGGGTTGTCACGGCTCAACCAGCATTCCGAGTGAAATCTACCCCCATTGCCCAATACCTGCAACAAAGGGTCCCCCTACCTCCCCAGACAAATGGACTAAACGATATGCCGGTTGACACCAGTGAGCTCCTAACGCTGCCCCTGAGTGGCAGGCAAGGAGCTTGGGGTGGCTTGGCTGAGAGCTGGTGGTGGCCTGTCCACTCGAGGGGCTTGTTAGCAGGCCAATCCACGTTTAATTCACTTACTGACGCAGATCGACGAACGCTTTACCGTTACGGTATGCTTATCTACGCTGGCCCTAGGAAGAATGCTTAACTCTGTTCTTATAGAAAGATTTCGCTGCTTTGAGTCATTTCGTCTTAGTGACTTGGGGCGAATTAATCTTCTTGTAGGCAGAAATAATAGTGGCAAGACAACGGTCCTTGAAGCCATTCGCCTTTTGGCCTCAGATGCACGACTTGAAGCTTTGCGGGATTCATTGCTTGGCAGGGGAGAATACATGCTTTCCGAGGAACGAAATAGACGGAGAGACTTGGATATAAAACATTTGTTTGCAGGGCATGTCCTTTCCGAAGGTACTAGCTTTTCTCTCTCTGCAGAGACCTCCCAGGGTCCAGATAAAATCACGATGGAGATCGAGCAAACTGATTGGCCAGCAAAGCAGGCTCATCTATTTTATCCCAACTCTAATCGCGACTTCGAGGATCTCCCAGGATATCTTCTTTCAATTAAAACGGGTAACAACCCAGAGGAATTTCTCAGAATACCACTTTCTTCAGAGTATGGCCTGCCAGTATCCTATGTTGAAAGACTGAGAAGGGATCCCAAGAGTTCGGGACTTCGTACGTGCTTTATTCCATCTTCGGCCTTGACTAGAGAGCATATGGTAGAGCTTTTTGACGAGGTTGTTCTGCAGCCTGAGGAGGCGTTTGTCATCGAAGCACTTCAAGCAATAGAACCAAACATTGAACGAATCGCTTCTTTTGGCGTAGACACCTTTCCAGCTCGCGCATCAAGAGGAGGGTTTGTAGTTAGACTTAAAGGTGATGAGCAGCGGATTCCAATTGGAAGCATGGGTGATGGGATTTGGCGCATGCTCGGCCTAACACTTGCTATTGTTAATGCTAGGAACGGGTATTTACTGGTTGACGAGATTGATACAGGCCTTCATTACTCTGCCATGAAAGATCTGTGGAACCTTCTCTGGCATGCTTCCAATCGGCTAAATGTTCAAGTATTTGCGACAACACATAGCAGTGATTGCTGGAAGAGTCTCGACAGCATTTCCGATCAAGCTTCTGGCAATGGTAATGATGTGACAATTCACCGTATTGAGCGGAGCGCAAAGGAAAGTGTTGTGTTCACTAGAAACCAGCTTTCTATAGCCGCTGAAAAGGGTATCGAGGTTCGATAAGATGGCGGTCAACCCTAGCCGAGTTCTTCTGGTCGAAGGCAAGCAGGATCTCCGTGTCATCCCAGAGCTAATTGAAGCCAACGGAGTTCCTTGGGGAACCAGGAAGGATCCCGTTGTTTTAATTCGAGATTACGATGGATATCTAAATCTGGTCAATCCTGATGTTTTACAGGCTGAACTGCAGGCTTCAGGCTTGTCCGCTCTTGGAGTCATAATTGACGCTGATGAGAATGCATCAGATCGTTGGTCGAGTCTAAGATCCGCTGCAATCCGCTTGATTCCAGATTTGCCGCAGGCTATTCCTGAGACAGGACTAATCCATTCTACCGACAAAGGTATCCGGTTTGGAGTCTGGATTATGCCAGATAACAAAACAAAAGGAATGCTGGAAACATTCTTGACCTATCTTATTAGAGATGAGTTTATCGACATTTGGGATCTTGCTCAGTCGGCGGCCGCCACTGCAAGGACTTCAGGGGCCCCATTCTCAGTTACGCATACGATAAAGGCCGAGATCTATACATGGCTTGCTTGGCAAGACCCACCTGGTCGCCAATTGCATCAAGCTGTAATGGAACGAATTCTTGATCCAACCCACCATCCCGGGGCTTTATTTGTCAAATGGTTTAGAGATTTATATCAAATCTAGATATATCTGACTTGATGAACCCATTGCTTTTCGGAACTGCTAACGCTGGCTATCAGCTGGCCGCAGGGAGCGTGTATAACGAGCGCCACCAAGCTTCAAGGGATGATGCGGGCGGCTCAGGTGAATGGCTGTGTTAGCAGTCAGTCCATGAATTTCTCAAAATACGCCGGATCCACGTCATAAACGGTTCGCTTGGTTAGGCCAAGCTCAACTCTCTGGAACATCTCAACAAGCTTGTCGCCATCGACAAGCTCTACCTGAGGTGCCCCCTCGCGACTTGCTTCTTGAATAGCAGCGTTGCTAAAGCCTGATGTCGTAATGATAATTCCCTTTTCTGCGCGTCCAATCATTGTATTCCTAAAATCTCCCACTTGAGCGCGAGACACCAAATTCCCCTTGGCATAGCGCTTACATTGAAAGAGAACTCTGAAGCTGACGAATGGGTTGATCTCAAGTGTTCCGTACCCATCAATGCCTCCATCGGCTGAACCGCCGGTAACCTCAACATTCTCAAAACCCGATTCACGCAAAAGCTCCCTGCAGACCTTTTCAAATCCTCTCGGGCTTACTGCGCGGAGGGTGCTCAGCAAGTCCAGGGTGCCTTCGTCTTGATCTTCAGGCTGAACTACTGCCGTGACGGGAGCCTCATCATCAGGAGAGTCCTGCTTCTGCTTTCTATTAGCCGCGTGAATGGCCACCCACTTCAAGAATATCTCTCTGGCATCTTTCTCATCAAGGTGTGTAGCCCTACCCTTTTCGGTCAGGGTCCAAGTCCCATGCCTGGAAGAATCAAGAAGACCTTCCCAAACAAGATATTGCCGGGCCCAAGCTACCTGATTATGGAACTTGCTCCCTCCTGATTTCAAGGTCTCATCGAGAACTTCATCGCTCAGATTCAGATTTCGCGCGATGCGTGCCGAAACCTCTCGGGGACGACCGGAATCACCAAGATCACGCAATGCATCCAGCAGTGGTCCAAACCAACGAAGGAACTCAGCTTGCGCCTTCTTGGCCATCGAGATTGAACCCTGCTCCAGCTGAGCTTACGGCTTCCGCAGACCGTTGGCACTGTGCTGCTAACGCTCCAGATCAGAAGCGGGCAGAGATCTCAGCATAGGAACCAGCTTCAGGCCTCCGTCTTCTGTATCTGGATGTTAGATGGGCGGTGTGTTTAGCTTGCTACTTTGGACAAATAATGACCTCCAACTGCCAAGGTGATGGTGCTGACGGCGGAACATAGCGCTGCTCCAAAGGCGGCAAGTCTGGTAGTCCGCGTAGCAATGCCACAATTCTTTTGGCATCTTCAGCCTCTGGATGCCCAGGATCTACGGCAACGATAGTTTTGCCTGCAACTGATATTGAATCATATGTTGATGATGCTTCTGCGATTGCAGGTGTAATTCGCCCGATCTTTTCGGAGTTCGCCAATCTTGTAATCACATCGGAGAGTATCCTTCCCGTAAGCGGATCCTTTTCCTTGGAAGAGCAGGCAAGCACTTTGATATCCGTGTATCTAGACGTATCACCTCCTATTCGCCTGTCTTTTGAAGAGGTCACTAATTGCTGTGGAGTTTGAAACTGCGGAACATTTCTGGCGGGATCTTTAAGCACGCGGGATAGCCCATCTCTGAGCTCTTTGTTGGAAACCAATCCAGCCTGCAGTAGAAACCCCAAGTTAGATACCCGGTTGACCTCGTCAGGCGGCTCTAGCGCCTTAACAATCAGATCAGACTGAAACTTCTGAGCAGCTAGATTAGCCTCAACAAGGCCAGTTACAACCCCGCCAACTACTGTTCCTGCAATAGCAAGCAGGCCAGTGATTAGCAAAGGTTTGATTTCGGATTTGTCGTCGCTCACCGCTTTTACTCATTAGCGCCACTGCTTGAAATCTATTGCACGACGGAACATAAGACTATAAATCCGAGACAAGTCTTATTGATGCGCAGCTGTTTCAAGCGCCATCTAACGCTCCAGATCAGAAGCGGGCAAAGATTTCGGCATAGGATCCAGCCTCAGTCCCCGTCTTCTGCATCTGGATGTTAGACAGCTATCTTCGCCTTATCAACAGCAGTGACATGCAATTCCAAACCTAGTGCCGAAATCACCTTCAATACTGTTGCCAGCTCAGGATTACCCGAGGAGGATAATGACTTGTATAGGCTTTCCCTGCCAAGGCCAGCATCACGGGCAATTTGGCTCATCCCTTTAGCCCTAGCTATATCGCCTAAGGCAGCTGCAACAAGCTGAGGATCACCATCCTGAAGCGCAGCTTCCAAATATGCCGCTACGTCATCAGCAGTGGCAAGGTGTGTGGCTGGGTCCCAGATTGTCGTGGTTGTTTTGGTCATAGCATTCTCTTAGAGATTTCGAGCAAGGTCTTTGGCGAGACGAATATCCTTGTCTTGGGAACTCTTGTCGCCGCCTGCAAGCAGAATGACGACGGCATCTCCTTGTTTTGTCAGATAGATCCGATAGCCGGGGCCATAATGGATCCGCAGCTCTGAGACGCCATCTCCTACGTGGCGGATATCTCCTGAGTTACCAAGGGAGAGCCGTCTGATCCGGATGTCGATACGAGACCTTGCAGTCCGGTCACGCAGGGCAGCAAACCACGCGGCATAGGCAGTCGTCTCCCTGATTTCAAGCATGGTTCACTGTATCCTACGAGATACGGATGCGCAACCGGCTGCTTGGTCTGTCTAACGCTCACCATCACCTGGCCGCAAATAGTATCGACCAACAGGGACTTTCTTGCGGTGGCGGCCCAGGTGCATGGTGATGTTAGGCCTCGCGTCTGGCTTGGCTTAGTGTGTTCTGGGCTACTTATAGCCAGCGTCGAAGGAGTGCACCCATCCTTCTGTAGGCGTGCTTGATTGAACCCGAACCCGAAAACGTACAAGTTCTTGGTTCCCTATAGGTTGCTTTCGGATCTCAAGTACTTCAGCCTTTGTCCCGTTATTCACTCTTGCGATAATATTGCCATCATTCCAGCTTCCATATTCATTTGAGACTGCGACGTAATCTGAGTAAGCATTTTTCAGGGTTACGATTTCTGAGTTGGCTGGCTGTTGCTTCTTGGGAGAAAAGTAAAGCTCCCCTAGCTCAGTTGTTATCGACTTGCTCTCGTTGCTGGTGGCGCTTTCCCATTTACCCCCAGGTGCATACACAGCCCTGCCAACAGTGAACATTCCTTCCGTTGGGTCGCCAGGCCTGTATGCGAAGATCATTGTTGCGTCGGCATTTGTCTTATCTGAAACCTCGCGGGCCGCTCTCTCTAGCGTTGCGATTACTTCCTTTCGAGCTCGGCCTTCTGGAATAACAATCTTCGCAGATACCCGCTTGGCAGCAGGAAAGCTGGAATCCTCCGGGGCGCCGACCATTGTGTATGAAGAATCTTGGCTGGAGCATGCCGATAACACCGCCAGCAATAGGGCTGCAAAGAGCACTTTCATTCGCAACCGCAAAGACCTATTGATGATCATGCCGAGAAAGCTGTCGCACGTATGAGATTAGCTGGTTTCCAATGGGAGTTCAGCGCAGGCCTAACGCTGCCCCTGAGTGGCAGGCATGGAGCTTGGGGTGGCATAGCTGAGAACTGGTGATGGCCTGTCCACTCAAGGGGCTTGTTATCCGTTCCTCTATGCCGTGACACTCCTCTGAAGTGCTTCCTGAGCGAGCGTATTGAGGCTCTTCCCCTGCACCTCCGCAGTCATTGCAAGCTTCTCGTGC
>Ga0315902_10010574_pt1 | contig 12194 bp, 8 predicted proteins | sample LakEriMetagenome_9_FD_203523 | JGI IMG/M metagenome (GOLD analysis project Ga0315902, IMG submission 203523) | Freshwater fungal communities from buoy surface, Lake Erie, Ohio, United States - Buoy 12 MA117 | ecosystem: Environmental > Aquatic > Freshwater > Lake > Lake biofilm | place: USA... | reverse complement strand
AGCTGGAGCGGCCGCCGGTTCCGCTGGTGCGCCGCGGCGTCCTCGACCTGAAGGTGCGCGTCGAGCGGCTCGACGGCTTCACGGGGCGGGTCCGGGTCGCCTTTCCGTTCAAGCCTCCCGGCGTCAACGGGCCTGCGAACGTGGAGATCCCGGAGGACCGGACGGAGGCCACCTACCAGCTCAACGCGACGCCCGACGCGCCGGTCGCGGAGTGGGAGGTCGTGGTCACGGCGGCCGGGCTGGTGAAGCCGGACCCGCAACCGAAGGAGAAGGGGGGCCGCCGGCGGCGGGACGGCGAGACGACCTGGGTGTCGAGCCGCCTCGTGCCGCTGCGCGTGGCCGAGCCGCTCATCGAGATGGCCGCCGACAGGATCGCGGTCGAGCAGGGGCGGGAGACGCGGGTGGTGTGGGCCGTGAAGAAGGCCGCCTCGTTCGACGGCCTGGCGAAGGCGAAACTGCTCGGCCTGCCCGCGAAGACCGAGGCCCCGGAGCTGGATCTGGCGGCCGACGCGACCGAACTGGCGTTTCCGCTGACGGTGGCCGGCGACGCGCCGCCGGGCCAGCACGCGAACGTGTTCTGCCAGGTGCGGATTCCGCAGGGGGACTCGTGGGTCGTCCACAATATGCCCGCGATGCAACTGCGGATCGACAAGCCGCTGCCGACGAAGGGGGCGACGCCATGAACCGATGCAGCGGATGGCCGGTGGCGATCGTCACCGGCTGGCTTGCGGCGGCCGCCGTGGCGGCGGAGATCGTGGGCATCGAGGTTTACCCGCCGCAGGTGCGGCTCGAATCGGCCCGCGACCGGCAGCGGATCGTGGTCCAGGCCCGGGCGGCCGACGGGCGGACGTTCGACGTCACGGCGGCAGCCGGGATCGGCGTCACCGACGCCGCCCTCGCCGCCATCGACCGGCCCGATGGCCGCGTCGTCCTCCGACCGCTGGCCGACGGCACGGCGACGCTCCGGGTCGCGCATGCGGATCACGTCCGCGAGGTGCCGCTCGTGGTCGTGTCGGCGGCGTCCGATCCGCCGCTTTCGTTCCGGCTCGACGTCATGCCGGTGTTCGCCCGCGGGGGCTGCAACATGGGAAGCTGCCATGGGGCCGCCCGGGGCAAGGACGGCTTCCGGCTCTCGCTGTTCGGCTTCGATCCGGCCGGGGACCATCAGCGCCTGACCCGCGAGATGCCCGGCCGGCGGATCGACCTGGCGCATCCCGAGCAAAGCCTGCTGCTGCTCAAGGCGACCGGCGCCGTGCCGCACACCGGCGGCCGGCGGTTTCCCGCCGACGGGGATCTGGCCGACCGGCTGGTCCGCTGGATCGCGGCCGGCGCGCCGGACGATCCGGCTCCGCCCGCGGCCGGCGCCGTCCCGCAGTTCGTGGGGCTCGACCTGTATCCGCCCGCGGCGGTGCTCGACGGGGAGGCCGCGACGCAGCAGTTCGTGGCCGTGGCCCGGTTTTCCGACGACACCGACCGGGACGTCACCGACCTCGCCTGGTACGGCTCCAACAACGACCGCTCGGTGAAGGTTTCGCCCGCCGGGCTGGCGACCGCCGGGGTCCGCGGCGAGGCCTTCGTCATGGCCCGCCACGACACGATCACCGTGGGCGTGCCGATGGTCGTGATTCCCCGGGGGCTCGAGTATCGGCTGCCGGCCGAGGAAGAACTTCCCGGGGCCACGGAAGGCGGCCGGGCGATCGACGGGCTCGTGAACGCCAAACTCGCCACGCTGCGGATCGGCCCGTCGGCGGTGTGCGACGACGAGACCTTCCTGCGCCGCGTGACGCTCGACCTCGTCGGCCTGCTCCCCACGCCGGACGAACGGGCCCGGTTCCTCGCCGCCCCGGCACCCGACAAGCGCGGTCGGGTCGTCGAGGAGTTGATGGCCCGCAAGGAGTTCGTCGATCTGTGGGTGATGAAGTGGGCGGAGATCCTCCAGGTCCGCTCGACCAACAACGTCAGCCCGAAGGCGACGATCCTCTACCACCAGTGGCTCGACCGGCGGATCGCCGCCAACCAGCCGGTGGACCGCATGGTCCGCGACCTGCTCACGGCCAGCGGCGGCACGTTCGACAATCCGCCCACGAACTACTTCCAGACGGAGACCAACACGCTCAAGATCGCCGAGAACGTCGCCCAGGCGTTCCTCGGGATGCGGATTCAGTGTGCCCAGTGCCACAACCATCCGTTCGACCGCTGGACGATGGACGATTACTACGGCTTCGCCGGCTTCTTCGCCCAGATCGGGCGGAAGAAGGGTGCCGACCCGCGGGAGCAGATCGTGTTCGACGCCGGCGGAGGGGACGTGCGGCACCCGCTGACGGGGCGGCCGGCGGCGCCGAAGTTTCTCGGCGGCCCGGCCCCGAAGGTCGGGAATCGCGACCGTCGCGAGGCGCTGGCCGAGTGGCTGACGGCGGCCGACAACCCGTTCTTCGCCCGGCACCTGGCGAACGTCGTCTGGGCCCACTTCTTCGGCCGCGGCATCGTCCACGAGCCCGACGACGCGCGGGTGAGCAACCCGCCGGCCAACGGGCCCCTGCTCGACGAACTGGGGCGGCGGCTGGCCGCGTCGGGCTGGGACTTCCGCGGCCTGGTCCGCGACATCGTCACGTCGCGGACCTACCAGCGATCGTGCGCGACCAACGACACCAACCGGCTCGACGACACCAACTTCTCCCATGCCGCCGTGCGCCGGCAGCGGGCCGAGGTGCTGCTCGACGTGCTCGCCCAGGTGACGGAGACGAAGAACAAGTTTCCCGGCATGCCGCTCGGAGCCCGCGCGGTCCAGGTCGCCGACGGCCGGACGACGAACTACTTCCTGACCACGTTCGGCCGGACGACCCGCGACGACGTCTGCAGTTGTGCCGTGCGGATGGACCCCAGCCTGTCGCAGGCGCTGCACCTGCTCAACGGCGACATCGCCAACGAACGCATCCGGCAGGGCGGCCTCGTGGAGCGACGGCTGAAGGAGGGACGCGAGCCGGGCGAGATCGTGGATGAACTGTTCGTGCGCTGCCTCGGCCGGATGCCGACGGACCGCGAGCGGACCGAGACGCTGGACACGGTCAATGCGGCCGCCGAACGCCGGCAGGCGCTGGAGGACGTCTTCTGGGCGCTGCTCAACTCCCCCGAGTTCATCTTCAACCACTGACGGCCGGCCCGTCATGCCATCACCGATGACCCCGCGAGACGCACACCCGTTGGTCAGGCGACGCCGGCAGCCCGGCGGTCTCGGCCCGTTGTCCGTCTCGATCCGGCCGATCCTGATCCTGGCGACGGCGGCGGGGCTGTGTGTCGCGGGGCCGGCGGCCGCGGTCGCCGCCCCACCTCCCACGTTCGAGGCCGACGTGCTCCCGATCCTCCGGGAGAAGTGCTGCGGCTGCCACAATCCCGACAAGAGGAAGGGCGGCCTCGACCTCACGAACCACGGTCAGGCGCTGGCCGGCGGCGGCTCGGGCGAGGTGATCGTCGTGGGCGATGCCGACGGCTCGCTCCTCTGGCAGGTGGTGGCGCATGTCGCCGAGCCGAAGATGCCGCCGGAGTCGGACAGGCTGCCCGACGCGGCGCTCGACGTGCTCAAACGCTGGATCGCGGCGGGGGCGATCGAGCGGGCGGGGGCCGTGCCGCCGCCGCGAAAGACCGCCGCGATCGCGCTGCCCGCAGGAACGGCGTTGGCACCGGAGGGCCCCCCTGTGATGCCGCCGCGCCTGCCGCTCGACGTCGTCAGCCACGGTCGCCGGCCGACCACGGTCACGGCGCTGGCGGCGTCGCCCCACGGCGCGGCTGCGGCCATCGGCGGCCGCGGCCAGGTGCTCGTGTATCACGCCGCCACGCTCGACTTCCTCGGCGTCCTGCCGTTTCCCGAGGGAGTCGTGAAGACGGTGCGGTTCACCCGCAACGGCCGGCTGCTGCTCGCGGCCGGCGGTATGCCGGCGCAGAGCGGCCGCGTGGTCGTCTGGGACGTGGCGACGGCGCGGCGGGTGGCTGAGGTCGGCGACGAGTTCGACGAGGTGCTGGCCGCCGACATCTCCCCCGACCAGCGGCTGGTCGCCCTCGGCGGGCCGGCGAAGGTCGTCCGCCTGCTGACGACCGCCGACGGCGGCGTGGCGGGGGAGATCCGTCGGCACACCGACTGGATCACCGCGGTCGAGTTCGCCCCGGACGGCCGGGTGCTGGCGACCGGCGACCGGGCGGGAAACCTCCATCTCTGGGAAACGGTCGGCACGCGGGACGCGGGCGTGCTCAGGGGGCACACGGGGCCGATCACGGCCGTGGCTTGGCGCGGCGACGGCGCGGTCCTCGCGAGCACGTCGGCCGACGGCTCGGTGCGGCTCTGGGACGCGAAGGAAGCGAAGCAGGTGAAGACCTGGGCCGCGCATGCCGGCGGCGCGGAGGCGGTCGTCTGGCTCGCGGATGGACGGCTGGTGACGACGGGCCGCGACAGGCGGGCGAAGCTCTGGAAGGGGGACGGCGGCCTGGAGCGGGAGATGGCGACGCTGCCGGAGATCGGCACCCGCGTGGCCGTGACGGCCGACGGCCAGCGGATCCTGGCGGGCGACTGGGGGGGCGGCGTGACCGTGTTCACGGTCGCCGACGGCAAGCCGGCCGGCGCGATCGACACGAATCCGCCGAAGCTCGAAACCCGAATCCGCGCCGCCGAGCAACTTCTCGGGGAACTGGCCGCCGCCGCGCAGCCGGCCGCGGACAGGGCCAAGGCCGCGGCCGACGCCCTCGCCGCGGCGGAGTCGCAGCTCGCCGCGGTTCGCAAGGCGGCCGACGAGGCTGCCGCCGCACTCGACGCGGCGAAGTCGCGGGCGGCCGAGGCGGCGAAGGACGTGGAACGCTGGAAGGCCGAGGCCGAATTCTCCCGCGGGCGATCCTCCGGCGAATGACGTCCGGCGCCGTGCCGGCCACGACCGTGGCGGCCGGATGCCGCGGGACGGTTCGGGTGTGTCGAAGCCCGCGTTGCCGCGGCGTCAGCCGCACTGGTTCATCTTGTCACGCGGCGTGCCGGCGGCGACGAGCTCTGGCACCGGCCGCACGAGCGTCGGGGCGGCGACGTCGGCGGCGATCGAGACGGCGATGCTCTTGTAGGCCGGGGTCCGCGAGAGCGGGTCGGCGGCCTTGGGCACGAGCACGTTGCTCTCGGGATAGTACATCGCCACGCAGCCCGGCCGGATCTGGTCGAAGGCCGAGACGATCTGGCCACGCATCTCCCCCGCCACGCTCCGGATCCGGCAGCGGCCGCCGGCGACGAGGCCGAAGCGGGCGATGTCGTCGGGATGGATGAGGACGATGTCGCGCCGCGTCTGGTTGCGGTACAGGTCCTCCTCCTCGTAGACGACGGTGTTGAACTGCCCCTCGCTGCGGATCGTCATCAATTGCAGGCCCTCGGGGGCCGGGGGTAGGTCGTGGACGGCGAGATGGGCGCGGCCGTCGGCCGTGGGAAACGCGGGCGTGTCGATGGCCCGGCCGGGGATCGAAAACTCCTTCTTCGTCTGGTCGATCTCGGCGATCTGCTCGAGGCCGGGCACGATCCGGGCGATCTCGCGTCGGATGGTGCTCGTGTGGGCCATCTGCCGCCAGTCCACCGGCCCGGCCGTGCCGAGCACCCGGGCGGCGAGGTCGGCGATGATCGCCACCTCGGCCCGCGGGCCGACGTGCCGCGCCGGGCCGCCGTCGGAGAGGCGGATGTAGCTGAACATGCTCTCCTGCGTGGAAGGCTCCGGCTCCTCGTCGCGGGCGAGGACGGGAAGGATGATCGCCTCCTCGGCCCCCGTGGCCCAGGCATGGCCGGTGTTGAGCGACGTGTTCAGCGACACGATCATGTCCACCTTGCCGAGGGCCCGGGCGGCGAAGGCGGCGTCGGGGCTGGCCCCGTAGAGATTGCCGCCGAGGCAGACGGCGAGCCGCATCTGCCCCGCGTCGGCGGCGTCGAGGCACTCGAGCGTGTCGTGGCCCTTCGTGGTCGGCAGCCGTACGCCGTAGTGGCTCTGGAGCCGGTCGAAGAGGGCCTGCTTGAGCGTCGGCGTCACGCCCACCGTGCCCATCCCCTGGATGTTGGAGTGGCCGCGGATCGGCTGCAGGCCGGCGCCGGGACGGCCGACCATGCGCCGCATCAGGGCCAGGGCCGCGATCGCCTGCACGGTGGCGGCGCCGTGCAGGTGGTGGGTCACGCCCATCGTCCAAGCGAAGATCGCCCGGCGCGACTCGGCGTACTGCCCGGCGATGTCCTCGATCTCCCGGCGCGACACGCCGGACGCGGCCACGATCTCCTCCCAGGAGAGGGCGTCGATCCGGGCGGCGAGCTCCGGCCAGCCGGTGCAGTGACGGCTCAAAAACTCCTCGTCGATCACCGGCTCACCGGCGGCGTTCACGGCGCGGGCGGCGTGGATTTCGCGGAGCCGCTTCATCATGCCGTAGACGAGGGCCAGATCGCCGCCGACGTGCGGCTGGACGTAGGTGCTGGCGATCTCGGCCCCGAAGAGCAGGGCCCAGGCGTCGCTGGGCACGGAGAAGTTCACCAGGCCCGTCTCGACGATCGGGTTGACGACGATCACCTTGCCGCCGTTCCGTCGGACCATCATCAGCGTCCGCATCATCCGCGGATGGTTGCTCGCCGGGTTGCCGCCGATGAGCAGCACGCAGTCGGCGTTCTCCATGTCGTCGAGCTTGACCGTGCCGGCGCCGGTGCCGATCACGCTGGCGAGGCCGACGCCGCTGGCCTGGTGGCAGTAGTAGGAGCAGTTGTTGACGTGGTTGGTGCCGTACAGCCGGGCGAACAGCTGCAGCAGGAACCCCGCCTCGTTGCTCGACCGGCCGCTGAAGTAGAAGAACGACTCCTCGGGCGCCGTCCGCTCGAGCTTGGCCGCGATCCGCGCCAGCGCCTCGTCCCAGTCGATCGGCCGGTAGTGCTGGGAGCCCTTCTCGAGGATCACCGGCTGCACGAGCCGGCCGGCGTGCTCCATCTGGTAGGGCGAGAAGGCCCGCAGTTGCGGGATCGAGTAGGTGGCGAAGAACTCCGGCTTCACGCCCCCCTGCATGTCGGCGACCATCGCCTGGAACGACTTCTTGCAGACTTCGGGGAAGTGGCCGGCCTCGTTGACCATGCCGCCGGCCTGGCCTCCCATGCCGAGGGCGCAGGTCTTGCAGGCGTTCCGCGACCGCATCGCCTTCCAGAATTTCCACAGGCCGCCGGCCTGGCGGGATTTCTTCAGCGTGTAGAGGACCGCCCGCCAGCCGCCGCCGGTCGTCACCCTGCCGAAGAAACGTCCCATGTGGTCCTGCTCCCGTCGTGTCAGTCGAGGCTTACGGTCACGGTCTTCGTCTCGAGATACGGATCGAGCCCGCGCTCGCCGAGTTCGCGGCCGAAGCCCGACTGTTTGAATCCGCCGAACGGGGCCGCCGCGTCGAACACGTCGTAGCAGTTGACCCACACCGTGCCCGCCCGGAGCCGACTGGCCACCGCGTGGGCCCGGGCCACGTCGCGGGTCCAGACCGCGGCGGCGAGGCCGAACGGGGTGGCGTTGGCCCGCCGGATCAGGTCGTCGATGTCGGAAAACCTCAGCACAGAGAGCACCGGGCCAAAAATCTCCTCGCGGGCGATGGCCATCTCGTCCTTCACGTTCGTGAACACCGTGGGCTCTATGAAGAAGCCCCGGTCGCCGACCCGCCTGCCGCCGGTGGCGCAGGTCGCCCCCGCGCGCTTCCCCGACTCGATGTAGCCCATGATCTTGTCGAACTGGGCCCTGTCCACCTGCGGCCCCTGCTCGGTGTCGGGGTCGAACGGGTCGCCGATCTTCCGCCGGCGGCTCAGTTCCACGACCCGCTCGACGAACGCGTCGTGGATCCTGTCCTCGACGAACAGCCGCGAGCCGGCGCAGCAGCACTGCCCCTGGTTGAGGTGGATGCCGATGTGGGCACCGGCCGCGGCGGCGTCGAGGTCGGCGTCGGCGAAGACGATGTTCGGGCTCTTGCCGCCGAGCTCGAAGGTCAGCCGCTTCAGCTGGTCGGCCGCCTGCCGCATGATGATCTGCGCGGTCTCGCCCGAGCCGGTGAACGCCACCTTGTCGATCCCCGGGTGTTTCACGATCGCGGCCCCCGCGGTCGGGCCGAAGCCCGGCACGACGTTGATCACGCCGTCGGGGATGCCGGCCTTCTGGGCGAGCCGGGCGAGCCGCAGGCAGGTGAGCGGCGTCTGCTCGGCGGGCTTCATCACGATCGTGCAGCCGGCGGCGAGCGCCGGCCCCCACTTCCAGGCCACCATGAGGATCGGAAAATTCCAGGGGATCACCTGCCCGGCCACGCCGACCGGCTCGCGCCTGGTGTAGCAGAAGTAGTTGCCATTGATGGGGATCGTCTGGCCGTGGATCTTGTCGGCCCAGCCGGCGTAGTACCGCAGGCAGTCGAGGGCGAGGGGGATGTCGCCGGTGCGGGCGTCGCGGACGGGCTTGCCGTTGTCGAGCGACTCGAGCGCGGCGAGTTCGTCGATCTCGGCCTCGATGAGTTCGCAGAGCCGGAGCATCAGCCGGCCGCGTTCGCGGGCGTTCATCCGCGGCCAGGGGCCCTCGTCGAAGGCCTTGCGGGCGGCCCGCACGGCGGCATCGACGTCGGCCGCATCCCCTTCGGCGACTTGAGCGATCACCTCCTCGGTGGCCGGATTGTGCGTCGCGAACGTCCTGCCGCTCCTGGCGGGCGTCCACTGCCCGTCGATGAACAACTGCGTCTGGCGAATCGCAGGCAGGGCGGGGCGGCGCGGCGCCGTGATCGTGGCCATGGGGCCTCCGGGAAAACGGAGAAAAGCGGGGACCGGGAAAACCCGCAGGTTGTGCCCTGGATCGTACCTGCGGTACGATCCGAGGAACAAGCGGTCGCTGGTCGGGCGTGGTGCCCGGCCGACGCGCGCGAGGCAAAGCAGGCAAGGGAGAGCACGGTATGCGTTCCATGGTGCGTGGTGTGATGGCGGCCGTCGTGCTGTCGTTCGCGGGCGTGGCGGCCGCCGAGGTGACGAGCGGCCCGCAGGTCGGCGAGACGGTCGGGGCGTTCGAGGTGACCAAGGTCGCGGGCAATCCGGACGACGGCGTCGCCGATGGGCGGAAGCTCTGCTACCGCTGCAAGATGGGTGCCCGGCCCGTGGTGATGCTGTTCGCCCGCACGGCCGACGACCGGCTTGCCAAGCTCCTCAAGAAGCTCGACGAGGAACTCGACGAGCACAAGGACGACAAGCTCTCCGGGTTCGTCAACATGATCGGTGCCGACGAGGCGGCCCTGAAGAAGGCCGCGGCGGAGTTTGCGACGAAGCACGGCATCAAGCGGATCGCCTTTGTCGTGCCGGAGGACGCCAAGAATGGCCCCGAGAATCTGAAGATCGCTCCGGACGCCGACCTGACCGTGGTCTGCTACAAGGAGGGCACCGTCAAGGCGAACCATGCGTTCGCCAAGGGCGGGCTATCGGACGAGAAGATCGACGCGGTGGTCAAGGCCTCCTGCACGCTCGTCGAGTGAGCCTCACGGGAGTCGATCCCGACCGGATAGAAGCGAGCGGCCCGGGCCGGTGCCCGGGCCGCTTTCGTTCCCGCAGGCAGGGCAGGTGACGTGATCGGTGTGCAACGGCTGCTCCGCGCCATCCCCGCCCGCCTCTGGCGGCTGCTGATCACGCCCTATCAGCCTCAGCCGACGACCGACTCGTTCATGCAGCGGGCCCAGACCCGGGAGGATGCCCGGGCCGTGGTCACGGTCGCGGTGCTGACGGCCGACGAGAGTCGGCGGCTGTTCGGCGTGGATCTGGCGCGGCGCGGCATCCAGCCGGTGTTCCTCCGAATCGCGAACCGGGCCGCGGAGAGCGTCCGCCTGCAGCTGCTGAGCATCGACGCCGACTACTTCACGCCGCTGGAGGCGGCGGCGCTCAACCATTTTTCGATCGGCCGGCGGCTGTCGGCGTTCGGGGCGATGGGCTGGCTGTTCCTGCCGCTGGTGGCGCTGGTGCCGCTGAAGCTCGTGACCGCCTACCTGGCCAACGGGCGGATGGACGAGTTTTTCCGGGATCGCGGGTTTCGCCTCGGGCCGATCGGGCCGGGGGAGACGGCCGAGGGGTTCGTGTTCACGGATCTCGACCTGGGGACGAAGTCGGTGCACGTCCGGCTGACGACGGTGGCCGACATCGGCCGGGCGATCGCCGGCGACGGCGCCGGCCACGGGGCTGACACCGACTTCGTGTTCACGGTGCCCGTCCCGGGGATCGCGGCCGACTACCACGGCCGGGACTTCGCCCGGGTCTGGCCCGCGGGTGCCGTCTCCGCCTGCGATCCCGCCGAGTTCGTCTCCCGCCTCGGGGCGTTGCCGGCGGCCACGACGAATGCGGCGGGCTCGCGGAGCGGCGACCCGGTGAACCTCGTGGTGGTTGGCGACTTCGAGACGCTGCTCGGCTGTTTCGCGGCCCGCTGGGACGAGAGCGAGACGATCACGCTGGCGACCTGTTGGAAGACGGTGCGGGCGTTCCTGCTCGGGGCCGACTACCGCTACTCGCCGGTCAGTCCGCTGTATCTCTTCGGCCGCGACCAGGACGTGGCCCTGCAGCGGACGCGGAAGTCGATCAACGAGCGGCTCCATCTCCGGCTCTGGCTGGCGCCGCTTTCTTTCGAGGGGCTGCCGGTGTGGGTGGGACAGGTGAGCCGGGACATCGGCGTGCGGTTCACGACCCGGGCCTGGAACCTGACGACGCACCGCATCGATCCCGATGTGGACGAGTCGCGGGACTACGTCCTCGAGGACCTGCTGTCGGCGGGCCGGGTGCGGCTGGCGGGCTACGTCGGGGGCGTCGGGCCCTGCCAACGGACGGCGCCGCGGCGCAACCTGACGGGCGATCCCTACCACACCGACGGCAAGCGGGCGGTGATCCTGCTGGCGGCCAGCCGGGGCGGGGACAGACGCGAGCAGTCGGTCCCGGGGTAGAATGCGGACCGGTCAACGAGGTTTGGCCATGAACGAGGATCGGTCATGCGTTCCGACGTATCGCCAGTGCCCCCGAGCAATCTCTCCGCCTACGCGCGGGAGGTGCTCGAGTTGATGGCTGGCGACGCCGCGGCGGCCGAGATCGTGCTCGGCGGCGGCGTGGCGCTGGCCCATTATCTGGAATACCGCGACACCTTCGACCTCGATGCGTGGTGGGCAAGTGCGCCGACGAACGCGGCCCGCGAACTGATGGCGCGCGCCGTGCAGATGGTCGCGGATCGGCACGGGCTGGTCGCCAGTCGCCGCTCGTGGGGCGAGACCGAGAGCTTCGAGTTGTCCGCGGGACGGCGGAAGGTTTTTTCACTGCAGATCGCCGCCCGCGACCGGTATCTCGATGAGACGGCAGTCGCGGCCTGGCCTCCTGTGCGGATCGAAACGCTCCGGGACAACGTGGCGTCGAAAATGACGGCGCTGGTCGAGCGGGGCGCCCCGCGTGATCTGCGCGACATCCATCAACTCTGCCTGCATGGGCTCATGACCATTGACGACTGCTGGAACCTCTATCGGGCCAAACACCCAACGCACGACATCCGCGAGGCGGCGGGCAAGGTTCTGCACGCCGTCGAGCGATTGGAGGCACAGCGGCCCCTGAGTGCGATTGCAAGCGATGCGGAGCGATCCGAGGCGGCCACGGTTCGGAAATGGTATCGCGAGGGGTTGTGCAGGCACGGCATCGCGTGACAGGTGCTCGGCGAGTGAAGAGGTGTCTTTGATGTCGCTCGATCAGACCGTCTATCCGGAGGAACGGCAGCCGCCGGTCGAACTCTCCACACCGGAGGCGAAGGCCGACTACGTGCAGCGGATCTGCGCCGCCTTCGACTTCGGCATCGTGCCGGACCGCGCCGATTGGGAGCGGTTTCGGGAGTGGAAGGCGATCTTCGACGCGTTTCCGCTCGCCCATTCCCCGGCGTATCACACGTTCCGGTCGTGGTATGGCTGGGGGCCGGTAGCCCGCGGCCCGTGCGGCCTTGTGCCGCCATGGCGGGTGCAGGATCTGCGCGAGGGCCGTACCGACCCGTGCGAAGACCGGGTGTAAGCGAGGTGTGCTGACGCGGGGGGATCGGCAGGCTATATTTTTTGGGCTCAGGGCGGCGTAGCTCAGTTGGTTAGAGCACCGGCTTCATAAGCCGGGTGTCGCCGGTTCAAGTCCGGCCGCCGCTAGTGGATCGAAAGTCTTGCCGAGA
>Ga0315902_10010571_pt1 | contig 12194 bp, 13 predicted proteins | sample LakEriMetagenome_9_FD_203523 | JGI IMG/M metagenome (GOLD analysis project Ga0315902, IMG submission 203523) | Freshwater fungal communities from buoy surface, Lake Erie, Ohio, United States - Buoy 12 MA117 | ecosystem: Environmental > Aquatic > Freshwater > Lake > Lake biofilm | place: USA... | reverse complement strand
GTCGAGCGACTTGTCCTCGATGCCCACCGAGCCGCTCGAATGGACGTCGAGCCGCTGGCCGGGCTTCGCGAGCGGCACGCCGAACTCGAGCCCCTCATGCCACACGCGGCCATCCGCCACCCGAAAGGCGACGTGCGATTCGTCGGCGATCCGGATCGCCGGCGGCGGCGGCAGGCGCACGGGAAGCGATTCGATGAGCCGGGTCACGAGCGGCCCCGGGCCGAGCACCACCTCGTGCATCGCCAGCACCCCGGCGATCGTGCCGCCCGCGGGCTGACCGACGGGCAGCCGAGCGCCGTCGAGCCGCAGCGAGAAGCGGCCGCTCGTCCGCGTGGCGTCGGCGAGCACCGGAGCGATGTAGGCCAGCACGCCCTGGGCCACGCCCGGCTCCATGCGTGCGTCCGCGAGCAGCTGCACCGGCTCGATCACCCATTCGCTCCACCCGCCGTCTGCGTTCGGCCCGAGTGCCGCCCGAACGTTGATCGGGTCGCTGACCCATGGCTCCTGCGTCCAGGGGCCGCCGATGCGCACGATGGCGTCGGCCACTTCGAGCCGTAGCCGCACCGGGCTGCGACGCGGCCGCGGTGTGGCGGAACCGGTGGCGTCGGCCCGCACCGGCACGAACAAGCCCTCGAAGTTTGACTTCCGGTTCGCATCGTAGGCCACGTCCGCCTCCAGACCTTCGACCCGCACCCGACCGACGTCACCCGCCGAGAGCATGATCTGCATCAGACCATGGCTCACCTCGATCTTTCGGATCCGGACCGGCGGTTCGCCTCCCACGCGCGGCACGACCGTGACGTTCTCGAGCACGAGCGGCCCCGTCCAGCCGAGGCGGACCGCACCGATCCGCACCTCACCCCGTAGCTCAGGCACCGCGCCGGCGATGAGCCGCGAGATCCTGGTCGGGCTGGAGAGCAGCCACGGCAAGGCCGCCCCGCCGAGCACGACGGCGATGGCGAGCGTGCCCAGCAGCGTGCGGACCTGCGACGAAAAAAACCCGCGTACCCGGAGGGCCGACGGGGACTGCGGCTGTGGCATGGTCGTGATCGCTCCTGACTGGCTCGCAAAACCGGCGCCGCCCGGCCGGCCACCGCTGGTGAGGTGGCGGTCCGTGACGCGATGTCCGCAGATTCTACGCGGACGCGGGCTGGCCCGCTGCTTGAAGGGCGGGCCGGTGTGCTAGACTGCGGGGGCTCCGCGGGCGTAGCTCAGTTGGTAGAGCGCTAGCTTCCCAAGCTGGATGTCGAGGGTTCGAGTCCCTTCGCCCGCTCTTCAGGTTTTGCCGGAATCACGCGCGAATCACGCGAGTTCTTGGCTTTCTTCGCGGGGGCGGATTTTTCGCCCGATGGACTGCGGTGCCCTGGAGAGCCCTCCAAAGCCCCCCGCTTCCCTGAGGTTGGTACAACAATTGGTACAACGGGTTCGGTGACGTCCGTCAAACCCACGGACGCCAGCATCGAGGTGGGCGTCGGTGGAGCTGGTAGCAGGTTGACCGCCTTCGTCACGTCGAAATGCTTCTCGTCGGCGTAGGTCTTCAGGACCAGATCGAGCGACGAGACTCGCATGGCTGCCATGGCCGTCCGCGGATCGACGCCAGCGACCGCCAGGTGGGTGTTGAACGTGGTGCGCATCGCGTGCACATCGAGCTGGCGGCCCCGCTCATCGACCTTGGGAATCCCGGCTGCCACAAGGTCCCGGTCGAGAATCCTGATCAGACCCGACGGGATCTGAACCAGCCGGTCATCGGCGGCCAACACCCTGCCTTGCGCCGCGAGGCGCCGCCGCCGGTCTGCCAACCAAGCCCGCACATGAATCGCGACGTCTGGCCGAAGGGGGATTGTGGCCCGTTTGCCGTTCTTTGCATGGATGCCGCGGAGGGTAACCGCCGGCGCGTCGTCGCAAAGGTCAACGTCTTCGATGGTCAACGACGCGAGTTCACCTTTACGCATGCCGGTCGTCAGGAGTAGTTCGTACGTAAGGGCCCGCTCCCAGCCTTGTAGTTCCAGACGCTCCGCCATCTCCGGTCGGACCGCAGACCGCCCCCGCACGGCCGCCTCGGTGATCGTGTCGGTGGTCAGCAGGGATTTCCGCCATGTGGCTCGTGATTTTGACGTCCGCGAGCGACCGGAAACTCGCACCGTGGACCGGCCATATTCCGCCAGCGGGCGCAGCCGAGCGATCTCAAGCAGGCGCCGTAACTCGTCGGTTGCCAGGGCTCGACGCCGCCGCCGGACGTCGTCGCTTTCGTCGAGCTTCTTCAGCCGATCAAACGGGTTCTCGATCAGCCGTCCCGAATCGACAAGCCAATTTCCGAAAGCCGTCAAGGCGATGAGCTTGGCGTTGATCGTTCGCGGGCCGGGGGCTTTTCGGATGCGGACGGTGCCGTCTTTTTTCGTGGTTGTCTCGTCCGGCCGACGGAGGCTATTGCTGGCCCAATCGAGAACCTTTTGACGGTCAAGATCGCGGAGGGTTTTGAATCCACATGAACCGGTGAGCTCGCCGAGTCCGCGGCGCACGTTGTCGACGTGCGTCTTCGAAACGCGGGGATGGGCACCCTTCCCGCGGCTGTTCGCGAGCGCCTTGAGATAATCGCCGATATGTTCATCAACCGTTATCGAGAGGTGTTCGGCGGCCTCGGCTTCGCGGGGCGAGAGCATCCCCGCCCGCACCTTCTCAGACCGCGACTCGAGATCGGCGAGTACCTGTTTGGCGGCCTCCCGCGTCCGACAACCTGTCGCGACCTTGCGAATCACACCCGATCCATCCCGAAACTTGGCCGTAAATGTCGCCGCGTCCACGATGATGCCGGGACGCTTCGCCTTCACGCCGGTGGTCGGCGCTCGCCGTACCTTGCCTGAGGCGTCGCGCCATTCAGCCCACTGTTTTCCCTCTCGAGTGACCAGAGTGGCTCCGGCTGGCATCGGTCGCGTGATCTTGGCTTTGAAAATAGATCCCATGCGGGTCCCTCCTGAAGACGATGTGTATTCTACCGACCGGGAAACTTGCGGTTGGCCATGCGAGACGTCCGTACCGCAGGACAATCAGCGGCGATCCACTCATCGACCACTTTCCGGTTCCAACGCAACAGGGTTCCCAGGCGGATGGGCGGCGGGCACCGACCAGCATCGGCCATTCGGCGGATGTGTTTCGTTGAACAGCGGAGAAGTGCTGCAAACGCCTTCACGTCTATCAGAGGTGATTCCGATGAACCAACGGTGCCGGCCCGGTGCTCATCCCTCTCTTCATCCGGCGGCACATGTTCGTCGGGCATGTCACGGAACCGAATCATGTTGGCATCTCGGGGATCTTGCTGCTGGGGAAATGATTGACACTTCAGGGTGACGTTGGTCGCAGGGGACGATGGTGAACGATTCATCACGCGACCGACTCCTCTATGAAGCGGATCAGATCCTGTAGCCGGAACCGCCGCACCGGCCTCCGGAACCCTTTCGCCACGAATTCCACACACCTCAGCCGATCCCGTTTGACCAGCTCCCAGACGGTCGCTTCGCTGACGCAAAGCATGTCGGCGGCTTCCGCGACCGTCAGAAGGCGTGGCTGCTGTGGTGAAGGTTCAACCGGTTCTGGCGCTCCGGCGTCGTATGGATCGGGAGCAGCATCGTCTGTGTCGTGACCGCGCATGATTTACTCCTCTTCGTCGCGTCTTGACCTTGTCGCGATAGTGGAGGCACCGGATGGGCCGCACCATCGCAAGCACGGGCACACCAGAGCAGACTCCCGCTACCAGAGGCGTTTTTCAGGGCGTTTTTCACGACAAGAGTGCGTTGGACGACTACCTCGGTTCGATATACCCTTCTCGCGTGGTGGTCATACCCACGTGAAGGAGATGCGATGGCAAAGGCACGTCAAAGGGCACAGGGCCGGCGGGGCTCGGCTCGGCGGCGACGCTCGAAACCAGCGAAGACGGGGCCTGTTGAATCCGGCGTGCGCGGCGCTGCAGACGACGTCTTCCACTACTTGTCGCAGGCACTCACTCGACTGAGTGGGCTCGGGGGCGAGATCCAGAAGCAGTATCGAACGTGGGCGAAAGATCCGCCGCTCAACAGCAACCGGCAGCACCGCTTCGTGCACAAGATTGATGAATGGTTGAACCAGGGTTCGCGGGTAATCGACGACATCGAGACCGCCGAGAACGCTGGTCGATCGCTACCGGAGTTCGCGAAATGCACACCGAAAGAGAAGTACGCGAAAGGGATTTTAGCGGGGCTACACGCGACACAGACCAAGCAGATGCTGAGGTCACTGCTCACAACGTTGGCATCGTTGGTGGACCGCGCCCGTCAACCGCTTTCCGCTGAGGAGGCAAAAAAGCTCTGGGATGTCTTTGCTGATTTCGTAGTTCTGTTGGCACGTTCCATGGAGGAGCTTCGGGGCATCAAACGTCACATCGAATCCGCGCGGAAGCGTTTCGCTGACGAGGCTACAGCTGCCGCGACCACAAAAACTTCGTCGCGGATAACCAGCGTACACACCGACCGCCCCGTTCTGATCCACGGAGAACAAGTAGGCAACAGCCTCGACAAGTTCGAAAAGGCGATCGACAAACTCATACGAGCGATCGGTCAAGTGGCCAGTCAAACCACAGGGAGCCACGCGGACACCGACGACACCACCCAATCGCTCACGGCTCAGTATGAAGATATCGTGCTCGCATTCAGCAACTTGGACCACGAGGTTGTTGTATTCGAGGCTTGCCTGAAAGATGACCCTGAGTGTCGCGAAATGTTATCCGGCCATCCGAGTCCGGAGCTGGCGATTATCGGCTCTACTGTTACGGAAGTGATCAATTCGCTGGCGGACAGGATGGGACTCTGCCGTTTGTGGCTGAAGTCAATCTGCTTCCGCGAATCGACGATTTTTCGCCTTCCTGCTGACATGCCCGCGAAACTGCGAGAGATACTCGACCACACGCGTGGCACCGAACATCGACTTCGCAGGAAGGCCCACGCCTTCGCGGCACCGGCAACGGGGGCGTTAACAACCGCACCAGACTTCTCGGCATGTAGCTCGGACGACAGGCGAATATTGGCACAGCTTCTGGAAGACTTTCCCGCTGGTACTTCGGGGCATACCGTGCCAAGCGTGGCGGTGGCGACAGGAATCGACGACCAGAAGGTGCGACGAATTCTGAACGACCGCCTCGGGGCCGACGGCATCCGTGTGGTGATCAGAAACAAGCAGGATGCGGCACGCGGTAAGGGCAACACGTCACCACCCCATGTGTTCTTTATCGCCCCCGAACATACCACCAGTGTCCGGGATTTTGTGCGCGGGGCGTAAAAAACGCCTTGAAAAGCGCCTCGCCGCGGGGCCCCCTGCAACCTTCGCGGTGCCGCTGACGATGAGCTTCGCGGCGGGCCTGCGTTATTGGCCGTCGCCCGACGGCCGCAGTCTCGTCGCATTGTGAACATGTCACGGTGACTGACGGCGTCTTTTCTGCCGTCGCAGAGGAGGCCATTTCATGGCCAAGTTGATCGCGGGGGCTACCCCGCATGTGGATGATGATGCCCACCAGCCTCTCGAGGATGGTCGGCAAGTTGTCGAGACTCCTTCTTCGGAAGGCGTCGTTGTACCGCAGGAGGCGCCTGTCGTCGCACCTGCGGCGTCGTTGAACCCGTTCGCAGATTTGGCATCGCTGAATCTGGGAGCGAATTACACGTCGGACGGTATCAAAGTGAAGCGGAAGCTTCTGACGATGCCGATGGGATCGCCCGATAAGAAGCAGTTCTTCCGGGCGCTTCGCGAGGAGACGGATTTTATCGCTCGAGTCTATGAGCGTCCGGTTCCCGGTGACCTGAAGCCCACGGTGTACTTCGTCGCGCCGACCCTTCACGGCGACGCATCGTTGGCACGTGTGCTGAAGATGGTGAAGCTCGTCCGGTGCATTTACCACGACACGCACGCACCGTTCCTGTGGCCGATCTCGATCGGTCAGCGGGACAATGCATGGAGTCGCACGGCACTCGATATCGCGTCCGCTGCGGCGGATGGATACGTGCGTTGCGTACCTGATGGTCGTAACGGATACGCCATCGAGTTGCCCGAGGATCCGCTCGGCGAGCCGACCTGGCCGGAGTTGACCCGCTCGGAATGGTTCGACCTCGCGTTCAAGGGTCGGGTCATCGACTCGTTTGATCACGAAGCAATTCGTGAATTGAGGGGGGCGATCTAACGATGTCACCGCTCGATGCTGTACGGGAATTCGTCAGCGTCGACTTCGAGTTCTCGTCGCCGTCCGGGCACCGACCGATCGTTCGGTGCCTGGCGGCGCGGGAGCATCGGAGCGGCCGTCGATTCCTCATGTCGCATGACGAATTGGTGCGGATAAAAACCCCGCCATTCGATATCGGCCCCCAGACCGTCGTGGTGGGGTACTTCCTGTCGGCGGAGATGGCCTGCTTCCAGCAGCTGGGGTGGCCGTGTCCGGCGAACATGCTGGACCTCTTTGTCGAATTTCGTAACCAGTTGAACGGCCACGCGTTGCCGCTCGGCTTTGGACTGCAAGGCTGTCTGAACTATTTCGGCGCGCCGTTGATCGAGGAAAAAGAACACTGGCGGGAGGTGGCGATCCGCGGTCCGGAAACGGCCGAGGAATGGCGCGGCTTGATGGATTACTGCATGCAGGACGTCGATGCCTGCGTTCACCTCCTACCGAAAGTCTGCGTCTACCTGCAGACCAACGACGATCTTCTGCGGGCACTTCTTCGCGGTCGATATGCCTGGGCGGTGGCGAGCATGCAGCACCGGGGCGTGCCGATCGACATGCCGCTGTACAACTGGGTCACCGATCGCCTGGAGTCGATTGGTAGCGCTGTCCGTGCGGCAATCAACCCGAGATACGGCGTCTACCGCGAGGACGGCAGCTTCAGCGAGGCAAGATTCAAACAGTTTCTCATCCGAGAGAACATCGCGTTCCCGCTGGACGACGACGGCCGTCCCCTGATGGACGAAAAGACTTGGAGCGATGCGGTCAAATACGCCCCACAACTCCAAGAGCTCCACCAGTACCGCCAGACATTCGAGACCACGAAGAACATCGGCTTGCTGGAAGTCGGCCCGGATGGGCGGAGTCGCACGCTCTTAGGCCAATTTGGCGCCCGGACGGGCCGCAACACGCCCTCCACGACCAAGTTCCCGTTCGGCCCTTCCAAATGGACGCGCTCATTCATCCGCCCCGCTGCCGGCATGCAACTGGACTACCTTGACTGGAAATCTCAGGAGATCGCCATCGTCGCAGCCTTGTCAGGCGACGAGGCGATGATGGCCGACTATCGACGTAGCGATTTCTACCTGGCGTTCGCTATCCGGGCGGGCCTGGCGCCGGAAGGTGCGACGAAGGAGACTCACCGTGATGTTCGTGCTGCCGCCAAGGTTGTCTGCCTCGGCGTCATGTTTGGGCAGTCGGCCTTCGGCATGGCAGCCAAGCTTGGAATTACCACGACGCAGGCCGAGAAGCTCCTGCGGGCCCACAAGCGGGTGTACCACAGGTTCTGGGCGTGGTCGGACGCCGCCGTGGATCAGCTGTCGATGCGCGGCGTGATTCGGACCTGCTTCGACTGGCGACTCCATCGTGTAGCCAGCCTGGATGTTGCCGCCATGAAAAAGCAGTGGCGTTCGGTCAGGAATTTTCCGTCGCAAGCCCACGGCGCTGAAATGTTGCGGCTGGCGTGCATCTACGCGGCCGACGAAGGCCTTCCGATCATCGCCCCTGTCCACGACGCCATCATGATCGAGGCACCGACAGCGGAGATGCCTGCGGTGTCCGCGCGTATGGAGGCAATCATGAGGAAAGCGTCTCGGGACGTCCTCCGAGGCTTCGAGGTCGATGTCGAGCACACGTTCACCGGCGACGGCGAGCGATATGTCGACGAGGACGGCCGGAAATTTTTCGAACGGATCATGGAAATCGTCGGGGAACCACCGGACACTTCCGCCCCTTCCGATCACCCGTGATTCGGCCCCGACAAGGCTCGCAAGATGCAGTGATTCACTGCTCAAGTTGCAGTGATTTCCGTGAACCGGGTCATTCTTATTTCTTTTTCTTCTTCTATTACTTCAACGACTTGCGTAGAGCGAGACGGTGGAGAGAGGTGTCCGATGGTCAGTCACGTCCACATCTTCGAGCAGGCAATCGCTGAAGCTTCGCAGGTGGTACAGGCACCCGTACCGCAGCCAGAGGTCCGCCAAGCGGAGAGACGAAAAGCCGTCCGCCATCTCCAGCGGTCGACGGTTCCGTTCATCCGGGGACCAATCCCTCTGAAATGGATGACAACCGCCTCCGCGATGTCCCGTAGCGCAGCCCGTTTGTCGGTTGCCCTCTGGTACCGGCTGGGAATCACGGGCCAACATGCCAATCTGGCGGCGTCACAGGACACGCAACTCGTTGTGCGCATAGACCGGCAGCTCCGCGACGAATGCGGTCTCCAGCGTTGGCACGTGGGCGAGGGCATCCGGGATCTCGCCGAGGCCGGGTTGATCCGTTTGTTGAAAGCCGGACGAGGGCGATGTCCGGTGGTCGAGATACTCGTATAAGGGCGGCCGCGACCACACCACCCCATCTCGCGCGCTGGCGCGCTGCGTAAGGGGCGACACCGTTTCCGGGCGCCTTGATCATGCCGCGGCAAAGTCGCCTTCTACGGCGATCCTAGGGGCCGTGGCGACGGTGTGGTCAGGCGGCAAGGACAGGCGGGTCAGATCAACGTGAGATACGCCCGCCAGACCCGCGAGTAGGCGCAGCCCCAGGCCTCGTCATGGCAGGCCCGGTCGAACTCCACGGGATCGACCCCCGGCATTTTCGAGAGCCGGTCGAGCGAAAAGTTCCAGGCCAGCGCGTGCGCCCATTCGTGGCAGAGCACCTCGACGGCCTGCGGCTCACCAAGATCGCGGTTGAGCTGGACCACGAACCGTTTATCCCGCCGAAGGCACTGGCCTAGGATCGTTTCGGGCAGCCAGGAGGCCCGAACGACGACAGGGAGGGCTGGAGGGCATTCCCGTCGAAGACCCGCCAAAACCGTCTGAAACTCGCGCCAGCCAGGGCGGTTTACGAAGGAGTGGGCAGGCGTGGAGAACAGACTACCGGCCCCCATCAGGGCTCCGCGATGGCAGCAGAGAACGCGAGCGGCATCACGACGGCTGGGAATCATCCGTGCAGTGTAGCGCCGACGAATCCCGCGCGCTACCTTGGAGCATATGGAAACGCCACAACCACAACCCGCCAACACCGAAGCCAACATTCGCAAGGCCGCCGAGGCTATTGCCGAGGTGCTGCGGATGAAACAGGAGTTCATTCGCTGCCATGAATTCCTCGCCAACAACTCCCACAGGCTGGTCGAACTGCTCTGTCAGGCCGAAACGCGCGGGTATCTCCTCGAAGACGCCCTGACGCTCGTGGACACAACGTATTGGCTCCAGATGATCGATTGGCAGAGCAAGTTCCTGACGCTGATCCTGAGCTTCACCAAGGAACCCAGCACCAAATCCCTCCGACCCCTCATCGAACTCTACGGCCGGGATCGAGACCGGATGCGCGTCGAGGCGGAGATTCTGGAGCGGCAGCTGAAGCACCAACTGGCCACGTTCGCGCAGCCCGACGATGCCATGGTCCGGAAGGCCGTCATGAAGAACGAGCAGCGCATACTTGCCGTCTACCTGCACGTCCGGTCGGGGTATCGGGGCGTGGATGTGGCGCGGTTCTTCAAGGTCCCAAAGACGACCGCGTACGGGTGGCTCGACTGGTTCAAGAGCCTGCCCGAAGGATTGCAGGCGGGCATCTTGGCGTTCATGGACACGCAGGCGCCGATCATGGCCGCGTGTCAGGTGCCGGTATATGTGGCGAAGCAGAAGGTACCGGCAGGAGATGCGGCACCGAAGGGCAGCGAGGCGACGGCTGCACAGAGGGCGTGACGGGGCGGGCATTGGGGGTGTTGGGCTTGGCGATTTCAGCCTCCCATGAAGCCTCGATTTGGTGGGTACATCTTTTGCGAGTGGAGCATTTTGCAGCACACGCGATCCCGCCCGTGTTTCGCGCAGATTCCGGCGGCGAGTGCAGTAAAGCATGCCGAAACAGGTGCCTCGATGCGCTAAAATATGGGCTGGCTGGACGCAGAAACTGCCACGGAAGTTCACGGTTTCAGGCGTCGGCCAACACGTGTAGCGCCAGAAAGTACGGATTCTCGCCGCGGCCAAAGCAGCCCCGGCACACCCAACGCATCAAGGAGGATGCCATGTCATCTGCAAGTTCATTCAACGATCCAGCAGGCCGGGAACTGTTGGCCATGCTCAGGAACGCCCGACGGAATAAGTTCGGCGACCCCAAGTACCACTCCGGCCGCAAGAAGAAAGAATTCGCGTCACCCTATCTGGAGTTCCTCGACAAGCTGGAGAAGCTCGCCCGGAAGATGCCGCAGCCGTACGAGTTCGATCTGCTTCACACCGACGGAATCAGGCACGCGGATCTGGATGCGGGGGTGAAGGTTCTGAACGAGCTGATCTACGAGTGCCAGCGCAGCCTTGAGGGCATCGAGCACGCGAGGCTGGACTTGGAAGCACGGGGGTGGGCAAGGGGGCAGGGGTTGAGGGAGTGAGCGGCGTGGAATTCAGCGAGCCACCACGAGCACCTGAACTGCACGAATCCGACCAACACCGCTACTGGTTTCCGGCCAAACGCTACGGCCGGGAGTAACGCCTGCCTGTCACGTGGGAAGGCGGGCTCGTGCTCTTGGCGTATCTCAGGCTCATGGTCGGCGCCGCGAGACTGTGCCCACCCGAGAAAAGCGTGGTGGGCTTCGTGGCGGCGGCGTGTGGGCTCTCGGCCGCCCTCATCGCGATCTGCTGGTGGAAGGGGGAGCGGGTGGGGTGGCGATGGGGGTGAGGGGCTGGTTGGTTGGTATCTGCTGGTATGCCGCTCGAGCCGCCACCGGTGTCGCCCGCTCGTGGCCCGCCCACCGACTGGGGCGAGCTCGTGCAGGCCCAGGACGAACGCGACGCGATTCAATCGTCGCCCGGACGACCTGCCCGCAATCGATATTCACAGCCTCTGAGCGGTGCCGGACGCGACCCACGCATGTCGGGAAACTGCGAACTGGGACGCGGTCTGCGCAGACGCCAGAAAAACGCCACCGAAGCGGGTGCGGGACGTTTCGAGAAACCCGCTCCGGACGCCCGGGCCGCTCCTCCCGAGGCTCACGAGTCGCTCATCAGCCCGAAGACCGGTGCGGAGGTGCCATTGACCGGGCTATCCTTTTGAAGCGGCTGACCGACCGGCTCGCCAAGCTCGACGACACGCATCTCGACGCCGTACTTGCCAAGGCGGAAGAGATGGGCCGGCAACTGGCGGCCAAGCGGGAGCAGCTCAAGGAGCTCCAGCGTGCCGGCCGGCGGCCGAACGTGAAGAGCGTCAAGGAGAAGGATGTGGTCGCGTTGCTCACGCAACTACGTGACCTGCTGCAAGGCGATGTCGGCATCGCCGCGCAGGTGCTCAAGGCCCTCGTGGGCGACGTCATCCTCGAGACGCGGCAGGTCGAGGGTCAGGCGAAGCCCCAGATGGTCGCCCGGTTCACGATCAACGCCGTGCCGGCCCTGGCTGTCCTGGAGCGAAACAGGCCGAAGGACCGAGACGACGCACCCGTCTCGGTCTGGGGCTCGATCCACTCAAGCCCGGGGGCTGAGCCGGCAACAGTGGGCGGTCACCCCGAGGCCGTTGTTCCACTCACATACGACCGCAGGGAGGCCGCAAGAAGGCTGCGTAAACCCCAGCCCAAGAGTTGATTCTGTAAGAAAAGCGTGCTACTTTTTCTTACATGGCAGGTCGTCAGAAGTCGCCGGAATCGCTCGACGCGAGAATCCTCGCCGCCCTCCGGCGTCGGGGCCGGGGATGTGTCGTTGTGCCGTCGGATTTTCTTGACCTCGGAAACCGAAGGGCGATTGATGTTGGCCTGCACAGGCTCGTTCGTGCGGGGTCGATCCGCCGGCTGGCCCGAGGGGTCTACGACTATCCCAAAGAGCACCCGCAGCTCGGTCCGCTCTCGCCGCCGCCAGAAGCGGTGGCGAGAGCGATCGCCGGTCGCGACCGCGTCCGCCTGCAGCCTGCCGGCGCGTATGCCGCCAACACCCTTGGCCTGACGGAGCAGGTGCCGGCGAAGGTGGTGTTTCTCACTGACGGCCCCAGTCGC
>Ga0315902_10010570_pt1 | contig 12195 bp, 10 predicted proteins | sample LakEriMetagenome_9_FD_203523 | JGI IMG/M metagenome (GOLD analysis project Ga0315902, IMG submission 203523) | Freshwater fungal communities from buoy surface, Lake Erie, Ohio, United States - Buoy 12 MA117 | ecosystem: Environmental > Aquatic > Freshwater > Lake > Lake biofilm | place: USA... | reverse complement strand
GGGCACGGGCCGGGATTGTGATCGCGGCAGGGTTGCGCTTGCGGAGCGGGTGTCCGGAACAGTCGGGCGCGGTAGCCGCCCGTTCACACCAGCCGGCTCGTCTCGACCGCCGCGCGGACGAAATCGGCGAAGAGGGGATGGGGGGCGAAGGGTTTGCTTTTCAGTTCGGGGTGGAACTGCACGCCGATGAACCAGGGGTGATCCTTCCATTCCACGATCTCGGGCAGGCGGCCGTCGGGGCTCATGCCGGAGAAGATCAGGCCGCAGGATTCGAGCCGGTCGCGGTAGCGGATGTCCACCTCGTAGCGGTGACGGTGGCGTTCCTCGATCACGTTCGTGCCATAGACGCGCGCGGCGAGCGAACCCTCGGCCAGCACGGCGGAATAGGCGCCGAGCCGCATCGTGCCGCCCTTGGCATCGTCGGCGCGGCGAGTGACGGCGGCATTGCCCTGCACCCATTCCTTGAGGTGATAGACCACGGGCTCGAACCGCTTGACGCCCTTTTCGTGGTCGAATTCCTCGGACCCCGCACGGGTGAGGCCGGCGGCATTGCGCGCGGCCTCGATCACCGCCATCTGCATGCCAAGGCAGATGCCGAGATAGGGGATGGCCCGCTGCCGGGCGAACTGGGCGGCCTTGATCTTGCCCTCGGTCCCGCGTTCGCCGAAGCCGCCGGGCACGAGGATGGCGTGGAAGCCCTGCAGATGGGGGGCGGGGTCTTCGGCCTCGAAGATCTCGGCGTCGATCCATTCGGCGCGGACGCGGGTGCGGTTGGCGATGCCGCCATGGGTGAGCGCCTCGGCGATGGATTTGTAGGCATCCTCGAGCTGGGTATACTTGCCCACCACGGCGATGCGCACCTCGCCTTCGGGGTGGTCGAGGCGGTCCATCACGTCCTCCCACCGGGCGAGGTTGGGGCGGGGGGCGGGGCTGATCGCGAAGGCGTCGAGCACGGCCTGGTCGAGCCCTTCGCGGTGATAGGCGAGCGGGGCCTCGTAGATGGACTTGAGGTCGTAGGCGGCGATCACGGCCGAGCTGCGGACGTTGCAGAAGAGCGCGATCTTGTCGCGTTCCTTCTGCGGGATCGGGTGTTCGGAGCGGCAGACGAGGATGTCGGGCGCGAGGCCGATGGATTGCAGTTCCTTGACCGAATGCTGGGTGGGCTTGGTCTTGAGCTCGCCCGAGGTGGCGAGATAGGGCAGCAGCGTGAGGTGCATGAGCAGGCACTGGCCGCGGGGCCGTTCGTGGATGAACTGCCGGATCGCCTCGAAGAAGGGCAGGCCCTCGATGTCGCCGACGGTGCCGCCGATCTCGCACAGCATGAAGTCGGTCTCGTCCTCGCCGATGCGGATGAAATCCTTGATCTCGTTGGTGACGTGGGGGATGACCTGGATGGTCTTGCCGAGGTAGTCGCCGCGGCGTTCCTTTTCGAGCACGTTGGAATAGATGCGGCCCGAGGAGATGCTGTCGGTCTTGCGCGCGCTGACCCCGGTGAAGCGTTCGTAATGGCCGAGGTCGAGATCGGTTTCGGCGCCGTCGTCGGTGACGAAGACCTCGCCATGTTCGAAGGGCGACATCGTGCCGGGGTCGACGTTGAGATAGGGGTCGAGCTTGCGCAGGCGGACGGAATAGCCGCGCGCCTGGAGGAGTGCGCCGAGGGCGGCGGAGGCGAGCCCCTTGCCGAGCGAGGAGACGACGCCGCCGGTGATGAAGATGAAACGCGCCATGCCGCGAGGGCCCCCCGTGAGCGGCCCGGTGCCATGCGGCGGGGGCCGGATTGAACGCTGCGGGCGGTCGTCGCAGACCACCATCACGGGATTTAAGGATAGCCGGAGTCGGGCGGCGAGGGCAAGCCGTAACGCTAGATCATGTGAGGCGGGCCGGGTCCGGGACTATTCTTTGGGGTCCCGGACAGGTCCGGGACAGCCGGTCTGGTGGGGGCGGGCGCTATTCGCCGGAGGGGATCAGCGGTTCGGCATCGCCGGGCGCGGGGGGCAGCAGGCCTTCTTCGCCGAGGCCGGGGAGGGTGGGGGTGTCGGCCGCGGGCGCGGGCGCAGGCGCATCGGTGATGCGGTCGACGACCGAGGTCCCGGCGGCCTTTTCGGCTGCGATGATGGTCAGTGCGATCGAGGTGAGGATGAAGCAGGTCGCAAGGGCCCATGTGACCTTGCCGAGCGCGGTCTGCGGAGTGCGGCCCGAGGCGACGCTGCCGCCGCCCATACCCAGCCCGCCGCCTTCGCTGCTCTGCATCAGCACAACCGCGATCAGCGAGAGCGCGAGCAGGAGATGGACGACAAGGACGACGTTTTCCATGGGGGTCTTGGCTTTCGGGGCAGGAGATTGCGGCGCTGTCTATCCCCCCCGGCGCGGTCCCGCAAGGGCTGGCCCGCGTGGGGCCGGCGGGGGCGTCCGTCAGTTCGTGTCGACTTCGTCGACATCGACCTGGCCCGAGATGCGGCGCCAGATGATGCTCCAGTGCATCCCGACGGCGAGCATGAGAGAGAGGGCAAGGATCACGATCCAGCCGTTGAGCACGGGATTGCCGAAGGCGAGGAGGCCCACCGAGAAGAGCACCCAGAAGAGCGCGGTGATGATGCCGAGGATCAGGACGATCCCGACGATGCCGATCGAGCTGAGCGTGGCGCGCAGGTAGATGAGGTAGCCGGCCAGGAGGACGAGGCCGAAGAGCGCCGCCATGGCGGGTTGGGCAGAGAGATTGGCCCGGACCCAGGTTGCATAGCTGGGCAGGGACGGGTTGAAGGTCGCCGCGAGCAGGAGGAAGGCAAAGAGCCAGCGGAGGAAGAAGCCCATCGGAGCGCTCCGGTCAGGGTGGAGGGGGGAGGATGGAGCGGCGGCGCGGCGCTGTCCAGATGGCATGCGGGCGGGGGACGGCAGGAACGACGGGCGGCTGTCGGGGCGGGCCGATTGTTGCCTTCGCGACAGCCGTCCGGTAGTGTCAGGAGAGGTGTTGTCGGGACTGGGAGACAGCGTGCCACAGGTCGCCGGCAACATGATGGCAGGCCGCATCGACGGGCTTGACGTGGTTCAGTGGCAGGATTTGCTGTTGTTGCAGCAGGCCCGCGGTCTTGACCTTGGGCAGCGCGAGTCCCGGCGCAAATCCTGTGAAAGACTGCAGGCTTTTTTCCTGGAGCTTCAGGGCATCCTGCGGCCGCCATTGTCACTGGAAATCGGGGCTCACAAGGCTCAGTATTCGAGGTGGATGTGCCGGCTGGGCGGCGAGGTGCATGCGTTTGAGGCCAATCCCCACAATCATGCGGCATTCGCCCCCCGGATCAGGACGCGGTCGCCTGCAGTGAACTATCATCACATGGCCATGAGCGATATCGACGGGACGGTGACTTTCCAGGTCAAGGTCAGCCGGGACGGCAAGAAGATATCGAAGGTGTCCGGGAGCAATTCGCTGCGTCTGGTCAGCCATCCTTCCGTCGAATACGAAAGGGTCGAGGTGCCGTCGACGAGGCTTGACACGTTTCTGCGGGAGCGGGGGCTTGAGGGGCGGGAGTTTTCGGCCTGGATCGATGTCGAGGGTGCGCTGGACAAGGTGACGGCGGGTTTCGGCGATGCGCTCGGCTCTTGCCTGAGCCTGATTGTCGAGGTGGAGGAAGTTCCGTTCTGGCAGGGCCAGATGCTTCGCCACGATGCGATGCGCTATTTTTTCGGCGAGGGTCTTGTGCCAGTGGCACGCGATTTCGAACGCCCGCACCAGTACAATATCGTCTATCTGAGACGGGACATGCTGGCGAATCCGAAGATACGGCTGAATCTGGAACATTTCTATTCGGGCCGGGAAATCGTCCCGAACCAGGAAACGGATCCCGGACGGGCGGATGTCGTGCCGGAGTAGTGCAGGAAAGTCGCGAAGCGCTGGACTCTCCGCCGCAATGGCGGTGCGTGCAATCAGGTCAATACCGGTGGAGATGATGCCGTGGCGAATGTGGCGGTGGTAGGCGCCCAGTGGGGCGACGAGGGGAAGGGAAAGATCGTCGACTGGCTGTCGGAGCGGGCGGATGTGATCGCGCGCTTTCAGGGCGGGCACAATGCCGGGCATACGCTGGTCATCGACGGGGTGGTCTACAAGCTGTCGCTGCTGCCTTCGGGCATCCTGAGGAAGGGCAAGCTTGCGGTGATCGGCAACGGGGTCGTGCTGGACCCCTGGGCGCTGCTGGACGAGATCGCGCGGGTGGCGGCGCAGGGGGTGGAGGTCGGGCCGCACAACCTGATCATCGCCGAGAATGCCCCCTTGATCCTGCCGCTGCATGGCGAGCTGGATCGCGCGCGGGAATCCTCGAACGCGGTGGCCAAGATCGGAACGACGGGGCGGGGGATCGGTCCGGCCTATGAGGACAAGGTGGGGCGGCGGGCGATCCGGGTGGCCGATCTGGGCGATGCGGCGACGCTCGAGGCGCGGATCGTGCGGTTGCTCACGCATCACAACGCGCTGCGGCGCGGGCTGGGGATGGAGGAGGTGGACGGGGCGCGGCTGATGGCGCAACTGACGGAGATCGCGCCGAAGATCCTGCCCTTTGCCGGACCGGTCTGGAAGGTCATGAACGAGGCCCGGCGGGCGGGCCGGCGCATCCTCTTCGAGGGGGCGCAGGGATCGCTTCTGGACGTGGATTTCGGGACCTATCCCTTTGTCACATCGTCGACCACGCTGGCGGGGATGGCCGCGACGGGGACCGGGCTCGGGCCGAATGCGGTGGGTTTCGTGCTCGGGATCGTGAAGGCCTATACGACGCGGGTGGGGGAGGGCCCCTTTCCTTGCGAGCTGCATGACGAGACCGGCGAGCATCTGCGGCGGGTGGGGCAGGAAAAGGGAACCGTGACCGGGCGCAACCGGCGTTGCGGCTGGTTCGATGCGGTCCTGGTGCGGCAGACTTGCGCGCTGTCGGGTGTGCGGGGGATCGCGCTGACCAAGCTTGACGTGCTGGACGGGCTGCCGGAACTGAAAATCTGCACGGGCTATGAGCTTGACGGGCAGAGGCTCGACTATCTGCCGACGGCGGCCGAAAGCCAGGCGCGGGTCGTGCCGGTCTATGAGGTGATCGAGGGCTGGCGGGAATCGACCGCGGGCGCGCGAAGCTGGGCCGCCCTGCCGGCGCAGGCGGTCAAGTATGTCCGGCGGATCGAGGAACTGATCCAGTGTCCGGTCGCGCTTGTCTCCACGTCTCCGGAGCGGGAGGATACCATTCTTGTCACCGACCCTTTCCTGGATTGAGGTGGCATGATGGCATTGAGTTACAGGGCCCGGCGGCGCTGGGCGCTGGTCATCCTGGTGCTTGGTCTGCCGGCCTATGTGGTGGCGGCGGTGACGATCATGAGCAGCCTGGGCAGGCCGCCCGTCGCGGTGGAATTCCTGATCTATGTGGCGCTCGGGATCGTCTGGGCCTTGCCCTTCAGGGCGGTTTTCCGGGGCATCGGCAAGGATGACCCGGACCGGCCCGGGGGCTCGGGCGACAGATAGGCCGCGAAGAGTACCTGCGCCGCGCCCGGGGACGGGGCGGATGTCAGACGTCAGCCATGCCGGCGCAGAAGCGGGTTGTAGCGGCTGTCGGCGGCGATACCGAAACGGCCGGGGCGGTCGGTGCGGAAGATGCGGCCTTCGCGCAGCAGGATGCTGAAGGCGCGCAGGCCTTCTTCCTGGGTCGCCTCGATCATGATCGCGCCGACCTTGTTCAGGATCTGGGGACGCGAGAAATCATCGAGGCCTTCGATGAAGGAGGTATGGGCTGCGGCGGCCTCGATCAGGTCAGGAAGGGAATCCACGCCCATGTCGGCGGCGAATTCCGCAAAGGACGGGGCACCGGAATTGTCGGCGATCATGCGCGGCTGCGTGACCGGGACCGCGTCGATCTTGCCGGATTGGCCGACCCTGATCCGGCGGGGGCGGATGGGTTGCGGCGGCTTGACGACCGTGAGGGCGCGGCTTTCGGTGGGCAGGTCGATCCGCTGGGATGCGACCAGCCTGAGCGGTGCCGGTCGTCCACGTTCACCCCGTCCTGCGGGCGGCTGGTCCGGATTGCGCAGCGGCGACGCGGTGTCGCGCAGGTCGTCACGGAAGCCCTGTTCCGAATGGATTTGCCGGAGGTCGGCCCGGTCAGTGTCGATGGGCTGACCTGATTCGGACGCGGCGACGGCGGCGCGCAGCTGTGCGATCGCTTCGCGCCGCCGCAATGCTTCGGGGCCGGACATGTGGGCATCGGTCTGCATCATCAGCCGTTCGAGTGCGTTTTCATCGTCTTCTGGGCTTGTAAAGCGGGCGCGGCCCTGGCCCGAGGCCATCGCCCCGGTCAGCCGGAACGGGCTGCGTCTGAGGGGGAGGCCGGAAGGGGCGTCGGATTCGGCGGCGTCGCTGTCGGCGTCGGCCCAGTGGGAATCATCTTCTTGCCCGGTCGCGTACAAGCGGGAAGGTCCGGGCCCGCCCTCCGGTTCGGGCGGGGTGTCCCAGGATGAGGCGGGGCGGTCGTCGCTGTCGTTGTACCCGTCTTCGGCGTCGTCGCTGTCGTCGTCCATGTCGTAGATCACATCGGCGGGGGCGTCGTCCCCTTCGCTGCGGATGAACCGGGCATCGGGGCGGTCATCGGGGCCGGGACCGGCGGAAAGCCCGGTGTCTTCGTCGTCTTCGGCTTCGTCGTCGTAGTCTTCGGCTTCGTCGTAGTCGGCAGTGTCATGGACCCACGCGGCGGCGGCGGATTCCGTGTCGTCATCGTCCCGGCCAGAGAAGGTCGCGGCGGTGACATCCCCGGTGGCGGCAGGGTCGGGCCAGCCGGCATGCGGTTCGGCCAGCGGGGCGACCGGTTCGGCCGCGGCGGTGACCGGCGCATCAGGCCAGGCCGCGGCGGGCAGGTCGTCGTCGTCCTGCGGCTGGCCGGCGTCGGCAGGACCGGCGGCTTCGGCCGGGTGGGGGAGGGCGTGGTCCTCGGCCAGGTCAGGGGCCGCGGTGCGCAGGTCGTCCCCGGCAAAATCGCCGAAGGGCGAGATGGTGTGCGACCAGCCGGGCGCGGCCGGTGCCGGTTCATCGTCCGGGGGCCCGGCGGATTCGGACCATTCCGGTTCGGCCATGGGACGGGCAAAGGTGTGCGGGCCGGCGGACAGGATGGCCGGTTCTGCGGCGGCAGGGTCCCCGCTGGTGGAGAGGATATCGGCCCGGACGGGTTCGGCATGCCAGCCGCCGGCGGTTTCCTGGCCGGGGTCTGACGTGTCGGCGGAAGTCGTCCCGTCGGCGGCGCTGTGGCCGGGGCCGGGCATGATGGCGTCCCAGGCGGTGGGGCCGGTTGCGGGGCCTTCGTCTGCGATGGCATGGGCGGCACGGTCGCCGCGGACGGCGTCATTGCCGGCGGGCACGTCGGTCGGGGCGGTGGCGTCCGGAAGAACGGTGTCTGCCGTGAGCGCTGCAGCGGGCGGCAGATCGTCCGGGCGGTCAAGCTCGGGCATGATGTTGCCGGGGTGGGCGCTATCCCCGACCGGATCATCGGTGGGGAAGACCGCTGCGACGGCGGCTTCGTCTGCGGAAAGGCCGGGTCTGGGGGCAGTCCTGTCGGGCAGGCTGTCGTCCGTGTCTGGCGTCCGGAAAAAGCTGCCGGGATCATCGGGTGCGCGGTCCTGGGCGTCGTCGCCAGACGGCGGCGGTGCGGCGGGGCGGGCCGCCATTCCCGCCGTCCCTGCGACGGCGCGGATGCGGGCGATCTGCCCGGCAAGGCTGTCTGGCGCGGCCTGCGGGGCCTGTGCGGCCGGCGGCATAGCCGGCGCAGGCGATGAGGCCGGGCGGCCGGTTGCATCGTTTGTTTCCGCAAATGCGACGGAAATGTCGGCAGAGGGAACAGCATCGATCCGATCAAGCGAGCGGCCGAGGCTGAGCACCAGATCGGACGTGCCCATCCGCGCCTCGATCCGGCGGGCGATCTCGCGTTCGGCGTGCCGGGCGAGGAGTTCTGTCGTCTCTGTCCCGGCCTGGCCGAAGTCACGGTCTTCGGCGGCGATATCCCGGAAGAAGGCCGCGATGTCCTTCATCATGGCGACTGAATCATCCATCGATCCTTCGAACCCTTCAAGGGTGCAGGAGAATGATCCATATGAGACGGTGAGAATCTGTCGGGATGCGGCCATGTCCATGCTCTCTTCAAGCCGTTCTGCGCGGCCAATCCATCAGATAGGATTGGTTCTTAAAAGGGAACGTAACGGTGACATGTTCGGGTCGAATTCATGACCCTTTCGGGGCAGATGCATCATCTTGTCCGGTCCGGCAGACCGGTGACGCTGGTCGGCGGCGGACGGCTGAGCGCGGAGGATCTGCGGCTTGCGGTTGCCCATGCGCCGGATGTCGTGGGCGTGGACGGGGGCGCGGGTGCGTTGCTCGAGGCTGGGATCACACCGCTTGCGGTGATCGGCGACATGGACAGCCTGCCTGCCGCAGCGGCGGCGGCCTTTGCCGACCGGCTTCACCGGATCGACGAACAGGACACGACAGATTTCGACAAGGCGCTGCGGTCCACACTGGCGCCGATGTTTCTGGCCGTGGGGTTTTCCGGAGGGCGGTTCGATCATGAACTGGCGGTGCTGAACGCTCTCTTGCGGCACGCCGGGCAGGCATGTGTGGTGATCGGTCCCGAGAGTCTGACGTTTCATTGTCCGCCCATGCTGAAGATTGCGCCGGCGGTGGGGTCTGTCTTTTCGCTCTTTCCTCTCTTGCCGGTGGGGGTCGTCTCGGAGGGGTTGCGCTGGCCGACGGGGGGGCTTGATTTCAGGCCCGAGGGAATGATCGGGACGTCGAATGCGGTCACCGGCCCAGTGCGGATCGAGGTGGGCGGGCCGGGGATGCTGGTGATCCTCCCGCGCGATGCGCTTGATCTGGCAGTGGCGGCGCTTCTAGAGGCGCCGCGATGGGGGGCCTAGGGTATCGGGGCGCGGGGCCTCAGGGCCCGGCATTGTTGTTGCCGGTCGGCGGCAGGGTGACGGTCCTGGCGCTGCGGGCGGTCACCCTTTCGCGGTGGATGATGTAGAGGCCCGAGCCGGTGATCACGGCGATGCCGGCCCAGGTCATCAGGTTCGGGAAGTCGCCGAAGATCAGATAGCCGAAGGCGACGCCGCCGATGAGTTCGAGATAATGCAGCGGCGCGAGCGTGGCCGAGGGTGCAAAGCGCAGCGCATAGGTGATGAAGAGATGGCTGAGCGCGGCCATCGCGCCGACCAAGACAAGCCAGAGCCAGGCCGCGCCTTCGGGGCGGACGAGGGCCAGATCGGGGACGAGGCCGGGATTGGCCAGGCCGAAGAGCAGCGCCGGCAGGCACAGGAGTGCGCCGATCCAGGCGGTGTGGAACTGCATCGCCTCGGGCAGCATCCGGGGCGAGAGGGCGCGTGTCACCAGCATGTAGAAGGCAAAGCAGACGGCGGTGACGAGCGGCCAGAGCGCGACGAGGCCGAAGGCGGCGAGGCTGGGCTGGATGACGAGGAGCGCGCCGGCAAAGCCGATGACCGAGGCGATGATGCGGCGGGGGCCGACATGGTCGCCGAAGAGCAGATGGCCCGCGATGAGCAGGATGAAGGGTTCGACGAAGATGATCGCAAGCGCATCGGCGAGCGGCATGACCGCGAGCGCGGAGACGAAGGAATAGGTGGACAGAAGCAGCAGCAGCGCCCTGAGCGCGACGAGCGGCAGGAGGCCCGCGGAAAAGCCCAGCGCCTGCCGCATGACGAGGAGGACGGGGAGCATCAGCGCGGCCTGAATCACGAAACGGAAGAGCGTGATCATGCCCACGGGCAGCGTGCGGGCCGCGAGTTTGGCGAAGACGTCGATGAGCGGTGCGGTCAGGCAGAAGAGAAGCATCAGGGCGACGCCCTTCAGGATGCGGTCTTGCTGCATGGATCACCCCCCGGACTGGCGCTAGCACGGCGGCGGGCGGGGCGAAAGGCTCAGAGCGCACGCCAGCCGATGTCGCGGCGGCAGAAGCCCTCGGGCCAGTCGATCCGGTCGGCGAGGCCATAGGCGCGGGCGCGTGCTTCGGCGAGGCTGGCGCTGCGGGCGGTGACGGAGAGCACCCGGCCCCCGGCGGCGACGAGATCGCCCCCGGCGAGCGCGGTGCCGGCGTGAAACACCATGTGGCGCGAATCCTGCGGCAGCGCGTCCAGCCCGCGGATCGGGGTGCCGGTGACCGGGGCGTCGGGATAGCCCCTGGCCGCCATGACGACGCAGAGCGCGTGATCGTTGGCCCAGTGGACGGCGGTCGTGTCGAGCCGGCCCTGTGCCGCAGCCTCGATCAGGTCGAGCGCCTGGGCGCCGAGGCGCATCATCAGGACCTGGGCTTCGGGGTCGCCGAAGCGGGCATTGTATTCGACAAGCCGGGCGCGGCCCTCCGCGATCATCAGGCCGGCATAGAGGACGCCGGTGTAGGGCGTGCCGCGGCGGGCGAGTTCAGCGAGCGTCGGGCGGATGATCTCGGCCATGACCTGGCGCTGGATCGCGTCGGTCAGAACGGGGGCGGGGGAAAAGGCGCCCATGCCGCCGGTATTGGGGCCGGTATCGCCGTCGCCGGCGCGCTTGTGGTCCTGCGCGGTGCCGAGCGGCAGGACCGTAGTCCCGTCGGTCAGGACGAAGAAAGAGGCTTCCTCGCCGGGCATGAAGGCCTCGATCACGACCTCGGCGCCTGTGGTGCCGAAGCGGCCGGCGAAGATCGCGCTGACGGCGGCCTCGGCCTCGGCCAGGGTCATGGCGACGGTGACGCCCTTGCCGGCGGCGAGCCCGTCGGCCTTGACCACGATGGGGGCGCCCTGGCTGCGCAGATGGGCGAGCGCGGGGCCCGGGGCGGTGAAATGCGCCCAGGGGGCGGTGGGGGCGCCGCAGGCGGCGCAGATCGCTTTTGTGAAAGCTTTAGAGGATTCGAGCCGCGCAGCGGCCTGCGAAGGTCCGAAAACGGAAAGGCCGGCAGCGCGGAGACGATCCGAGACCCCGGCGGCGAGTGGCGCTTCGGGGCCGATGATGACGAGGTCGATGGCGGCCTCGGTCGCGAAGGCGGCGACGGCGTCGCCGTCGAGGATGTCGAGATCGGCGCAATCGGCGATGGCGGCGATGCCGGGATTGCCGGGGGCGACGATCAGGCGGTCGCATTTGGGGTTCTGCACCACCGCCCAGGCGAGCGCATGTTCCCGCCCGCCGCCACCGAGGATGAGGATGTTCATGCGCGCCCCCGCTTGGCCCGACCGCGCCCGCGTTCTAGGGTCGCAGCGAGGCCTTCACAAGGAGCGATCATGGACCTGATCGAGGATGCCGCCCCGCAGGGCAACCTGCCGGAGTTTACCGTGTCGGACCTGTCGGGGGCGATCCGGCGGGTGATCGAGGGGGAATTCGGCCTCGTGCGGGTGCGCGGCGAGATCGGGCGGGTGTCGCGGCCCGCCTCGGGGCATCTTTACTTCGACCTCAAGGACGAGCGTTCGGTGCTGGCCGCGATCGTCTGGAAGGGGCAGGCGGCGCGGCTGGCGCAGCGGCCCGAGGAGGGGATGGAGGTTGTCGCCACTGGGCGGCTGACCACCTTTCCGGGGCAGTCGAAATACCAGATGATCGTCGAGGAGATCGCGCCGGCGGGCGTGGGCGCGCTGATGGCGATGCTGGAGAAGCGCAAGGCGGCGCTGGCGGCGGAGGGGCTGTTCGAAGCCGCGCGCAAGCGGGCGATCCCCTATCTGCCGGGGGTGATCGGGGTCGTCACCTCGCCCTCGGGCGCGGTGATCCGCGACATCCTGCACCGCCTGCGTGAGCGGTTTCCGCGCCGTGTGCTGGTCTGGCCGGTGGCGGTGCAGGGGGCGGCCTGCGCGCCCGAGGTCGCGCGCGCGATTGCCGGGTTCAACGCCTTGACCGCGGGGGGGCCCGTGCCGCGGCCCGATTTGATCATCGTGGCCCGCGGCGGGGGGTCGATCGAGGATCTCTGGGGGTTCAACGAGGAGATCGTGGTGCGCGCGGCGGCGGCGTCGCGCATACCGCTGATCTCGGCGGTGGGGCATGAGACGGATACGACGCTGATCGACCTGGCCGCGGACCGGCGCGCCCCCACGCCGACGGCGGCGGCCGAGATGGCGGTGCCGGTGCGGACGGACCTGCTGGCCGCAGTCGGCGATCTGGCGGCGCGGCTGGCGCGGGCGGGCGCGGGGGCGGTTGCGCTGCGCCGGCAGCGGGTGAGCGACCTTGGC
>Ga0315902_10010569_pt1 | contig 12195 bp, 18 predicted proteins | sample LakEriMetagenome_9_FD_203523 | JGI IMG/M metagenome (GOLD analysis project Ga0315902, IMG submission 203523) | Freshwater fungal communities from buoy surface, Lake Erie, Ohio, United States - Buoy 12 MA117 | ecosystem: Environmental > Aquatic > Freshwater > Lake > Lake biofilm | place: USA... | reverse complement strand
TACAGGCTGGGTTTATGGCCTATACCAAGTTCTATGAGGTAGCACAAAAAAATACTAAAAAAACTTTTGAAGACTTTGTAGAAAGCCCTTACTACACAGCATTTGTAAAGTTTGGCAGTTTTTTCGTTAACACAAATCCAATTTATCCAGAACGATTTATAGAATTTGTAATACGCAGTAATACAAAATTAGATGCGTGGTGTAGTGATAATTTATATGACATATACATTGCTGAGTTAATCAAACAAGAACCAGCAGATGGTTCTATACAAAGAACTATACAAACAATGATGGACTGGGCTGATAAAAATAACTCAACTTGGGAACACTATTTTTTGTATGTGAATTTAAACAGACTAACACATGATATAAAAGAAGGATTAATCAGTCCGTGGATGTTGTTAAATATTCAATCAGGAAAAGACGCACTGCAAAAAATGAATGATGAACAGTTGGAAATTATCAGTACTATAATTGATCCACAATTTTGGAAACGTAAATTTAAAAACTATCCTGCAGATGTTGAACTAATTAAAGATGTTATCAAAGAAGCGAAAATATTATAATGCCTAAGAAAAAACAAGAACCGGAAGTAGTAGAACAAGATCTAGCAGAAAACGAAGAACCTCTTTCTAGAGATGATTTAGATATCGAAGTTGCTGTTGGTAGCGAGGAACCTGTTGTATATGTAAAGTTCAGCGGCTTTGAGGACATTGAAGATGCTGAAGAATATGCAGAGTTTCTTGCAGAAACTTTACCACTATTGTTATTTGAGTCAACAAGGTTACAGTAATGCCAGATATTGATATTGACTTTGCAGATAGAACAAAAGCATTGGCTTTGTTCAAACATCACAGAGCCAGCAGAGTAGAAGATAACAAATTAGTAGTTCATAACACAGGTGTTTATTTTCATCCTGTGCCAATTGATGCAAGAACTAATCTTTCGTCAATACCATATGATCAAGCAGAAGAACAAGGATTTTTTAAAATTGATTTTCTCAATGTAGGAATCTATAAAAATATCAAAGATGAAAATCATCTTAAGACTTTAATGGAGACTGAACCACTATGGGATTTACTGTTACAGGACGACTTCGTGAACTTATTGTTCCATGTGAATGGGCATGGGTCTATTCTAAGAGAGATGGAACCAAAATCTATAGAAGAATTGGCAGCAGTACTGGCAATGATAAGACCCGCGAAACGTTATCTGATTGGGAAGCCATGGACTACGGTGATGAACGAGATCTGGACGAAACCAGAGAATGACGAATACTACTTTAAAAAGAGTCATGCTACTGCGTATGCTCTTTCAATTATAGTTCAAATGAATCAAATTTGTGAAAGTATTAGTTACGGTTATAGTTAACCAGCTTTTCTAATTAATACTATGCTTCTACGTTTAATTCTTTTGGTGATAATTTGATTTAGACTTACGCAAGGCCCAAGCATTAATTTAACATCTTTGGTACTGAAATTTCTAATAGCGTATCTAAAAGGTTGTATTTCTTTAGCTAGAAAAATACTAATAGGAATTTGTCTATTTGATTCCCACCACCAAGCTTCCCCTAGTTCTAAAAATCTAGTTTTTTCTTCTTCGCTTTTTAAAGAAGTGTAATCATACATGCTAGTGATACTAGAGTCTTGATTAATAATAATGCCCACATATTCTTTGTCAACGTAGTTTATAACACTTATAAATGGGAAGTTTTGTTGTAAGTTTTCTGTTATTCTCATAGGTAAATATTATTAATCAAAGGACCAATAATGCAATTTAATCCAAGTTATTTATACGCAAACAAAGTGGACGTTTTCAGCGATCTTGGCTCCTGGCAAACTGAGAGGTATCGCAAAGTGTATCAACGCACCCTAAAAATTTATCGCGGAGTCGATAATCCTATAGATTTTCAAGTTCGCAACTCTGATCAAAAACCCCAATCCATTGCTGGACAAACTGTGGTATTTAATCTTTTTGCTTATGAGTCGCAAGAACTTATTATGTCCAGAGATTGTACAGTTGTAGATGCTGTTAAAGGTAAAGTATCTGTAACTATCAGTGAAGGAGAAGCATTAACGCTAACTCCTGGATTTTATACATTTTCTTTATATACTCTATCCAATGGTATTAAAAAACCATTGTACGGAGACAGCCAATTTGGCGCACTGGGTAGATTAGAATTAATTGGTAACGTGTATGGTAATGTTATACCTACAGATATCATAACAACTTTTAATACAGAAAGTACGTATAAAGTCAGCAGCATCATTGATGCCAAACCGCATTTGAATAATAATTCTGCACTGCATACTTTTGCGTTCTATGGAACTGCATATAGTGGTAGTGTAGTAATTCAAGCAAGCATGGACGAAAATACCACTACTGGAAATTGGATTGATCTAGCAACAATTCCATTAACCAATTCTTCAATATCATATAAAAATATAGAAGGCGTTTGGAGTTGGTTTAGAATCAAGCATACTCAAACTGCTGGAACACTTGACAAAGTATTGTATAGATATTAAAATGTATCTATGACTCTGGTCTTAGATACCCTACGTACATTACTGCCATATAAAAGAAAGCAAACACCAAGTGGTTGGATTAGCTTTAATGCTCCCTGTTGTCATCATCGTGGTCACAAATCAGATGATAGACTAAGAGGCGGAGTCACATTTAATGAAGGTTTTGTATATCACTGTTTTAACTGTGGATTTTCTACAGGTTGGCAACCAGGTCGTCCAATATCTTTTAAATTACGAGAATTATGTAGTTGGTTGGGTGCGTCAGATGATACTATAAAACGATTAATATTTGAAGCTTTAAAAACCGAACGACCAGATTATGTAAATCAACATTACACCCCTCCAGTTGAATTTACCAAAAAAGAATTACCAGAAGGTAGTTTGCCGTTAATAGAATGGATGCAGGAAAAATTAGATGTAGAAACTGAACAAAAAATATTGTTAGTGATACAATATCTTATTGATCGTGGATTTAATCCGTTGGCAGAAAACTTTTATTGGTCACCGTTAGCGGGTTATGACAATAGAGTTATAATTCCGTTTTTGTATCATGGTCAAACTGTAGGTAGTACTGCAAGACGCATTACACCTGGAAAGCCAAAGTATCTTTCAGATCAGCATCCAAACTTTGTATTCAATATGGATGCACAGGCTAATGATAGAAAATATGTAATTGTCTGCGAAGGTCCATTTGATGCACTGGCAATTGGCGGTGTTGCACTTCTCACAAACGAAATTTCTGAACAACATGCTAGGATAATTAATAGTCTATCCCGTCAAGTTATTTTCGTTCCAGATCAAGATAAAGCAGGTATAGCAGGTATCGATAAAGCTAGAGAATTGGGTTGGAGCGTAGCATTCCCTAATTGGAATAGCAGTATCAAAGATTGTGCCGATGCAGTGAAAGAATACGGAAAAATGTTTACTATTGTTGATATTATAAAGACATCAGTTAGTGGTAATATAAAAATTAATTTGATGAAAAATCAAATGATTAAAAGGATTAAAAATGTTCAGACTAATTGAAAAAATAAAAGAATACATTAAAAGAAAACGTAGATTAAAAGAACTACGTAAAAGAGATCCGTTTATCTATAAATGATTACTTGGGGGATTTCGGCTAACAGTCACAATGCTGCACTTGCAGTATTTGATGAAGATCATTTAATATTTGCCAGTGAATCGGAAAGATTTAGCAAAATTAAAAATGATCCGCATCTACATCACGATTTAATTGACTACGCAAAAACTATTGCGGGCGAACCTGATCTAGTATGTTGGTATGAAAAGCCGTGGCTGAAAACCATGCGTCAAATATTTGCAGGACAAGATTTTGAATACAATAGTGTTAAAAAATATTTGTCTAGGTACAGCATTAATGCCCCTATAAAAACATTTAGACATCATCACAGTCATGCAGCAGCAGGTTATTATACCAGTACATTTAAAGATGCATGTGTTATTGTTATTGATGCAATTGGAGAATTTGAAACTTTATCAATTTGGAAAGGTCAAGGTAAGAATTTAACAAAAGTATATTCACTTTCTTATCCTGACAGCATTGGTTTATTTTACTCTGCAATGACACAACGATGTGGTTTAAAACCCAATGAAGAAGAGTACATTCTTATGGGCATGGCCGCATATGGTGACTATTCAGTGTTATTGAGAGACGTAACAAAAGATTTTATACATTTTCCAACTGATTATAAACATCCTGTGTTGTTTAAACAAAATTTACATAGAGGATGCAACTGGTGGAAACCTGAACTACAATCTCCTAAGCAGTTATTTGATATTGCAGCCGCAACACAGAAGATGTATGAAATTTGTTTTGTTAGAATTTTACAGTTCGCACAACAACTTGTTGAAAGTGAAAATTTAGTGTTAATGGGAGGCTGTGCTTTAAATTGCTCAGCTAATTCAAAAATCTTTGATTACTTTAATGATGCATGGATCATGCCTGCACCAGGGGATAGCGGATCAGCCATTGGTGCAGTGTTAGCACACAAAGGAACACGTATTAAATGGACAGGACCGTATTTAGGTTACGATATTAGTCCACGAAAATTAAACAGAGAAATTGTTGAATACTTACAGATAAACAAAATATGTGGAGTAGCTAGAGGCCCTGCAGAATTTGGTCCACGTGCATTGGGCAATAGGAGCTTACTGGCAGATCCCAGGGATCCTAGTATAAAAGATCGTGTAAACGAAATAAAGAAAAGAGAAACATTTAGACCATTTGCGCCTGCTATATTAGAAGAACATGCCAACAGGTATTTTGTAATGCCTACAAAGAAAAGTCCATATATGCAATACACTGCATATTGTCTACAACCAAATTTATTTCCTTCTATTGTTCACAAAGACGGAACCAGTAGAGTTCAAACAGTTGGTCCTAATGATAATCCTAAATTTAGAGAACTGTTAGAAATGTGGTATGCTAAAACAGGATGCCCTATGTTGTTGAATACCAGTTTGAATATAAAAGGCGAACCTATAGTAAACGACCTAGCAGATTCAATGACTTGGGCCAGTACCTATGGTTTACCTGTTTTTAATTAGAATGTATAATAATAACTATGATTGACAATTACAGTCCCGAAACACAAAAAATATTCTTAGAAATGATGATGGCTGATGCTGAATCTTATTTCAGATGTCAAAGCATCTTTGATCACAGTCTATTTGATCGACGTTATCAAGAATCTGCCGAATTTATTAAAGTATACGTTGATCAATATCGAGCAATGCCAGAATATAACATGGTCAATGCTGCCTGTAACACAGATTTTAAAAAGCCAGACAGCGTTAAAGAAGGCCATGTAGATTGGCTATTGGATAGTTTTGAAAAATTTGTAAGACACAAAAGTATTGAACGTGCAATCATTAATTCTGCAGATCTATTAGACAAAGGCGATTATGGATCTGTTGAAACTATGATTAAAGAAGCAGTACAGATTGGTCTTGCTAAAGATATGGGCACTGACTACTTTGCAGATCCTAAATCACGATTAATGGGATTAAAAGATAAAAACGGACAAATATCTACTGGCTGGAAAAATCTTGATAATAGATTGTTTGGCGGTATGAATCGTGGCGAGCTTAATATTTTTGCTGGTGGTAGTGGTGCAGGTAAATCATTATTTCTTGCAAACCTTGGTCTTAATTGGGCAATGGCTGGATTAAATGTTGTCTATGTAACATTAGAACTTAGTGAAGCATTAGTTAGTATGCGTATTGACAGTATGCTAACAGGAATTCCAACAAAAGAAATTTTTAAAGATATTGAAAACGTTGAAACCAAAGTTAAACTGATTGGAAAGAAGGCAGGTGCATATCAGATCAAATATGTACCAAGTGGTAAAAATGTTAACGATCTAAGAGCGTATATTAAAGAATTTGAAATTAAAACAGAACGTAAGGTTGATGTTATCTTAGTTGACTACTTAGACTTACTAATGCCAATCAGCAGAAAGATTAGTCCTGCAGATTTGTTCATCAAAGACAAATATGTTTCTGAAGAACTGCGTAACTTTGCAGTTGAACGTAAAGCTATTCTAGTCACAGCCGCACAGTTGAATCGAGGTGCTGTAGAAGAAGTAGAATATGATCACAGTCATATCTCAGGAGGACTTAGTAAGATTCAAACTGCAGATAATGTGTTTGGTATTTTTACATCACGTGCTATGAGAGAGCGAGGACGTTATCAATTACAATTAATGAAAACTAGATCATCAAGCGGTGTAGGAATGAAAGTAGATCTAGAATTTAATTTAGAAAGTCTAAGGATCAGCGATCTACCCGAAGATGAACAAGAATCCAGTGGAGGTATGCGTCCTACTTCTGGAATATTAGATGACATAAAACGCAAAGCCACAGTAAAGGCCCATCAAGAGGACTCTGAACCAAATCCATTCCAAGGTGCTGCTGTACCTAAAGTAAGAGCCAATGTTGAGAGCACGAAACTGCGGGATCTGCTGAACAATATTGGTAATGAAGAATAGAAGAGTAAAACTTTGTGATTGGACCCAAAGTCGTAGTATCGATACTGTTGATTTAAATTGGGTTAGAATAAGACAACTAATAGGATCGCCTAAAGTAGATTGGTTGTTAGATCAACCGCAAACTAAATGTCAATTAGTAGTTGATAAACTCAACGAAAATATATCCTTAGTAGCTGAATTTTACGATGATGCTACATTAGTGCTTTACCATTTAACTTGGGCTAAATAATGGATGCGAGCAAAAGAGTTTATTTTTGAAAGAGAATTTTCTAAAAGAAAAAGTGCTACTCTAAGTACTACTTACGAGTATCCTTCTATGCCCAGTGCCGATGCCTATAGAATTTATAGATTTGGTATGGCTATGGCAAATCATACTATGGCCAATAAAGAAGGACCTACTGGTAATCATGCTGTTATTGTTGCTTATACCGATGGTGACGATGAGATTATCAAAGGTGCTGAAAAAACTACCGGACATAAAGGAAATCTAGCTGCGGATCGTGGAAGTCACGAACCAACAGATACCAACAACGTAAGTCCGGTATCTAAACTAAAACGTAACAAATACGGAGTTTAATATGTGGTTACGTGAGTTTGATTCTTCTAATAAAATTGTTACTGTTAACAAACGATTAAATCCTAAAATTTGGAATGATAGTGAACTTAATTCTGAAGTAACTAAAAAGCTATTAGAAATTGCTCGTGCATTTGAAGAATTTATTGGTATTGATCTTGATGTAATTGATTATACTATTACAGGATCTAATGCCAATTATACTTGGACTGAATACAGTGATTTGGACCTACATCTTATCATTCCGGGTACGCCCTCGGAAGAACAACGTGAACTTTTCAATGCTAAGAAAGCTCTTTGGGGCGAGCAACACAACATCACAATAAAAGGGTTACCTGTAGAATGCTACGTACAGGGCCAAGACGAACCTCATCACAGCACAGGCGTGTATAGCATTGCTCAAAATCAATGGTTGGTTGAGCCAAAGAAAGTCAAACCAAAAGTAGATGATGCTGCTGTTGAGGCCAAAAAAGATGCAGTCATGCATGATATCGAAACAGCTATGTTAAGCAAAGATCTCAACAAGCTACGTATAGTTAAAGAGAAAATTACCAAGATGCGTAAAGCAGGACTTGAACGTGCTGGCGAATGGTCAGTGGAAAACTTGGTATTTAAAATTCTACGTAATCTAGGCCTTATTGATCAAATCACAGAAAAGATTCGTGAACTAGAAGATCAAGAACTCAGCCTGGAACAACAAACAAATATTCTAAACTAAATATTTCTGCGTGTGAGGCGATCTGAGCTAGGCCTAAATCAACTTTAAGGAGATTTAGATGGCCAGAGGCAAAAAGCAAGAACAGGCAGCAACCCCTGAAAAGTCCGAAATGGACATGATTAAAGAGTTGCAGGATGAACTACGCTTTCTAAGAGAACAGCGTACAGCCAAATCTGCTGATCCAGAGCAGGTGGCTAAACAACAAGATCTTATTGCTAAGAATACTCGTAGAGCCTGGGACTCAGAAGCTCTAGTGCAGTTCAATGTGGCTCAAGTTCAAGTAGCTCGTAGTATTGTTGAAGAAAACGTTACAGATGCCATGCAAAGTTACACTATTAATGCAGGCGGTAATCGTGAACTGATCATGCGTACTACAGACGATGTTTATCGCAATCGTATGATGATGTTGACACAATTACAACCTGCAACACCTATGCAGGCGTTATTCCAAGATTCAATGATTACCAAAACTAAGCTAGAATATCTGCATCATCGTAATCATGTTAATCAAGAAATGGTTACTATTATTCAAGAAATGGCCGCAGCTATTCGTGCAATTGGGGATGTGTCAGAGCGGTTCTATGCTATCAATGAATATATGGTTGAGCACTGTGACGAAGTCAGCGATGAAAATGCATTATGGTTTGATGGTGAATTACAGAACATGATGCAGTCAGCCACACAAGATGGTAACAGTCAGCGTGTAGAATTATCAGAAACAGAAACTGATATCCTTCTAAAAGCAGCAGAACTAAACCGTTTAGAAATTCGTGCTCTAGCAGGATTGGCTGATAGTTTAGGTGAACACCTACAAGAATGTCAGGATCACGGTAATGAACTACGTGATGAAGTTATTAACTTGCGTGAAAAAGTTGACGGTACACAAAAACGTATCGCTAATCGTATTGCACCTTCAAAATGATATTTCCAGACAAGCCTAGGCCTCCGTGGCAGTACGCCAAACCTAAGTTGACTACGGGCAAGGTCCCAGTGATCCTGCCTGTAGAAAAACCTAAAAAAGAACCTAAGCCTGCGGGGTATTATCGTGAACGTATTGAATTTGCTGCAATTGTTATTGGCATGTATTTTTGGATACAATATTGGATTCAGTATCAATAGTATTTGATCGTTTGACACCTGACTTGGTGTTGCCTTTTAGACGTTGGAGTCGTATTAGACGTATAAGAAATGCACTAAGAGGAATTCAAAGGTGTCATCCGGCGATCAAATTTAAAACTATACGCAAGGATAATATTATTACTGTAGAATTTGAAACTGGGTCGATGTTGACCCAGTTTGCACTTTTGTGGCGAGCTGATTTGCCCGCTTGGCGTAGACTTTAGTCGTTACGTTGACCAAATAGCTGTAGAAGGCTAAGAAAGATATTGATAAAGTTCAAGTACAGACTTAGTGCGCCCCATACTTCCATCTTACCGTCATTTTCATAGCTGATCATCTGGCGAATGTTCTGTGTGTCGTAGGCAGTTAGTCCTAGAAAGATCACAATGGCAATTGCCGAAATCACCATCTGCATTACCGAGCTGCCAATAAAAATGTTAATAATGCTGGCAATGACAATGGCAATCAAACCCACAAACATAAACTGACCCATACTGGTCAAATCACGTTTGGTAAAATAACCATAACCACTCATAACACCAAACAACACTGCTGCGGCCATGAATGCTGACACAATTGACCCCATGTTATAGACCACAAAGATCGTGGCAAAACTCAGACCCATGATGGCAGCAAAACCATGTAGGAAAATCTGTAGGGTACTTTTGCTCATACGCTCGTAGGCAAAGCCTGCGGCCAAAATAGCTACCAGCGGAGCAAACATCACTAGCCATTTTAAGGGTGTGCCAAACAGCAGAGCCATCAATGCAGGACTGCCAGCTACCAGAGCACTGACAATCATACTGGTCAACACAGCCAATCCCATGTGACCATAGACTCGACCCATGGCTGAATTGATTTCTCTAGCGGAACGGTAGATTCCCGTACCTAGTGTAGCGTCAAACATAAAAAGACTCCTTGAAGTTAATGTAAGTATAGTTTAGCAGAAATATTTATAGTTGTCAATTGCAGATCAGGCAATTTTCTTGTAAAATTATTAAATACGCATATAACCAAAGGTAACATCATGTTAAGCATCATTACACAAATCACAGAAGAAATACAGGAACTGATCAAGGACGATCCAGTTCGTCCGGAAATTCCTCTAGAGCAGCGCATCAATCAACAGAGTAAAATCTACGTGTTAAAAGACGACGGTACCGGTAAGGCCAGTGCTGTGGTATGTGTGAAATTTTTACCCAAAATCCCCGAATCAGTTGATGAACTGTTGAACACCATGAATGGCAGTTCTACCGCAGTGTTCTATACCATTTGGTCATATGCACAGGGTGCCGGACGAACATTGATAGAACAAGCTCAAGCAGAAATCAAACAGCACAATCCCGAAGTAACTACCTTTGTGACCCTAAGCCCCAAAACAGAAATGGCCCGCAAATTCCACCACAAAAACGGTGCCACTACCTACAGAGAAAATGCTGACTCAGTTAACTATCTTTACAAATAACTAGACTGTGTTCGGGCCACTGCATGATCCACTGCAGACCGCAAAACTGATTGTGAAACAGCAGATACCAATCTAAAGCAGTAGCTGATTCCATACCCCTCATGCTGACACTTCTGGGCCAATAGTCCACCCAAGACTGCCAGGAAATCAACAGCTCTTGTTGTGGTACAGCTAATTGTTGTGTATAGACAACTAACATAAAAATATTTACGCAGAAGTCTAAAAAAGAGCGCGAAGCGCCGCTAGATTTTTTTCTAGAGCGAAGCGACAGCGGTAGCGCAAGATCGGTAAAAGGTTTTTTAACTGGGAGTTATCAGAGTAGTTTATTCTACGCCGTGATCGTCAATCCAGCGTAGAGTCCACACTAGGCGAAATTCTATATGTAGTCTAGATTATGCTGCCTAACTAGATCTGGATAGGCTAATAGCATTAAAGACAGATACTGAGCAGGTATCCAAAAGTCTATGACATCGTTGCGTATGCTCATATAACCACCATGGCGCTGCACAAACTCCCATACGTCTTCATCATCGTAGGGTTCGTATACTGTGAGCCTATAACAGTAATAAGTGGTGTCAATCACATGAATATTTAATGATAATTTTAAATACTAGTATATGCATATTGAGTTCATGTTGCCAACTGGAGCGGGTGGACAATCAGCTCTATACTATAACACTGTACTGGATCAACATCTAGTAGAGTGGAGTCAATATTACCATTGCACATATACCAAAACACTGACCTATTATAGAGCTAGTATACAGCTGAACAGTGAGCAGGCGTATACACTGTTTGCACTGACTTGGACATGGTCTACACCCAAGTGGATTATCAAAGAAGATTAAAGTCTTGCAGCTGAAAAAGGCTACAGCCCAAAAAAAATCTGCTGCGCAAAAATTTTTGAGGAGTACTTGAGTAGCCCAGCTGGCTGCTTTTTAACCCGCAAATAACATGTATACTGCTGCTGAAAAAAGAGCCACTACAGAAATGACTACAAACAGTTGTATACAGATATACAAATACTTGAAAAAACCCTGGTCCATAAGCTGACTAGTATACTAGAGAAAAGGCTGCAGGTCAAGTGTAAACCAGCTGCGCAAAAAATTTAGGTGGAGTACTTTTCATTTCAGGGTGGTGATTTTGCTACCCCAGCTCCAAAATGTTGCGTATAAACAACACTATGCCCCCCATGCCCCTCGACTGAACCTCCCCACCACCGGCCCCCCTAGATTCCTCTCGAGTTCCTCAGAATCCTAAAGTCAAAAAAAATCCTACCTCTGGGGTAGGATTCTCTGGTTCAGGCCACCTTATCTCAGTGCTGCCTCTAGCGCAGCTAGGACCTCTGTGCGCGGTGCGCTTTTGCGTAGCCCTAGCTCGTCACGTGCTATAGCTGTTGCTGACCTGCCCCTGCTGCTGCGGCGCAGTCCCATCAGCTCTAACTTGACTGCGGCCTTCAGTGCTGCTATGCGGAACAGTGCAATCTGCTCTGGTGTATTCAGTACAGTCATCATCGTCTCCTTAGTAGGGGTATGCTGCGATGGCTATCATTACCATTGCTGTCAAGTACAACCAACCAATGCTTATACGCTTTTGCATTCTATCGCTCCTTGGTGTCACTGCGTTGTTGCAGTGTTTATAGTATACCCTCAGCTGTCCAAAATGTCAACCAATTTACTCCGGTTTGAACACTAGATATTTGTGCTGTTTCAACAGCTGGATTGCCGCTCGGACCTCCCTGGCTCTGAGTTCCTGATACTCTAGGTTCTCACGTGCGGCCTTCA
>Ga0315902_10010568_pt1 | contig 12196 bp, 10 predicted proteins | sample LakEriMetagenome_9_FD_203523 | JGI IMG/M metagenome (GOLD analysis project Ga0315902, IMG submission 203523) | Freshwater fungal communities from buoy surface, Lake Erie, Ohio, United States - Buoy 12 MA117 | ecosystem: Environmental > Aquatic > Freshwater > Lake > Lake biofilm | place: USA... | reverse complement strand
ACCCCGGTCGTGACGTCACAATCAAGATCGGCATGGTGCACCAGGTGCAGTCGCCACAGTACCGGTACGGCGTGAAACAGGACATGCTGCAGATAGATGGCCAGATCCATGATCATGACCGTCACAATGACCTCGAACCAATCCGGCCAGTCCACATGATTCAACACGCCCCAGCCATGCTCGAGGGCCAAGGCCGCCGTCGCCGCCGCTGTGAGCGGGAGAAGACTGCGAACGCCGACAGTGTTCAGTACCAGCAATCCGAGGTTGTTCGCCCAGCGTTTTCCCTGATGGACAGTCAACCTTCGCCTGGGCTGGATCAGCTCCCACGTGGACAGCCCCACCAGCAGCAGAAGGAACGCTGGAACGCGAATGGCCAACTCGGTCTGTTCGGTCATGACGGGTCAAGCAGATTGTGGTCGGAACCGGCTCGTCAGCACGGATCTTCCCAGATTCCCGGAAAACCGGAAGGCCTGTATCCGACTTCGACAGTCGGGCACACCAGGTCCGCTTTCGGGCAATGCCTGACTGCTGACTGGACTCGCACATTTGGGCTCGCCCGCCACTTGAACTGTCACTGTGTGCTCGCAGGCCCAGCCCTCCAACATTTTCACTTCCCCCCCCCATCCACTCATCCGGGTTTTCGGTGAGTGCTGCCATGGAGTCATTCGCAAGCGTCTCCCGTTCACACGCGACCACGCCGGAGATTGTTCCCCAATGTGCACTTCCCGGCCGCTGTGAAAGCACTGCGAACACGACATCACCAACGGCAGCACTTCTGTTTGGGAAGTGACCGGCCGCCCTGTCGCTGTCAAGCCGGGTTTCAAGATCGATCAGGAACCCCGACGGTGCAGTACGACCGATGCATCGCTCCCTCCGGAAGGAATTCCACCGAGTGATCTCACCACCGTGACTTCGACACGGCAGATCGGTGCCGTTCAAGGGGCATGGGTCCGTTTGCGCGGTCCCTTTCGGCGTTCCCGGGCCTCCCCTACCAAACGGGCGAACGACGCCATAATCTGGAGGAACATAAGCCGCCCAAACGTGTCCGGAGAGGAGTGCAGCGTGCCCGATTGGTTGTTCAACCTGACTGTCCCACAGGTCCTGACCCTGCTGTTCGCGGTGTTCATGGGTGGAACCTGCCTGGGAGCAGTGCTCTTGCGCCCGGTCCTCCATCGCCTGGTCCGCCGTGAAAACGACTGGAACTCGGTCGTCAGCGCCGTCCTGTCATGCTTTGGCGTTTTCTATGGACTTTTGCTGGGCCTGCTGGCGGTTGCCGCCTATGAAAACCGCAGCGGTGTCGAAGATGTGGTGACCCGTGAGGCACTGTTTCTGCTTGGCTTCTACAGCGATCTCGACGCCACCTATCCCCCCGAGGTCGCCGAAGAGATGGGAGGCCTGCTGCGGGAGTATGTCGACACGACCATCGAGAAGGATTGGCCCCAGCAGTGCCAGGGAGAGATTCCTTCGGACGGGTCGCTGGCGATCCTGAAGCTCAACCGGCGCCTGCGGGATTACGAACCCCAGTCCGAACGGGAACGGCTGATCCACCAGCAGTTGCTGAATTCGTGGGACCACTCGCGGGAATTCCGGCGACAACGGCTGTATGCCGTTGCCACCGGTCTCCCCGACATCCTCTGGTCGGTCGTGCTGCTGGGAGCCGTCGTGACGATCGTCTTCCTCTACCTCTTCGATCTGCACCTGCGAAACGTGCTGCTGCTGGGGGGGCTGCTCTCGTTCTTCATCGCCACCGTGATTGGTGTGATTCTCGTGCAGGATCGCCCCCTCCAGGGTCCGCGGGCCGTCTCCCCCCAACCCTTCGTCATGCTGCGGGAACGGGCCCTGCAATTCCGCGAACACCTGCAACGCAACCGCTGAACGGAACGCTGTCACGGCACCCGCACATGATCCCGATCCCTCGGGCGCGGCAGCTTTTGGCTGGCAATCGCTGATTGGCCGCAGTCACCCGGCGACCAACTCCGCCGTCGACCATCGGGGGACTCCCGGTCGTGCCTTGCCCAGAACCCCGGCTGGCAGCACCCATGCTCAGCACGCACCGCCTTCCCCCGTTCGATGCAACCGATCGGCGGGTGGCACAACGCGACCTCCCGATGGCCTCCCCCCGGCGGTACGACACACCGTCATCGATTTGCAGGCAGGACTTTGTGCCGCCGTTCTCCCGGGTGGAGGTGTGGTCCCGGTGACCCGGATTCCTGTCGTTCCGTTCTGCCACGTCCTGGGGTCGGTCCACTCGTTCCTGGTGGAGGCTGGTCATTCAGGAGAGCGGCTGCCCCGTGGGAATCGGCCATACCGCGTGCATGCGTCTCCCCGGATATCGCACCACTTTTGTGACTTTCCACGGCACCGCTCATCCGCAGGGCCCACGGTTGGACGGACATCGTGAGAAGCCTCCACCATCAGATTTGACCGGCCTCGCGGAGTGCGACGAACATCCTGCGATAGTCTCCGGATTGCAGGTGTCCATGCAACGGCACAAAGATCCGCGTTTCTTTCAGCGCTCGGGTGTTCGGTAGCTGGATCCCCTGAACCTGGGCGAGATCCAGCAGATTGGTCGTGCCGGTCTCCACCCGCTTCCGAAACAGAACGTCTCTCGCCACCGCGGTATTCCGGACCGGGATGACAAATTGCCAGTAGGTGGGGTCCTGCCCGGTTGGCTCCGCCGGGAACTCCGGTGATGGGCTGCTGGACGCCGTCACCTCCCGCCAGGCCCGGTGGGCGGTGCGGGCGCATTCGCGTCGTGATTCGAGCACGCTGTCGAGTCGGTCGAGGTGTCGCAGGATGGTCCGCACCTGGATGCTGGCAATGTCCTCGAAGTAGTAGGCCGGGAGGGCCCTGGCATCGAGCGTCAACGCGATCCCGGGGCCGAGGATTTTTTCGAACAGGGCGGGACTGACCGCCTTGAGGCATGCCAGTGCGGGGAACGTGGCGAGGTTGAACACGTACCGGTTCAGGGCGGTGTTCCAGATCAGTGTCCGGCGGATGCATCCCCGAACGCGCCCCCGTGCCGGCTCGGTGAGACGCTCCGCCGCTGCGGCGACCCTCTGTCCAAGTGCCGACTGGTTGGTGATCACAAACGCCCCGTTGTAGCCGTCGACATATTTCAGCAGCGAAGCGCTGTGCACACCGGCGTCACCCCAGGTGCCGAGACAGCGACCGGCATACGTCGCCCCGATATTGTGGGAGACATCTTCAATGACCCGTGTGCCGGCCGCCTGGCAGGCGTTGATGATCTCCTCCACCGGCGGCACATAACCGAAGAGATACGTCAGCAGAAATGCCGCCGGTCGCCGTTCCAGTTTCCGGGCCAGATCCTCCCGATCGGGACCAAAGGTATCCAGCTCGATATCCACAAACACCGGCCGCAGGCCGAGTGACAGGACAACCTCCAGCATCGGTCCGATGGAAATCGGGGTCATCAGCACTTCGCTCCCCGGGGGGAGATCCATCGCCTCCAGCACGGCATGCACGCAGGTGCGGGCATACGGGAAGGGGATCGCCTCTGAGACGCCGAATCGACGCTTGACACTTTCAACCAGCTGCGACTTCTCCGCCGGGGTCGCCCGCGTGACGGACTGCCCGGGTCGGAGCAGGGAGGTGGCGAAGGTCGACAGGTCCTCGCCCAGCGAATGGCGAACTGAGCCGCGGCTGACTGCCATCATCAGCAATCCTCGGGAACAAGACGAGACTTCCAGCAACTCGCGACACGATGTCCATTGGCCATCGTCAAGAGCGCGGCGGTGCTGGCAGGAATGGATGGGAACGCGGAACTGTCCAGCACGTAAACCCCGGCGCGCCCCTGGATTTCTCCAGTCGGCCAGCATTCGGTCGGCAGGCTCGGCTGCTCGCGCATGGGGAGCGTCCCCCCAAAATGCCAGCCTCCGAGACGATTGCCGCGGAAAAAATCGACCAATCGCCCGCTGTAAGGAATCGGCAACATCCGCAACGTGCGCCAATGTCGCAACACGGCCCTGCGCACATCGCGCACCAGTTGCGGCACAGGGCCACAGGGGAGTTCCTCGATCGACACCTTTTGCCTTGTCCCATCGGATTCAACGGTCGACTGCAGTCTTGCCAACTCGTGGCCGTGCGATGCCTGCAGACTGAGCGCGAAGTAGACCAGATGCCGGGATTGCCTGACAAGGGGATGCAACAACCGCGGGACTCGCGCGCAAATGGCCTCGACGATCTGTTCGTTGATGGCGGTCAGTTGCGTATGCGACCACGAGTCGCCTGTGCCGGGGGAGCGCAATTCGAGGAACAGTTCCGGCACATCATTCCGGCGGCGAATCTGCACTGCAGGATTGGCCCGCCCGGGAAACCGGAAGAACGCGTGCATCGCCAGGAGGGGCGACTGGATCGAGTAATGCCGTGTGCCGGACTGATTCAGGCTGCGGTCGACAATGGCAGTCGTGTTGACGCAGCCGGCCCCCAGAAACACGGCATCGAATGTCGCCGCCCCGGGCACGCCCCCCACCGTGTACGACAATTCCACCCGGCCCTCTCGACTTGTGACCTGGGTGACATAACAGCCACCGGTGTACTGCACGGCCCCCGCCGAAACCCAGCGCTCGAATTCGTCCCGGAGGGAAAACGGGCGTATCGCGGCATCCTGGGCAGAGTCCACTGCAGACCGGGAAGTCGCGATGCGTGACAGACCGACGACAGACACTGTTCCGGATCGCGGAGTCTCGCCGACGGTCGCCGCCTCGGGAATCACAGGAAACACCGCGTCGAGGGCATCGGGCTCGTGCAAGACTGCCAGGCTGCTGAGTACGGCGGTGTAGTCCTCCACGCGGGGCCAACTGGCCTGGGGCCAATCGCACAAATCGTGGTTTTTCGGGTAGAGCATCGCTCCGCTGTAAACATTGCTGTGGCCTCCCAACGCGTGGCTCGAACACAGCCGCTGCGATTCGAGTTGGGTGGGAAAGTCCGGGTCATTGATTCCATAGCTGTAAAACGAACCGTCGCACTTCTTGGCGTTGTGCACGGTCCGGTGGGCCCAATCACTTGTGGCCCTGGTCAGGCCCACATCGAAGATGTGGATGCAGACGTCGTCGTCCCACGCCAGGGCCCGTACCGCCCCCCACGCCGCGAATCCAGAACCGACGACGGCAATTGTGCGTGTCATGGGCGGCCGGGCTCAAACACAATCGGCTTGATCCTGCGCGCCGGATTCCCGGCGTAGAGCCAACCCGACTCGGTGCTCTTCGTCACAACGGAACCGGCCCCGATCAGGCAGTCGGCTCCAATTTCAACGCCGGGAAGAATCAGACTCTGGGCGCACACCCAGGCCCCCTGGCCAATCGTAACGGCACCAGTCGTTTGATAGACCCCGGCCAGCCGACTCGCGACCGGAGTAATGGTGTGGGTATAGATGGCCACATTGTGCGAGAGGGTCACCCGGTCACCCACGGAAATCAGCTCGGGAAAGTTGGTATCGAACACCACATTGAATCCCACATAGCAGCCGTGCCCGATTCGGACGCCGCACATCCGTAACATCATGATTCGGAGCGACGAGAACGGCAGCAGCCACATGCCGATCATCATCGCATAGCGTCGGAAGAAGGCCAGCAGCAGACGCATCCCATGAGTCCCCGTATTCCTGCCTCAGCCCGGAACGATTCGCCTGACAACGGTGGTGCTTGACGGAAGAACCGAGACCCACCTCCAGCCGCAGTGTTCCATCGTCGATTGGGAACCACAATCGCTGACCTTCAAGGTCGAGCGTACCGAGTGACAAGCCCTCTCACAACGGAACAGTCGGTCGCCACTCCACCTTCCAGACGCTGGTGCCGGGCCCGTGAGCGGCGGTTTTCGCCTGGTCCAGAGTACACAATCTCGACACGGTGAGTTCCAGAGCATCGCCGAGGGGGTCGGCAAGGCAGGGGCGCAGTCGCCCAATCGTGTTGGCAACGCTCGAGATGGCGGGCGCGCGAGACAACCGTCGTCGGAGGAAATCAATCACCACAACCTGAGCCTCTGCGCCCCTCCTTCCCGAGACCAACCGAAGGAGAAGCCTGACCGTGTGGAGTCTGGTTCGGCCGCGACTCACACCCTCACCAGTTCGTTGTCGAGAATTCGACCCGGGATGGCACGGTTTGTGTCAGGCTCACTCCGCCGATCATTCTTCACCATTTCCCTGTCTGCTCCGCGCAGTGCCGGATTCCGAAAGGTCCCGAGCGATGTGCACACCCAGCAGGCAGCCGAGTGTCACGGCGCCACGACCGGCCGAGTGTCACACGGTTGGCGGGCCTCAAGCACCGGGCAACACCCTGACCAAAGCCTTCCGGAAAGCCTTGGCAATCCTGCTGGAGACTTCGCGGCGGGAGTTGATACATTCGTCCTGAGAACCGCGTGTCAGTGCTTTCCGACAACAGGGATCATCGGGGGCTCATTCCTTGATCGTCACCTTGTGACTCGGCGAATGGCCGCCGCCGCCCGACCGGGTGGTCCGGTGTCACAACCTGGGGGTGCGGGTGGTTGGCGTGTGCGACGGTCGCGAGCCGTTTATCGATTGTCCCTTACTGTCCCCCCTGCTGTCCTCAGTCAGGAACGAGCCTGCATGAATCGTTTGATCTGTCTTCCCTGCCTCGATTCGGCCGACCTGGCCGGGGCGTGCCGTCGGCAGTTGGATATCGCTCCTGAACAGGCCATGCGACTGGGATGGTCGGCTCTGGAGATTTGCCAGGCAGGGCAGTACCAGAACCAGGCCGGGGCGTTGATCGACCTGCGACCATTGCTGGCACACGCGCAGTCCCAGGTGGTGAGTCTCCCGCCCGATGCGGCATTGCCTTCCTCTCCCCGGCGGTCGTTCCCCGAGACCCGCGTCCGGGTGTGCAATGACACGACCTTGAATGCGGCGCGGGACATGATCCGGCGCGGTGTGCGCCCCCTCGCACTGAACATGGCGAACGGCGTTGCGCCAGGCGGGGGGTTTCTGTCGGGCGCGCGGGCACAGGAGGAGACACTCTGTCGGTCGTCCGGGCTCTTCCTGTCGCTCCGGGACGATCCAATGTATGACGCCCATCGTGAGCGGGAATTGCCCGATTCCACCAACTGGGCGATTCTGTCGCTCGACGTTCCAGTCTTCCGCTCGGAAGACGGCACACCACTCGACGAGCCCTGGACGCTCTGCTGTTTGACCTGTGCCGCCCCGTACGCCCCCACCGTCGAACAACCCCAATCGGGAGATCTGCTGCAGTCCCGGATCGGTCGTGTGCTGGCCATTGCCCAGGCGTACGGCTTTGACAGCCTCGTGCTGGGGGCCTGGGGCTGCGGAGCGTTTCAGAACGATCCACACCGTACGGCCCGCGACTTTCGCACCGCACTCGAGACCGAATTCGCGGGAGCTTTCCGGGAGATCGTGTTCGCCATCACCGACTGGTCCCCCGACCGCCGGTTTCTTGGACCATTCCGCGACAGGTTTGCCGAGACCTCCGCTGGTGACATCCAGCCATAACCACCAGGCTGGCCCGAGATCGACATCGACCCGACATTGCGGCCTTTGGCGTCGTGATGCCCCGCGAGGCCGCGCGGCTTGCCGACTCGGCTCGTTCAGAGTTGCCCCTGCCGCGCAGTCGGCTCGCCTCTTCGCTCGCGCCGCGTCGTGGAGAGGAGCCTGCTGCCCCCTGCCGATGGTCAGTGCTGTTCCTCTTGTCAGACACAATTTCGTGCGGTATGAGTCTGTCCACTCATCGCTGGAATTCCCACAGGAACAGACTTGGTTCAACCCCGCACTTTTGCCATTGGTGATATCCACGGCCATGCCCGCGCACTCGATGCGCTGTTGCGGGCCATCGACCTCCAGCCGGAAGACACCGTCATCTTCCTGGGAGACTACCTCGATCGCGGACCTGACAGCCGGGGTGTGGTCGAGCGGATTCTGCAGCTTCAAGCCCGCCACCGTGTCATTCCCCTGCTGGGCAATCATGAGGCGGCCCTGCTGGACGCCCGCGACCGCGACTCGGCCCGCGAGTTCTGGCTCTCGCCAGCCTGCGGAGGCCTCGCCACCCTGGCGTCGTACGACACCGAGGCCGTCGATCTCGGGGTGATTCCCGAACGGCACTGGCAGTTTCTCGAGCAACTCGCTTTGGTCCACGAGACCGACTCGCACTTCTTCATCCACGCCAACTATGCCGCCAACTGGCCTCTCGATCAGCACGACAGTCGCACGGCCCTGTGGCTCGACCTGCGCGAGTTTCCCGGCCCCCACTACTCGGGGAAGAGGGCGATTGTCGGGCACACCCCGCAGAGCGATGGGTGCATTCTCGATGCCGGGTATCTGCTCTGCATCGACACTGGCTGCGGCTTCGGCGGCTGCCTGACCGCCCTCGAAGTGAACTCGGGGGAGATCTGGCAGGTCAGCGAACAGGGACTTTCTGCCTAGGAACCTCTCCATGACCGCTCCTCTCTCCTGGAACAGCCCGGCGGACCGGGTCCGTGCCGTGTTTGGCCTGCCTGCGGAGGCACCGCTCCCTCCCGTCCACGCCGAAACCCTGATTGTTTTTCGCCAGCATCTCGCCGACCTGTGGCCAGGCAGTCCGCAGCCAGGCATGTACTGCGAGCCCGGGCGGTTTCAGAGCACCGCGATTTTGCTCTGCGGCATCTGCGAGGCAATCGACGATACGCGAGGAGTCTGTGGGTTGCTCGCGGGGGAATCGCTTGATGGCGAATACCCTCTCGCAGCGGTGACTCTCGACGCCGACGCGGAATGGAAAGAGACCCTCGACGACTATCGGCTCTGGTACGGCCAGAAGCTGGTGGAACCCACCATGGGCACCGACCCGCGTGGTGGATCATTTCCCGCCGCGTCATGACTCACGGTGGTCTGAGCTCACGCCGCGAGACTGCAGTTCAACGCGAAACGCGACCATCGCCTGTGGTCCGTAGGCATCACGGCGGGAATGACGCGCCATCCCATACAACGCCGTCCCGCACCACGCCGTCCCGCACCACACACCCCGCGCGACACCGGCCAGGGCGGTGACACCCAGCGCGGCGACGCGGGTGGCAAGGACCGTGCCTGTTCCGCCCGGTTACTCCTGCGTGGGCACGAGGAGGTATTTCTCCCTCAGCAGCCAGAGCACTGCCGTGAGTCGGGCCGGCACCCGATCCGACTGGATCAGGGTGTCGAGGACCTCCTCGACTGCCACCACGCTGACCCGTTGGGCCATCGGACGAGACAACCGGCTGAGGACCGGATCCAGTTGCGCCCACAGCCCGTTGTTGGCCCTCGGCAGCAGGAACACGACCGAGTCCGACTCACTGCGGGCGGCCAACCAGATGTTCCGCAAGATCTGGTAATTCGCGAAGAACTCGGCAGGCTCGAGAAGTTCGGGGGCCACGACCCCCTCCAGAACCGGGCGATAGATTTCGGTCAGTTTTGTCCGATGGCGTGCATCATCCTGGGCCGATCCGAATTTCTGCTCGGTCAGCTTGACCTCGCAGTAGGTCTGCACGCCGGTGGCGGTGTGCCAGCGGACATCGGCATTTGTCCCTTCCCGGCTGTCGGCAATGTGTTCGAATTCCCAGCCTGCACAATCCCCCGAGAGGCCCATCGCCCGCAGCAACACCTCCCCAACCCCCGCCTCGAAGAAGGGAAAGAACAGGTTCAAGGCGAAGGCCTGCGACGAGTTGAGATGATGAAAGTACTCGTGCAGTTCCATCTGAGGCTGGCTTCGCAGGTAGGTCTGCACCTCCCGCCGGATCGGCTCCACAATGTTGAGCCATGCCAGAGCCTGGGGCAGAATGTGACCGCGGGTGACCTTCCGGCCGCGAAAAAGAAACGTCCCCGACTCCTGAATTCCCAATCGCTCGAGTTTGTAGGACTCGAGATGCCGTTTCATCTGGGCGGAATAGGTCGACATCGCGACAGGGGCTCTGCAGGGAGGGCTGACAAAGCGCTGAGCCTACTCCCCTCCGGGGTCTTGTCAAGAGAGGTGTTCTGAGGTGTCCGTCCCCAATAGAAATGTCATAGGGTTCGCAATGCCATCTCGTCTCAACCAGCGCGAGTTGCCACCCATCCTGGAGTACGGCACCGCCCGCCGTCCTGGGATGGGGCCCGATTCGACGCCGCGTGCTTCGAACCCAATCTCCCGTACAACAACGACATTGCCGGGAGATGTTTGCCGACGAAGTCATCCAGCGGGCCACAATCGAGTAACAACACGTTCTAACCACGAGAGGTACTCGACGACGGGTCAATCGATACTGGACTTTGGCCTCGATCAAGAACGATGCGGTGAAATCCATTTTCGACGCAACACCTGCGGGTTCAACACCGCGCACATTTACCACAATTGCGCCTTGATTGAGAAACGCCCGCCATCCCACACGAGTGAGCTCGCGCACTCACTCGCAATGGAAGGCTTCCGGCGCACTACATCCAGAGACGCAATGGTCCCAAATGACAGCAGCTACATTTCAGCTCATGTATGGGATTCCGACTCGCCCGCGTCGATGATTAAACCAATGCGACATCGCAATCGCACCGACGCCCAGTCCCAACAGCAGAGCACTTTGTGGCTCCGGAACAGCGGCATTGGTGGTGATTTCAATCCGATCTAAAGCCATGCTTTCATTGCTGCCTCCCTCCCATCCATTACCGCCACCGGTAAGCGTCCAAGTCAGAGTGAGAGTTGACGACGAATGGGGAATACCTTTAAAGCTTGGTTCCTTCGCAAAGTCATAGGCAACATCATTATTCTCATATCCTCCTTGTGTGAATCCAAAATTACCCGATCCCAAGAACACTCCCGGTGCGGGCGAATACGTCGAGAACCACGGTGTCACCGACAACCCCCAGCGACCGGAAAAAATCTGTGTGCCGTCGAGCGTCAGGACGAATCCCTCATTGTCCAGTGAATCAATGCCCGCCCATAGGAAGCCGACATCGACAGTCGAATGTGGAGCCAGGCCGGTTAACGACAATGTCGTTGGCAGCATGCTTGTACTGTCATACCGCCAGAACGAGCTACCAAACACACCTCCCGCAACCGCACTGAAGCCCTGAGTCCCCTGAATCGAGCCCCCTGGTCCATTTAATTCGGCCGGGAGAGTATTGGACTCAAAATCAGCGTAGAACACCTGGGCACCCAATGCATTACTTTGATGACAGGCGATAATAAGGGGTATCGACTGAATGCATGCGATAGCAGCACACACCAGATTCCGAGAGTAACGACCTCCAACAAACCTCTGACAGAACGACATGTTTCTCTCCTCACGAAAAGATGGACACAGCGGACTATGCGAAACACCTAGCTGGGTGGCAGTGACTTCATAGATACGTATGCATGACGTGTGACACCCATAACCTTAATTTATTGGAGTCGTCCATTATATGTCAAGTAACACACTTCCAGTTGGCGTGTAGCGAAGCGGCACATCGCCTTGTACCTACTGCCTCATGGGCTGACGCGTCGCCAATGAGATAAGTAATCACAACACCTCTGAGGTGCTGTGCCGCAATCTTTTCGCAAGCTTCGTGTCATTTGTTCAGATCCTGAGCCCCGTTTCAACTCGGTGTCAGTCCACATGCATTGATCAAGAACGGATTGGCACGAGCCAAATATAATTGAAGGCCTTGCGGATTAAGGGAGCTGGGAAAGATGCGCAGCTTCGACACGCACTCTGTCCGCATGCTCTCGTTAAACTCACGCTGCAACATTCACATATGTGGTGCCTCGACACATTTCGCTTGGGTTCACCTCAAGACACATGACGGCGATGTTGACCCCATGGAACTGCTCAGCCCTGGATGAGGCATACCGAGAAAATGAATCTCGCTGGATCATTAGCTTCGTCGTCCGCCCATTTCGTGCAGCAGCTCTGACCACGCGATCGCGACCGGAGATTCCGGCACATCGTCCCGTGCCAGCGCCACAAGATTTCGCAGGTTTCGGGTCGACTCACGCAAACTGGCTGGCTGGGAATGGGACCCCGCTGTTGCGACCGGGTTGGCCCACTGCGGCGGAACTGCGGCACGTGGAACTTTATGGATGGTTTCGGCAATAGCTCGTCGACGCGGATGGGGGGAGTGGCTGCTGCAGGTCCACGTCGTTCATGCTGGTGCGGCCCCCCCAACGTCGAGTCCCTCCGCTGCGGGACGCACCTGGGGGTCGATGTCCGATTCGCTGTGCGGGAGAATGTGCTCGAAGTCTTGACCATCACGCAG
>Ga0315902_10010567_pt1 | contig 12196 bp, 12 predicted proteins | sample LakEriMetagenome_9_FD_203523 | JGI IMG/M metagenome (GOLD analysis project Ga0315902, IMG submission 203523) | Freshwater fungal communities from buoy surface, Lake Erie, Ohio, United States - Buoy 12 MA117 | ecosystem: Environmental > Aquatic > Freshwater > Lake > Lake biofilm | place: USA... | reverse complement strand
GAAACCGTTGCAGGTGGCGAGGTTCTGGAAGTCGACCCCACGTCCCGGTTGTCGCGCGCTCGACCCACCGCCGATGTCGACTCACTGATCGACCAGCGAGGAATCGTCGGAACACGCGAACTCTTTCTTCGCACGGGGCAGGTGCACGAGCCGACGGTCGACGATGTGATCTTCAGCGCGGCGATGTTGTCGGCCGCGCACTCGGAACTGCTCGACATGGTCCGCTCGTCGGGTGAACGCGGCGTCGATGTATCGGGCCTCGACGACGCGCTGCGCCAGGCCGTGAAGATGCTGCGACCCAACACCGCGGTCGTCGAAAGCGGTCGGCTGTACGCGCCAGACAAGGCCCCCTCACAGCAACTCCGCAGTCCGGTGCTCGACGCATTCGAGGCGGAACCGTTTGCTCCACCCGCTGCTTCGAATTTCGATCGCGACGAACTACGTCGACTCGTGCAGGCGGGCCGACTCGTCAGTCTCGATGGAATTCATTTCGCAACGGCGGCAATCGATCGCGCGCACGACGTCGTGCGTCAACTCATCGCCACCACACCGGCGGGCTTCAGCGCGAGCGAGTTCCGCGACGCACTCGGAACGTCACGAAAATTTGCGATTCCGCTGGCAGAAGCGTTGGATGCGCGCGGCATCACACGACGTCGTGGTGACGTGCGAATCGCCGGACCGCGTTTGTGACTCCCCGCGCGGGGAAGCGTTACGGCTGCGCGCGAAGTGCGCGGCGTTCGACTTCGTTGAGGCCACCCCAGATGCCGTGTGCCTCACCGGTCTTCAGGGCATGCGCAAGACACTGTTCCGTCACGGGACACGCCGCACAAACTTTCTTTGCGCGTGCTTCGCGGTAGTCACGTTCGTCCTTGGTCTCGACGCGGACAGGGGGAAAGAAAGCTTCGGCGAGCGCGCCCTTGCACCTCGCCTGGCGTTGCCAAGCAAGGGCCGAACGGCCTTGTTCTTCTTCGCGGCGTAGCGCCACTGTCCCCTCCAATTTGTAAAGGTCACCTTACGGCAGGGGCCGACCCGGAACAAGGGGCTTTCGTACGCGACGAGACCCCGGAAAATGGGGCTTTCAGTGGCGTTCGCGGTAGTCCTTGGCCGCCCCCTCGAGGGGTTCGACCTCGAGAGTGACGCCGTCGATGGCCACCACGTTGACCGTTGCCCCCCGCTCGATCGGGGTCGCGCGGTTCGTGCGGGCGCGCCAGGCACCTTCGTGGACCCTCACGGTTCCTTCGGGCGAAATGTCGTCGAGTGCCACGCCCTGCGACCCGACCATCCATTCACGACCGATCGTCGGAGTGCCGAAACGCGTGCGCGTCATCGACGGCATACCGACGATGTAGGTCAATGCCGCACCGCCGATGCCGACGAGCAGCGTGATCCATGACGGGCGCAAACTCGCGCCGTCGACGTCGCGGAACAAGAAGAACGACCCGAATGAGAACAGCACGAGACCGACACCGGTCCACAGACGCGGAACACCGACTTGTACGTCGACTGCGAAAGCGACCATCGCCAACAGCATCGCCGCGAGTGCGGCGCCCCTGATCGGCAGTTCGGCGAGACCGAAGCACGCAAGCACGGAACACACTGCCCCAACGAGACCGGCGATGCCGATGCCTGCGGTGAAGAACTCGAAGATGAGAAGGGACAGGCCGATGACGAGAAGCAGGTACGTCACGGGTGAACTCGCGACCGTGTGGAAGAGCCGTGGCAACAGTCCCAGTTTGAAGAACCGTACGGTCGTCGCCTCGCGCACGACCTGGCCGGTGCCGTCGAGCGACTCGGCCACCGTATCCAGCACTGTGGTCTTGGAATTTGGGCCGTCGACGGTCAGGCCGTCGAGCGTGAACACCATGTTCTTCAACACGGGCACACCCTCATCGTTGCTCGCGAACTTGAGTGCGCCGGTCTTGCGCGCATCGGCGAATCCGAGAGTGTCGGTCTGCAACAGGTCCGTGCTGGCACCGAAATCGAACGTCACGCCCTCGGCACTCACGGGTGTTCCCATCTTTCCGATGCGTGAACCGGGTGCCATCGCCGTCACGTCGGCGGCAGCCAACATCTGTGCCGCCATTCCGTACAAGCGGGAACCCGAGGGGCCGACCCAAATCGCAACGGGCACTTCCGAGGCCGCAATCTTCTCGAGAAGTTCGACCATGCGTTCGCGCGGAATGACGGCGCCACGGGTGTTCACCTGGAGAATCAACGCCTGCGAGCCCGCATCGGCGGACCGCACGAGCGCCTTTTCGATCGCATCGGCCTGGATCTCGTCGAGGAGGCCGCTCACTTCCTGTACGTCGACCGGTGACAATTGGGCAGCAGCGGCTTCGGCGGCCGCGTTGCCACTGCCCTCAGCCCCGACGGGCCCGCTCGCGAGACCGAAGAATGCGCAACCCCCGAGCGCGACTGCCAAGATGAGTTTTCGCATGCCCGTCCTTTCGACAGATCCATTCGGTGAGTGAGTGGACCCGAAACTTTTCCTGTCGGCATCCCGTGTCTTCATTGTTGCGGGAAAAGGCGGCGTGGGGAAATCCACGGTTGCAGCGACGCTGGTCACGGCTGCCAGACGAGTCGGCCTCACCTCGCTGCTCGTCGAGACCGACGGCAAACCGCTGCTCGTTGATGGTGCTGGCGATCAGGGCCTGACCGCGCAAACCATCACCCCCGCAGAGGCATTGGCGGAGTACCTCGACCGTTCCGGTCTGGGACGAATTTCACGCCGTCTCGTCACCTCGGGCATCGTCGATGTGGTCGCCTCGGCATCACCCGGAATCGACCACTTGCTCGTCCTCGGCAAGGTGAAACAACTCGAGCGCGCCGGTGCGGCCGACGTGATCGTCGTCGACGGACCCGCGGCCGGTCATGCACTCACGATGCTGCGCACTCCCCGCGCGCTCGCCGACTCCGTCGTCGTCGGACCGATCAAGCAGCAGGCGAACGACGTGTTGGCGATGCTCAACGACGAGGCTCGATGCCAGGTCGTTCTCGTCACGATTCCCGAACCGACGCCGGTGAACGAAGCCGTCGAGACGGCGTTCTCACTCGAAGAGGACATCGGTGTCCGACTTGCGCCGATCGTCGTGAACCGCGTGGATGCCCATCCGTCAATCCACGTTCCCGACGGAGTCGCGGCCGACTCGGCGGCAGCGCGCGCCGCACGGTTCCGCAACGATCGCATCGCGGGTCATGCCAGATGCATCGACGACCTGGCCCGGCGTCTGCCGTTGCCGCAAATCCGGCTGCCCCTCGACACGAGCGCGACGCTCGACGAACGCACACAACACCTTCTTCGCGCAATCGAAGACCTCAATGGTGACATGCGATGACCCGCACCGCACTCGACGCGACGATTGCCGACTCTCACGTTGTTGTGGTGGCCGGCAGCGGAGGTGTCGGCAAGACCACCCTGTCGGCGGCACTCGCCGTTCGTGCGGCAGTCGAGGGTCGACGCGTCGCCGTCGTGACGATCGACCCCGCCAAGCGCCTCGCAGATGCACTCGGACTCGCCGGTGATTCGACCGTCGGCAACGATCCGGTGCGCATCCCACTCGATGATGCCCGCGGTGAGCTCTGGGCACTGATGCTCGACACGCGTTCGACGTTCGACGCCCTGGTCGATCGCTACAGCCCGAATGCGGAACAAGCACAGCGCATCAGATCGAATCTCTTCTACAAGAACATCTCCGGTGCTCTTTCGGGCACGCAGGAATACATGGCTGCGGAGAAGCTGTACGAACTGAACGGGGACGACCGATTCGATCTCGTCATCGTCGACACTCCGCCCACACGCCAGGCGCTCGACTTTCTCAGCGCACCGGCCCGCCTGCGCCGCTTCATCGACCATCCTCTCTATCGCATCGTCATCGCTCCGTCGTCAATCGGCCTGCGTGCGGTGAGTGCCGTCAGTCAACCCGTGTTGCGCACGATCGCGAAGGTGGTCGGTGCACAGGCGCTCGACGATGCCCTCGCTTTCTTCAAGGCTTTCCAGGGGCTAGATGCAGGCTTCCGACAACGGGCACACGACGTCGACCGCGTGTTGCGCGAACCATCGACCGCGTACGTCGTTGTGACGAGCGGTCAGGCCGAGCCGGTCGCCGAAGCGACGTACTTCATCGGTGAACTCGAATCAGCGAACGTCGTCGTGTCGCTCATCGTCGCCAACCGTTTGATGCCGCACTTCGGCGACGCCGACGACTCGCTGCCCGCTTCTCTCGTCGACAACTTGCGAGAACTGGCCGACGAACGCCGGGCCGAAGAATCGAACCTCATGGCTCTGAGTACCGCACGGCCCGACACCCCGTGGATCCACGTCCCCTTGGTCCCCGAACTCGTGGACGAACGCCTCGACACACTCGCGGCATTGCGGCTGCTTGGGCGGGCTCTGGGAGACGCCGACTAGAGTCGCCGTCGTGCACATTCTCGTTGCCACCGATGCCCAATGGGTTCTCGACGAAGTCGTCGCCGCCCTCGGGTCCCCCGAAACTTCCTTCACCGTCTGCACGAACGGCCGCGACGTCACCGACGCAGTCAGCAGCAGGACACCGGACCTCGCGGTGCTCGATTCACAGATCGGCTCGATGGGTGGAATGGCCGTCACGATGAACCTCCGCCTCGATGAAACGGGCGGTCGCCTGCCCCACGTGCCGGTTCTCATGCTGCTCGACCGCGAGGCCGACGCACAGATGGCCAAGCGCAGCGGATGCGAGGCCTATCTCGTCAAGCCGCTCGACGCGCTGCGTCTGCAACGCGCCGCGAAAGAAATCGCCCGATAGGCTCACCCGCGCATCACACGGGGTGTGGCGCAGCTTGGTAGCGCGCGTCGTTCGGGACGACGAGGCCGCAGGTTCAAATCCTGTCACCCCGACAAGATTTTTAGATTAAGAGCTCCGCGATCTGGATCGCGTTGAGCGCCGCGCCTTTGCGCAGATTGTCGTTCGACACGAACAACACGAGACCACGATTGCCCTCGACCGAGCGGTCTTGGCGGATGCGGCCGACGAAACTCGGATCGGCGCCGGCTGCAAGAAGTGGGTTCGGTACGTCGACGACGCTCACACCGGGTGCATCGGAGAGGATCTCGGTTGCCTCGGCAACGGTGATGTCGCGGGCGAACTCGGCATTGATCGACAGGGAGTGACCGGTGAACACCGGGACGCGCACACACGTTCCCGACACGCGCAGGTCGGGGATGCCCAGAATCTTGCGGCTCTCGTTGCGGAGCTTGATCTCCTCGTCGGTTTCGAACTCGCCGTTGTCGACCATCGACCCCGCGAAGGGAATGACGTTGAAGGCGATCGGACGCACGAACTTCTTCGGCTGCGGGAAGGACACCGCGTCGCCCGCATAAGTGAGGTCGCGCGCACCCGCCACGACCGCTGCAGCCTGAGTGTCGAGTTCCTCGACGCCCGCCAGGCCGCCACCACTGACGGCTTGGTAGGTGCTCGCGACGAGACGCACGAGACCCGCCTTGCGATGCAAAGGCATCAACACGGGCATCGCCGCCATCGTCGTGCAGTTCGGGTTGGCGATGATCCCCTTCTTGGCGTTGCGCATCTCCTCGGGGTTGACCTCGGAAACAACCAGCGGAACCTCCGGGTCCATGCGCCATGCGGACGAGTTGTCGATCACCGTGACACCGGCGGCCGCAAAACGCGGCGCGAGTTCGCGCGACGACGTTGCACCGGCGGAAAAGAGTGCGACGTCGAGGCCCGAGACGTCGGCGGTTGCGGCGTCTTCGACCGTGATGTCGGCGCCTTTCCACTTCAATGTCGTGCCGGCGGAACGCGCCGAGGCGAAATACCGCATTTCCGTGACGGGGAAATTCCGTTCCTCGAGAAGGGCTCGCATCACGCCACCCACTTGTCCGGTTGCTCCGACGACTCCTACGCGCATGGGCGGCAGGCTAGCGGTGCACGCGTTACGAAAGCCTGAGAATTAACCACCAGTGGCTCTTGTTGGCCCGTGGCAACGGTCGCTCTTCGGGGCGCACGCCACCGACGGTGTTGGGCGACGACGACAGCAAATCGCGCCGCGATGGATTGCGGAACACGAGCACTTCACGGCAACTCCGGCCACTTGCCGCCACCAATGCCATGACCTCGGCCACACCGACGCGGTTCGCCTGCCAGCCGAGCCGCGTTGCCCATCGACGCCGCGCGATGCGGGGGCCGATCACCTTGTTCTTCCACAGCGCACGTACGGCGGCACCGGCCGGCTGCAACACGACGTCGGCGGGGACCCAGGTGCGGTAGTTCAGCATCACGGTGCCACCCGGCTTCACCACTCGTATCGCCTCGGACGTGAGGCGCAGCGCATCGTCGTGCGCGCAGTGCTGCAGGGTGATGTACGAGAACACGGCGTCGACCGACTCGGAAGGAATGGCAATCGAATGACCGTCGGCCACGTGCACCGTGCGCAACTTCTCCACTTCGCCGTGGCGTGCGACGGTTTCGCGGCAACGCTCGAGGAATGCCGCGTCGACGTCGGCCGCCACAACCGAGGCGAACCGGCGCGTGAACCGCGACGTCATGCGACCGATGCCCGACCCGATCTCGAGGATCGACAGGCTGTTGGTGTCGAGGTCGTTCATGCCGAACACGCGCATGTACGCGTTGACTTCCTTGTTCCCCGACATCACGAAGTCACCGAGGGTCAGGTCGTCACCCGTTTCGTTGTTGAAGACCCAACCCGTCTCGCGGACGACCGCATCGGCGTTGGCGTTTTCGTCTGCAACCCCACCGGCAACACGCCAGGGAACGAGCTGCGCACGACGTCGGGCCATTGGTTCAGTATTGCCGACGTGCCTGCGCGCGGGCTTACTTCCGTTCGGGAAGGGGTGCCGAATAGGCCTGACCACTGTCGAGGCCGAACGCGGTGTGCAGCGAGCGCATCGCGGTTTCGGTGCTCGCGGAGTCGACGACGACCGACACGCGAATGGTGCTGGTGGAGATCATCTCGATGTTCACACCGGCTCCGGCGAGAACGCGGAACATCTTGGCTGCGATGCCCGGGCTGGTTTTCATGCCCGCACCGACGAGCGAGATCTTCGCCACCGACTCGACGTGCGTGACGTCGGCTGCGCCGATTTCCTTCGCGACGCCGTTGACGATCTCGAGAGCCTTTTTCAGGTCGGCCTTCGGAGCCGTGAACGAGATGTCGGTGCGACCCTCTTTCGAGGTGTTCTGCACGATCATGTCGACGTTGATGTTCGCGCCGGCCAACGGCTCGAACAATGCCGCGGAGATGCCCGGCTTGTCGGCGACGCCGACCACGGTGATCTTCGCTTCGGCCGTGTCCTGCACGACACCCGAGATGATTGGCTCTTCCATCGCATTCTCCTTCGACGAAATCTGTGCGCTGCGGTCGAGAACCCAGGTTCCCGTTTCCCACGTGAAGCTCGACCTCACGTGCAGCGGAACGTTGTGGTTGCGCGCGAACTCGACGGAACGCAGCGCGAGAACCTTGCTGCCGGCGCCCGCCATTTCGAGCATCTCTTCGAAGTCGAGCTGCTGCAGTTTGCGCGCCTGGGGGACGATGCGCGGATCGGCCGTGAAGACACCGGTGACGTCGGTGTAGATCTCGCAGACATCGGCGTTCATCGCCGCAGCGAGAGCAACGGCCGTCGTGTCGGACCCACCACGACCGAGCGTGGTGATTTCGCGATCGGTGCTGACTCCCTGGAATCCGGCGACGACGGCAACCTTGCCCGCCGCGAGTGCCTCGCGGAGTCGATCACCCTTCACTTCGAGGATCTTCGCCTTCGTGTGCACGGTGTCGGTGATGATGCCAACTTGGCTGCCGGTGAACGAGACCGCATCGATGCCGAGGTCGGCCAGCGCCATGCAGACGAGGGCCATCGAGATGCGCTCGCCGGTGGTGAGCAGCATGTCGAGTTCGCGGCCCGGGTGGGTGGAAGAGACCTGGTTGGCGAGAGAAATGAGGTTGTCGGTGGTCTTTCCCATGGCCGACACGACCACCACGACGTCGTTGCCGTGGCGCTTGGTGAAGGCAACGTGTTCGGCGACCGCCTTGATGCGCTCGGGGTCGGCCACCGACGTGCCACCGAATTTTTGGACCACTACTGCCACAGATGAGAAACGCTATCGGCGCACCGCTAACCTGCGGAACCCGTGGGCACCGAAAAGCGCGAACGTCAGAAGCAAAACCGTCAGCAGCGACTCTCCGAACTCGCCGTCCAGCAAAAGCGGGCGAAGGTGAAGAAGCGTGGGCTCCAATTCGGCATCGGCATTCCCGCCGTCATCCTCGCGCTGTTCCTCATCGTGAACGTGTTTGCCGGTGACGATTCGGGGCCGAGCGACGCAGAGCTCACCGAGCAGGTCACCGACCTCCTCGGCGGTTCCACCGTTCCGGCCGACGCCACCAATGACTCGACCGCCCCCACCGTCCCCGCCACGACCGTTCCCGGCAAGACCATCACCGGCGACACCGCATGCCCGAAGGCCGACGGCACCGAAGCGCGCGTGACCAAGTTCGAAAAAGCGCCGCCCATGTGCATCGATGCGACGAAGACCTACACCGCCGTTTTCGACACCTCCGAGGGTGAGATCGAGGTTCTTCTCGACACCGCCAAGACCCCGAAGACGGTGAACAACTTCGTCGTGCTCGCCCGTTACAAGTACTACGACGGCACCACCATCTTCCGCACCGACCCGTCGATCGACATCATCCAGGGCGGCGGACTCACCAACACCGAAGACCCGGGTTACACCATCGAAGACGAGGGCAACGGCTACAAGTACGTCGAGGGTGACCTCGCGATGGCCCGCACGATGGAACCCAACAGCGCGGGTGGCCAGTGGTTCTTCGTGACCGGCCCGAACGCCGCGGCGCTCGACGGCCAGGGCACCTACGTGAACTTCGGCAAGGTCGTGTCGGGCCTCGACGTGGTGAAGGGAATCCTTGCGCTCAACTCCGGGTCGGGCGACCTCGGTGGCGCGCCGAGCCGCACCGTCGTCGTCAAGTCGGTCGCGATCATCGAATCCTGAACTTCAGGCGACGAAACGTCGTTCGAGGCGTGACATCGCCTCGTCACTGACACCCAGGTGTCGCGCGAAGGCGCGCATCGAACCGTGTTCGGCGACCCATCCCGCCATCAAGTCACGCAGTGCGCGACCGTCGGCATCGAGAAATGCCGCGGGTGCGTTGCCGAGTCGCTCTTTCAGATTCGAGTCGTACGACTCGGCCCACGCGCGCAGGCGCGCCATGCCGTCGTTGCTGAGTTCGAAGTCGGCGACGACGATGTCGCCCGGTACACCGACGATCGTCAACATCAACATCGCGACGAGACCGGTCCTGTCCTTGCCCGCCGCGCAGTTGAAGACCACGGGTTCGTCGAGCATCGCCACGGTTTCGACCGCGGCGGCCAGACGATGGCCGCCCTTGCGCAACATCTCGGGGTAGGCCCACATCAAGAACTCGTAGGCAGTGTCGACGTCGGGCGTGTCGTCGTCCGCCCATGGAATGTCGAGCACCGGGAAGTGGTGCAGTGTCACCGGGTACAGGTCATCACGAAAGCGACCCCGCGTCTCCCATTCGTGGGCCGAACGCAGGTCGATGACGTGACGCACGTTGCGCGCCTGCAACCGGGCCCAGTCGGCTTGGTTCAGGCTGTACAGAGCATCCGACCGGTACGCCACACCCCAGCGCGTCATCCGCCCGTCGGACGTCGGATAGCCACCCAGATCGCGGAAGTTGTGGGCCGTTTCCAAGGGAACGTGGCGGTCGGGATGCCTGATGGGGTCGATCGGGTGTGTGGGGGTCACGCGGGCCACCCTAGATTCCTCTGGCAAAGTTACCGATGGGTAACTAGAGTCCCCTCATGTCTTTCCCTGCTTCTTCATCCGGCGTTTCCACGCTCGGCATCGTCGGTTCAGGAATCATGGCCGGCGGCATCGCCGAGGTCGCGGCACTCTCGGGCTACGACGTCGTGGTGCGCTCTCGTTCCGAACGTGGTGCGACCGATCTCGTTGCACAAGTGTCGAAAAGCCTGGGCAGGCGCGTGGAGCGCGGCAAGTTGGAGACGCAGGTGCGCGACGATGCGCTGTCGCGACTGACAACGACGACGAACCTCGGCGACTTGGCGCGCTGTTCGATCGTCATCGAATCGGTCGTCGAGGACAAGGAACAAAAGACCACCCTCCTGCGGGAACTCGACTCCGTCGTGCCGACCGGGTCGATCATCGCAACGAACACCAGCACGCTGTCGGTGTCGGAACTGGCCTTGGCGACGTCGCAACCCGATCGGGTGTGCGGCATTCACTTCTTCAATCCCGCCACGACGATGCCGCTGGTCGAGGTCATCCATCCGCTCACGGCATCGCAATCGACGATCGATGCTGCCATCGCATTCGTTGCCGCATGCGGGAAGGAAGCCGTCCTCGTCCGCGACGACCCGGGGTTCATCGTGAACGCGTTGTTGTTCCCGTATCTCAACAATGCGATCAAGATGATGGAGCGCGGCACCGCGTCGATGGACGACATCGACACGGCAATGAAGGGCGGTTGCAATTTCCCGATGGGACCGTTCGCCCTGCTCGACCTCGTCGGGCTCGACACTTCACTTTCGATCATCGAAACGTTGCACGCCGCTTCGGGCAACGCGGCCGACCGCCCCGCAGAATCGCTGGTTCGCCTCGTTGCCGATGGTCACCTCGGTCGCAAGACGGGCCGCGGCTTCCGCACGTACTGACGCGACGCACTAGAACAGGTTGCGTGTCATGGGACGCGCCACCCGTTCCCGTTGGTGAGAGCCGCTGGGATTTTCCGCCACCGGAGGCGTGGTCGAACGATGACCTCGTCGCCGCAGGGGCCGACCTCGAACCCGCGACACTCGTGCGCGCATATCGCTCGGGTCTCTTCCCGATGGGCATCGGACGCACGAACCGCCAGATCGGTTGGTGGTCTCCTGCGGCACGCGGGATTCTTCCCCTCGATGCGATACGGATCACGCGTTCGATGCGTCAAAGCGCACGTCGTTACACCGTCGACATCGACACCAGCTTCGGCGAGGTGATCCGCGCCTGTGCCTCGCCCACGCGCGAGGGCGTGTGGATCACCCGCCAATTCATCGATGCGTACGAAGAGCTGCATCGTCTCGGCTGGGCACACTCGGTGGAGGCCCGCAACGCCGAGGGCCACCTGGTCGGTGGGCTGTACGGCGTGCGCATCGGGGGGTTCTTCGCGGGCGAATCGATGTTCCACATCCAACGCGATGCAAGCAAGGTCGCACTCATGCACCTCGTTGCCACGATGCGGGCTGCGGGAATGACCCTGCTCGACGTCCAGTGGAGTACCCCCCACCTCGCCTCGCTCGGCGTGGTCGAGGTACCCCGGGCCGAGTACCTCGACCTGCTGGCCCGTGCCGTTGGGAATTCCTGATCGACGCGTGAGACTTGTCCCATGACCGCCGAGAACCGCCCCGCAGAACCCCGTCGCGAAGACGCGTGGCTGATGCGCACCTATTCGGGGCATTCCACCGCCAAGGCATCGAACGAGCTGTACCGAACGAACCTCTCGAAGGGCCAGACGGGTCTGTCGATCGCATTCGACTTGCCGACGCAAACGGGATACGACCCCGACCACGTTCTCGCCCGCGGCGAAGTCGGCAAGGTCGGCGTGCCGGTCGCACACCTCGGACACATGCGTACTCTTCTCGACGGCATCCCACCGGGGCAGATGAACACCTCGATGACGATCAATGCGACCGCCGCATGGTTGCTTGCGCTGTACGTCGCCAACGCCGAAGAGCAGGGCACGCCGAGCACCGCGTTGCGCGGCACGACGCAGAACGACATCGTGAAGGAGTACCTCTCGCGCGGCACCTACATCTTTCCGCCGGCGCCGTCGAAGCGGTTGATCGTCGACATGGTGGCCTGGTGCACGAACAACGCACCGAAGTGGAACCCGATGAACGTGTGCTCGTACCACCTGCAAGAGGCGGGGGCCACGCCGGTTCAGGAAATTGCCTATTCGCTCGCCACTGCCATCGACATTCTCGATGCGGTCCGCGCCAGTGGTCAGGTCGAAGAAGCCCAATTCGCGCAGGTGTTCGGTTCGATTTCGTTCTTCGTCAATGCCGGCATTCGCTTCGTCGACGAAATGTGCAAGATGCGTGCGTTCACCGAACTGTGGGATCGCATCGGCCTCGAACGCTACGGCGTCACCGACT
>Ga0315902_10010565_pt1 | contig 12198 bp, 16 predicted proteins | sample LakEriMetagenome_9_FD_203523 | JGI IMG/M metagenome (GOLD analysis project Ga0315902, IMG submission 203523) | Freshwater fungal communities from buoy surface, Lake Erie, Ohio, United States - Buoy 12 MA117 | ecosystem: Environmental > Aquatic > Freshwater > Lake > Lake biofilm | place: USA... | reverse complement strand
GATGTAAAAGGAAACTACCGTGAAACGATCAGAGTAAACAATGATGCTATTGAAAGACTTGGTTGGATGCCTAAAGATAGATTGAAAGAATATATTAAAACTGTATTGAAGTGAGAATAAGTTATGCCATACCAGTTTGTAATGAGCATGAAGAGTTAGATAGACTCTTGAGCTTATTGATTAAGAATAAAAGGCAAGAAGATGAGATTGTGGTTCAAGCAGATCTTGGTAATACTACTAGAGAGGTTTATCAAGTGGTTGATAAACATAAGGATCAAATTAGACTAGTTGAGTTTGGTCTTAAAGGTAACTTTGGTGCTTTTAAAAACAATCTTAAAGCTAACTGTTCTGGAGAGTGGATCTTTCAAATAGATGCTGACGAATACTTGAAAGAAGAGTTTATACAACACTTGCCAGAAATATTGCAAGACAATCCAACAATTGACTTATTTTTACTACCTAGGATAAACACAGTAGATGGACTTACTCAACAGCATATTGATACATGGAGATGGCGTGTTGATGAGAAAGGATGGGTTAACTTCCCAGACTACCAGACAAGGATCTTACAGAACTCACCCAAGATCAATTGGGCAAACAAGGTCCATGAGGTTTTGACAGGACATACAACATATGCTCTGATGCCACCTGAGGAATTCTATTGCCTAATACATCCTAAAACAATAAAGAGACAAGAATATCAAAACAAGTTATATGAATCAATCTAGTCCAATCACTTTTTGTCTATCTACATACAATACTATTAATTACCTTAAGTTAGTAGTGAAGTCTGTTAGAAAGAACAGTTATTATGAAAACTCACCTTTTATTATCCATGCAGAAAACTGTACAGATGGAACTAACGACTGGCTTATAGAAAATGCAGGAAAGTACAAACTCCAAGTTTATATAGACAAGAATGAAATACCTCTTGGAATTGGAGGCGGTATGAATTTTTGTGCTGACAAGGTGAAAACAAAATACATAGGATTCTTGTCATCTGATTTTTACATGGCTAAAGACTGGGATAAAGCATTAGTAGACATTTGTGAAAGTAGACCTAATGATAAAATATGGTCCTTTAGCTACAGAGTAGAACCAGCTGTATTTGGAAATTTAGATAGTAGAATTGGAACATTAAAAGTGCCTCTAGAAATGTTTGGTGAGTTATATACTAATTTTAAAGAACAAGAGTTTTTAGAATGGGCAACTGAGTTTTCTTCTATGAATGACTTTCAATTTAGAAAACCAGAAGGTGTTAGTGGAGTTATTAGTAAAGAGAATTGGGACTATATTGGAGGAAATGACAGTAGATTTGCACCTATGTATTGGGAAGATGCAGACATATTCATTAGAATGATGAATGAAGGATATGATTTTGTGTTGAGTACCAAGTCAGTATTATATCATTTTGCTTCTAGAACATCTAGATTTCCTGATGATAATTTTAATACTAGACCTAAACATCTTGAAGAATATGAGAATAAAAGCTTAAATGAGTTTGTTAAAAAATATGGAAGGCTACCTAATTATGACGAAGTAGGATGTTATATTCCTATGCAACCAATTGATGGATCTAAAAATAGAATATAAATTATGACAAAAAAAGCACTTATCACTGGAGTTAGTGGAATGGACGGTAGTCATTTAGCCGATCTTTTATTAGAAAAAGGATACGAAGTTTATGGAATGGAAAGGAGAAGTTCTATAAAAAATAGAGTTAATACAAGCCATCTTGAACGCAAAATAACTTTTGTTGACGGAGATCTATCTGACCAACATAGTTTATTACGAATAGTTAAAGACATTAATCCTCATGAAGTATATAACATGGCAGCGCAGTCTTTTGTAGGACAAAGCTGGCAAACTCCAGAATACACGTCTAATGTAACTGGTTTAGGTGTACTTAGAGTTTTAGAAGCCATTAGAGAAGCTGACAAAGGAATAAAGTTTTATCAAGCGTCTTCTTCTGAGATGTTCGGTAAAATGGTAGAGAATCCATCAAACGAAAATTCACCATTCTACCCAAGATCTCCTTATGGAGTAGCTAAGCTATATGGTCATTGGATTACAAAAAATTATAGAGAGTCTTATGGTATATATGCTTGTAGTGGTATTCTATTTAATCATGAATCTGAAAGGAGAGGTATAGAATTTGTGACAAGAAAAATATCAGATGGAGTTGCTAAAATTCATTTAGGTGTATCAGACAGTATAACATTAGGTAACTTAGACGCTAAACGTGATTGGGGATATGCTCCGGATTATGTTGAAGCTATATGGTTAATGATGCAACAAGATCAGCCTGATGATTATGTAGTTGCTACAGGAGAAACTAAGTCTATAAGAGAGTTTTTAGATATCGCTTTTAATCATGTTGGAATAAGTAATTGGGAAAAACATGTTAAAACAGATCCTAAATTTGTTAGACCTGCAGAAGTTGATGTATTGAGAGGAGATTATTCTAAAGCAAAAGATAAATTAGGTTGGGAACCTAAAACTAGTTTTGAAGATCTAGTAAAAAAGATGGTAGATAATGATGTTAAATTACTATCGAAAAAAATCTAGGGCATGTCCAAAAAATATAAAGTTAGAATAAAAGGAATAGGATCGTACGTTCCTGATAGAAGTCTTACAAATAAAGATCTTCATGAGATGTATGGAACAAATGAACTATGGCCTGAACAATACTTAGGAATAAAAGAAAGAAGGTGGGTAGTTAATGAATTAGCATCTGATCTAGGTTACAAAGCGGGTTTAAAAGCAGTAGAAAATTCAGGATTGAATATAAAGGACATAGACCTGATGATTGTTGCTACGTCTAGTCCGGATAAAATATCACCATCTACTGCATGTATTATTGCGGACAAACTAAATATAGACTGTCCTTGTTTCGATGTTAACTCTGTTTGTACTGGATTTTTATATGGATTGAATATAGCAAGTCCATTAATAGAAGCACAAGCATATAAAAACATACTATTGATAGCTACAGAAATATACTCTAAAATTACAGATATAAATTCAAGAGATTGTGTATATTTTGGAGACGGAGCAGGAGCCGTCGTATTAACTAGTTCAGATACTGGATGGATCACAACAGAGGTTTATTCAGATGGCAAAGGTAAAGACGGATTCATGACACCTATTGGGTCTACTTTTATAATGGATGGTAAAGCAGTATTTGAAGCAGGAACATCTAAACTTCCTTTAGCAATAAACAAAGTATTGTCAGATTCAGGTTTAGTAGTCGATGACATAGACTATATGGTTCCACATCAACCAGGAATAAAAATGTTAAAAGTTATTAGTGAGAAAGTGGGACTACCTTTTGAAAAAGTAGTAACAGTGATGGATAAATATGCAAACATTGCGGCAGCATCAATACCAATTGCATTAGATGATGCTATTAAATCAGATAAAATAAAACAAGGACAAACAATACTTCTGGCTTCTGTAGGATCTGGTTGGACCTGGGGAGCTGGGATAATTAAATTTGAAAACTAATACTAATGAAGAATATACCTATTGTAATATTAAATAGAGATAGACTATATCCTTTGATTGAACAAGTAGATGCGCTTAGATCAAGAGGATATAACAACATCGTAGTTATAGATAACCAATCTACATTTCCGCCATTATTAGAATGGTATAAAACATCTGGTGTAGATGTATTCTATAATAACATTACAGAGAACTCATGCCACGCATTCAGAGATCTTGTTCTTATAGGTCATCCAAAATTTAAAGAGATTACTTCTGATTGGTACGTATTCAATGATAGTGATATTATACCTATAAAATCTGTTCCTAATGATTTCATAGAAGACTTAATAGAGTATGCTAAGAAGCACAATAGACCAAAAGTTGGTATGTCTATAAAAATAGATGACATAGATTTGACATACCCTTTAAATGCATGGGTACACAGTTATGAATCTACTTATTGGACTAATGCTATTGTAGATGGTGATGTAGAATTATATCCTCATCCTATAGATACAACATTTGCTGTTCACTCACCAAATATGATTCCTACTTGGAGTGATCAAACTCTAAGAGCCGGCGTTCCATATATAGTTAAACACGCTCCTTTTTATTACGACCCAAATAATCTTCCAGAAGATGAGAAGTATTATTTGAAGCATATGAATAAGCAGAGTAGTAACTGGTCAAGCAAAGTAGAAGTTAAATAATATGATAAATTTACATAGACATGGAGTTGATTTTAGTGTAACTGAAACCACAGACTCCTTAAATGACTTTTGGTCTCGCATATACCCAGGTTGGGAAGAAGAGACCTACACTACCATATTGCCATATTTACACAAAGATAAAACCTTCTTGGACATTGGAGCATGGCAAGGACCTATATCAATGGTAGCACAGAAGTATTCTAAACAGTGTATATGTTTTGAACCAGATCCTATAGCCTTCTATAATCTAGTCAAGAATATAGAGCTTAATAATTTTAACAACATCATAGCAGTTAATAAAGCCGTTTCCTCTGAACCTAGTTTGAAGATTGGCCACGCTACAGAATTAGGTGGCGGAGTATCTAGTTACGTTATGGATGGATTATCTGTGGAATGCGACACTATGTCTATAGGTCAAATATTAGAACAGTATGGTCTTAGTGAAGACAACATATCATTAGTAAAGATCGACATAGAAGGATACGAATGTGAACTACTAAAAGATCCTGTTCTAAAAGAGCTTAAAGTACCTATGCATATAAGCATGCATCCATTATTATTCCAGGATAAGAAGGCTTACTTTGATAATATGAATAGCTTTTTTGATGGAATTGATTATATTAGACAAGACAGAGACACTTACGAAATTTTTATAGATAAAAGATTATGAAAAAAATAGCTTTATTTGGTGGTACTGGGGGACTAGGAAGTCAACTAAAATCTTTTTTAGATAAAGAGTATAGCGTTATCGCTATAGGATCTAAAGACGTTGACGTAACTAATCTTGAATCAGTAAAACAATTCTTTAACTCCAATGATATTGATATAGTTGTAAACTTAAGTGGATATAACTATGATTCATTTATACATAAGTATAGTAATAACAATATAGATCAAATAAAGAAACAGATAGATATAAACATTGTTGGAACTATTAATATAGTTTCATGTTGTGTATCAAAGATGAGAGAAAAGAAGTTCGGTAGAATTATATTAGCCTCATCTGTATTAGCTGATCATCCAGTCATAGGTACATCTATATATGCAGGGTGTAAAGGATTTGTAGATAGTTTAACTAAGACAGTCGCTACAGAGAATGCAGATAAGAATATTAACTGTAATAGTTTACAATTAGGATATTTTGATGGTGGACTTACCCATAGAATATCTGACTCTTTTAAAGAGGCTGTTAAAAATGGTATACCAAGCAAGAGGTGGGGAACCATAGAAGAATTGTACAATACAATCAAGTATTTAATAGAGACTGGATATATTACTGGTCAAAATATTAATGTATCAGGAGGTATCATATGAAATATGTAGACAAAGATAAGAATATACATATAGAGGCAGCTGATCTTAAAATAGGTAATAATGTTAGGTTTGGTAAAGATATCAAGATAACAGTAAGAGGCACTTTTCAAATAGGAGATAATAGTATTATTGGAGACAGGTTTACTGCTAACGCTGAAGAAATAATCATAGGAGATTATTTTTATAATGGACCTACAGATAGTAGAGGCATGATTATTGGAGGCGGTGGTGCTAATTTTCCTTACGCTAAGCTAAAAATAGGAAGTAGAATGGTCTGTCATACAGGACATATCAATTTAGCAAGCCCAGTTACAATTGGAAATGACGTAGGACTCTCTCATGATGTTGATCTAATAACTCATGGATTTTGGTATTCTATATTAGAAGGATATCCTAGAACATTAAAGAACATTAATATAGGAAACAATGTTATAGTAGGTTGGAAGACAATCATTATGTCAGGTGTTACTATATCAGATAATGTAGTCATAGGATCTCATTCAACTGTCACAAAAGACTTATTAGAATCAAGAGCGATATATGGTGGAACTCCTGCTAAACTAATAAAGAGAATAGAAGAACCTTCACAAGATCAGAAACTTATATTACTAGAAGGAATGGTTTCTGATTTTAAGGATCTAATGTTATATTACGACATACCTGACTTTAATATAAACATTGAATACCCATACTTACAGATAAACAATCTTAGAATTAATGTTCAAGACTTTAGCTATGATGGAGAACATGATTCAATCACAGATGCTTTCAGAGATTTTGCTAGAAGGTATGGCATAAGAGTTTATGTACCACGTGGTTTTAAATTCAATCTAACAAGAAAATGAAATTCTTAAATTTTGATAGAGTGTTATGTCTGAGCCCACACCCAGATGATGTAGAGTATTCTATGTCAGGTACTATATTAAAATATAGTGGCACGCACTTTGACATATTGTGTTTAACTCAAGGAGGAGATTGCGATAGTACCACCGGGATTGACAGAATAGTTGAAATGCACAATGCATGGAAAGTGTCTAATGCAACCAACTACACAATACATTCTAGTGATACTAAACTACTTAAGGACAAAGACGTAGATCAGTGGATTAATTATATAGAAACAAACTATACAAATAAGTACAACTACGACTGTATAATGACAACATCAGAACATGATAGTCACTTTGAGCATGTTATGGTATCTAGTCTACCTGCACCAATATCAAGAATTAAGCCGTACAGTATTATTCAATACAGATCTCCTTCTACATTAGAGAACTGGGTACCTAACCTATTTGTTTCTTTAGACGGGCTTTTAGATACAAAAAAGGAAATGCTTCAACAATTTAAGTCTCAAATAGACAGGCCATATTTTACAGATAAAGTGTTTGATGGTTTTCATACAAACTTTCAATGTATGAAGAAAGGTAAAGGATATGTTGAGTCTTTTAAAGTTATAACCTTTTATGAATAAGATAGTATTATATTGTAAAAGTTATAGAAACGATGTACACAGAGCTAAAACTCTTTTAGAGAGCATAAAAAGATTCAACTCAGACAATCTTCCTTTTTATATATCTGTTCCTAGTAGTGATATACAATTATTCAAAGAAGTATTAGGAGAGGACGGATACACTTTGATAAAAGATGAAGAGATCGATTCAAATAATGAAGGATGGAAAGGTCAACAAATAGTCAAGAGCCAGTTTTGGAAGTTAGGTTTGTGTGAGAACTATGTTTGTGTGGATTCTGATTGTTTTTTTATTAAGCCTTTTGGAGTATCAGATTTTATGTTTGATGATGAAACTCCTTATACTGTCTGTCATGAATATAAACACTTCTTTGAGTTCTGTGAAAAGCATCCGTATATAAGTTCTAACGAACCGATGCATTTTGATCCTAGAGAATCTTTCATGAAAGAAAGACTTCACATCATGAGTTTATTTGAAAGATCAGGTGCCATATATGATTTTGGACCGGGTCCAACAATATGGTCGACTAAAGTATGGAATAGCTTAGAAGAAAATTATATTAAATACAATAACACAACATTTGTTGAGTTAATAAAACTAAATGGATCAGAGTTTACTTGGTATGGAGAGTGGTTACTATATACACAAGAGATACGACTCATGCCTAAAGGTCCTTTGTTTAAAAACTATCATTACGTATTTCAGTACGAATATGATAAACAATACGGTTATGGTTTAGACAAAATAGCCAAACTATATTTAGGTGTAGGAATTCAATCAATTTATAATTTTGACATATGAGAACATTAGAACAAATCAGTAGTAATTACAAATCAGACAAAGGTGAAGTATATCATGGTTATCTTAATATCTATGAGAAGTATTTCTCTAAATATAGAACAACTCTAAACAACTTCTTAGAAATAGGATTGTGGGAAGGTGAGAGCATTAAAATGTGGAGAGAGTACTTTGAAACAGGAAACTTGGTAGGAGCTGATATATTAGATTTGTCTCACATCAATCTACCTAATACACAGATTCATATATGTGACCAATCAGATCGTGATCAACTAAAGAAACTAATTGATAGTAGCTTTAATCAATTTGATATCATTATAGATGATGGAGGTCATTGGCAACATCAACAACAAATAACACTTGGCTTTATATTTCCTTATCTAACTTCTGGAGGAATATTGGTTATAGAAGATCTACATACAGCAAATAACCCTGCTTACACAAGACCTGGTGATGTAGCTACACTTGAAATATTGCACAATTGGAAAGCAACTGGTAAATTAGTTAGTGATTGTATGACTAAAGAGGAGATTGACTATATAGAAGCTAATATAGCTGAGATCCATATAGAAAAAGCCCACGTATCAGATATTGCATTTTTGATAAAAAAGTAATGCCGAATGGCTAGTTGTGTTTTATTTGCCTGTTCTATAAAACCAGGTAGAGAGTTTGTTCTAAGGCTATTTTTAGATTCATTTGTAAATGTACATAAAGAATCTGATATATACATTGGAATAAACCCATATAGTAGTAGCGAGTTAGTTAATATCATTAATGAATATGAGCTTAACACATTTGTATATCATGTAGATCATAGTCTATATTCAGAAAGTGATGCATCAGCATATCAACTCTGTTTAAAAACTTTATTGCAATCTGGAAAAGAATATGATAACTATTGGTTCATACATACTAAGAGTGGGTTTAATTCTCATAGTAACTACTTAAGAGATTGGTACATAAGTAATTTTGTATCTAGAAAACAAGAGATAGAATTATTTTTCTCAACCAATCCAGGAGTAGGATCGTATGGGATGCTTGGATTAGAGTATGACACCAATCGAATTTATCAAGAGCATGACGTAGAAATTAGCTTGTGGGACAATAACATATCTAAAAATCTTCCTTATACGCACTCTAAATTCTTTTATATTCATACCATATATTGTTTATCCAAAGAACCAATAAAAAAATTCTTCAGTTTAGTAACAGATACTTGGTTCAATACAAAATTAAACAGGTATTATTTTGAAGGGGTCTTTCCTTTCTTAGTATCCAGATCTGGATATTTTCCTTACTTGGAAAATAGATTTAGTATGAACGGCATAGATTTGTTATATTATATTGATAGTTGGATAAAAGAAAACAATCTCAATCAATATAACTATCTATTGAATAATTTTAAAACTAACTATACATTTAATCAATTAGAGCCTCCTTATGTTAGTCGCAACGCTTAACCATAACTTACCAGATCTTACAGACAATTTAGTAGAGCAGTTAAAAAGAGATCCATTATTTAAAGAGTGTGAATTAATGGTAGTAGACAATGGATCTAAAGAAAAACTGGCTGCTCATACAACTCATAGATTAGACCAGAATATTTTCTTTGGTGGTGGATTCAATGTTGTCTTAGAATATTTTTTATCAACTAATCATGAGTATTTATATTTCTTAAATAATGATCTTATATTCCATGGACCTTCTTTTTTGACTACCTCTTTAACAGAAGCTAAAGCATCTGGAGCAGGAGTTTATTCTCCATCAATTATCAATGCATCAATTAAACAATGTCATTGGAAACAAATGTGGAATTGGGGCAAAGGTTTAAGGCCTGTTAGATGGGTAGACTTTCAATCTCCTTTAATCCGTAGAGATGTATTACAGAAGATCTATACGTTCCCAAATGAGTTAATCTTCGGTTGGGGTTTAGACTTTTATACTGGTTGTGTAACTGAAAAGCATGGTATAACTACTATTGTATCAGATACCCATACTATCTGTCATTTAAATTCACAAACATTTGAGCAGAATAAAATAGATATAGGGATTAATGAGTTTTGTAGACAAGCTGAACAAAGTATGAATGATTACTTTAAAAACTCATCCTACTTTAAGACATACATTGACTTAAGAACGTACGCAGAAAATTATACAGTATGATAAAATTGTCAGGTACTAAAATTGTAGAAGTTCCTTATTTTGCTGATCAACTGGTAGACGTTACAAAATCATTATTAATTATAGGTGAGTGTCAAGGAGGTGTAGAAGGCGTGTCTGAAACAATCCATGAAAAACGATTCACTAATGTATACACAACAGACATAATGCCATCTGAACCCCACTACTGGTTAAGACAAAATACTAATTGGACTCATATACAATGTGACTTTATAGAATTTGATGAGTCAAATAAATATGATTATGTAATTTCAATATCTGTATTTGAACACTTTGGATTTTGGTTCGCAGGAAATAGAATGGCAAATGGATTGGCAGAAGACGATAAGTGTTATTGGAATCATGATATTAGAGGAATTAATAAGGCATGTAAACTTTTGAAGGATAAAGATTCGAAGTTAATGATAACACTTCCAGCAGGTCCATATATGAACTATGAAGAATCAGGAGAGCCTTTCTTAAGATACTATGACACAAGAAGACAGAGCATAATTAAAAGAGAATGTAGCAACAATGGATTTAAGATAACTAATGAAGCGTTTTACTATTCAGAAAACTTTCAAGATTGGGACTCTGTTGGTGAATCAATAAATGATCCTAAATATTATCCTTACTATAACCCATGGACTCCTAATGTAATATGGGGTTTTACCATACAAAAACAATAATAAATGATAACATTTGTAATACCTAGCCACAATAATCTAAGGCACTTGAAGAATGTATATAGTTCTATCAAGAGAAACGCTAGTGAATGTAAGATGATATTTTTAGATGATGCATCTACAGACGGAACACTTGAATGGTTAAATAGTCTTCAAGACAAGAATGTTACTTCTATTTATAGGTCTAGTGAAAGAGTTGGCCATACTATTTTGTATGACAAAGGAATTGAATTAGCTGAAACAGAGGTTGTTGGTATACTACATGCTGACATGATAGTAGGTCCTAAGTATGTAGAGAATGTAATGAAGCACTTAAAACATGGTGTAGTTGTTTGCGGTACTCGTGTAGAACCACCACTCCACCCAGAAGGAAATGAGAAAATCATTCGTAACTTTGGTATGGACTTTGATGATCTTGATGTAGAGGCATTTGAGATCTTTTGTTTTGATAAGTTAGAAGAGTTAAAGGATCAGACTACAAAAGGAATGTTTGCACCTTGGATAATTTATAAGTCTGACTTCGTTAGTATGGGAGGTCACGATGCTTTATTTGCACCATTCCCTTACGAAGATTCTGATATATTTCAAAGGTGGTTATTAGCAGGTTACGAGCTTGTGCAAGCCAGAGATGCATTCGTGTACCACCTAACTTGCCGTGGTCATAGATGGACTAGTGAAATACAAAAAGATGATGAGTACTTCAAAGTTGCTTCACAGAATGCCGGGAGAAACTATATCAGAAAATGGAGAAGCTGGATCAAGAATGATGCATACCAGCATCCAATATTATCAAATAAGTATGACATAGGGTTTGTAATTAAGAACTGCGATGTTGCACTACTATACTTTATAGAACCTTGGGGAACCACTACGTATATCGAAAATGAATCTTTGGCCAGTGAGTATCTAAAGAAAGCACAGTCAGAGACCGTATATCCTATGCAAGATCGAGTTAAAACCTTCCAAGGAGAATACAACCATGCCGTTGTAATAGAGGTCGATGGATCTAGGATAAACAACACTGGAGCACAATTCATAACCCAGCTTCCAGATATATTATCAACAGTCACAGAACCTGGCCAGTATGAGTTTGAACCATTCAAGATACAAGTAAACAAAGTGGAGCCGGAGAAGATAGACCTTCCTTTTGTGGCCACTAAAAACGTCTTCTAACCAGATATTTATTTAAAAACAAGATGGCGCAGGCTATTAACCCATTATTCAATATAACCGTAGGCGGGAAGAAGTATAAGCTTCAGTTTGATGTTAACGACAACCCTACAAAGAAAGGAGTTAAACTCCAGTTCATTCTAGACCAAGAGTTCCAAGATCCTAGAGACAAGCAGGCTTTGGCTAACGAGATTAGCATAGCACTTCAAAAGAGACTTGGTGCTTCTGGTGTCATGGTTGACTACGATGATCGCAACCCTTACAAGAATGTCATAGGCTTTATCGTGCCTTTGAATTCTGTGGCCAAGATGATCATACAAGCCATGAAAGGAGGAGCCTAATAATCCCACCACTTAAATTAGTTATGCGTAAACCTGTCAGAGCACTATTTGATAACCT
>Ga0315902_10010564_pt1 | contig 12199 bp, 5 predicted proteins | sample LakEriMetagenome_9_FD_203523 | JGI IMG/M metagenome (GOLD analysis project Ga0315902, IMG submission 203523) | Freshwater fungal communities from buoy surface, Lake Erie, Ohio, United States - Buoy 12 MA117 | ecosystem: Environmental > Aquatic > Freshwater > Lake > Lake biofilm | place: USA... | reverse complement strand
CTACGCTCTTGCCTGCAGTTTCGAGTGCTACGGCTGCACCGATGCCACCGCAACAAACTTCGACCCGAACGCTACCTACAGCGACGGCTCTTGCTTCTATGCCGGCCAGGGTGAAACATGCAGCGATCCGATTTTACTGGAGTGCGGCGAAACATATGCGGGAAACACAGCGGGAGTTGCCAACGATAATTCAGTTTCAGGTGTAACCAGCTGCCTCAGCAACCTTGGAAGTGCAGGACAACACTGGTATGTTTTCACAGCAGAAAGTGTTGCCACGGTTCAACTTTCCACCATGAGTGCGAATACAACTTTCGACACGCAAATACACCTCTTCTCTGCTGCCTCAACAAGCGCGTGCGGCGGAGCTCTCAACTGTGTCGCATCGAACGATGATTTTGGTGGCACGCTTCAATCGCAACTCACATTTACGACTCAACCAGGGGTCGTTTACTATGCTCGTATAGGCGGTTACTCTTCCCAAAGCGGAGAATATCAGCTCACGTCCACCGGCCTATGTGCAACAGGTTGCACCGATGCAATGGCGTGTAATTATGACTCAACCGCTGTTAGCAACGATGGAAGCTGCGACTACTGCTCATGCGGCGGAACATGTGGTTGCACAGAAATCAACGCTTGCAACTACAACGCGCAAGCAACCATCGATGACGGCTCTTGTTACAACACTGTTTTGGTGAACGTAGGTCCTGACTTTTCCGTTTGCGAAGGTCAAACGGTTTACATCGGCGGTTATGCTGCCACAAACATCGCTACATTCAACTGGACCTTTGCGGGAGTTCCGATTTCTACTGACTCAGTGCTTATCGTACAAGCCAATGCTACCGGCATATACGAGCTAACCGTCACAGACGCCAATGGTTGCTCAGGTGTCGACTACATGTTGCTTTACGTGAACAATTGTATTGCGGGTTGTTTGGATAGTGCGGCCTGTGACTTCAACCCGCAAGCGAATACGCCCGACAACTGCGACTACTCATGCTTGGGCTGCACCGACGCAGAAGCTATTAACTATGAAGCCGGCGCCACAATCGATAATGGTTCATGCTATTATGCCGGAGAGGGAACGACCTGTTCAAACCCCATTTCACTTTCGTGTGCTGAAGGTTGGTACAGCGGAGTTACAGTGGGCGTTGCGAACGATAACACCACGAGTGGTTCGAATGTATGCGGAGGGGTTTCGAGCAGCGGACAGCGCTGGTACGTTTACGAGGCGGCATTCAATTCAACCATTACGGTGAGCACCATAAACTCGCTCACCAATTACGATACCTACCTGAAAGTCTTCACAGGTTCATGCGGCAACCTTAGCTGCGTAGCATTCAACGACGATATTCCCGGCACCAGCTTCCAGTCGCAAGTAGTATTCGAAGCACAAGCCGGCACAACTTACTTCATTCGCGTGGGCGGCTTCGCATCCCAGCAAGGTACGTATGGACTGACCTTCGAATGCGGCGGCGGGTGCCTTGATCCGCAAGCTTGCAACTATCAGGAAAACGCGCCTTTCGACGACGGATCATGCACCTACGGAGCTGATTGTTTCGGTTGCACAGATGTGAACGCTTCCAATTACGAACCGCAAGCGGTATACAATGAAGGTTGCGCTTACACAACCACCATCACCGTATATCACGATACCAACGGCGATGGTGTTCGTCAGAATAACGAACCCGGTATGTCGAATTGGGCTGTGTCGGTTCCTGCATTGAATGCCACTGTTTTCACCGACAACACCGGAATAGCGACATTGAATGTATCAGCAGATACTTACAGCATAGAACTCATCAACAACTCTTCTGCGTGGATGAGCTCGAGCCCTTCGATAGTAACCATCGACATTCCTACAACCATTTCAGCCTCGTTCGGACTTATTCCCGCGACTGGAGAAGCGTTTTATGCAGCAGGACCCTATGATGGTTTCTGGGATATCATTCACTGCGAAGACGGCTACGAAGCAGGCGTGTTCTTGAACAACCTCGGAACAGTGGACTTATCGGGAACGCTCACGCTCACGTGTGATGCGATGTTTACACCTGAGCAAGACACTTACAGCAGCATAGCCCCAGACCAAGTAGCCGCCGGCTTTGCGCAATGGAACATCAATGCGTTTGCTGCAGGTAGCAATGGTATTTTCTCATTCCACATCGATGGCCCCGGTCCTGTGAACATCGGTTCTACTTACAACTTCGATTTTCACTTGGTGCTCAACGACGCACAAGGCAACGTGATTTATGACAACACCTGGACCACCAGCCCATTCATTGCGTGTGCATACGACCCTAATGATTTAACTGCAACACCGGTAGGATATGAAGCACCGCATTTCGTGCTCGCAGGCGACCGTTTGCAATACCGTGTGCGTTTCCAAAACACAGGTAACCTACCTGCAGAAGATGTGCGCATAGTGGGTGCCCTCGACCCGACAAAGTTTGACTTGAGCACGTTCGCACCGCTTTATGGATCGGCACCTTTCGTGACGTGCTTGCTCAACAACGGAACCATCGACTTTACGTTCAACGACATATACCTGCCGGATGCAACCAACAACGAGCCCGAGTCACATGGATTCGTTGTGTACGAAGTGCAATTGCTTCCGGGTATTAATCCGAATGAAGTCGTGTTGAATCAAGCTGCTATCTATTTCGATAGCAATCCAGCAATCGTAACCAATGAAACATACCACACCATTTTTGACTGTAGTTCATTCACCCCGATGACCGGTACAACTTCTGTGTGTGAAGGCGAGATGATCAACCTCACAGCCAATCAACCATACGTGGAAGCCTTCACCTGGGCCATAGACGGCGTTGGAAGCAGCGACAATAGCAGCAGTTTCCAAACTACTCTTGCCCCGGGCACACACACGGTGATGCTCAACACGGCCAATCCATTGTGCAGCGAAGACCACACTGCAACGGTGGTTGTGCACGGCACTCCGGAGTTGATCATGCCCGCAGACGCTGCGTTTTGTCTTTACAGCATCATCGAGTTGTCCGCTACAGGCAACGGTAATATCGTGTGGACGAATAACATCAGCAACAATGGGTTGTTTGAAGTAAACGGTTCTCAAACCTTGAATGCCGCTCTTACCTCACCCGAGGGTTGCGTAGCGCAGGGCGAGTGGAATATTGATGCATTGCCCCTTCCTTCAATAGCCTACACGGTTGATGGTCTACTGCTCACTGCCCTCGACGGTGACGCATGGCAATGGTATTTGAATGGGACACCGATTGAAGGCGCCACTTCCAGCAGCTACAGCATGTCGGCCGGAGGTGCATACAGCGTAGAAGTAACCAGTATAAATGGTTGCAGCGCCATGAGCGGCGTAACTAATTATATCGTTGGGGTTATTGAAGCCGATGATCTGGGTATTAGGGCATACCCTAACCCTATGGAAAACGAACTGCGCATCGATTTGCCTGCTCAAGGCATCTACCAAATCGAGCTCCGCGATTTAACAGGCCGCCTCATTTCAACTCGCTCACAATGCCAGGGCAGCTGCACCCTTCAGCGCGAAGGAGCGGCAAGCGGCGTATACCAGTTGCTCATCAAAGGCGAGGGTGTGTTGGCGCATCAGCGGGTAGTTCTTAGGTAGGATTATAAGGAAGTAGGATTGTAGGATTATAGGGGGGCCCAACCACTCATTCCCATTCTGATTCTCATTCTCATTCTAGCATTTTTTAGAATCAGAATGAGAAACTCACTACATCAGTACTCAATCCTTAGTACCTTCTATGGCACTGGCTACGCTAAGCCAGCGCGATAAAGAACAGGGGCATCACGGCCCACCTGTAATCCTACAATCCTTCTTCACTGCAATCCTTATAGATGTTTCTCGCTTTTAAATGGGGCGATACGCCCCCCTATAATCCTACAATCCTACTTCACTACAATCCCTTTTAAACGAATTCTCATAATTTCACACCGAATTCTCAAAAAACAACACATAGCCTTTCCAGGGCGTTTTCATTTGCCAACACTGTAAAACGCCCCATACACTATGGTAAAATGTCTAATCATTGATGATGAAAAAAACGCGCGCGACAACCTGAGCGCACTCATCGAAAAATACTGTCCACAGTTAGAAATCGCGGGATTCGCAGTTTCAGGACTTGATGGGTTACGCCGCATCAATGAGCTAAAGCCGGACGCCATCTTCCTTGATGTACATATGTCAGATATGGACGGCTTCAGCGTTCTAGGAGGGCTAGACAACTACAAGCCCATGGTAGTTTTTGTTACTGCATTCGATCGCTATGCCATGAAAGCCATACGATCTAGCGCAATCGACTACATCTTAAAACCGATCAGCATCAAAGAACTTCAAGCCGCGGCAGAAAAGCTGGAACATCTGCAAGAACTAAAAAAACAAAACCCGGGTTTTGAAGATGGTTATGCAGACGCGCTCAAGCTTATGATAAAAACCTCCAAACAGGAAGGACCCATGCGCATAGCCCTGCCGGACTTCTCGGGCTACCGCTTTGAAAGCGTTAATGACTTGGTTCGACTGGAAAGTGACAGCAATTACACACACGTCCATCTAAAGTCAGGCGAGAAAGTACTAGTTAGCAAACCACTGAAACATTTTGAAGATTTTTTAGACGATACTGAATTTATTCGCATCCATAATTCACACATGATTAATGTGAGCTACCTTAAGGGCTATATAAGAGACGACGGTGGCATGGCAGAGTTGATGGATGGCACCAAGCTGCAAATTGCCAAACGCAGGCTCCCATTATTTCTGGACACCATTAAAAACCGCTTTCTGAAACCGTGATGAAACCGCTGCGTCTGATGCTCGCTTGTGTTGTTGGAATGATGCCTTTGGTTATAGGTGCGCAACTAAGACAGCATGTTTCCTATCGACACTTCGACACGCGCGACGGCCTCCCTTCTTCCCGCCTAAATGGCATATTAGAAGACAGCCATGGGTATATCTGGACCATCACAGATAAAGGTGCTGCTCGCTACAATGGTTATGACTTCGAGATATTCACGACCAAGCAAGGGCTTCCGAACGACAATGTGTTGCTCATTCATGAAGATTTGCGTGGACGTGTTTGGTTCCTCTGCGGCACTCAGTATGCCTATTTCGACAACGACAGTATTCGCTTATACAACGGCAACGACGCAATCAAGAAAAAACTCAAAGGCAAAGAACGTCCGGCATCTCTGTTTTTCGAGAACGATACAATGTGGGTAACCACGATGAACGGAACGCAACTCTTCAAAAGTGTTGGAGACAGCGTGCAAGAGTTTATGCCGCAAGTTCCGGGCGACAGTAAAGACGTGATGTACTATTTGCGCAAAGCGGGCGATAAGCTGCTTGCTCTGAAAACCGGTGAACCTAAGGGGCCTGATCAAGTCATCACACGTGATAAAATCAACTTTCTTCTGCGCGTTTCACAGAGTTGCAAACTTTCCTGTAGCGTCGAAATAGGACCAGACCTTTGGGCGTTGGCCGGACCGGAAGCCTATGTTGTGTTCGACACGCAAGGCAATGTCGAAACCTATTTCAGCACTACACTTAAAGAGTTTTCATCGCTCGATAAAGACCGCGAAGGCAACTTGTGGATCTGCAAAGGCGATGGAGCATACCTCATCAAAGATTACGCGAGCGGCATGAAAAACGCGCGCAATTATTTTCCCGGACAGTACATATCAGGCGTGGTGCAAGATCGAGCGGGCAACTACTGGTTTGCCGACCGCAACAACGGCTTGTTCTTCGTACCAAGTCTTGACATGGTTGCCATCCAAACCGATGAACCTACTAAGCAGAGCAAATATGTTTCGGTGAAAAAGTTCGGCGACACGGTATATGCTGCGGACGCTGCCGGTAACATCTATTCCTTTGGCGCGAACGATAGTTTACGCAGCGTCACACCTCTGGATTTGAATGGGCTCTCGTACGACTTCACGCTCACGGGAGAAGGGAAGTTATTACGTGGCAAAACACCGGCCCTGAGCAACCTCAACGGTGGTGGAGCACGCATACTCGACAGCCTGGCCATTGTGCGCAAAAGCGCGTTGCTGGCCGATGGGCGAGTTGCACTTGCATTAGCGGATGGGCTAGCCTTTTACGACGCACAAACCGGATGGAGAAGAGCCGACACAGCGATCTTCAAACTTCGCACACCATCGTTGTTTGAAGATACGCAACGCCGACTTTGGCTTGGAACGAACGAAGGGTTGTTTGAATTTACCGGCAATGCTGTCGCTTCCATTAGTGAAGTCAACACCAATTTCAAAACAACAATCAGCGACATCATTCAATGGGGTGAATACCTATTGTTGGCTACGCGTGGCAAAGGAGTTGTGTTCTACAAGCCCGGCGGTACGTTCGCGGTGAGTGAAGACCAAGGGTTGTTGTCAAACAATGTAGAATGTTTAGCGCTCGACGGCAACAATCGCATTTGGCTGGGCACATCCAAGGGCATGCAATGTGTCAACGCGCTTGGCACCGATCCAACTCAATGGAGTTATTTCCAGGTTAACTACCAGAAGGGACTACCTGCAGGCGAGGTATTTGACTTGTTATACGACAACGGAAAATTCTACGCCGCGACAGGCAATGGTATGTGCATTTTTAATCCCGCCGCAGCTTCCTTGCGTAGCACGCCGCAACCCGTATACATCGAACATTTATCGGTTGGAACGAAAATGCTCGACATCAACAGCGAGCTTTCGTTGGCATGGGATGAAAACGACGTGCGCTTCACATTCTTAAGTTTCAACTTTCGCACAGGTACAGGCACAAAATATCGCTACCGCTTGTTGGGGCTCACCGACGACTGGGTCGAAACCGATTCACGCACGGTCGACTTTTGGGCGTTGCCGGCGGGTCGTTATGTGTTTGAAGTGAGCGCGCTAAATGAAGACGGGGTATGGGGACCAACAACAAGCGCGGTCTTTGTTATTGCCCGCCATTTCACCGCCACGTGGTGGTTCCGGTTGCTCATGGTGTTGCTGCTAGCCAGCGCTATCGTAGGAGGGTTCGGCTGGTATTACCGTAGCAAGCGCGCGCGCCTGTTGCAGCGCAACAAGATGACAGAACTACGTCAGCAATCGTTGAATGCCAACATGAATCCCCATTTTATCTTCAATGCCCTCAATTCCATTCAGCATTTCATCAATAGCAATCAACCTGAGTTAGCCAATGAGTTTCTCGCGGATTTCTCGCGCTTGATACGCATGAATCTCGAGAACAATCTGGAGGCATTGGTACCGCTCGAAGAAGAGATTGAGCGCTTACAGCTCTATATGAAGCTCGAAAAACTGCGGTTTGCCGACAAGCTCACGTGCAGTTTGCATGGCATGGAAGACTTGCAGCAGTATGATATTTCAATACCACCCATGTTATTGCAGCCTTATGTGGAAAATGCGGTGATACATGGCATTTTACCGAAGGAAGAAGGCGGGCATATCAGCATTTCCTTGCGCGCCATTGGGAAGCATTTCGAGGTTGAGATACGCGACAACGGCATAGGCTTGAAGGCAGCCGCGGCCCGCAAGCTCGAGGGGCATGAGAGTTTAGCGTTGAAAATGAATGAAGAGCGCCTGCACATCTTGAGTGCATTGACCGGCAGCACATACAGCATCGTCATCATCGACCGCAGTGAAGAAGCGGTTCCCGCAGAAGGCACTTTGGTAAGATTGTTCTTACCGATGGAAGCGGTCATTTCATAACAAAGGAATCCTTTGTCAATCAACCCGAACCCTTTTGTCCTTCTCCCTATTTTTGTCAAAAAACACTCTTATGTCAAGCAAAGCACCAAAACCTGTTGGCCTTTATCCGCACACACGCCGCGTGGGCAATTTGTTATTCCTTTCAGGAGTGGGTCCGCGCATTGCAGGCAGCGACGCAACAGATAGCGGCGTTCCTGGCTTGACACTCGATAAGTTTGGCAACTACCTCACGTTCGATTTCGAAGCACAATGCCGCAACGTGTTCGACAATGTGCGCGTCATTCTCGAAGAAAATGGAAGTAAATGGGAAAACCTGGTTGACGTAACAGTTTTTCTTGTCAATATGAAACGTGACTTTCATACTTACAACAAGCTTTACGCGGAGTATTTCAAAGAAGCACAACCTTGCAGAACTACTGTAGAAATTAACGCGCTGCCCTCACCCATCGCCATCGAGTTGAAGTGCATTGCAACAATCGACTAGCTCTTTCGTTGATTTGGCACAACCATTGAAAGTGGCCAATCATGAAAACGCCTATTCTCCTTTTTGTAGCGTTAATCGGTGCATTAATGCTTCAAGCTCAAGTAAAGCCCGCCAAAACCAATGTTGATCATTTACCAAATCTGGGCTTCCGCAATTCACCCAACTACGCCTTCGACACCGGAGAACAACTCACCTATCGGATACACTACGGAATCATTGATGCCGGAACTGCGACTCTGAAAGTAGAAGAAAGCAAGGATAAATATTCAGGGCGCGATGCATATAAAATCATCGGCACAGGACAAAGCACGGGTGCTTTCGATTGGTTCTTTAAGGTTCGTGATTACTACGAAACTCACATTGATAAACAAGGCATGTTTCCCGTACGCTTCAGGCGATATTGTGATGAAGGCGGCTATATAATTCAGCAAGACTATACGTTTTTGCCCGACAGAAGGGCTTTTCGTAACGTGAAAGGAGAAAATTACAAATCACCTGAATTCGTGCAAGACATGCTGAGTTCCTATTACTATGCGCGCACTCTGGATTATAGCAAAGCACGCACGGGCGATATCTTTACCATAACAGCATTAGTTGACGATGAAATTGTTCCATTGAAGATGAAGTATATCGGAAAGGAAACCATCACCATAGATGCCGGAACATTCCGATGTCTGAAATTCGTACCCGTTGTTCAAAAGGGTCGTGTTTTCAAAAACGAACAAGATTTAAAGGTTTGGATAACAGACGACCTTAATCATATTCCGGTCTTAGCAGAAGCGGAGATCCTGGTTGGATCAATCAAAATGGAATTGCAACACTATAGCGGTGTACGAAACTGGCTCGCAAAAATTTAACACTACAGCTAGTTACATTTGCGGAAAAATTTGCCGCATGCCTTACCAAATTGACTCCTACTCTTTTCAAGGAAAACGCGTTCTGATTCGCGTAGACTTCAATGTTCCGCTCAACGAACAATTTCAGGTAACGGATGACACGCGCATTCGTGCAGCGCTGAAAACCATTCGCAAGGTGGCGCAAGGAGGCGGTAAGGTCATTTTGATGTCGCACCTCGGCCGCCCGAAAGGCGGACCCGAAGCGAAGTTTTCCATGAAACACGTGCTGGCTCGTTTGTCGGAATTGCTTGGACAGCCGGTTGCGTTTGCAGAAGATTGTATTGGCGACAAAGTGCAGGCTGCCGTCGACGCCATGCAAGAAGGCGATGTGTTGTTGCTCGAAAACCTTCGCTTCTACAAGGAGGAAGAAGGAGGCGATGAGTTCTTCGCCGGACAGTTGGCTGAAAACGGCGACGCATACATCAACGACGCCTTTGGCACCGCTCACCGAGCTCATGCGAGTACTGCTGTAATTGCCCGCTTCTTCCCAACCGACAAACTGTTTGGTTATTTGATGGAAGACGAAGTGCAGAGCATTGATCGCGTGTTGAATTCGACTGCAAAGCCTGTAACCGCTATCATTGGTGGCAGCAAGGTTTCCAGCAAGATTACCATTCTGGAGAATTTGCTCAACCGCGTCGACAACATCGTCATTGGCGGCGGCATGGCCTACACGTTTTTCAAAGCACTGGGAGGCAACACAGGTAATTCACTGGTAGAAGACGATAAACTCGAATTAGCAAAAGCGTTATTGGAGAAGGCGAAAGACAAAGGCGTCAACATCTACCTGCCTGAAGATTCCATCATCGCCGATGCATTTTCAAACGACGCACAACGCACGTCATCAGAAAGCCGTGGTATACCTTCGGGCTGGATGGGTCTCGATATCGGAGAGCAATCGATCGCTCGTTTTTCAGAAGTCATTTTGAATTCGAAAGTAATTCTGTGGAATGGCCCGATGGGTGTTTTCGAAATGTCCAACTTTTCCCAAGGCACCGTTGCCATTGCGCAAGCATTGGTAAGCGCCACCAAGAATGGCGCATTCACACTTGTTGGTGGCGGCGACAGTGTGGCGGCTATCAATCAGTTTGGCCTTGCCGACGAGGTGAGTTATGTGAGCACCGGCGGCGGCGCCATGCTCGAGGCTCTCGAAGGAATAGACTTACCGGGTATTGCGGCAATCAAGTCGTAATTTTATTGTGCTGAAAACTCGATGAAGAGCAACACGTCCTCGACGCCGATGTAGCCATCGTTGTTGAGGTCAAACGACGAGCAATCATTCAGACAGCCGTATTGATTAAGTAACATCTGCATGTCGTCGTCATTTACCACGCAATCGCCATTGAAATTAGCCGGTGTAGTATTGGTGTCGGGCACTGAAACGGTAAGCGCTATGTAATTACTCACACCACAGTCATTGGCGGTTTGAACGCTGATGAAGAAATCTTGCGCACCTGCTATTATCTCGATCGTGTTATTGCTGAGCAACGAAGTCGTTGCTGTTGTTTGCCAGTTGTAGTCCGTAGCGTTGAGATCTTCCGTCACACTATATGTTGCACTTTCACCTGCGCACAACACCGAAGGTCCGACAATCGCAAATACACTATCGACACGTTCTGTAACACTCACGCTAATGCTTGCAGAGTCGGTTAGTCCGCAGGCGTTCGTTACAGTAACAGAGGCAAGGCCGCCGGTAGCGCTTGGCAAAGGTTGAATCAACCGATCATTTTCGGCGCCGGTCCAACCTTCGGGCAATTGCCATTCGTAGCTGATGGCTCCTGCAACTTGCTCGCACACCAGTTGTCCATAAACACCTTCGCACCATTGCTGATCGCCGGTGATGTTGCCAAGCTCAAATGTGCCGCATCCAAGCTCGGTGCGATACATATCGCCGCCTGAACCAATGTAGCAATAGTTGTCGGTGAAATGCGCTGTCGATGCTCCCAAGTTGTTGAGGTTGTTTTGCAAGAGGAGAGTCCATGTGTCTCCACCATCCTCTGTTTTATATAAGTCAGCGTACTCGCTTACGCAAAAACCAAGATTCTCATTATAGAATTTGATGTCGAGTATGAGGCCGCCACCCACGAATGTGAAATCCCATGTCTCACCGCTGTTTAGTGTGCGGTAAACGCCGCTATTACTCCCCACAAATCCGAGACTGTCATTGTAGAAGTAAATGTTTGATCCAATAACACCATTGTGATATTCCCACGTATTACCGCCGTCAAATGTCTTGTAGTACGTATCACCTCCGGCCTGCACATATCGCACGGCTATGCCACGCTGACTATCGATAAAATGAATGTCAGTTGCGCCTATGTTGGTGCCACACGTAAAAGACGTTCCGCCATTGATTGTTTTACAAATGTTTGAGGCTCCACCAAAACCGCCCGCAAATCCTGTTTGTGCATCAATGAATTCGAGACACGTAGCCGTGAGCGTGGGCGAAGTGCTGTACGTCCAGGTTGTACCGCCATTAGTTGTTTTTCCCAGGTTGGTGGTGCCAAGCACATAGCCTACTTGAGGTGTGGGAAAATCGACGGCATACCAGCCGCCGGTTGTGGAGGTTTGGCGAATATTCCAAAGCTTTCCCCCATCAGACGTTTGTGCAATGCCGCCATAGAAAGTTCCTCCGGATGCAAATGAAACAATGGTTCCTTGTGTATCCGACAAAAACTGCAAGGCGGTAACACCTCCACCGGGCGCTGCATTTTTTATCACTGACCACGACGAACCATCGTTCGTGCTCTTGTGAATTTGCATCTTACCCATCATATACGCTGAGGTCGACGACACGTGATCTCCACAGAAAATATCGCCATCACCCAACACCGTTTGGTTTTGCCATGTCTGTCCGTTGTTGGTTGTTTTCACGAAAACACCCATGTTACCCGCAGCATAACCTTGTCCGTTGGCACTCACGTTCATGACATAGAAGTAGTTATTGGCGGCAGAGTACACCGTGTTCCAGGTGAGTCCGCCATCCGATGTCTTTGCGATAACACCACCGCACGTGAAGCCGGTGTTGGCGTCAACAAAGTGAACATCTTGAAGGTTCGCCGTAATAGTGGTTGTAATGACCGACCACGAATCGCCGCCATCGGTTGTGCGCAGG
>Ga0315902_10010559_pt1 | contig 12202 bp, 11 predicted proteins | sample LakEriMetagenome_9_FD_203523 | JGI IMG/M metagenome (GOLD analysis project Ga0315902, IMG submission 203523) | Freshwater fungal communities from buoy surface, Lake Erie, Ohio, United States - Buoy 12 MA117 | ecosystem: Environmental > Aquatic > Freshwater > Lake > Lake biofilm | place: USA... | reverse complement strand
TCTGAACTTGCGGACACCCACCTCCCCACTCGACGCAGCGACCAAAGATTACGTCGACAAAAACGGCGGCATCATCTCAAAGGCTGCCGTAGATACGACGCGGTTCCTGACGTTCACGGGTGCTACAGACGGTGATCGTCTGAACGCGATGTTCACTGGTGGTCGAGTACCCGTCACAGGCGACTTGGTGTTTGTCGGATACGACAAGACCGCTGCGGACAACAGCAAGGCCGGGATCTATCGGTTCTCCGGGAACTGGGGACGCATCATTGATCTGAGCAACGGCGTTCCGCAGACCATTGACGACCTGTTGGATGTGGTGGCTGTTTCTCCGACTGCGAACCAAGTGCTGGTGTACAACGCGGTCAGCAAGAAGTGGGAGAGCCAAGACAACAACGCCGCAGCGGTGATCAAACACTTTGCCGCAACGGCGGTATCTGCAGCGGCTACTACGGGCCAAACGACTGAACAGGTGCTGCTGGCCAAGTATGCAACGCTTGCTGGCGGGCCTCCCCGTGCGGGCGTGTTTGCGGTTGTTGAGAACGGCGCAGGCAACGACGGCAAGTACAACGGCGTTTACTACTTCGACGGCACCGTCTGGACCAAGTTTGCGCGCGAGCTAAGCGCATCCGGCGCGGGCGGTCTGGTCAAGGCACTGGTGGCAGATGCTGATCCAAACCTGATCACCACGCCGCAGCCGCTCGGCACAGCGCAGTACACGGTCGAGAACAACGCGAAAGAGTTGAAGATCGTCGATGGCGCGGGCAACTGGAACACGATCTACAGCGAAACAAACATTCGCACCCTGATCGCCCAGTCTCGCTCCTTCAAGGGCACCGTGGTCGAGAAGGGACTGGTCACGGTCGGCACATCTCCGCTCGATGTTCTGCCAGCCAGCACGGCGCTCACGGCTACGGATGTGGGCACGTATTACGTGTTTGTCGGGACCGGCGGGCACACTATTGGTGCCTCGGAAATCGGCGGCGCGGTGTCGAACGTGGACGGCACGGTGCTGTCGCCCGGGGACTGGATTCAAGTTGCCAACCTCGGAACGGCGCTTGTCCCGAAATACGACTACGTTGTCATCCACGGCGATGCGCTGTCGATGGCTCGCGCGCGTGCTGTATTCGGTCTGAACCTCTGGGCGGATGGCGCGTTCGAGCGCGGCTCGATTGTTCGCTACCAGCCGACGCCGAATGCGGGCATCCACTACTACGTGGCCAGCGGCGACGTGATCACCGGCGATGTCGCTCCGGGTGCGCCGGGAAAGCCGGGACTCAGTGCCACGCCAATCACGGTTTCGGTTCTTGCGATCACTCCCGCGAAAGAGTACGACCTGACGGTCGCTGGCGGTCCGGCATCCGCTGCTGCTGTGCTGAACGTCACGCTCGACATCGATACCACGACTGGCGCGGACACGCAGACCGCGGCGATCACCGCGGGCATGACCGCTGACCAGATCGCAGATGCGATCATTGCCGGGTGGAGCAACACGCAGACCACCGTGACCAAGAAAGGCCCGGGCGTCATCAACGTCAAGGTCAAGAATGTTGTCGGCGACAGCATCACCGTGCTCACGATCAACAAGACCACGCTCGACGGCATCAACGCGACGGTAGGCGCGAACAAGTGGGTGGACATCACCCCGTATGCCGCGTTGTCCTCGCTGCCTGATTGCTACGAGCTCGCAAAGGCAACTGACGGCCAAGTCCCCGCGTGGTCGGTTGCGAATCGCCGCTGGGAGCCGGTCACCCCCGGCCAGCCGTTGGTCTATATGGGCACGGGCGTCTGGGATGTGGCAAAGATCGCCTCGCGCCCCGACAACTACGGGTTCCCCGCCGACACGCTGCCTGATCCCAAGATCTACGGCCCGCAAGCCGGGGACATGTACATCAACCTGTCGAGCGGGCAAGTGACCAGCTTCACAGGCCCGTCACCCGGCTCGCGTAATACGCCCACGTTTACGAACGGCACGTTGTCGCCAACGCTCGACGTGACGCAGTCCAGCATTGCCAAGTTGACCGACGTCAACCTTACGACCGCGCCGAAGGATGGCGAGGTGCTGACCTACGACTTGGCCTCAACGAAGTGGCTGCCGAAGAAAGTAGCGACCACACTGGGTGACCTGACAGATGTTACCGAAGCACCCATAAGCACGGTGGGTAACATCCTCATCGCTGACGGGACTGGCGCATGGGCAGAGTCTGCGAACCCGTCCTACACCAAGACCGAGGTGGACGCCAAGCTCACCCAGATCATCACAGGCCTAACGCACGATATCTCGGTACGCGACATCCTCAACATACCGCCAACGGCACCGGCGGAGGGCGATGCGTACATCATCGGCACTGCGCCGACGCTGGGCTGGATAGGGCACGCCAACGAAGTCGCCTTCTTCGATTCTGGCGCGTGGGTGTTTGTCGCACCGGTTGCTAACGAGGCGCACCTTGTTGAAGCACTCCAGTCGATCTGGGCGTGGACGCCTGCCCCCGGTGGCGCGGGTGCCAGCCGCTGGGTGAAGGTGGCGAACACCTCAGGTGCTGCGGGCGTAACGGCAAAGCACGGCGTGGGTGAGATCATCCCGTGGGTCGCTGACACGTATCCGGATGACTACCTTGAGTGTCGCGGGCAAATTGTAGCGATCGCATCGTACCTCGACCTGCACGCGGTGATCGGTAACAAGTACAACGTAGGCACGGCTGCGGATGGCGCGTCTACGTTCGCACTGCCGGATCTGCGCGGTTACTTCCTGCGAGGCATCGGCGCAAACGGTGGCGAAGGTGCGCCGGGTATTGTGCAAGGGCATACCACTGCCCGCCCGGGCACCCCGTTTACGGGCACGACAGGTACAGATGGGGCACACATCCACGGACTGAGAACCGGCCGGTACGCGAATTTCGGCACGGGTGGCGGTGCTCGCGCGGTCAACAACTTGGATGGCAATGACTACGAAGTGTTCTTGGGCAATACGTTGTCCGCAGGTGCCCACGCGCACAACGTAACGATCACCGGCGGCGGCGATGTTGAAACCCGTCCCAAGAGCTTCTCGGTTCGCTGGCTGATCCGGCACAAGGCCATTGACGGCGGTGCTATGGGGCCGCGTGGTCAGAACGGCGTCGGTGTGCCAGCCGTTACTGCCACCGACGACAAAAAAGTGATGACTGTTGTGGCGGGTGTTGCGGCATGGGCAACCCCTGCGGCGGCTTTACCGGCCGGCACCGCGGTCGGCCAGAAGCTGGAGTGGAACGGAACGATCTGGGTTCCGACCGTAGACAAGGTAACTATAACGCAGGCGTCGGAATTTACGACCTCTGCCAATCCCGCGTTGTATGAGCTAAAAGGCGGCATCTGGCTGGACAACAACGAATGGGGCCGCCTGCAGTTGTTCGGGGCAGATGGGACGACGCAGCTAGTGCCTGATGCTAACTGGTATATCAGCGGGTCTACGTGGCTGCAAGTAAGCACCTATGCTTCACTCACTGACAGTTCGACAGACAGCGATACCCACGGCGGCAGAGGCTACAACCTGCTCTCCAACGGCACGTTGGAGTTTGGAAAAAACTGGGTCGATCACCTAAAGGGGTGGGTGGAAATTGATCTGACCATGGCTGCTTCAGCAAGGAATGGCCGCTCAGACAATGCGCCAATCGCGCTCAGGTATTCTTACTGCAACGATCAAGACCATCAGGTGACTGGTGTGTTGCGTGTCAGTGCCCCCAGAGGGACGGTGGTTGGCAAGGTGAAAATCACATCAGGGGCCGCCACAACGTACAACAACTGCTTTGTCAGGACGACCCTGCTATGAGGTCGTCGTTGGTCGGATTGATGCTGCTGCTGGCAGGCTGTTCTCAAGCCTCGTGGCACCCACTGCCTTCGCAGCCGCGAGCGTTGGTAGCACTCCCAGTTGTGCATCCTCTGTGCGTTGTTTGGTGCCACGTCACGGTGACACTATCGGACGCTGAAGGTGCCGATGTGGACGGTGCCGGAAACTCGGTCACCGAAGGTGCAGTGACGCAGACGATTCAACAGACAGAAAGCGTTTCAGCTGGCGTAAACCGTGGCATTGGTACTGGTGCTGCATCCGCAGCAGGAGCGGTCGTGCAATGAGCTCGTATGGCGACATTCTGGATGCGGTTACCATGCCGCCCATCGCGTCAGTCACCCCGCCTGTCGCCCCGCAAGCGGGCGCACTGTGGTTCGACACCAACGCAAAACAGCTTTACGTCTGGAGCGGGTTCGCGTGGGCGGCAGCGGGAGGCGTTGCCAGCCTTCCTCCGGCCACCGCGGCGGATCAGGTTCTTATGTCCAACGGTGCCGGGACTGTGTATTCCGCGCGGTCCGCTATCAACCTCGGTAACTACTAGGAGACGATGCAATGGCGGTAACAGTACAGATCAAGCACCGCGCAACAGGCGGCGGCGGTGCAGGCAGCCCGACGGGTGCTTCGCTTCCCGGCGAATTGGCAGTCAACTTCGACACAGGAGTTGGCGGTACGCCAGAGCTCTGGGCCAGCACGGGCACTTCATGGGCTCGAGTTAACCCCGCTGCGGCCGCACCGACCGTAGGCACCACCGCGCTCCCGGGTGGAGCGGCCGGTTCCATCGCTGGCATCGGCACGGCGTGGACAAACTTGGCGTCTAAGCCCACCGACCCGATCATCATTGCCAGCTTTGCGGGCACGGCTTACGTGAAGACGGGTGCTGGCGGTGCGGACGCGGATTGGACGGCTCTAGGCTCGGCCACGGCATTTGCGACTGGCCCGGAGACGCACACGGGCACGGTCACCAACAAAGCAGTCAGCCCAGCTGGATTGCTGGCTGCTGGCCTTGCGGCCCCCACCGCCACGCCTGCCGCCGACGCGGACTACATCGTGCGCCTGTCGTCCACAGGCAAGATCGCCTCGGGGTTCATCAACTCCACGGGCACCCCGGCGGCCACCCCGGCGAACGACGCCACCAAGCTCGTCGCCCTTGGTTCGGACGGCAAGGTTAACAACGGGTTCCTTCATACGCTGACAACATCCGCAGGTGCTGGGTCTGCTGGCAGCATTCCGGTGCTGAATGCCGCAGGCAAGATCGACGCCTCGATGATTGCGCTGACCGCGCTTTCCTTCAAGGGTAACCTCGACCTCACCGCAGCATACGCGGCCCCCGGCACGGCGCCGGTAGCGGGCGAGCTCTACACCGTCGCCAAGACAGGTTCTGTGAACGCCTCGTGGGCCGCACAGTTTGTTACGGGGCAGGCACCGACCGCCGTGACAGTCGGTGATCTTTTGATCTACGACGGCACCAAATTCCATCACGTCGCAAACACGGTTGATCTTTCGGGGGCCGTGCAAAAGGCAGGGGCAAACGCTATCGCCAACGACATGACGATGACATGGGCGGCATCGACGGCGGCTCGAGTGATCCTTGATGGCGGCGATGCGTCGAAGTCCAAGCTGGATCGCGTGTCGCTCGACTGCGGGGTGTTCTGAGCGATGAGCACCATCATCAAGATCCTTCGCAGCCTCGTCAAAGGCAAGCGCCCCACGGGCCGCTCCGAGGGCGAGGTGTGGGTGAACGAGGCTGACAAGCAGTTCGGCTTCATCGACTCCACGGGCGCGGCGCAGGATCTGCTGGCGGTGCGGCCCTTCTCTGCCACCTCTGACTACGCCGTGGGCGATCACGTGATGCAGGCGGGGAAACTCTACCGCGCGACCAAGGCCATCACGGCAAGCGCGTTCACGGCGACGGATTGGGATGTGCTGCCTGCGGACGACAAGTACCTGCCGTTGACGGGTGGGACGCTGACGGGTGCGCTGGGGATTGAGGCGGCGAACACTCCCAACAACAAGTTTTTTATCGGCGGTCCGACCAAGGCTAACGCCGCAGGCAACCACTTTTCGGAAATTATCGCCCCTGCTATTTCAAAAGAAACGCATGGCAATTTTGGCAGTGTACTGAGCAATCCATCAACGGAAGCCGCTGCCTTCACTCTGCACGAAGCTGGGCACTTTTCTGCGCGTGGCATCAGGTTGGGCGCAGGCTCTGCTATCGATTTCGAGTACGGGCTGCGCGTCTCGGAGATGGTTAGTGCCGCAAACGCATTCGGTGCGTACATAACGACAGGTTCTGTCGCCGGGAAAAACAACTGGAACCTTTACGCTGACGGCACCGCCCCTAACTTCATGGCGGGGGCGTTGGGGATTAGAGCGACGGACTTAGCGGGGCATAACATAAGAGTTCAAAGACCGCTCACAGGCGCTAGTAATTCTTCAAGTATTGCAAACGAATTTGCCGTCCGGTCTGATGTTACCGCAACCGCGTGGGCGTTTTATTCGAGTGTATCTACTCAAGCCGCTCCGTTTACTTTAAATGTGCTTGGGCATTATGCCGCTGTCGGTGGAGCTGTTGGGGCAGGGAGTACGATTAGTAACCAATATGGGTTCCTCGCCGCCGATTCTCTTACCCAAGCCACTAACAACTTTGGGTTCCGTGGCGACCTAGATTCAGCCGCAAACCGCTGGAACTTCTACGCCAATGGCACCGCCCCCAACGCCTACGCAGGCAACAGCAGCTTCGGTGCTCTCAAAGTCCCCACCGAAACCATCGATGCCACCGGCAACATCGCCGCCACGGGCTCGGTGCTGTCCTCCGGCAAGGCAAACGGCGTGGGCTACAAGACGGGCGCGGGCGGCACCATCACGCAGCCCATCACCCGTACTGCGGGCGTCACGTTACACGCGGTGTGCGGATCGATTGTGCTGGCACCCGCCGCAGGGCTTGCCACCTACCAGACCTTTACCGTCACCAACTCCGCCGTGCATGCCACGGACGTTGTACACATCTCGCAGAAGAGCGGGACGGACAAGTACATCATTTCGGTGACCCGTGTCGCGGCAGGGGCGTTTGATGTGACCTTCGCCACCACGGGCGGCACCACCACCGAGCAGCCCGAGTTCAACTTTGCCATCATGCGCGCAGTTGCGGCGTAACGGAGACTTCGATGAACTTAGAATGGTCAATTGAGCAGCTGGAAGTGTTCCCTCGCCATGGCGATGTGGAGCACGCGATCGCGGTTGCGCACTGGCGGGTGCGTGGGTCAGAGGGAGATGTGATGGTGGAGCGTTGCGGCGCAACGGGATTCAACCAGAACAACCGCGAGGAGTGGGTGCCGTTCGAGGACGTGACCTTGGACGCGGTGGTCGGCTGGATCGAGTCGCACGTCGGAGCCGAGGAGATGGCGCAGATGAAGGCCGACATGCAGGCAGAGATCGCGCACCGCATCACGCCCCGCACGGTCATCAAACCACTGCCATGGAGCGCGTAACGTGTTGACACTGACCGAGGCGAAGGCGCGGCTGGGCATCCTCCCGGCCAACACGGCACAGGACGCCACCATCACGGCGGTGGCCGGTGCGGCGCTTGCCATCGCGGAAGCGTACTGCAGGCGCAAGTTTGCGCTGAAGGCAGAGGTCGAGACGTTCCATCATTTCCGGGGGCGCACGCTCCCGCTGGCCCGCTACCCCATCCGCTCGGTGACGACCGTGGTTTCAAGCACCGGTGCGAGCCTTCAGCACGAGGACGCAAGGGGGCTGGGGCACATCGAGTTTGCTGGCATGGTGTATGCCGAGAGGCTGACGGTGAACTACACCGGGGGCTTCGATCCTGCAGCCCCACCTGCCGATCTCTGGCTCGCGCTCTGGACGATCTTCGACTATCTGTGGGCGCAGACCCCGGGTGGCGGTGTGGCGGCCGGTGGCGGTGGCGGTGGTGTTTCGGCCGGCGGGATGAAGTCCTTCAGCATTCCGGGCGTCATCAGCATTAACTACGATGAAAGCACCAAGGGTAACACCAGTGGAGGTGCCCACATTTCATCTGGGGCAACGATGCCACCGCTGGCAATGTCCATCCTCGACCTCTACCGCAGGGAGCAGGCGTGAGCATCACACTTCCCACCGCCGATATAACCGCAGCGTACCGTGACGCGCTAAAGGCGGTCGGCGTGCCCGTGGTGCTGCGTGTGCGCCAGGCTGACGGGTCCATGGTAGACCACAACGCCGTGGCGATGAAAAAGACCTATCGGCCGCAAGACCTCTTGGCTGGCGGGCTGGTGCAGATAGGCGACTTCTCTTTGATCGTGCTGGCCGAGGACGTGCCGGGTATCGTCACCATGGAGCAGCGCGACCGCGTCCTACTCGACGGGCGTGAGTACGGCATCGTCGGGTTCGATCGCATGACGCGCTCGGTGGCTGGCCACGAGCTCGCCTACGACATCGTGTGCAGGGGCTGACGATGGCCCAGTTCGAGATGCCCTCCGAGATGCTGCTGAAGGACGCCATCGGTGACGGCGGGCGGTTGCTGATCGACTTCCACATCGGCGTGGCCCATGAGGAGTTCCGCGCGGCGGTGTCCGAGGGCGTGTTCACCGACAAGCCTGTGCTGTTCGTGGACGGCCGCCAGAAGAAGGGCGTCAGCGGGCTGAAGTTCGGCGGCAAGCTGGAGTTTGTGGACTCCTCCATTGGCCCGATCAAAGAAGCGGTCGAACTGGCTGTCGAAGAGATCCTCCACCGGGCGGTGGTAAAGACGGGTCGGTACGTCAGGTCTTTCGTCATGGAGATCAACGGCACCAAGCACCCGATGACTTTGCAGCCGAACGTAAAGCCGGGCGATGTAGTCAACATCTACCCCGAGGAGATTCCATACGCGGCCAAGCTGGAACTGGTCAACCTCAAAGAAGACGGCGTCGTCTACGGCGCCTGGAAGCTGGTCTCCAGGAAATACAAGCAAGTCCTCGGTGTTAAGTTCAGCTACCCCGCCGCCTACGCGGCAGACTATTTTACCAAGGACGGACAGGCGAGAGCTCGCAACGTTCCGGTGCTGACCATCGGGGCGCGTGAAGATGTATTTACTAGTGCCACGAAGCCTGGTACAGTTACCAAGTATCGTCGCAAGGGTGGTAAGCGTGGACCAAAGCCTAAGAGGCGAGCATGAGCAGCTTCGAACTTAGACAGGCGCTCTTCGACGAAGTCAAAAAGCTGGCGCCTGGCTTGCTTGTCATTGATGCAGATGACGACCCCCGCTTCTCCGACATTCCCCCATTGGATACTCCTTGGCTAGCCGTGGTGCATTCATCCACGAGCGAGGAGTTGGCATCAATCGGGTCGAGAGGATCTGATTGCTGGTCTGAAGTTTCCGTTGTCAGCCTCCACTACTTCTCTCCGGCTGGCACGGACAAACGCACTTCATTGAAAGCGTTCGATGACCTCCGAAAAGGTCTTCGTGCTGCACGTCTTTCAGACGGAGTGTACGTTCTTGACGCTGCACCTCCCCAGACGGTGGGTGTATCCGGAAAGTGGCTCGAGCGTGTTTCATTCGTAGACGTCGAACGTCGTAACTTTGGCTGATAGGAGGCCTTCACATGTCTAGTTCCAATCTCGTGCAGGTCGCCTACGTCGCTGAGACGACCTACGGTACCGCTCCCACTCCCGCAAGTACCGTGAAACTTCAAACGGCGCGCTTCACCAGCGAGTCGCTTTCCGGCACGCCGACCACCACGCAGTCCGCCGAGATGCGGACCGACCGCATGAGCTCGGGCCAAGTGGTCACCGGGCTGGATGTGGGCGGTGACATCTCGTTCGAGCTCAGCACGGACAAATTCATTGATGATTTCCTGCGCGGGGCGATGATGCGCACTGCGTGGACGGCGGCATCAGCGGACGTCTCTGCGGTTGCCTTCACGCCTGACGGTACTGACCCGCAGAAAGGCACGCTGGCCGCTGCCGGGATTGGCACTGGGATCGTGGCCGGCGATATTGTCGTCGTGAAGGTGACCGGGAAGCCGGATGCGGTGTTCATGGTAATTGCGGCCACCGCCGCCTCGTTGACGGTAGCATCCAAGCGTGGGCTGGCGGCGTTCACTGGCGGCACCTCGCATCGCGCTTCGTACTTGGACATCGGCAAAGACACCCCGTCATTCACTTTGGCGAAGGCGTACCTGGACGTCCCTCACCTCGCGACCAACGACGTGCATTCGCAACGGTACACGGGTTCACTGGTGTCTGGTTTCAATCTGAATGTCGCCACTGGGCAGATCGTCACAGGAGCGTTCTCGACGGTCGGCAACGGCTACCTTCAAGAAGCACCCGGCTACGTGCAGAAAGTGATCGCCGGCGGTGGATCGCTAGGGGCGGCGGGAACCTCGCAACCGCTGAACGCTTCTATCGACGTGCCTGTTGTAGCGGTGGACGGTGCAGCTACCACGTTCTGCATCGAGAACTTTACGCTGTCTCTCGACAATGGGTTGACCCCGCAGAACTGTATCGGCTACACCGCGCCCCGCCGCTACGAGCTCGGCACGGCGGCCGTGTCGATCAGCGCCAACATCGACCTCGGCGACCAGAGCTATGACGCCTTCATGCCCGCCACGCTTTCGCAGGCGCCGGTGACAATGGCATTCACCATGGCCAATGCGGACGGCGGCTACGCTTTCGTCCTCCCGGCCGTGCAGCTCTCCTTCCCCGATCCGTCGGCAGGCGGCGCAAACCAGTCCGTGATGATCGCGGCGTCGGGCGTGGCGAAGGTCGGCCCGAACGGCGCATCCAGCCTTCGCATCTACAAACTCTGAGGAACCGCCTATGTCGCTTGACGCCTACGCACTGCCGCCCGCCTTCACCGAGGGAGAGTGGATTGCCACCGACCGCGCGCCGGAGATCGAGTTCCGGTGCTTGATCCCCTCCTCACTGAACGGCGCGTGGACGCGAGCGATGGGGGCGGCCGCCTACAAGAAAGGCAACGCGGCCGACATGGATGCCGACGACATGTACACCATGCTGGCCTCGGTGTTCTGGTCGAAGTTCGTGCTGGAGTGCCGAGGAACCACGATGGCCATCTCGCTATCGACGGTGCCGAGCGTGTTTCCTGATTTGGCGTTCGAGATATTCGAGAAGGCCCGGGCGCTGGCAGACGCCATGGAGAAGGAAGCGGAGGAGGTCGAAAAAAAGTGACAGCGTACCTCACGCATTCCGGCAAGTGGTCCGGGGTGTCCTCAGAGTTCATCGTGCACCTGCGCGAGACAGGGCGTCTGCGCCCAGAGGATGAGCCGCCCGACGTGGGGCCATGGGCGTGGGTGGTGGGTGCGTTCTTCGACCTGTGCACCCAGAGGGCTGTAGGGATGTCGCTTGGCCCCCTCCCCGTACTAGATATCGCAGCATACGTCAACTGGCAGCGGATCGAAGAGCCGTGGTTTGTGAGAGTGATCGGCGCGATGGACATCGTTTACTTGGCGCAGCAGCAGCGGAGCAAGGGCCATGGCTGACAAGACTCGCGTCATACGTCTAGTGGCGGATGCTTCTCAGTTCAAGAAGGAACTGGGCGAGCTCGTAACCGCCACCAAGAAGGTGGCCGAGGCGTCTGAGAAAACCGCTAAGTCGATGGGCAAGATCGAGGGGCTCGGTAAAAACATCGGGACCGCGATTAAAGCGATGGCCTCTGCCGCCGCTGCACTTGGTGCACTAAAGGCGATTGGTCAAGCCGCTGAGGATATGGACAACCTGTACAAGGCGTCCCAGCGGGCGGGCATAGGCATAGAGGGACTTACCTCCCTAGGGTACGCGGCCGAGATGGCCGGTTCCAGCATTGCCGGACTACAGCTCGGGATAAAGCATCTCAACCGAACTCTGGTCGACGTCGATACCGCCACCTCCAAGTCTGCCAAGGCGCTTCGTGCACTAGGTGTCACGGGTGCGGACAGCGCGGAAGAGGCATTCAAGAAGATTGCTGACCAGTTCGCCCGTATGCCAGACGGTGCAAACAAATCTGCGCTGGCCATGGCCGCCCTTGGTAAGAGTGGCACTGAGCTCATCCCAACCTTGAATGGAGGGAGCGAAGGCCTGAAGGAGATGGCCGATCAGGCCGAGCGTCTTGGACTGGTCATCGACGAGAACACTGCGCGCCGCGCGGAAGCCTTCAACGACGATATCGCGACGCTCAAAAGTGCAATGGTCGGGGCTACTCGCCAGATCACTGCCGGGATGCTTCCAGCGCTTGGAACGATGGCCGAAAAGATGGCCGACGCCGCGCACGTGACCGAGGAGTTCGCAAAGACCGGCGCTTACATCGGCGACGTGATGATAGAGCTCGCGGCTACCGCACTCCATACGTCGCGGGCTATCTCGACCTTCGCTAAAGGAATCGGTGCCCTCGGCGCTATCGCCACCCCA
>Ga0315902_10010557_pt1 | contig 12203 bp, 15 predicted proteins | sample LakEriMetagenome_9_FD_203523 | JGI IMG/M metagenome (GOLD analysis project Ga0315902, IMG submission 203523) | Freshwater fungal communities from buoy surface, Lake Erie, Ohio, United States - Buoy 12 MA117 | ecosystem: Environmental > Aquatic > Freshwater > Lake > Lake biofilm | place: USA... | reverse complement strand
TGAACGCGAGCGGTCTTATTGATCTCTTCATCGCGTGAGAAATCGAAATCTGATGCCCAGCGAATTGGCTGGTATGGAATACGAAGTGCGGTGAAGATTTCATCGTAGAAATTCTCAGAGCCCAACAGAAGTTCATGAAGTCGACGTAAGAAATCACCAGAGGTAGCACCTTGAATAATTCGGTGATCGTATGTGCTCGTTAAAGTAATTACCTTGCTAATGGCATTACGGGCAATTGTTTCATCGCTAGCACCGGCAAACTCGGCTGGGTAATCCATTGCACCGACGCCAATAATGAGGCCTTGGCCTTGAACAAGTCGTGGAACAGAGTGCACCGTGCCGATAGTTCCTGGGTTTGTGAGAGAGACAGTAGTTCCCGCAAAATCTTCAACTGTAAGTGTTCCGCCGCGCGCTTTTGCAACGGTTGATTCATATGATGCCCAGAATTGACCGAAGTCGAGCGCTTCACAGCCCTTAATTGATGGCACTAGTAACTGACGTGATCCATCAGGCTTTGCAAGATCGATAGCAATTCCGAGGTTGATATGTGATGGACGACCGATGGCTGGTTTACCGTCTAACTCAGTGAAGAAGGTATTCATCTCCGGCATTTGGCGGAGCGCTTTGATCATTGCATACGCGATGATGTGGGTGAAAGAAACTTTGCCACCGCGACCGCGCTTCAAATGATTATTAATTACTGTGCGGTTATCAATCATCAACTTTGCAGGGATTGCACGCACTGATGTTGCAGTCGGAACTGTGAGTGAACCTTCCATGCTGGCAACTACGCGACTAGCAACTCCGCGTAACGGTTCAACCGTTGCATCCGATGGAGTAGCAAGAACGGGCGCCGGTGCATGAACAACCTGCGCGGGAGTTGGTTGTGCTGCTGCAACTGGCGCTGGCGCAACTGGCGCTGTTGCAACAGGAGTCGCTGCAACTGGCGCTGCCGGAGTCGCTGCAACAGGAGTCGGTTGTGCTGGCGCAACAGGAGTCGCTGCAACCTGTGCTGACTTTGGAATCGGTGGAGTTCCAGCCTTAGGCGCTGGCGATCCCGCCACTGGCGTGGTCACTGCTGTCGGTGTTGAGGTGCTTGTCGAACGTGATTTAAAGTATTCAATCCACTCTGCCGTTACTGAAGATGGATCGCTCTGATAGCGCTCAAACATCTCTTCAACGAGCCAATCATTAGCTCCGAAATCTTGACCTGGTTGCGTAGCCGACACTGGCGCGCTCCTTATAGATAAGTGAAAACGATTTGTCCTACGGCTAAGACTATCGGCTCAAGCCAGCCTCAGAAATCCTTGAAATGGCGAGATAGCGCACACTCCTCCTGAATCGCCCGAGTCATCGCCAGGCGATCGCCCTATATCCAACCAACCTGATCCACCAATCCAACCAACCCGATCCACCGAACCAGAGCCCCAACCCCCGTAAGGTCCCGCCCCGGGTGGACGTTCAACTTGGGGAGAAAATGAAGATGCGAAACCATCGCCTAGTTGGGAGAGTTCGCATATGAGCATTCTTGATTCCGCGGCGTCGGAGCAATCGCCTGCAGCACCTCACGCAATTATTACAGGTGGAAGCAGAGGACTCGGCTTTGAAGTAGCTCGCGGATTAGCAGCCCAGGGATATCACCTGTCGTTGATTGCAAAGGATCCGCAAGGTTTAGAACAAGCTCGTGAAAAGCTAGTGACAGAATTTCCACAATCTACGGTGACAACTTTTGCCATTGATTTCGAAGTAACAACACCATCGGCACTAGATCGCGCTCGCCAGCAACTCTCGGAAATCAGAAACTCAACTACTACACCGACTGCGCTCGTCATTGCACATGCAGTGATGAGCGAGAAGATGTCAAAGACTTTGCGAACCACCGATGCAGAGTGGCGCCGAGTGATGGCGATCAATCTTGATTCAACATTTATGGTTGTCAACGAACTTGTTCCACCAATGGCAGATGCTCGAAATGGACGAGTTGTCATTTTCTCAGCATGCCTTGGTCGAATGTCTGGACCAGGAAATGCTGGAGGATTAGCGCCGTATCGCATTAGCAAGGCTGGAGTAAATGCACTGGTACGAAACCTTGCACATGAAACCGGACTTGGCGCACGTGGATTACTCGTTGATGCAATCTGCCCTAACCATTCGCGAACAGATATGGGCGGACCAGATGCACTTCGCAGCGCAGAAGAAGGTGCGGAGACTGCGCTCTGGTTGCTTGGGCGCACCTTTGATTCACAGAGCGAGAATGAGATTGAGAAAACTACTGGCGTGCTTTGGGAAGATCACCAGATCGTTCCTTGGTAAACCCATCCCTGCGCACACATCCTTACGGCACAATCACTCCTAGGTAAGTTCTGCGCAATCAGTTATCCTCAGCGGCATGACAATCACAGTTGCACGTTTACTTCGCCACATGGCGTGGGCTAATCAAGAGACCATCAAGCACCTTCAGACTTTGCCAGAAGAGAGCTTGAAAGCCTACGCAACTAATCCTGAATGGTTTGTCGCAGAGATTGCTCACCACATCGTTGATTCAGCAGATCATTACGTCCTATCGATTACCGGCCAAGTAGCCATCACCGGTAAGGACGATCCATGTATCGCAGATATTGAAAAGATCAGCGATCTCGCGCGACTTGCAGAGCAGGCCGCCATCGTTGATCGCTTGCTTGTCGCCGCTGCCGATTTAGAGGACACCTGGCTAGATCTTGAAAATGACAACGGAAAGTTCCAGAGATTGCGTTCGACCGTTCTCTCACAGGCTATTCACCATGCAACTGAGCACCGCGCACATATCGCAAGTGCTCTAGAAGCAAGAGGTTTCGAACCAATCAACCTCGATGATATTTCTCTCTGGGATTACGAGAAGTACGAGACTGCGAATGGTTTGAGAGATAAGTAAAAGTTACGCTGTTTTATTCTCTTTCGAAGCAATTGTTAAGACCATGAACAAGGTAGATACGGCGAGTATTCCGATTGGAATTGCCAAGTAGTAGACAGCGCCTTCAAATTGATACTTAACAACTCCAAGTGCTATGAGATTGGCAAGAACTGCTGGAGCTTTACCGTAATTCTTTCCCTCCTTATATCCACGACCACATTGGATAAGTCCTAACCCACCAATAATGCAGAAGAGAACAACCCCGAGCAATGGAAGAATCTCGCGATTTTCGTGGGTAAATCCGAGAACAACCATCCACGCACCTAGCGCTAGCACTACGCCACCTTCAATGAAGAGAAGGGTTGCAGCGATTGATCGCCGGTCGTACTTCCGAGATGGTGCACTCATGCGAACAAGACTATCGCTTCATTCCAAAGTAGGGATGGCTCTCGCTTGAGCAAGAATCCAGAGTTTTCATACAATCCAGAGTTTTCACATAATGGCATTCGTGATGATTTAACCCACTCTGTTGCCCCACCACTTTTTTACCTTCATGTTGATCGGATGATTGCGGGAAGCATGCGGAGCGGTCACCCTTTCTCCCTGATTGACTTCACTCTTCCAAGTAATGGCACTTCTCAGCAGGTTCTCGACCTTGCACATTCAATATCTTTATCGATGCGAAAAGAAGATCTCTGTGGACGATTGGGGCGATATCAATTCAACGTTGCACTGGGGGGAGACACCCGTGCTGGACAAGAGCTTTGTAGACGTGTCCACGAAAGCTTTATCTCTGAAGTCACGACACATAGCGCACAATGGGAGAAGGGGGAAAGTGCCCTTGATCTCTTTTATCGCCTCGATCAACTCTCTGAAATCTGAGCGTGAGCATCATGTGATTCGAAGGGCTGGTACGAGGGCTGCTCTTTAGATTTTCGGTTTTAAAAGTTACCCACAGATTTGCATTTACTTGGATCGATTGTCGGTATGGAATCTACCTTCGCCCACATGGAAACTCTTCAGTCACCAATCATTCCAACTCGAGCAAGTGAATATGTCGCGATCGAGATTACGATCGAAAAAATGGATATTGATGTGACTTACGGTCCAATTTCAGATTTCATGAAAGACCCGACAGTGGAAGAGATCTGGATCAACTCACCCGAACGAGTGTTTGTTGCACGCGGCGGTAAAAGTGAGTTGACGAATTTGGTCTTAACTCATTCAGATGTGAAACAACTTGTTGATCGGATCCTTATGTGGAGCGGACGTCGAATTGACTTATCTTCACCTTTTGTTGACGCACAACTTCCCGATGGAAGCCGTCTTCATGTGGTAATTCCTGAAATCACCGCAGAGCACTGGTGCATAAACATCAGAAAGCACCTGCATCGCTCACTTGGCCTTATCGACTTAGCCAATCGGGGAATGATGACCGCTGAAATATCATCTCTTCTTTCACGATCTGTTAAATCAGGAATGAATATTCTTGTTTCTGGCGGCACACAGTCTGGGAAAACAACCCTACTTAACGCTCTTGTTTCACAATCACCGGTGCAAGAACGAGTCATCACAATTGAAGAAGTTTTTGAACTCAAGCCTCAACTTCCTGATGTCGTCGCCATGCAGGTGCGCACTCCAAACCTTCAGGGTGACGGTGAGATTCCAATGCGTAGATTGATAAAAGAGGCGTTACGTATGCGTCCTTCACGAATCATCGTAGGTGAAGTTCGTGAAGCAGAAGCACTCGATCTTCTCATCGCACTGAACTCAGGGCTGCCTGGAATGGGGACAATTCATGCTAACTCTGCAAAGGATGCGGTAATCAAATTACAGACATTGCCACTCCTAGCCGGTGAAAACATCTCGCACAAGTTCATTGCACCAACAGTTGCCTCTGCATTAGACCTCATCGTGCAAGTAAAACTTGAGAGTGATGGCAACCGACGAATACATGAAGTTTCCTGGGTCACTGGACGCTTTGAACATGATCGCGCAGAAATTGAGTCACTTTGGATGTGGAATGGATGTGAATACATTCGCGGCATAGCAACTGATTTCCCACTCGAGAATTGGTGGAAAGGGTGATGAAAAGCGTACGACGTAGCGCTCCATTTCTGACATCTGGCCCTCTCACTTTTCTCGCGATTTATCTACTTACGGCCTCAACACTTTTTGCTTTGGCTTTTTCACTTCTGGTCCTCGCTTTCACCTATGTGATTGTTAAGAGTCGAAGCGGAAAACTTGAGTTAGAGATTGCATCATCTTGGCCTGAAGTAATCGATCATCTCATCTCAGGAATTCAATCTGGCATGTCTCTCATAGAAGCTCTCACTGAGTTATCGGTGCGAGGGCCCGAGGTTATGCGCCCACTTTTCACAGCATTTAAGCGACAGATCATTGAAGATGGTGATTTCGACCGTGCCATTTCAACTCTCTCAGAGAAGTTTGGAAGCCATGCCAGCGATCAAATCTTTCAAGCTCTGCTGATTTCAAAGTCACTAGGAGGCAGTCAATTGCTTACTATCTTAAGAACTCTTGGAAATTTCTTGCGACAGGATTTAGCACTGCGCAACGAGATTGCCGTTAAACAGTCATGGATCAAGAACTCTGCCCACCTATCATCCGCGGCTCCCTGGTTGCTCTTACTACTTCTAGCAATGCAGCCCACCACCGTTGCAGCATTTACTACACCCACGGGTGCGGGAATTCTCTTGCTCGGCTTGTCATTAACTGCACTTGCCTACATCTGGATGTCGTATCTCAGTCGTCTACCGAAAGTTCCGCGTGTTTTCGGAGCAATCAAATGAATCCCATACTTATTTCATTGCCCCTTTCACTACTAGCGGCGATTCTTATAATTCTTGGCGACAACCCATCACGAGAGTTTCGAGCCTTAGCCGGATCTACAAGAGATCGATCATTAGTGAAATCTCGACTCAGTGAACTTGGACGTCATACTCAATCTGATTATGAAGAGTTTCGCTACCTCCAAATTCTCTACGTCGGAATTAGCACACTAGCTTTGTTTACGCTCTTCTTAATCAGAGGAACCTCAATAGGAGTAATCGCCTTGTTGTGTGCAGTCGGTGGCGGTCTGACTTATCTGATGATGGATCGCAATCTCACGGCAGAGGTGAAGAAGCAACGGAATGTGATTGAGGCTGAGTTTCCTGCAATCATTGAGATGCTCACATTGGCAATCTCTGCTGGGGAATCACCATTGACAGCGTTGAAGCGTATTGCTGAAAACTCTCACGGTAATTTGAGTCGCAGATTCAGGGAAGTAATCTCAAGAGTCCATCAGGGAATAGCCTTTCATGCGGCGCTAGATCTGATGGGCCGGGATCTAAATTCCCCAATAGTCCGCCGCTTCATTGATTCTCTAGTAAACGCGATGGTACGTGGTGCTCCAATTACAGAGGTTCTCACTCGTCATGCCCAGGAAGCACGCGAGCATCAACGCAATCGAATTCTTGCCGCAGCGGGCAAGGCCGAGATTTCAATGATGATTCCAGTGGTGTTTCTCATTCTGCCAATCTCGATTCTCTTTGCATTGTGGCCATCATTAACAAACCTCAACTTGTTCGCTTCGTAGGTAAATATCGTCAGAAGTACCCAGAGAAATTCATCATCAACTACCGACAGAGAAAGCAGAGAAAATGAGCACAGAGTCACCAACAAGCACAGAGTCACCAACAAGCACAGAGTCACCAACGAGCACAGAGTCACCAACAAGCACAGAGTCACCAACAAGCACAGAGTCACCAACAAGCACAGAGTCACCAACAAGCACAGAGTCACTCCTTAATTCATTAAGGGATGTAGCTCTCAACACTGAAATCTGGCTTGGCGATCAAGTACTTTCGATCAATACAGCTTTTCAAGAGAGCACTTTTGTAAAAAATCTTAAGGAAGAGCGTGGAGATGTTCCGGGATGGGTGCTCGTCGTTCTCATGACAACCGGACTTGTAACCGCAATCTGGACAATCGCTGCGCCCCGACTATCTGCCATCCTGAAGAACTCGCTTGATGCAATGAATGGTGTTCGCTGAGTGAAGATGAGAGACGCGATTACTGATGAGCGAGGGAATGTGGAGAGTTCTCTCACCTTAATCCCTCTCATCTTCCTCTTTCTCTTGGCTATGCAACTCATCCTTGCAATCAGTATGCGCGATGCTGATGCGCTAGCGGCAGCAGATCAAGCATCAATTCGCGCAATCTCTGGAAATTTTGCAACAGCCGATCAAGAACTCATCCTTGATTCACCTGATCGATTTTCTAATATTTCGCTTTTGATCACTACCCATACTCGCAAGATTCCTCATTTACTTCCTGGGCTCACTCAACTTTTGGGACGAGAACTTCGTACCGATGGGAAAGGAGTGGCAATCATTGAAAACACACGATAAGAGATTAGAGAAAGTGCCAGGAAAGTTGTGTGCTGTTAAAGCTAGTGAGAAATCACGCAATCCTGGTTTGAGTTCGTATGCCAAGAGCATCAAGAGTGAGAGGGGAAGCGCATCTGTTGAATTTGTACTTCTCGCGCTTCCACTGTTTATTCCAATCTTTATCTTTCTCAATCAGTTTTCTAACCTGAGTTCTCAAGAGATGGCGTTACAAACCTTAGCCCGAGAGAGTGTCCGTGCATTTGTTGAAAGTGATAGCGATCAATCGGGTGGAGCCCTCGTCAATCAAGTGATAATTCGAGGGGGTGCCAAACTGGGATTAAAACCAGATGAAATCTCTGAGATTGAATCTGAGATCAAATGCAGCACGACACCCTGTCATCTTTCCAATAGCAGGGTTCGCATCACATTAACTCTGAAATCAGGGAACGGTGGAAGGGTTGTCCAAGCATCAGCTCAACAGTATTTCTCACCTTGGAGTCATTGATGCTAACCAGAATTCAGCGGATATGTAATTCAATCAAAAGCGAACGAGGATCAATATCTGTTCTCACTATCGCCCTCTTCCTCCTCACAATCTGCCTCGTCATGATTACAACAAATATTGCAACCGTCACAATTGCAAAGCGAAGTCTCACGCAAAGCGCCGAGTCAGTTGCCCAACGCGGAGCACATTTTTTGGATGAAGAGGCTTACTACACAGGCAAGTTCAACGCGATAACTATGGCTCAGAATCTCTTCGGTCATGGCCCCAAAGATCCAGGTGTCCCAATTGATTGTGACCAAGCAATGAAAGGAATCTCAGAGGCACTTGGTGATCTTGCACGCGATAGCAAAAATCTGATTCAAAAAAGAGTTCACCACTTACAAGTTTCAGAGGTAGGTTGTGATGGAAGAGATATCAAGGTCTCGCTTACGGCGCATGTTGATCTTCCATTTCAACTGCCATTTCTCGAGCTAAGTAGCGTGAAATTGGAATCTTCAGCGACCACCTTTAACCAGCGCAATAATGGTTTCTACCTCTTTGGTTATCGCTTTTCTTGAGTCGCAGTAAAGATTGAGGGATAAGATCGATTGAGTTAAAGGATAGAAAGAGTTCGGTCAGTTTATTTAGGTATCCTTTCCCCATGGCCCGCGAATATAGTCTCGAGATTGCTGAGATTGACGCGACCCTGGTTTCAATTGAAAAGGTTCTTGATCTTCCAAAGCTTGAAGCAGAAGCAGTTGAACTCGAAGCCCAAGCCGGCGTTCCTAATCTTTGGGATGACCCAGGGAAGGCACAGGCAGTTACGAGCAAGTTATCTAGAGTGCAATCGACAATTGCGCGCTTGAAATCTCTGCGTCGCCGCGTTGAAGATCTACCCGTTCTCTTTGAGCTAGCAGCCGATGAACCAGATGGTTCTGGACTGCGTGATGCTGAGATCGAATTAGATGCAACCGTTAAAGCGATTAGCGAACTTGAAGTAACAACTCTTCTTAATGGCGAATATGACGATCGCGATGCGCTCATAACTATTCGATCTGAAGCCGGTGGAGTCGAGGCAGCAGACTGGGCTGAGATGCTCATGCGCATGTACTTGCGATATTGCGAACGCCACGAACATAAAGTTGATGTATTAGAAACTTCGTATGCAGAAGAGGCCGGAATTAAGTCAACAACGTTCCGTGTGAGTTCACCTTATGCATATGGAACGCTTTCAGTTGAGCAAGGAACTCATCGCCTAGTTCGCATCTCTCCCTTTGATTCACAATCACGTAGGCACACTTCTTTCGCAGGAGTCGAAGTTGTCCCAGTTGTAGAACAGAGTGATCACATTGAGATCGATGAGAAAGAGATTCGAGTGGATGTGTATCGCTCATCGGGTCCAGGTGGACAAGGTGTGAATACGACGGACTCAGCAGTTCGTCTGACACATATACCAACAGGGATTGTTGTCTCTTGTCAGAACGAACGTTCACAGATTCAAAATAAAGCAACTGCAATGGCTGTCTTGCAATCAAAGTTACTTGAACGACGTCGCCAGGAAGAGCAAGCGAAAATCAATGCTCTTAAAGGTGATAACTCCGGTTCATGGGGAAATCAGATGCGCTCTTATGTTCTTGCGCCGTATCAAATGGTGAAAGATCTTCGGAATAATCATGAAACTGGCAACACATCCGCAGTTCTCAATGGAGAGATTGACGATTTTATCGAAGCTGGCATTCGTTGGCGTCGTTCTCAAACAACGCAATAAATCTCACACCCAATAAATCTCACACGTACTGCAGGCTTAAAACTGGACCCAATTTCTATCTAAAGTCGGGTCTATCTGCGCTCAAATCCCGCATACTTCACCCTTGTTCCATAAACTAGGCACAGTACGGAGAACTCGGAGCGCACCTGCTCTGGATCCAAAGGCTCAGACCCGGCGTCTGGCTGGTTGTAGCCGTAGAGGAGAAGCAGATGATTCGCTTTGAGAATGTAACGAAGACCTATCCGGGTCAAGAGCGCCCTGCACTCGATTCAGTCAACCTTGAAATTGTAAAAGGGGAGTTTGTCTTCCTTGTCGGCGCTTCTGGTTCTGGTAAGTCAACATTTCTCCGCCTAATTCTCCGTGAGGAGAAGCCATCTGCTGGTGTCATCCATGTTGCAGGAAAAGATCTGGGCAAACTTTCAAACCATAAGATCCCAGAGCTGCGTCGCCAATTAGGCACGGTATTTCAAGATTTTAGACTTCTCCCAAATAAGACGATCACAGAGAACATTGCATTTGCTCTCCATGTACTTGGATACTCCAAGAAAGAGATTAACCGCGAAGTACCTGAAGTACTTGAGCTTATTGGCCTTGAAGATAAAGGTGACCGACTTCCAAACCAGCTCTCAGGTGGTGAACAACAGCGCGTGGCAATCGCACGCGCATATGTGACAAAACCAGCGATCATCATCGCCGATGAGCCAACTGGAAACCTTGATCCTGCACTCTCAGTTGGAATTATGAAGTTGCTCGATCGAATTAACCGTGAGGGAACAACTGTCTTGATGGCAACACACGATTCTGGAATTGTTGATCAAATGCGTAAGCGTGTGATTGAGCTTGATGGCGGACATGTGATTCGTGATCAGGTTCGTGGCGTTTATGGATACACCGGTTAAGGAAAGAGGAGAGAGATGCGCGCAGGCTTTTTACTGAGTGAAGTTCGAATTGGACTTCGCCGTAACCTTACGATGACATTTGCTGTTGTAGTGACAACAGCGATCTCACTTTCTCTACTTGGCATTGGTCTACTCTCAAATGCTCAAGTCAGTGCCATGAAAGATTATTGGTATGACAAGATTGAAGTATCTGTATTTCTCTGCGGCCCATTATCGGAATCACCATCGTGTTCTGGCGGTGTAGTTACAAATGAGCAGCGCACATCAATTAAGGCAGATTTAGATTTATTACCAGTCGTGCAGAGCGTTTTTTATGAGAGCCAGGCTGAGGCGTATTCACGTTTCCAGGAACGATTTAAGGATTCAGCAATTGCACAGAATGTGACTGCAAATCAGCTCCCTGAATCATTTCGCGTCAAACTAAATGACCCGACGCAGTTTGCTGTTGTTGTTTCAGCTTTTTCTGGGCGCCCGGGTGTGGATGTAGTTCAAGACCAGCGCACCATTCTTGAGAAGTTCTTCAAACTCCTTGAGGTTCTGCGAAATGGTGCGATAGCAGTTGGCATCGCATCAGTTCTCACCGCTGCACTCTTGATTTCCAATACATTGCGTATTGCGGCATTCAATAGACGTCGTGAAACTGGAGTGATGAAACTCGTAGGCGCTTCGTCCTTCTCGATTCAGTTACCGTTTCTTCTCGAGGGAATAATCTCGGCGATCATTGGCTGGGGACTTGCAACAGGCTTGCTCGCAGGCCTCAAACAAGTAATTGATAACAATGTTGCTCCGCTGCTCACATTTACCAGATTCTTTGGGTGGAATGAAGTGTGGGTAGCATCTGCTTGGTTGTTGCTCACAGGACTTGTGGTTTCAACTCTCGCATCTGTGATCACACTTCGCCGTTACCTCAAGGTCTAAGGCATAAAGGGTTTCGAGTCGCGCCATGGTCAAAGAGGTCGGTCGTAAACTCATAGCGCAGAATAAAAAAGCGCGCCACGATTATTCGATCGAAGATGTTTATGAATGTGGAATTGTCCTCACAGGCACCGAAGTAAAGTCATTGCGCGCTGGTCGCGCATCGCTTATCGATGGTTATGCTCATGTGAGTAATGGAGAATTGTGGCTCAGCGGCGTACATATCCCGGAGTACACAGAAGGAACCTGGAATAACCACACACCACGTCGCGAACGTAAGTTGCTCGTTCACCTGCAGGAACTGCGAAGATTGCATGCGCTCACAAAAGAGGGCGGAATTACTCTGATTCCTCTTCAGTTATATTTTAAAGATGGGAAAGCAAAGATTGAAGTTGCAGTCGCTCGCGGAAAGAAAGCCCACGATAAGCGCGCTGCGTTGAAAGAACGCCAAGATTCACGCGAGATAGAACGAGAAGTGTCGCGCCGCAAAACCGGCAAAGACTTCTAATCCTCTCCCACTAGGTAAATTTCTACAGCGCTTAATTGCGGCGTCCATCTGCAACGTCCTCCCACTAGGTAATTTTCTACAGCGCCCACAAGTAACTCTTTACGGTAAAGACGCTCTTCCTCCACGCTTAATTCACGGCGCAGAAAGGGAATTTTCGTGTTGTCGGCGAGGTTCTATACACTTAGAACACAACTACATAGTGGCATTGCATAACAGTCATGATCGCAGCGGTGACCATGACAATGCTTTCCACACCCATGGGGGTGAACGGTCTCGACTTTGGTTGTTGAGATAGGGGAAGCGGGCCGAGGAAGCCAGGATGATCTCGTAAACCAATAACCTGTGCAA
>Ga0315902_10010555_pt1 | contig 12204 bp, 17 predicted proteins | sample LakEriMetagenome_9_FD_203523 | JGI IMG/M metagenome (GOLD analysis project Ga0315902, IMG submission 203523) | Freshwater fungal communities from buoy surface, Lake Erie, Ohio, United States - Buoy 12 MA117 | ecosystem: Environmental > Aquatic > Freshwater > Lake > Lake biofilm | place: USA... | reverse complement strand
ACATCTGTTTGTTCGATAATAGTATTACCTTGCATAACAGATCCATTCATGAAAGTATTGGTATCGCTCCTGAAAGACTAGGACTGCGCATTCAATATGATTTTGATAATCTCACTGGCGAATTTTACGAGCCTTTCTATCAAGAAGAGTTCAATGACCTTAAGAAAGAAAGATTGAATATTCTAGACAAGGCCATGGAAGGTATGCTAATTAAGACTGATTGATGTCATATAAAGTTGTTGAATATTCACCCAAACTAGACCTTACGGAATTCTATAAAGAGAATCAACGTCGAGGTCTAGAAAACAATGCTAGTCAACAGGCCATGTTTGATTGCTTTCGCAACGAACCACACTGGAACGGTTGGCTAGTAGAGTATAACAACAGATTCATCGGAGGTGTTTGTATACACAGTTTCGATGATGTTATGGGTCCTAATAGTTACAGAATTTATGCTAGGTCCTGCTTTCATACAGAACTTAGCATGAAGCCAACAGGTTATGTAAAAAGTCATTATACTAATCTACAAAATGTAGGATTACAATTATTCACTCCTGTTTCTATAGAATGGGCAGGCATAGATAAAAAATTCTACGGCAGCAGTAATTCAAGAGATGTTGGTTCTGCACAAGTAGTAGATAAAGTTTGGTTTCCAAGATTAGCAGAAAGAGGAATCTTTACAAGAATTACCGAAGTATTTTACAGAGGTCATTATCAAAATATCTGGGAATTAAATGTCCAAGAATATTTGAGACAGATAAAAACAGTGCCGCATTGGGATTGCGAATTCCCCAGTGTGGATCTTAGAAAAGAAATGCCTCTGCCGACGGAGCGGTGCCAGGCCTTCTAAGCCAGGTTATGGGAGTTCGAATCTCTCCAGAGGCGCCAAAAATAGTTGACAAGTAGACAAATAGATCATATAATATAGATTGTTCATTAGAAATACATTTGCCCCGATGGTGGAATGGTAGACACGCTGGTCTTAGAAGCCAGTGCCTAGTGCGTGAGAGTTCGAGTCTCTCTTGGGGCACCAAATATGCGAGTGTGGTGGAATGGTATACACAGCAGACTTAAAATCTGCCAGCCTCGGCTATGCGGGTTCGACTCTCGCCACTCGCACCAAATTATGCATCGTTAGTTCAGCGGTAGAACGTCGCCCTTACAAGGCGAATGTCAGTGGTTCGACTCCATTACGATGCACCAAATATGCCTCTGTAGTTTAATGGTAAAACAGCGGATTTATATCCCGTGTGCAACAGATAATTGGCCAATGTGGGTTCGACTCCCGCCGGAGGCACCATTGACATACTTTAGAAAAGATTGTATAATAACATTATGAAATTATATGAAGCAACAATAAGAACCAAAGACGGTAAAGAATTTAAAGATCGTGTGGGTGCCAACTCTGCTGAAGAAGCAAGAATGCTATTACAGCAACGGCACGGCCCTAGGGCTGTTCCATATGTTCCTCATATGATTCCAAGTTAACGGAGAGTGGGCAGGATGGTAATGCAGCGGATTGCTAATCCGTAGATCGTAGTAATATGGTCAGTGGGTTCGACTCCCACACTCTCCACCATTTTTATAAAAGGAAAAAAAATGAAACCAGGTCCAAACTATAAAATGACCAAGCAGTCCAAAAGATTTTTAGCCACTATTGTTGATCCTCATAAAAGGGCATCTTTCAAAGCAGGCAGTATTCAGGCAGAACTAGCAGCCTTGGTACAGCCTAGAAGAGAAAAAAATCGTAGAGAAACAACCACAGAATAAGTAATTTATTGGGGGATTAGTTAAATGGGATAACAACGGCTTTGCAAGCCGTGATTAACAGTTCGATTCTGTTATCCTCCACCAGATTTGCCGCTTTAGTTAAATGGTATAACAGTTGCCTTGTAAGCATCAATCGTTGGTTCGATTCCATCAAGCGGCACCAAGATAACCAAAATGTCTTGACAAAGACAAAAAAGAGTGTATAATAAGTTTTGTTGTGTAGCAATACACAACCGGCGAGGTAGAAGGTAGATGAGGATAGACACAGGTTTAGGCTCCAAGCCTACTCCAAACTACAATCCAACTGAACATTGGAACGTGTTTATGTGATCCGACCCCAAAGACTGTCATTTGTTAATCGGAAATATATAGACCTCTGTGTATTGTATTTTGCACATTGTCAACGAAGACTACAACTCTTCATTGTATATTGTCCGGTCTATTACTTGACCTTTTACCAAACCGTTTTTATAAAGAGAGACACAAATGAATATTACATTACGCAAGGCAAACGCTGTTCAAAACAGCATCAATGATGCAGTTAAAAACATCAAAGTTGAGTTGAACATAGAACTCAACGAGTTTCAAAACATCGAGGAAATTATCAGCAAGGCTAATAATGACCTTGTAAACAATGATGGTCGTAGGCAGGCTCTTACCATGGCTCTATATAATATCCGAGCCCTTGTAGGTACAGCCAATGCCTCTAGCGGTATTGATACTGCACTGGCCAAGGCAGCATTCATTGACAAGCGTATTGGTCAACTAGAAGAATTAGCCAAGGCTACAGAAATGACTTCTTTGGAAGTTATTAAAGGTAAGATCGAAAAGATCAAAAATGACAAAGGTGAAAACCGTCGTAGCCTATATGGTTACGGAGATACGGTAACAACATCCGTTCTTGGTAAAGAACAGATTGCTCAGGCTAAGGCAGAAATTCTTAATCTGAAAAAGCAAAAACAAAAACTCAACGACGAAATTCTTGAGTTGAATATCAAAACTGAGATTCCTCTCAGCGATGATGTAGTTAAGACACTACAAGCAGAAGGACTGCTGTAACAGACCCCGGGGTCCCTTCCTCGTTATTAAAGGGGGTGATTGGCTTCACCAAAACGCCAGGGCGCACACGATCGCTGCCCCAAGGCCCTCTTTAGGGGCGACTTGAGAAATCGTGGAGGCAGAAGCAGAACTGACTCTGTAAACGTAAATTCTGATCGACAGGGTAGACAACTCAGTCTAGGGCGGAACAGGGGACCGTGGCTAGACACTATATTAAAGTACATTGAACGAACCGAGTATTCTGGTAGCAAACACATAAGTGGTCAGTGTACTTCAATATAGAATTTATCGCAGAGTGGAGAAGGTGGTATCTCGGCAGGCTCATAACCTGTAGGTCGGCGGTTCGACTCCGTCCTCTGCAACCAAGTTATTGATAGTAGTACAAGATCCGATCAACGATCGAAAGACAATACCGAGCGGGTGGAACTGCAGAGTTGGTGCATCGTAGGTGCATTGTTGGCTGCAATACGATCAACGGCCTTTTACAGGGTAAAGAGATTGAGCAGTAACGGATTCCATGTTAGGCTGGACTATAGAAGCAGGTGCTGTAATGCCTGGGTGGCCTTGGGTATCGTCCCAAACCAAGACTTCAGTATTACTATCAATATTCTAACTCGCTGTAGTTCAATGGATAGAACGGTTCTCTCCTAAAGAACAAATTCAGGTTCGATTCCTGATAGCGAGGCCATGAGTAAATAGTTTTATGCGGGATTAGTTTAATGGTAAAACAGCAGATTTCCAATCTTCGGTCAAGAGTTCGATTCTCTTATCCCGCTCCAAATAATTATGCTAGTTATCGATCAAAATAAAACCTTTCGTAAATTTGATTTTAGTTCTGTGATTTCTGAAGAAGATAATCAAGAAGCCTGCAGAATAGTAAAGAGCATAATAGCAGATGGTAATTATTTTACCAATTCACCTAAGTATCAAACTAAAGAAAATATATTTGCTCGTCCTGAACCAGTTTGGTTAAAATACAGGATGAGTTTTTTATTTTCTGTATTCATGTATCTGGGTCGAGAAGTTAAAGTAGGTAACATGATGGCCTGGTCGTTTATGACTAATCTCGAGGGTGCAGAAAATCGAGAAACACTATGGCACCATCATTGGCATCCTACTAAACCAGAAGCCAAAATGTTCAGTGGAATTTGGTATCTACATATTCCTGATGATGTTAAAGATCGAGATTACTGCGGAACAGAAATGGCTCCAAATGGGTTAGATCACGAAGATAGATTTTTTGTAAAACCTAGCAATCATTCATGGTTGCTTTATCCCTCGGATAAATGGCATCGACCCGGTATTGTACAAAGTAATCAATATAGATTTATATTAGCCGCAGACATAGAATACTTCGATTGACATCAGAGCAGTTTGGTGCTATAATATAACTTTAAGGAGTGAGATATGGCACCGTGGATTCAAAACGTAGCACTTAGCGACATCCGTAAAGGGTTTCATATCGATGCGGGCATCAACTCTATGCTGATCCAAATTTGCGATCCGCCAGGAGATTTTCCTACTCCAAAATATCAATTCAAAGAAGTTCATCAGTTTCAGTTTTTGGACGTTGAAGAAAAGGATCATGTTTTGGACGAGGCAATGCGTTGTAGTCAAGAACAGGCTAACGAACTTGTACGTCTGTTACAACGTGCATTTGAAAATCGCATGAATGTTGTTGTTCATTGTCATGCAGGTGTGTGTCGCAGCGGGGCAGTCTGCGAAATTGGTGTTATGCTAGGCTTCCGTGATACTGAAGCATTCCGTAGTCCTAATCTACTGGTCAAGCACCGTATGATGCGAGCCTTGGGTTGGACCTACGACGAGCAGGAACCACATTCTATTAATGGGAAACCTTTGACAGAAGATTGGACTAACGACAACGAAAAGATTTTTACACTGGCTGCAGAGCGTAGAGCACACAGAGAAAGAGAAGGTGATATATGATACATTTGAATGTTTTTGAATTAGATAAAATTAAAAAGATCTGTGAAACTACAGGTGTAGAATATTTTGTACTAGAGCAAACAACTAACTCTGGTATTGGTAGCATTCTTACATTAACTTATGAAACAGAAATAGCAGATTATCCTGCTAAAGTATCCGTTGAAGTAACTGGTGTAGAAAATTGGTAAAGAAAGGAGAGCACTATGCCAAGCGTATTTTTAGTCAGTGACACGCACTTCGGCCACGCTGGCGTGTGCCGTTTCACTCGAAATGATGGTGTTACAAAGTTGCGTCCGTGGGACGACCCTGCCGAAATGGATGAAGCAATGATCAAGGCTTGGAACGAACGTGTCAAGCCCTCGGATAAAGTTTACCATTTAGGTGATGTTGTTATTAACCGTAAGGCCATGGCAACATTGGGCCGTTTAAACGGGGATAAGGTATTGATCCGTGGTAACCATGATATCTTCCGTGACGACGAGTACAGACAGTACTTTAGAGAATTACGAGCATACCATGTTATGAACGGAATGATCTTAAGCCATATTCCTGTACACTCGGAAAGTTTGGGTCGTTTTGGTGTTAACATTCACGGACATTTACACGCAAATCGTGTAAAGAAAGCCCGTGGTGTTGATGCACGTACTGGAGAGATCTTGTACAGCGATGAGATTGATACTAGATATCATTGCGTATGTGTGGAGCAAACACCAGACTTTGCACCTATCTTGTTTGAAGACGTTATCAAGCGTATCGAAGCAGAGGGCGGAAGTGTTGGGTTTAAGAACGGAAACGGTCCTACAATGTGACATTATCTACGTAGTTTATAGGGCTCTTCGGAGCCCTATTTTTTTGGCTGGACTAAATATATGAGTTAGGAATGATTCCAGGAGTTACGTTATGCCATTACAGCTTCGCAGAGGCAACACCGCTGAAGTTAACAGTATTACGCCCTTAGTAGGCGAAATAGTCTATGACACCCAATTAAAAAGAGTCACTGTTGGTGACGGTTCCACTGCTGGTGGTATAGCCATTGCTGGCGTGTCTTTGAATGAAGCCAAAGATGCAGCAGCATCTTCCTTGTTAGCAGGAACACATAAAAATATTTCTTTTGCTTATAACAGCACAACAAAGGTTCTAAGTGCCACTGTTGATATTCTTACACACGAAACAATAGTTGCAGACGCCATCGATGTTTCTGCTGTAAAAGACGGATCTACAATAATATTAGATGTAGCCAACGCTACCCTTTATGCAGATGTAACAGGAAACGTAACCGGCAATATTAACGGTGTTGTAACAGGCACTGCTGGTTCTAGTCTTATCGGCAATGTTACTGGTAATACCACAGGATATCATACAGGCGATGTTAAGGGTTCTGTATTTGCAGATGACTCAACAGTATTAGTAGATGGCGTATCTGGAAAACTATTTGGAGATCTAACTGGTAATGTTACTGGCAATTTAACAGGTAATGTTACTGGTAATTTAACAGGTAATGCAGATTCAGCAACTGTTTCTGCAACCATTGATATTACAAATACTAACGGATTGGCAACTGTTTACTATCCAACATTTGTACAAGATAGAACAACCGGCCAGATTCTTCGTGGGGATGTAGATCTGTCATATAGAACAGATACTAACACATTAACTTCTCCAAATTTTGCAGGAAACCTAGTTGGTAATGTTACAGGCGATGTAACCGGTAATACCACAGGATATCATACAGGCGATGTTAAAGGTTCAATATTCGCAGATGATTCTACTGTACTAGTCAATTCTGTAGCAGGATTATTGAACGGTTCTGCTATTTCCGATATTACCACACCACGTGTTACTATTAATAGAAACAGCGATACTGGAGTTTCTATTCTTATGAATGCCTTAACTAGTGCCGGCGATACTGCATCGGGTGCTGAGTTCCGTGTTTCAAGAGGCAGTCTAGCATCTCCTACTAATTCTTCAGCAGGAGATCCTGTATATCTGTTAACAGGTAAAGTTTGGAAAACTGATATCTCCGACTATGCATTATCATCTGCTATAGTTGCAACAGTTGGTAGTGATCCTTTAGTATCAATGGCAAACTATGTCAGTGGTGAATTACAATTTTATGCCACAGACGGTACTAGAGATTTATTCGATACTGCGTTTTCAATGACTTTCAACGGGGACGGATTATTATCTGCCCCAACTGTTGAAGCGAGAACTGCATTCCAATTACCGGTATATGCTAATGACACTGCTAGAAGCACAGCCATTCCAACACCAGCAGCAGGTATGATGATATTCATGCAATCGGGAACTAGCCCTATGGCTACTAATGTAGCACAAGTATACGACGGTTTTAACTGGGCGAACCTATAAGCACTCAGAAATCTGTAACATAATTCTAGGGGAATAACTTATATTGGCAGCACCGTGTAAATCGGTAGCATAGTCAAATTGATATAAGTCCCCTAGTTTGTAGTCCTTAATCATCTCCCCTTTATAGATAAACACATGTCCGGGCTCATAGTCCATGAGTGGCATCCAGTATCTTTTAACATCAGAAGTATGAGTGAACGGATCAGAGTGCATGGGCATGTATTGTCCAGGCATTAATTTTGTAATCCACCAACTGGTCTTACCTTGACTCCAACTAGGTTGAATATCTATTTCTAGATCATCTTTTTCGTAGATCGTCCACAGCGGCTTTGAAAAATCGTAACCTGCTTCTTGGGCTAGTTGATATTGCTCTCTTTCAAAGTAATTTAAAAGATCTCCAAAATCAGGTCTTGGTTTTCCAGGCCGTTGATTAACCAATTCAACCCAACGCGGGTCTACCCAATCTTTGTAATTTCCTATTAGATTCATTTTAATAACTGTCTACTTGATCTATACCTAGTTTCTTTCTAAAGTTTTCAGTGAACACACAGTCTATCCTAACTCCGTATTCTTGTTCTCTAGAAAATTCTCCACCGTGCCAGTCTTGGTCATTCCAAAAACTAGCATGGCCATTCATATAACATTTATTTTCCGACTCTGAATCTCTAACATAAAATCCACGCTTAGTCCTAGAGCGCATGTGAATGAATTCATTTTTGTGAGGAGTATATTGATCGTTATTGAATATTCCGTTCTTAGCATCTAGGTCACGATGTTCAAAAGCAACTCCATTGTGATCACACAAAAATATAATCACCCTTCCTATCTGTGAAATAACATCTGTGTCTATAAGATTCTTAATCCATGCAACTAACCCGGGAAAATATTTAGATTCTTCGGTTTGATTTTTTTCAGAATTTCTAGTATCCCAATTTCCTTCTTCCCAAAGAAAATAATATATGTAAGGATCATTTGCTCCCATAGTTGCTTTGAGATATCTAGTAAAAATATTTCTCTGTTTATAGTCTTTGAAGTTATTAGGAAATATTTCTTTACCTGCAACCTTAATAGGATCATTATCTGGGAGTGCCTGATATTCGTCAAATGCCTTATGTATAGGTTTCCAATCAATAATGTAACTAGCATCTGCCCATCTAAATCCAGGAGCCATCCAAGTTCCTTCTTTGGCATACTCTCTAGCCAAAGCCATACCTTTGGATATTTCAGGGTGTAGATTTTTGAATCCTTCTATGTCTAAGTAAGGATCAAGATTAATATAGGGCTGACCGCCAATTCCTTTGATCATGAAAATATTTATAGTTAAATATCTCCATGAACACTGAGTTTGAATACTACTATAATAATGTTCCGGACAAGGGACTCTGCAGAAACAATTTGATTTATACTAGCCTAATCAGCCACGATAAAAAAACATTTTGTCAATGGTATTACAATGATCAAGGATATCATGGCGGAAAAAATCAAGTAGTAGATCCTAGTCTAATGGAATCAAAATGGCTACGTGAAGTGACATTTATTAAACTTATAAGTGAACACTATCCAGAACATGTTCCTGAAATTCTAGACATAGATTATATTAACAGAAAAATCTTTCTAAAAATCGACGGGCCTGATATGTGGGAATTAGCAGGTTGCCAAGGTAAAGACTATACTAGCGTTCTTCCTAATTGGGAAGAACAGATGCTAGACATTATTCAAAGTTATCAATCGCTAGGCATTTATAAAATGTCCATGCATCCTAGCAGTTATTTTATCATTGACGGAAAAATGAAAGGTATAAATTATTTTTTCTGTTATACTGACGAAGATGAAGAAATATCTATGAGTAGTCTAATGAGTCATATCAGTAAAGATCGTCAAAAAACTCTACAACCTATATTTGACTCTTTGAAAATTAATCCCGATGAGCCAACTGCTTTTTGGAAAATACAGATGCTGACCTTTGAAACGTTTAAAACAAACTTCTTAGACAGCACTATGGAAAAGGCTAAACTGATTTATCAACGGCCTGTTTAATTCTGTCAACTAATTGATCCAACTGCGGTTTAGTTTTCATCTTAGTTGATATTTGATCATAGAGTAAATCTGTAATCTTAAAATTAAATCTTACATTATTGAAACTGGGATTCCGTATCCAAAAATCCACAGTGTCAACTACTTCGTCAAAAGATATAGTATAGTCACATTTAAGATTATTAGGATCGTCTATGTCTACAATGTTGCCTTCTAGGCAGGAAAGATCGAGATGCAGTATTTTTGTTTTGCTATTTTTGTCTAGAGAAATTAAATGACAAACTTCTGCTAGATCTTTTTTATTTTTTCCATAATCTGTAGGTATTAGATCATTAAAGAATCCGCCTTGTGATCCTGATACCACTAACATCTTTACTTGATTATTTAGATGCTTAACTAATTCTATTTGTCTACGATCTGCATAAGCATTACTAATAAACAGATCACAATTTTCTGCTGCGGCAATCACAGAGTCAATGGATGTCTTAATATCCGTTCCTTGGCTTCTACTAAATCCTATTACTGTATTGTTAGGATCCTTGACAAAATGATCATAAAGTTTTTTGCCTAGACCTTTAGTATGACCTGTTATAACTATTTTCATCAAACTAAATTCTTTTTTACAAAATCTAAAAATCCGCTAGGCATTTTTGTATCCACAATTTGTTTGACTTCTTCAATCTCATAAAGATCCTTTAGAATCTTATACATAGCAGCATTGGCCTGCTGTAACTCCATGAACTTTTTTAAGAAGAACTCGTCTTTGTTATCCATATCAATATCCTCTGCTATCATCTCTTTTTAAATTACTTAGACAGAAAATGATAGCAAATTTTTCGCCTTCGGTTATTTCCTTGCTTTCGTGTATCAGTGACCAGTCTAAATCTAAATCTTCAGTGTGGTTCCAAACAGACATTCTACCTTTTTTAGGTTTGATAGAAACATCGATGTGCGGAAAGTATGTTTCACCGCCAACAAAATCATCATTAAGATAAACCAGTGCTACTGCATCTCTAGTTCCTGCTTTTTGATAATAATCTAATTTTCTTGGATCGTATGGCCAATCATGATGTGGAGTCATGTAATGACCTTTTTGATAGTACAATATGTCTGCCGACTCTATGAGATAGTAAGGTCTACCTAACGCATCGGATGCGGCAGTTGAAATAGTATCATAATCTTGATAGGTAAAATCGTTAAGTATCCTTCTGTGGATATTGCGATCGTTGGCCTGACCATATGTATCTCTAGAACAATCTGACCTGTGGTCTCCCATGGTAATATACTTTCCAGGATAATCTAGGCTAAGACTACGCTTGATTAGATCATCACAATATTCATCGGATAGAACATTATCATAGATACTTACTCTTGGATAATCATGAAGAATAACTTCTTTAAACTTAGGCGACTGTTCTTTAATTTGATTATAACTAAAATTAATTACATTAAGATCAAAGATCGAATTGTCAATGACTTCAAATTCTACACGTTGACCTTCTAACAAACAACCTTGTCTGTAATTGAACACCGGAATTTCCGTACCATTATCGGAAGAGATGAGGCCATAAGATTTCGAGTTGTTAAACCATTTAACTGTTCCAGTTTCCATCATTTAGTCCTGTATGAAAATGCTATAATGTCAGTATTTAGTAACCAAAATTTAATAGAATCGTAGATCAGCCTGCTGTCTTTATATACTTTACCTGTGAGATTTATGATCAGCAAATCGCTGACTTTTTTCTCTAATGCCTGTTTCATAAAATAGTCATCTAATTCTTTTTTGTTCTGACTGTATTCTACCATAGTAGAATCTGGATATCTTGCAGCCACAGTTCCCATCACTACTATTTTATTATTAGTATTGATTAAATTTTCTAAAATCTTTTTTTGGACACCGTTGGCATAGGCATTTAAAATCACTAGACTGTTTTCTTCTATCTGTGAAATTATTTTTGCATGATCTTTTTCTATGTCGTAACCGTTGGTTCTATCAAACCCAGAAACATCGTATCCGTCTTTGATAAAGTAATCGGCGATATGTTTTCCAAGACCTCTGGATTTACCTATGACATAAACTTTCATTTGTTAAAAATTAAATCGTGTATAAATTTTAAATTTTTATCGCCCCACGATACATGCTCTTGTAATCCTCTTTTAAACATGATTTCTAGATTGTAATAGTCTCCGACTAACGGCCCAGTTTCGTCTAATCTAAATTTTGCTGATTCGTGTATAATAGCGTCCATATATTTTCTATGGATAAGAGGATGTTCTATAGGAACACAACCATACCAATCTATGGCTTTTAACTGACCCTGATCAGTGACATAATGACAATGACTGTACATAGTTAATTTATAATAGCCTTCATTGATCTGATCTAGCATCACATCTTTTAATTGTTCGAGCCAATCTAGCGGCCAGTTACTGTCAGTATAGACAATATGATTACAACTGTTTCCATACCATTTTATAAAGATTCTTTTGTTGACATAATCAATTTCTAAAACTTCAGGAGCATAATCTTTGCCAGCAAAATGCTCTAAGTTTTTTATATCGTTATTAAAAAACCAATTTATAACTTCTTGATCATAGAGAGGTCGTTCGCCCATGGATTGGTGATACGAAGTATGCAAATTATAATTTGCACAGAATACAGTGCCTTCGGGATTTATCAAAGGTTCATAGGTAGTTTGTGCCATACCTAGTTTACCCGTTTCACTGAATTTATGGTAGTGATTCCAATTAGAGATATTCATTTGTAGATATTTAACGTAATAAATATTCTACTAAAAATAATGTCTACTCAATTTCAACCCTCTACATTATGTTGGTACAACGATAACGGTATCAATTTACCAATGATTTCTGATCATGCTAGAAATCAATTCTATCAACGTATACTATCCAAATCAGTAAAGAATAAAACATGTATCGATGTTGGATTTGGAACTGGTTTATTATCTCTAATGGCTTTAGAGCAGGGTGCTGAAAAGATAATTGCTTTTGAAACAAACGCCGAGC
>Ga0315902_10010552_pt1 | contig 12205 bp, 11 predicted proteins | sample LakEriMetagenome_9_FD_203523 | JGI IMG/M metagenome (GOLD analysis project Ga0315902, IMG submission 203523) | Freshwater fungal communities from buoy surface, Lake Erie, Ohio, United States - Buoy 12 MA117 | ecosystem: Environmental > Aquatic > Freshwater > Lake > Lake biofilm | place: USA... | reverse complement strand
GTTGTCGGAAAACTTCCATTCGCCCCGCATCGCACGGCGCTGGTCCAGTTTGGGCGCGGAGAAGTCGTCTTTGAGCACCAGTTCGCCTGCGAGGGCGGTGGTGGCGAGCAGCAGGATGGAGAGGAGGCGGTGTTTCATGGGAAGTTTTTGGCGATGGCGTCGAATCCGGTGCGCACGTTGCCTGCGGAGTCGAGCAGGGGCTTCGGATCGGTCACGCGGCCGAGCGGGCGCACGCCGGGGGCGTCGGCAGTTTTGTCGCCGAGATCGGCTTTCATCGTTTCGGCGAGCTTGTCGAGCTTGGAGACGATTTCGGGCTGGTTTTTGGCTTCGTTGTTTTTTTCGCCGAGGTCGGTTTCGAGGTTAAAAAGCTGTTTCGTGGCGAATTGATACTTCCACGGGCCGCTGCGCACGGCTTCGAGGTCAAAGCCGCGGTAGTAATAAAACACGTCATGCCCGCTGGCATCGTTTTGACCGAGCAGCAGCGGTGAGAGGTCCATGCCGTCGATTTTGCGACCTGCGGGCGCTTGAGTGCCTGCGAGCGCGGCAAAAGTGGGCAGCCAGTCCATGTGCGCGGTGATGGCACCCGTTTGCGAGCCTGCGGCGATCTTACCGGGCCACCACGCGATGGTGCAGACGCGCATGCCGCCTTCCAGTGTGCTGCCTTTCGCGCCGCGCAGCGGGGTGTTGTCCGCGCCTTGGTTCACGGGGCCGCCGTTGTCGCTGGTGAAGATGACGAGTGTGTTCGAGTCGAGCTTCAGCTCGCGTAGCGTGTCGAGGATGCGGCCGGTGGACCAGTCCACCTCCTGCACCCAGTCTTTTTGCAGGCCCGCGCCGGATTTGCCGATGAAGTCCTGATGCGGATAGAGCGGGAAGTGCACGGCATTGTGCGGCAGGTAGAGGAAAAAGGGCTTCTGCGCGTGCTGGCGGATGTATTCGACGGCGCGCTCGGTGTAGCGCTTTGTGAAGGTGTGCTGCTCGGCGGCTTTGACACGCTCCACGACGTTTCCGCCATCGACGAGCGGCAATGGAGGCTGTGAGTTGCCTTTGAGGCCGGTTTCATCGCTCACGGCGGCCTTTTTGTTGTTCGCGGCCTTTGGATTGCCTTTGGGCAAAGGTTCACCCGCGCTGCTTTTGGAGCCTTCCGCAGCAGTGCCCATGTCATTCGAGTATGGGATGCCGAAGTAGCTTTCGAAGCCCTGCGCGGTGGGCAGGAACTCCGGCTGATCACCGAGGTGCCATTTGCCGATGCAGGCGGTGGCGTAGCCGTTTTGCTTCAGCACCTCCGCGACGGTGACCTCCTCCGGATTCAAACCGACCGCGGCGGCTGGGAAGAGCACGCCAGGAATGGGCAGCACGCGTTTCGGGTAGCAACCGGTCATCATCGCCGCGCGTGAGGGGCTGCACACGGGCGCGGCGTAGTGGCTGGTGAGCCGCATGCCCTCACGCGCCATGCGGTCGAGCTGCGGCGTGCCGACCTTGCCGCCAAACGGGCTGATGTCCGCGTAACCGAGGTCGTCCGTGTTGATGAGGATGATGTTTGGCGCGGAGAATGACGAATGCTGAAGGACGAATGACGAAAGCAGCAAGATGAGAGTGCGTGATAGCATGGCGGCTGTGAAAACGCCGAGGCCGCGCGCAACTATCCACGGGTCTTCCAGCTCAGATTGCCGTCTTGATCGAGCAAGTAGGTGACCGGGAGCGGCTTGGCGTTCTTTTCGACCGGAATGAACTGGCCTTCGGCGTTGAACTCGCTGCGGCGGAGGTCGTGAAAACGGGTCCAGCCAGCGGGCGCCTTGGCATCGGTGTCGGCATAGTGCAGTACATCACGCCAAGGCTTTTTCGTGGTGAGCATCGGCGGCACCCAGGCCGGGGCAGGGGAGCGATCGAGCGCGTCCGGGAAAAAGATCTGGCTCAAGATGGTGAGGTGCAGACCGCGCAGCGCGTGCAACTCGCCTGCGGTGAGTTTTTTCGGCTCGCTGGAGGTGGAGACGATGCCTTGTTTGTTTTGCTGAAGGATGCCGATGAGCGTGAGGCGGTGAATCTCCGCGCGCAGATCTGCGGGCGCGGTTTTTTTCGGTGATTGATCGGCGAGCGTGGTGATCTCCGCCTGATTGCGGATGAAGAGGAGCGGATCGGTGAGAAAACTCTCCAGCGCGAGGAGCAGCGCGATGGCGGTGACGCGCTGCTTTGGGCCGGGGAGCTTGGCGGTGAGCGCTTTTTGCACGTCCTCGGCCACGATGGCCTTCAGCTTCTCTGCGGCGTCTTTTTGCTGCGGATCAGAGGCGAGTCGGTTGGCGGCGAGCAGGCGTTTGTGGATGTCCGCACGCGTTTTGCGGATGGTTTCGGCCTCTTCGTGGCTGAAATGGCCTTCGAGATGATTTTTCAGCAGGGGCGGCAAATCTTCGCGCGTGAGCGCGTGCATGACCTGGAGCCAGCGCGTGTCTTTTTCATCGATTGGCAGGCCGGGATCCGGATTGTGCGTCTGGTAATGAATTTCCGTGAGGCGGCCCTGCGCGTCGTGGAAGTGCATCTCGTTCGGCAGGTTGTAGAAGCTCAAAATCGCGGGCGCGCTGATCGTTTTGCCATCCGTGGCGAAGACGCCGATGTCGATGCGGTGGCTGCGCGTGCCGCGCGCACCAGCGACGGGCGGCTGATGACGCACGCGGATGCGCGCGAGCGGACTGCCCTTTTGCTGCTCGATCTTCACGCAGCGCGGATCGCCCTGCAGCAGCGCGAAGCGCAAACCGACGGGCCGCTTCACCAGCGCGAAACTTTTCTCCATGCTGATGAGCAGGCCGTATTCGCTGGTATTGCCGCGCAGGATGCGGCCGATGCTGGCGGGCGAGCTGGCGATGTCGATGGCGAACTGGCCGCCTGCGGGCTCGAAGAAATGCACGCCGCGTTCGAGCTTCGTCTCGTCCTTCACCTCCAGCACGGCGACGGGCGGCACGGTCTCCGGTCGCATGTCGTGTGCCATCTGGATCATTTTCATCTCATCGATCTGCGCGGCATCAAACACGACGGGATGCGCCTTGCCGCTGTAGTAGTCCGCGTCGGTGAGGACGTTTTTGTTCGAGCGGCGGAAGATGGCCTGCAGCGTGGGCATGAGCAGGCCTTTGTCGATGAGGAGCTTCTGCGTCTCTGGCGTGAAGGCCGCCGCGGCGCAGAGAAAGGCATTCAAGAAGGGCATGTCGCTGAAGGACGAGCCCTGGGAGATGAGCAGCGCGGGTGTGTTCAGCGGCATGAGGTCGCCGTAGCCGCCGATGCCGTTCGCGCCGCGATCGTGGTCGAGATGCTCCGGGTAGATGAAGAAATTGTTCGCGACGTATTGTTTGAAGAGGAAGTCGCCGCCTTCCTTGTTGCGCATGTAGAGGCCGCGCGGCAGGCAGCCGATCTGCTCCGGCGCGGAGGCCATGGAGCAGTTTCCAAACGTGGGCGTGCGCCGCAGCATGTGCGCGGGCCCTTTGTCCTCGCCCACGGCTTTCAGCACCTGGAGCTGCGGATACTGCGCGGTGTTCAGCGGCGAGTGCTGGCCGTCGCGGTTTTCATACTGGATGCCGGCGAGGCCTGCGGCGGTGTCGGCGGCGAACCATTCATTGAGCTGCTTTCCGACCGCATCCGTGCGCGTGGTGACCTGCGCCTGCGCGGTGGAGACGGCGGTGAGGAGGCAAAGCAGGCGGAGCACACTCCTCCAACGCCGCGAATGGCTTGGGATTGTGCTCCGGGCGGTTTTCATGAGCGGTTTCTCAGCGGAAGTAGCCGGTGACCTTCACTTTGCGGCCGAAGATGCTGTCACCCGCGGCGACGTACAGCACATCGTGATCTTTTCCGGCGAACTCGACGCTCACGACCTTCCGCTCCGGCGCTGGTTTGGCGATGATGCCGGAGAGACGGCCAGCGGGGTCAAAAATCTGCACACCGAGCTCCGTGGTGACAAAAATGCGGCCCTTCGACTCTGTCGTCGCGCCATCGCCGAAGGCCTCCTCTTTTGGAGCGCTGGCTTTAGGCGGAGAGGCGCTCTGTTTGTCGCGCTTTTCCGGCTGAGGCTGGGGCTCGGGACGCGTGGACAGCCACATCGTCATGTAAGGCGCGGCATCCGTGAGCGTGCCGTCCGCGGCGATCTTCCACGCCCACACGTGCTTCCCGCCATGGTCGCTGACGTAGAGCGCCTGCTCGTCCGCGGCGAGCGTGATGCCGTTCGGCCGGGTGACGTGGCCTTCGTCCGCGATGACGTGCTTTTTGTCCTTCGTCACGAGGTGCACACGCTTTGTCGGCGTCTCGGTGAAATAAACATGGCCCGCTTTGCTCACGACGAGGTCGTTGCACTTCACGCCCGCGACGAGCTCCTCCACCTCGCCCTTCATCGTGATGGCGACCACGCGCTGCGCTTTGTTCTGGCAGGCGTAGAAGCGGCCGTCCGGCCCGATCTGCAAACCGCTGATGCCCGGCAGATTGTCGAGCGCGAGCTCCGTCTTGCCCGTGGCCGCATCGATTTTGTAGATGCCCTTGCCCGATTTCACATCGGTGAAGAACAAATTCCCCGCTGCATCCACGCAAAGCCCGTCGGTGAAGTCATAGCCGGACGCCGCAACCTTCCAAGGCTCGCCCTCGATGAGGAAGTCATGCAGCGAGGTGTCCTGAGCGTGCAGCGTGACGGCAAACAGGGCGGAAAAAGCGAGAGCGAGGCGTTTCATGGCAGATCGTCCGCCAAGGTGGGCCGCGCGTGGCTTTGCGCAACCGCGTGATGCTCACACCATCGCCGGCGGATGCATTTCAAACGGCGGGATGCGCGTGAAGACTGGTTTTCCGTCCGTGGTGGTGCCAAAGAAGGAACCGGAGGCCGTGCCGTCGTTTTTCACGACGTGGTAGCTGTTGTAGCTGAAGGTTTCGCCCGGCTGCAGCTTCGGGAATTGGCCCACGACGCCGTCTCCCTCCACCACGAGCGTGCTGCCATCCGTGTCGCGCACGATCCATTTGCGGCCAAAAATGTTCACCGTCTCCGCCGAGCCATTGTGGATGGAGATGTGATACACAAACGGGTGCGGCCTGTCCGGAGGCGAGGGACGCGACGGGTCATACTGCACGCTGTCCACCGTCACCGTGAGGCCTGGGAGAGTTTCGAAATTCATGCGCGGAGTGTAACCGCGTGAGGTGCTCATTGCAAAGCGCCGCGCGGCTTTTTACCATCCACCCATGCCCCCACCTGCCTCCCCACCGCCCGTTTTGACCATCGCTGGATCGGATTGCTCCGGCGGAGCGGGCATCCAGGCCGATCTGAAGGCCATCAGCGCTGCGGGAGGCTACGCACTCACCGCGCTAACGAGCGTGGTCTCGGAGACGCCGGGGCTCGTTTCGCAAATCCGCCTGCTGGACGCGGAATTCATCGCGGATCAGCTCCGCGTGCTCCTCGCGGCCTTTCCCGTGCGAGCAGCGAAAACGGGCATGCTCGGCGGTGCGGAGCAAATCCGCGCGGTGGCTGGAACGTGGCGCGAAATCGGCCAGGGCGTGCCACTTGTCGTCGATCCGGTCATGGTGGCCACCAGCGGCGGGCGTTTGCTCAAAGACGATGCCGTGAGCACGCTCTGCGAGGAACTGCTGCCGCTGGCCACCGTCATCACACCGAATATGGACGAGGCCGAAGTGCTCTGGGGCCGCCCCGTGCGCACACGCGAGGACATGACCGCCTGCGCGAGCGATTTGAGCCGTCAATTTCACACCGCCGTGCTCGTCAAAGGCGGCCATCTCATCGGTGATGCCGCCGCGGATGTGCTGTGCGCCAATAACGAGATCACTTGGCACGAATCCGCCCGCACACCCGGCGTGCACACGCACGGCACCGGCTGCACCTACTCCGCCAGCATCGCGGCGCGGCTCGCGCGTGGCATGCCGCTCGTCGAGGCCGTGGCAGACGCGAAAAAATACGTCAGCGCCGCCATCTCGCAGCATTTCGCGTGGACGGACTCGCTTCATGCGCTGAATCATTTCCCCGAGTAAATGACGAATGAATCACCCATCCCGAATGCAATGCTGCCAGCCCCGCGCAGGCAGCCTGCCCATTCGTCATTCGTCATTCGCCATTCGTCATTCCGCCGCTTCCTCGGTGCTCTCCTCATCTCCAGCTCCCTCGCGGCGGCGGCTGAAACTCCGAACATCACTCAAAACGGCATCCAATCGGCCTTTCGGGTATTGCAGCGTGAGTACATCCGCAGCGGCGACCTCACCTTTGATGAGCTGAACCGCGCCGCGCTCGATGGGTTGCTCCAGCGGCTGCAATTCGGCGCGGAGCTCATCCCGCGGACCAAAGAAGGCCTGCAGGCCAAATCGGGCGGCGTGGTAGCCGCGTTGCTTCGGCCGGACATCGCGTATTTGCGGCCCGGAATGCTCGCGAAGGCCGAGGTGGCCGAATCCGGGCAAAAAATCGCCGAGTTCGTCAAAGGCGGTGCGGCGCATCTCATCCTCGATTTGCGCGAACCGGGTCCTCCCGGCGATTTTGATGACGCGGCGGCCTTTCTCGGCTTTTTCGTGCCGCAGGGCGAGGTGCTCTTCAAAACACGTCAGATGACCGATGCGGCCACGGAGACCCTGCGCGCGGAAAACGCGCCGCTTTGGACAAAAAACGTGCTCGTGCTCGTCGATGCAGACACCGGAAACATCGGCGAGACCATCGCTGCGGTGCTGCAAAAGCGCGGGCAGGCCCTGCTCATCGGCACCGCGACTCGCGGAGCCGCCGTGCGTTATGAAATCACGCCTTTGGACGCAAATTGGTCGCTGCGCTACGCACGCGCGGAGGTCCTGCTCGCCGATGATAGCTCCATATTCCAAAAAGGCCTGAAGCCCGATCTCGAGGTGAAAATGGATCTGGAGGTGAAGCGCGATTTTTTCATCCCGGACACGAAACAAAGTCCTGCCGATGCCATTCGCGAGCCTTTGCGGCCGCGATTCAATGAAGCAGCGCTCGTCGCGGGCACGCATCCGGAGCTCGATGCCTACGTGCGCCGCAGTGCCGGCCAGCCGCTGCCGGAGGACACCGCCGCGCCGCGTGACGCCGTGCTCCAGCGAGCCGTGGACCTCATCGTGGCACGCCAGCAGCTCCAGCCGCTTCCTTCGAAGAAAAAGAAATGACGCTCGAAATCCCCGACAAGATCGAAACCCACGTCGTCATCCGCGAGGTGCTCAATCATCGCCTCGCGAAGGCCACGCTGCCGAATGGCAAGGAAGTCCACGCCTTCATCGACTTCCGCAGCGAGCTCTTTCCCATCGTTGAAGGCTCCACGATGCGCGTGCGCATGGACGTGGCGGATTTTTCCCGCGCAGAGCTGATGGGAGCATGAGTACGTTGTTCACGCTGCCATCCGTATGAAATCACGCTAAAGCGTGAACAACGTACTCATCGCGGCGGCGCGGGTGGGCCTTCGGGCGCTGGTTGCGCGGGCGTACTGGGCGCAGGATTGGCTGGATTCGCCGGCGCGCCGGGTTGTTGCGGCGGCAGCGGCGTCTGTGGACCGTTGCTAGGCTGGTAAGGCCGCACATCCGGCAGCGGCGCGGGCGGTTGCGGAGTCGGTGGCGTGCTCTTCTTCGTTGCTGAAGCCGCGCGCGCTTTGGCGCGCAGCTTTTTCACCGCCTGAAAGAGCTGGTTGTAATTGTGCCGGATCGCCGCCGGGAAGGACACACGGCCTGGCTCCACAATCTTTTCGCGCAGCAGCTTCGAGGACAAGTCCGCCACGAGATCCGTGCCCACCTTTACCGCGTGCTCGATGTAAGGCGCCGCCACGGAGTTGCTGGCCGACGCGCCGCCGCGGATCAGTTCGCTGGCGATCGTGCGCCCCTGCAGCGCCAGACTGCTCTGCGCGGTCACCAGTTGCCCCTCCGCATTGAAGCTCATCTCCAGGCTCGCGTGATCATCCGAGGCAAAAAGGCCGCGCAGATGGTCGATGCGCACCGAAACGTAGATGCCGCCATCTGGTGATGGGGAGATTTCCGGGCGATACGTGCGGTAAGTCGCTCCGGAGATCTCGTATTCGCTCGCCTTGCCGCGCTTCGCATTCCAGCCGCCGAGGCTTTGGCCAAACTTGTCGATGTCCACCTCCACACCCGCGTGGGCGGTCACGGCGAAAGCGAGCAAAGGCAGCAAAAAGGCGCGGAAGGTCATCGGGAGAGGAGTGGGACGCCTTTAAACTGAAAATGGCGCGCTCTTATTCAAGCCCGTTTCCGGGATAGTGCCAGCCATCGCCGCCCGTAGTGGCTGCACGCATGAAATCCATCACCGCCTTCTTTCTCCTCGCCTTCACACTCCATGCCGAGGACTGGGCGCAGTTCCGCGGCCCCAATGCGAGCGGCATCTCCAGCTCCAAAAACCTGCCGCTGGAGTTCAGCGCGGACAAAAACATCGCGTGGAAGGCGCGGCTCGGTGATGGCGTGGGCTCGGCGATCATCAAAGACGGCATCGTCTATGCCAGCGGCATGGCAGGGGACTCGAAGGCCGCGATGCATGCGTTTGATGCCGCCACCGGTGCTCCGAAATGGCGCACGGAATTTGAAACGGGCACGCTGCCACGCATCACGCCGCCAAATAGCCACGCGGCCGCCACCCCCGCGACGGATGGCGAGCATGTCTTCATCCACTTCAGCACCATCGGCTTGCTGGCGTTTGATTGCGCCACCGGCAAGGAAGTGTGGCGCTACACCATGCCGCGTCCGGCTTACCTGATGGACTGGGGCGCGGCGTCCTCGCCCATCGTGCACGATGGCATGGTCATCTTTTGCCAGGATGATGACCTCGCGCCCTTCCTCGTCGCCGTGGATGCTAAAACGGGAAAGGAAAAGTGGAAGACGCTGCGCAAAGACATGCTCGCGGGCTACGCCGTGCCCGTGATCTGCAAAGGCGACATCGTCGTGGCCGGCAGCGGCAAGATGAAGGGCTATGATCCCGCCACCGGCGCGGAGAAATGGACCTGCAATACGCTGCTGCGCACCATCATGGTCACGCCCGTCGTGCAGGACGACATCATCTACATCGCTGTGCAAAGCTACGGCGACAGCACCCGCACGCTCAAACATGCACTGCTTGAATGGCTCGACACCAACCAGGACAAAATCCTCGCCCGCGACGAGACACCGAAGGAATTCCACGAGCGCTTCGACGCCTCCGACAAAAACAAAAACGGCCTCATTGATGCCGACGAGATCGACACCGCTTTCCAAAGTCCCGACAACATGGCCGCCGGTGGAAACATCATCCAAGCCATCCGCGGCGGCGGCAGCGGCGATGTGACGAAGACACATCTGCTGTGGTCGATCGATCCCAAAACGCCCTCAAACATCTCCAGCCCGCTGTTTTACAACGGCCGCCTCTACCTCGTGAAAAGCGGCGGCATGTCGAGCTGCTACGACGCGAAGGATGGCAAGTCGCTCTGGGATCGCAGCCGCCTCGGCAACTTCGGCGACTACTTTGCCTCCGCCGTCGCCGCCGATGGCAAAGTGTATGTCGCAGGCAAAAACGGTTTCGTCGTCGTGCTCGAAGATGGCCCCGAATTGAAGGTGCTCGGCAAAAACGATCTCGGTGAAGAAATCATTGCCACACCGAGCATCGCCGATGGTCGCCTGTTTGTGCGCACGCGTGAAAATCTCTTTTGCATCGCTCAGGGCGGCTCTGCGCTCGCGAAGACCGAATCGAAACCGCAGACACTCGAACTCGCCTCGCGACCCGTCAGCGGCTCTCGCGTGTGGAATGGCTACACCGGCACCGCGATGGGCCAGGAGTCATGGAGCGATGAAGAGCTCGAAAAACGCCTCCAGCAGCTCAAAACGCTGAAGTACACCGCCGTGGCCGTGCCGAAGAGCGTGAAGCCCTTTTCACCCATCCGCGTCGATGGCGACACGGCAGGCCGCAAAGCCTTCGGAGGCGCCAAAACCTTCGAAAATGCCGACGTGGCCGCCATCACGGCCCGTTTCCGCGAAAAAGCCGCGAAGATGGGTTTCGAGGTCAACGAGGCCGATCCGCTACCTGGCACCTTTTTGCCGCAGATGGAGTTCACCGATGAAAAATCCCTCAGCGACCTCATCACACCGATGTGCGGCGACGGCGTCGCCGAACGTATGTGGCTTGGCTTCCAAGAGATCGCCAAAGCGAATGCCTTGATCGAAAAACACGCCCCCACACTCGGCCAGCCTTCGCCCGACATGCTCACGCGTCATCTCGACTCGAAGCAGCCTCTGCCCGAGTGGGTCACGCAGCTCAAAACGCATTACCTCACCGCCATGAGCGAGTTTTACCGCGCCAACACCCGCGCCCGTGAAGGCAGCCGCACGCTCACGCTTTACTACGCGAAGAAGCTCGAGTTCGCCTTCCACTTCGCCAGTTGCCTCGAAAACCTCTACAAAGCCCACGAAACCCGCGCCGAGTCCCTCGATGCCGCCGTCGAATCCATCTACAACGCCCTCAACTCCCTCGCCGATGCCGCACGCGACTCCAGTGATCGTGGGACCATTGCGCTGCTCAATGAGCACGGCTACCGCGTCCTCGTGAAACTCCAAGCGAAGTAGCTATGCCTGTACTCGACCAGTTTCGACTCGATGGAAAACGTGCTCTCGTCACCGGTGGCTCGCGTGGGCTGGGTTTGGAGATGGCGCGGGCTTTGGGGGAGGCGGGAGCGCAGGTGATCATCACCGGATCGAATGCTGAAAACCTCCACAAGGCCTGTGAGGAGCTTTGCAGCGAGGATTTGCACGTCACGTCGATCCAGGCCGATCTCTCAAGGCCGGAGGAGGCGGAGAGATTCTGTGACGTCGTCCTACGGGATCATCCGCCCATCGACATCCTCATCAACAACGTGGGCGGCCGCCGCATCAACACGCCGACGGAGGATCTGGCGCTGGAGGACTGGCAGCGGATCATCGACCTGAACCTCACGCAGGCTTTCATCCTCACCAAACGCCTCGGTGGAGCGATGATCCCGCGAAAGTGGGGCCGCATCATCAACATCGCCTCCATCAATGCCCTCTGGCCCGGCAAGGCGATGCGGGGGCGCAGCTACGAGGCTTCGAAAGGCGCGCTCGCCATGTTCACGAAGGCCGTGGCGGCGGATTGGGCCGTGCATGGCATCACCGTGAACGCCATCGCCCCTGGCCCGTTTTTGACGGATGCCAACCGCCGCTGGATCGGCGAAAAGCCCGAGTTTGAAGGCGAAGTGGCGGCCAGCATCCCCGTAGGCCGCTGGGGCCGACCGGAGGAGATTGGCCCACTCGCACTGTATCTGGCCAGCGAGGCCAGCAGTTTCATGACGGGCAGTGTTTTGGTGCTGGATGGCGGTAAACTGCTTTGGTGAGATTTTTCAAATGTGCCAGATATGAACTCACCGATTCTCGAAGACATCAAATTAGCCATAAACGAGTTCAAGCTGAGTTCAGGCTCTGTGCACATTAGCCTTTCTAAAAATGTTGTTGAAGAAGAGTTTGAAAATAGACAATTCGCGATGGTTCGCTGGCTTTGCTGGAGCATCGACGACCAAAATGGCAACGAGGTTGTCGAACCTAGATATGAAGTGTGTGGTCCCGACTTAACTCTGGAAGCAATCCAGAGTGCTTTTGGGGAAAGAGTGGATGGGTTGAGTGTTCTTCTGGATCATGATATTGGAGTTTAATCGAATGCAACAGTCCTCACTGCACCCACTCCGCGGCGTCCTGCCGGTTTTCCAAACCCCTTGGCTGGAGGATGAGACGCTCGATCTCGATACGCTGGAGCGGGAGATCGCGTGGCTTTACGATTGTGGGGCGAATGGGATCGTGATGGCGATGGTGTCGGAGACGTTGCGGCTGGACAGTGAGGAGCGTGAGCAACTGGCAGCGGCGGCGTGCCGGTTGGGCAAAGACCGCGGAGTGGTGGTGATCAGTGTGGGGGCGGAGTCGTCGAAGGTGGCGGAGCGTTATGCAAAACATGCCGAAAGCATCGGAGCGGATGCGGTGATGGCGATTCCGCCGGTTTCCATCGGCATCGGTGAGAGCGAGTTGCTGGCGTATTACACGCGGATCATTGAGGCGATTCGCATCCCGGTGATCGTGCAGGATGCGAGCGGGTATGTGGGCAAACCGATGCCCATCGCGATGCAGGCGCGGCTGTTGGAGGAGTTTGGGCCGGAGCGCGTGCAATACAAGCCGGAGGCGAGCCCCATCGGGCCGAAGCTGAGCGAGCTGCGGGATGCGACGAAGG
>Ga0315902_10010546_pt1 | contig 12211 bp, 7 predicted proteins | sample LakEriMetagenome_9_FD_203523 | JGI IMG/M metagenome (GOLD analysis project Ga0315902, IMG submission 203523) | Freshwater fungal communities from buoy surface, Lake Erie, Ohio, United States - Buoy 12 MA117 | ecosystem: Environmental > Aquatic > Freshwater > Lake > Lake biofilm | place: USA... | reverse complement strand
ACAATCGGTCTGAGTATTGTGTCCGCAGTGTCGGTGAGGAACTGTTTGGTGTTACAAACCAACGACACGCGATCAGACCCTATTACATAACTCGCTGACACGCTCAAGGCAACCACCCGTCCTGCCGACCGACCAATGACCGCCTCGCCCCCGGCAACCGACTGACCTGCCCCCCCTTATGCGGATCACCCTTGATCCGCGCGCTCGAGAGCGGGGAGCGTGAAAGCCGACCGGCCGTGAGGCCGCGGGCGGACCACGCTGGACACGGCGTCTTGGAGCGATTCACCCCACGCCTCACGGGGTTGGGCTTTTACCAGTTGACGCGCGAGCATCAAGTCTGACTCGCATGAGCCGTCGCCAGTTTCTGAGCGCTAATCCCCGGTGGTGCATACCAGTGGAGGGCAAGATGTCACGAGGAAAGAAGTTCACGGCGGAGCAGATCATCGTGAAGCTTCGTGAGGCTGAGGGTGTGTTGGCTCGAGGAAAGACCGTGACGAATGTGGTGCGCGGATTCCACGGCACCAGACCCACACCTCGCGGTGCGGAAAAGCGGGCCGCGGCGAGCACGGCATCTGCTCAGTCTTCGAGGTTGAAGAGCCGCTTGAGGGCGTCGAGCAGCCCGTGCGGCGGACCGGAATGGCTTTCGCTCCGCAGCGACACCAGCGGCGGATGGAGCATCTTCGCGGCATAACGCTCGAAGGCCTGCCGGATCTCGGCGCGGTCGGCATCCGGCAGGTGTGGCAGCCTCCGGAAGAGGCGGTCGAGTTCGGCATCCCCGGTCTCGCTCCAACCCGCGCGGAGCTGCTCGATCACCGGCGCGGTGGTCCGATGGTGCATGTCGCCCATGAACCGACGGGCCTCCTCGTCGACGATCGCGAGGGCCCTGGGCATCTCCCGCTGCCGGCTGCGACGGTTCACCTCGCAGGCCTGGGCGAGATCATCCACGCAGTAGAGCCACACGCCCGGCTGCTCGCCGATCCGCGGGTCGAAGTCGCGCGGCACCGCGAGGTCGAGCACGACCAGCGGCCGCCCCTCGCGGGCGGCCTCGGCCCGCGCGAAGAGCTCGAGCGACACCACGTGGTCGGTGGCCCCGGTCGTGCTGACCACGAGATCGGCGGCGGCGAGTTCCTGCTCGAGCCGGTCGAACGCCGCCGGCCGCGCGTCGAGCCGGGCGGCGAGGTTGTCGGCCCGTGACGCCGTGCGGTTGACGATCACCACGTCGCGGGCGCCGGCCTCACGAAGATAGCGGAGCGTTTCGCCGGCCATCTTGCCGGCGCCCACCAGCAGCACCCGCTTGTCGTCGAACCGTTCGAACACGCCGCTGGCGAAGTCGGCCACCGCCACGCTCGGGATCGAGACCCGCTCACGACCGAGTGCCGTTTCCGTCGCCACCCGCTTGGCGGTGCGGAGCGCCGCCTGGAACATGCCGGCCGTCAGTGGGCCGGTGGTCCGGCTGTCCTGCGCGATGGCCCAGGCCTGCTTCACCTGGGCGAGAATCTGGGGTTCGCCGAGCACCATGCTGTCGAGGCCCGCCGCGACGCCGAAGAGGTGGCGAACCACCGCTTCGTCGTGCTCCCGCGAGAGCAAGGGATCGAGCGAGCCGGCGTCGATGCCACGGCATTCGGCGAGAAACGAGACGAGCTGGTCGACGGCTGGCGCGGCGCTGCGACCTTCGCCGGCCGCGTAGAACTCAACCCGATTGCACGTCGAGAGGAGCACGCCCTCGCGGCCCGGAAAGCGGTCGCGAAACCGGGCCAGCGCCTCCGCCGCCTGCTCGGCGGAGAAGGCGAGCCGCTCCCGCAGCGCGAGCGGCACCGTACGGTGCGTGCCTCCGACCAGGGCGAGCGTCATGGTGAAGCCTCGTCCGAGGTCGCCGTCACGGCGGGCTGCGGCTTGCCGTGCCGCGTCGAACCGAGCACCCCCCAAGCGACGCTCGCCGCGAGCACCGCCAGACTCACGAGCGCGAGTCGCGCCGTCGTCCTGCCGCCGTCGGGTCGATGCCGGGCCGCGGCCGCCAGCCAGGCCGCGATCGCCAGCCAGGCCACAACCACCGCCATCCGCACGACCACCGGATCGCTCCAGGGAACCGTCTCGATCAGCCCGCGTTGATGGTTGACCGCATTGAGCACCATGCCCGACGCGAAGCCGGCGGCGGCGGCCCACGCGGCCACCGCCGGCGTGCGGCCAGTCACGTGCGCGAGCCGCTCCAGGCTCGGCATCCGGAAGCCGCGGCTCGGGGTCTGCTTTCGGGCCAGCCGACCCGCCTGGATGAGCCACATCAATCCGGCGCTGGCGCCGAGCACCACGCTCACGCTCCAGACGAGGTGCAGTCCGCCGTGAATCCTTCCCCAGAAGAGCGACGCCGAGTCCCGGAGAAAGGGTTCCCGGCTTGCCAGGGTCGCCGCGCCCACCAGCCCCAACACGACCGGCCAGAGGAACAGGCCCACGGGCGTCCGGGGATTCGCCACGGTGAGCCAGAGCGCTCCCGCCGCCAGCAGCCACGCCGCGAGCAGGTACCAATCGAAGGGGCTCGAGAGCGGTGCCGCCCCGCCGTCGACGGCCCGCCACACCAGGAACAGCGTGTGGGCGACGAGGCCCGCCGCCGCGAACGCCACCATGGCCGCGCCGCGGAAGCCCGAGCGGAATACGAGCCGCGACGCCTCGCAGGCCAGTGCCACGGCGTAGCTCGCGGCAAAGCAGACGATCGAGATGCCGGAGAGGAACGCGGCCATGCGGAGTCCGGGCGGTTCGCGTGTCGCACTTCTCGCCGCGCGAGAAGCCTGCCTTGATTGTAGTTGCGAATCACCGGCTGCCGATGGTCCCGCCGCGAACGCCCGTCGCGGGCCTATACTCGTCGCCGATGTCTGCCATCGTCGCCACGCAACCGACCGGCCCCGCCGCCCCGCTCTTCCTCCGGGCGTGCCGCATGGAGCCGGTGGAGCGGACGCCGGTCTGGCTGATGCGGCAGGCGGGCCGCTACCTGCCCGAATACCGGGCCGTGCGCGACAAGGTCGGCTTCCTCGAACTCTGCAAGACGCCACGGCTCTCGGCGGAGGTGATGATCGCCACTGTCGAGCGGCTCGGCGTCGATGCGGCCATCATCTTCAGTGACCTCCTGCCGCTGCTCGAGCCGATGGGGATGGACCTGGAGTTCGCGCATGGCGAAGGACCGGTGATCCACAATCCCGTCCGTACAGCCGCCGACGTCGCCCGCGTGCGCGAGCTGGACGACGTCGACCGCGTCGGCTTCGTGATGGACACCGTCCGTGCCACGCGAGCCGGCCTCGATGCCTCGATTCCCGTGATCGGCTTCGCCGGAGCGCCGTTCACGCTCGCCGGATACTGCATCGAGGGGGGCACGAGCAAGTCCTGGGTGCACACGAAGTCGTTCATGATCCGCCACGAGTCGGCGTGGCACGACCTGATGTCGCGGGTCGCGCGGGCGGTGAGCCGCTACCTCGTCGCCCAGATAGATGCCGGCGCGGAGGTCGTGCAGCTCTTCGACAGCTGGGTCGGGTGCCTGGGCCCCGATGACTACCGGCGCTACGTGCTGCCGCACAGCCGCACGGCGCTGGCCGAGGCCGTGAAGCGAGTTCCCACGATCCACTTCGCGACCGGCAACCCGGCACTGCTGCCACTGCTTCGCGAGGCGGGGGGCTCGGTGATCGGCATCGACTGGCGGATCGACCTCGACGAGGCCTGGCGGATGGTCGGGTACGACCGGGCCGTGCAGGGAAACCTCGAGCCGGTCGTGCTGTTCGCCGATCGCGACACCGTCCGGCGGCGGACGCTCGATGTGCTCGCCCGTGCGGGCGGCCGGCCGGGCCACATCTTCAATCTTGGGCACGGGATTCTCCCCGGCACGCCCGTGGAGAACGTGCTCGAACTGATCGCCACGGTGAAGGGCCACTGACCGTCGACCCGCCGATCGGGTGTGGGCCTCGTCAAACGCGGCCCCGGCGGGGTACAACAACGTGCTGCGCGCCCGGGCTTCACGCCTGTCGACCGGATCGTCGCGGCACGTTCTCCGCACCTCCGAACCGGCAGCATGAAGACCCTCGAGCAGCGCCTCTTTCATCTCTTCCCATCGGCCGACGTGGCCAGGGCCCGCACGATCACCCCCGCCTCCGTCGCCTGCCCCCGGGTCGGGCAGGTGCGGGCCACCGTCGTCGGCGACGACGGCAGCGAGCACGAGGTGGAGCTCGAACTCTCCGCCCACCGCCGGGGCGGGATGACGCTCGAAACCCGCTGTTCCACGCCCGCGGGCCGGGCGGGGCGGCCATGCGCGGTGCTCGCCGCCGTGCTCCTCGAAGTCGATCGCCGCCGCCTGCTGTCCGGGATCCACGACCAGACCCCCGTGACGCTCGACATCGTCGCTGAGGATGTGCCCGAGGCGGACCACGCGGATGTGGAGCCCGACGACGCCGAAGGAATCGCCGAGGAGTCCGCCGAGCGGTCCCCGCCCCGCCCCTGGACGCCTCCCGCTCCAGTAGGCCGCCGTTCCGGCGAGCGGCTCCCGGCCTGGGCCGCGGAACTTGAGGAGCGGCGGCGGCTGGTCGAACCGGCGGTGCGGTCCAACGCCCTCGAGATCCCCGACCAGCGGAAGGCCGGAGGCGCGCTGGTCTTCGTGCTCGATCTGGCGGCGTCGGCCGATGCGCGGGCCGCCGTGCTGGTGCCGTCGCGGATGCAGCTCGACGTCGCCGGCAACGCCACGGGCCGGCCGCGGAAGGTGGTGATCGGTCCTGGTGAAGTGGAACTCGAACAGCTTGACGAGCAGGAGCGGACGCTCGTCGAGCGGCTGGTGGGCGCGGCGGCCTCCGGCGAGGGAGGGTTTCCCGAGCCGATCGAGCGGCGGTCGATCGCCAGGATCGTGGTCGGACCGCGCTCCGCGGAGGCGCATCTTGCGATGCTCTGCGAGCGAGGCCGGCTCGTCGTCCAGCCCGAGCCGCGGCGCGATCCCGAGAAGGTGCTGCCGCTCACGTGGGACGGCGGACAGCCGTGGGAGTTCGCGTTCGTGCTCGAGCCCGACGACGACGACGTGCGGCCCGCGGCGGGCCGGCGTGGCGGAGACGACGACGGTCCGCCGCCGCGTCCGGCGAAGGCCACGCTCCGCGGCATGCTCGTCCGCGGCAGCCAGCGGAAGCGGGTCGACGAGCCGAAGGCGGTGCTTCGGGCCGGGCTCGTCGTGTTCTCCGACCGGATCGCCCGCCTCAGGCCGCAGACCGACCCGGCCGCCACGTCCTCCGGGTGGATGGAGCAGTTCGAACGCCGGGGGCCCATCGAGGTGTCGGCCAGTCAGGTGGATGGGCTCATCGAGCGGCTCGCGCTGCTCGCCGACGTGCCGAGGCTGGTGCTGCCGGCGTGGACGGGCTGGCGAATCGAGTCCGGGTCGCCCCGCCCGAAGCTCGTGCTCGATGATTCGCCCGCCGTCGCCACCGACGACTCTGCCGCCGGGCCCCGCCGTCGCAGCCAGCCCCGCGTGCATCTCGCCGGCCGGGTGTGGTTCGACTACGAGGGCGTCCAGATCGCGGCCGACGACCCTGCGGGCGGCGCCGCCGACGCGGATCGGCGGGTGTTCGTGCGCCGCGACCGGGCTGCCGAGCGGGAGGCGCTCGCGCTGCTGCCGAGATACGGCGCCACGGCCGCCCGCGGCCAGGGCCTCGACGGCGCCGCCTCGCATCACGTGGAGATTCCGCGGAATCGGCTCGACGGATCGGTGTCGCAACTTGCCGCGGCTGGCTGGGCGGTGGAGGTTGCCGGTCGCCGGTATCGTCCCGCCGGAAGCGTGGCCTGGAACGTCACCAGCGGAATCGACTGGTTCGAGCTCTCGGCGGCCATCGACTTCGGTGGCGTGTCGGCCGAACTCCCCGCCCTGCTCGAGGCCCTCGCCCGTGGCGACCGTGCGGTGGAACTGTCCGACGGCACGATCGGCATCCTGCCGGAGTCGTTCGCCCAGCAGCTCGAGCCGATGGCCGCGCTCGCCCAGCGGCATGATGGTCGCCTCCGGTACGGCCGGATCCAGATGGCGCTGCTCGATGCCCTGTTGGCCAGCCAGCCGCAGTCCCGGGTGGACGAGGCCTTCGAGAAGCTCCGCGAGCAGCTTGCCGCCGGCGAACGGCCCGAGGCCGAGCCGGAGCCGTCCGGCTTCCAAGGCACGCTTCGCCATTACCAGCGGGAGGGGCTCGGCTGGCTGGTGTTCCTTGAATCCCTCGGTCTCGGCGGCTGCCTGGCCGACGACATGGGCCTCGGCAAGACGATCCAGGTGCTGGCGCTGCTCGTCCGCCGGAGGGCCGAGTCGGCCGCCGCGGGAGTCCCGCACCGTCCGTCGCTCGTGATCGTGCCGCGCAGCCTCGTGTTCAACTGGATCGACGAGGCCCGAAAGTTCGCCCCGCAGCTGCGGGTGGCCAACCACACGGGCACCACCCGTGCCGATGAGACGGGCACGCTGACCGACTGGGACATCGTGATCACCACCTACGGCACCCTCCGGCGTGACATCGTGGCCCACCGTGAGACCGAGTTCGACTACGTCGTGCTCGACGAGGCGCAGTCGATCAAGAACGCGGCCAGCCAGGCGGCGAAGGCGTGCAGGCTGCTGCGGGCGCGGCACCGGCTGGCCCTCACGGGAACGCCGGTCGAGAACCACATCGGCGAGCTGTGGAGCATCTTCGAGTTTCTGAATCCCGGGCAGCTCGGCAGTGCCGCGCGGCTGCGGAAGTTTCTCGCCGACGGCCGGGGCAGCTCCGACGTTGTGGCACGTGCGGTGCGGCCCTACCTGCTGCGGCGCACGAAGGCCCAGGTGCTCTCCGACCTTCCGGAAAAGACCGAGCAGACGCTGTTCGTGGAGCTCGGTGAGACGCAGCGGAAGGCCTACGACGAGCTCCGCGAGCACTTCCGTGCCGAGCTGGCCGGGCGGATCGGCCGCATGGGCATCGGCCGGTCGCGGATCGCGGTGCTGGAGGCGCTGCTGCGGCTGCGGCAGACGGCCTGCCATCCCGGACTCGTCGATCATGCCCGTATCGACGAGCCCTGTGCGAAGCTCGATACGCTGCTCGAGCAACTCGACGAGGTGCTCGACGAGGGGCACAAGGTCCTGGTGTTCAGTCAGTTCACCAGCTTCCTGGCGATCCTCCGGCGGCGGCTCGACGAGAAGGGGACCGTCTACGAGTATCTCGATGGTCGCACGACCGACCGGCAGGCCCGCGTGGTCCGCTTCCAGGAGGATCCCGACTGCCGGCTGTTCCTCGTGAGTCTGAAGGCCGGTGGTCAGGGCCTCAACCTCACGGCTGCCGACTACATCTACATCCTCGACCCGTGGTGGAATCCTGCCGTGGAAGCGCAGGCCGTGGACCGGGCGCACCGCATCGGCCAGACCCGCCGCGTGTTCGCCTACCGGCTCATCGCCCGGGACACGGTCGAGGAGAAGATCGTGGCCCTCCAGGACCGAAAACGCGACCTTGCCGAGTCGATCGTGCGGGCCGACGAAAGCATGATCGCCAGCCTCACCCCGGAGGACGTGGAACTGCTGTTGTCGTGAGCCGCCCGTCCTCACGAAATCCTCATGCTTCCCGGGGACGATTCCCGGGCCAATCATGCCGGACTGCCACGTTCACCAATCCCGTGTGGAGCCGAACCACGTGCCCAGCAGGAATCGCGGCGCCCAGGATCAGGCCAAGCCCCGTGTGCTCGTCGTGGACGACGAGGAGGATCTCCTTGAACTCGTCCGCTACAACCTGGCCAAGGAGGGCTACGAGGTCGAGTGCGTTTGCAGCGGTGAGCAGGCGCTGCTCGCCGCGCGGCGGTCGCTCCCCGACCTCATCGTCCTCGACCTCATGCTGCCCGCCGTGGACGGTCTCGAGGTCTGCCGCAGGCTGAAGGCCGACCCGGTGACCCGGGACTCGCCGATCGTGATGCTCACCGCCAAGGGGGAGGAGCGCGACGTCGTCGCCGGCCTCGAGCGCGGCGCCGACGACTATGTGACCAAGCCGTTCAGTCCCCGGGTGCTTGCGGCCCGGATCAGGGCGCTGCTGCGACGCGAGGAGTCGCGGCGCCGGGATGAACTCGAGACGACGATCGACGTCCATGAACTCTCGATCCATCCAGGCCGCCACGAGGCCACGCTCGTGGGCCGGCCGCTCGACCTGACCTACACGGAGTTCGCGCTGCTGCAGTTTCTGGCGAAGCGGCCGGGCTGGGCCTACACCCGGGGCCAGATCGTCGATGCGGTGAAGGGGGTCGATTATCCGGTGACCGAGCGTTCGGTCGACGTGCAGGTCGCGGGCCTCCGCCGGAAGCTCGGCACCCACGGCCACTACATCGAGACGGTCCGCGGGGTCGGCTATCGGTTCCGTCCCTGACGCCACCGAACGCTTTCCCGCGGGCCGCCGGCCTGCGACACTGCCGGGCGGTTCGGCACAACCCGCGTCCCGGTAGCATCGTATGCCCCGTTCCGGCCTCTTCTGGCACCTCTTCGTCGGCTGGTGTGCGGTGGTCGCCGCGACGTCGGCGGCCGGTTTCTGGATCGCCAGCGTGCAACTCGCCGGAATGGCCGACGAGGCACTGGCGGCACGGATCGCCACGGCGGCCGAATCGCTCGGCGCGGCGGTTCCGGCCGACCCTTCGCCTGCCGACGCGTCAGACTTCATCGCCGCCGCCGAAAGGCTGCGAGACGCCACGGGAATCCGCTGCACGCTCGTTCCCGACGCCGCGGTTTCAGCCCCGCCGGGCGTACGGGCCGGGGCGCACAGCACCCGCAGCCGCTACGACGGCACGACCGGGCGGCGGTCGCTCGAGGTCATCGTGCCCGTGGGCGGCGCCACGGTGCTGGCGGTGGCGGACACCGCGGAGTCGGATCGGGCGCTCGGCGTGTGGCAGCGGCGGCTGCTGGTCGGCTGCATTGCCGCCGTCGGTGTCGTGATGGCGCTCGGCTATGCGGCCGCGTGGCGGATCGCGCGGCCCGTCGGCGAGTTGGTGGAGACCGCCGAGCGGCTCGTCGCCGGCGACACGTCGGCAGCCGTGCCGATGACCGACGTCGCGGAGTTCGCCGACCTCGCCGCCGCGCTCGTCGGCCTGAGGGAGCAGCTCGTGGAGCGGGGCCTGACGATCGGCCGGCAGGGAACCCAGCAGGAGGCGGTGCTCGGGAGCATGATCGAAGGTGTGCTCGCCATCGACGCCCGCCAGCGGCTGCTGGGCATCAACCACGCCGCCGCCGAACTTCTGGGCATCGACGGCGACCGGGTCGCCGGCCGCCCGCTTCAGGACGTGATCCGCAACCCCGATCTCCGCCAGTTCGCACTCACGGCCATCGATTGCCGGAATCCCGTTGAGGATGATCTCGTGCTCCACGGTCTCAGGGATCGCACGATTCGAATGCGGGGCACGGCGCTGCGGGATGCGAGCGGCGATGGTGGGGCCGTGATCGTGCTCAACGACGTCACGGAGATGCAGCGGCTGGAGCGGGTCCGCCGCGACTTCGTCGCCAACGTCTCGCACGAGCTGAAGACCCCGATCGCGTCGATCAAGGGATTCGTGGAGACGCTCCTCGACGGTGCCATGGACGATCCCGGCGACGCCCGTCGCTTCCTGGGCATCGTCGGCCGTCAGGCCGACCGGCTGGCTGCGATCATCGAGGACCTGCTGGCCCTCTCACGGATCGAGCAGAGCGAGGGCACGGGGAACCTGCCCCGCGACAGGGTCCCGGTCACCGGCCTGCTTCAGGCGGCGGTCGGCGACTGCCAGCCACGGGCCACGGACCGCGGGGTCGCCCTGATCGTCACCTGCCCCGACGACCTCGCCTGGCGGGTCAATGGGCCGCTGCTCGAGCAGGCGGTGATCAACCTCGTGGACAATGCGATCAAGTACAGCGAACCTGGCGGCATGGTGCGGCTGGTGGCGGGCATCGAACCGTCAGAGGGGGGCGAACTCGCGATCCGCGTGGAGGACGAAGGCTGCGGCATCTCGGCCGAGCACCTGCCCCGGCTCTTCGAGCGGTTCTACCGGGTCGACAAGGCCCGCAGCCGCGGCCTCGGCGGCACGGGCCTGGGCCTGTCGATCGTCAAGCACATCGTGCAGGCGCACCAGGGTAGCGTCGCGGTGGAGAGCGAGCCCGGCCGTGGCACCTGCTTCACGATCCGTCTGCCTCCCGCCTGACGGGCTTCCGCCCGCGTTCAGGCCGAGGCCCCGCCTGACTCGCTGGAGGCACGGGCGTGGAAGTCGATGATCTGCTTCCAGGCGTCCTCGGGGGTCTCGGCGTAGGTGAACAGGTCGAGGTGGTGGTCGGCGATCACGCCCGAATCGGCGAGGTATTTGAAGTCGATGACCTTCGACCAGTAGTCGCGGCCGTAGAGGATGATCGGCACCGGCTGCATGCGGTGCGTCTGCCGAAGCGTGAGTGTCTCGAACATCTCGTCGAGCGTGCCGAATCCGCCGGGGAAGAGCACGACCGCCGCCGCACGAAGGATGAAGTGGAACTTCCGCAGGGCGAAGTACTTGAACTGGAAGCAGAGCTCGGGCGTGATGAAGGGATTGGGCTGCTGCTCGGCCGGCAGCTTGATGTTGAGTCCGATCGACTTGCAGCCCACGTCGAAGGCGCCGCGGTTGGCCGCCTCCATGATTCCCGGTCCGCCGCCGGTGATGACGACGAAATCCCTCTCGTCCTCGCACTGGTTGTCGATCGAGACGAGCCTGGCGAACGCCCGGGCGTCGTCGTAGAACCGGCACATCGCGAGCAGCCGCTCGGCCCGCTCCACGTCACGGGCCAGCCGGCGGTCGCCCGGGGCGGCCTCGGCCGAGCGGCGTGCCTCGGAGAGCCGCCGCTCGGCGGCGGGACGATCGACGATCTGCGTGCCGCCGAACACGATCACGGTGGACTTGATGCTGTCGGCCTGCAGGGCGATCTCGGGCTTGCCGAGTTCGAGGAGCATCCGCACGCCGCGCATCTCCTCGCGGGTGAGGAGGGCAGGGTCGTCCTGGGCGAGCGTGTAGCTCGGCGAGCCGAGGATCCGCTCCATGTTTTCGGCGACGAGCGCGACATCATCGCCGAGCACGGTGTCGGGGAGGAGGCTGCAGGCCTTCGCGGGCCGGCTGGGTTCGCTGGTGGGCTTCCTGGCCATGGTGTTGGGTTCCGGGGGATCAGCTTGAGAGGATCACGGTTTCGCCGATGCTCGGCACGTGGACGTCCCACTGCCGCCCGCTCCGGAGAACTTCGGCGAGACCCCGGGCCGCCGGGGGTTCGCCGTGAACGAGGAACGTGCGACGCGGGGCCTTCATCGTCCCCAGCCAGCGGTCGAGCTCGCGGCGGTCGGCGTGCCCGGAGAGGGCGTCCACCTTCCTGACGGCGGCCCGCACCGGCACGTCGCGGCCATGGATGCGGAGAAACTCCGCGCCGTCGATCAGGCCGCGGCCACGGGTGCCCTTCGCCTGGTAGCCCGCCACGAGCACCGTTGTCTTCGGGTCGGGGAGCCGGCGGGCGAGGTGGTGGAGGATGCGGCCGCCGTTCATCATCCCGCTCGAAGCGATCACGATCCCAGCGCCGCGGTGGCCGTTGATGGCCCTCGACTCGTCCGCCGTGCGGGCCATCCGCACAAAGGGGCTGGCGAGCGACTCCGCCACGCCCTGGCTGCGGGCCTCGCTGAAGTCGTGTTCGTAGCCGTGTTTTTTGAATACCGCCATGGCGTCGACCGCCATCGGCGAATCGACCCAGATCGGAATCTCCGGCAGTCGGCCCGCGGCCATCAGCGTCCGGAGCAGGTACACCAGCTGCTGGGCGCGGCCGATGGCGAACGAGGCGACGAGCATCATCCCGCCGCGGGCGATCGCCTCGTTGGTCACCTCCTCGAGCTCGTCGAGCGGCCGAGTCGGGGAGTGATCGCGGTCGCCGTAGGTGCTCTCGCAGACGAGGTAGTCGCAGTCGGGAGGCGACATCGGGTCCTTGTAGAGGGGCGCGTCGTAGCGGCCCACGTCACCCGAAAACACCACCCGCACCGGTCCGCCGGTCGCATCGCCCGCCACTTCCATCTCGATGAACGAACTGCCGAGCATGTGGCCGGCCTCGTGAAACCGGCAGCGGAATCCAGACGCCGGACCGAACCACTCCTCGCGGGCGATGGGACGCACCAGACGGAGCACGCGATCGACGTCCCGCTCCTCGTACAGCGGCAGGGCCGGATGATGCTTCGAATAGCCCTTGCGATTGGCGTATTCCGCATCCTCC